>WNFK01152432.1_pt2 | contig 21520 bp, 21 predicted proteins | sample 5400281 | NCBI WGS metagenome assembly WNFK01 (sample SAMN13153350, study PRJNA577476) | soil metagenome | isolation source: 20 cm soil on Douglas fir-dominated hillslope | place: USA:California | collected 2013-09-17
TCAACGCCGCCGGGCAAATCCTCACGCGGGTTTGCATCCTCATAACCGCGAACCTGGGCGATGCGCCCGTCAAAGTTGCTGTGGTCTGAACCGCCGATCAGAAGCCGTCCGCCGCCCTCGTTGAAACCAGGCGTCCGGCGTGGCCCACTAAACGGCGTCTTACCCACCGGCACGCCGTTGTAGTAGGTGATAATGCTTTGCCCGTCCCAACCCACCGCGAAGTGCGCCCATTCACCGATCGCCGGACCCTGGTCGCTGCCGAAGAAATTATCAAACCTCACACCATCGAAAATATCCCCAAGCATCTCATAACGATCCGGCTCGCTGGTATTGAAGCTACCCACTCCGAACAATAGCGCATGAGCGCCGCCGTAGCCGTCAGACAAGAGGTAAGTGGCGGCGCCGTTACCGCCCGGCATTGCCCAGAATTCCCAGAAGAAATGTCCAAGATTCACGCCCTCCTGCCAGAATTGTCCGTAGTCCACCGTCTTGGGCGTACCGTCAAATTCAAGCACGTACGAAGACCCGGAATCAGGTAACAGGATAGTAGTGAAATCCGACGTGTGTGCGTTGGACAGATCGATGAATGGAACGCTCGGGGGATTAAACGGAGGTTTCTGCGGCATTGATGGCGTGAGAAAGTAACTTCCGTTAGCCGTGGCCCTCAGCGAATAGCTGCCGTCAGTCCCAGTCACCGTGCTGGCGCTTTCCGCGCCGGTCAGGGTTAACGTAACGCCGCCGATTGGATCGCCAAACTCGTCTCGCACGGTCCCTTTCAGTATGTGCCGGTACAGCCCCGTAAAATTCAAAGACTGATCAACGCTCAACTGGGGAACGCTCTGTCCTGTAAATGTGTAATCAACAGTTGACGAAGGTGTCACTGTGTAACTGAAGCCGGCAGCCACATGCGTAAACTCATAGTGACCGTTGCTGTCCGTCACAGTTGTGTTCGGCTCAGGCCCGTTGAGATTAACGGTTATTCCAGCCAGCCCGTGGTTTTGCTGATCCATCAACGTGCCGCTGATCGTGTGCGTCTGCCGCACGCTGCTGAAGTCGTGCCAAAGCTCATCGGATGTCAGAGTAGGCTCATGCCAACTGCCGGGAGTGAAGTCCCAGAACGGCAACGAAGGCGTGAATGTGTAGTCGCCGCCTGCTGGAAGACTGATCGAATACCAGCCGTCTTCATCAGTAGTTACGGTGAGAGTTTGATAACCACTTATCGCGATCGCCAACTGAGACGCTGCGCTCTGCCCCAATTGGGCGTGCCCGCTAACTGTGTATTCTCGCAAGGTGCCGGGCAGATCAATTACCTGATCGGCGTCGAGGTTGATGAACGTTTGGTTGCTGAAGGTGTAATAGATTGTGGTCAGGGCCGAGATTGTATAGTTGCGGCCTGCCGGCAAACCCGCAAACTCAAAGTTACCGTTGCTGTCGCTGAATGTTGTGGCGTTCACAAAGCCGGCCAGGTTCACGGTCACACCGTACGTTTTATTAAACTGGCCCGTCACCCTTCCGCTAATCTTGTAGACGCGACGCACGCCGCTGAAATTCAGAACGCGATTGCCGGAAATCCCTTCGACAGACAGTGCGTTGAAACTAAAGAACGAGGTCGCAGACGGCGTAACGGTGAAACTGTGTTCAGGCGAAACGCCGAAGGAAAATTCTCCCTGGCCGTCAGTCGTGGCCGTGCTGGTGGTCCCATCTGTTCTATCGGTGAGCGTCAGCTCAACGCCGGCAAGCACCTGACCGTTGTCATCTCGAACCTGGCCATCAACCTCGAAAGGCCTGACGGGTGTTGGTATCGCTCCTGGATCGTCCGCCGGGCCGCCGCCCAAATGTCCGATGCCGACGCGCACGCGATTGCTGTTGTTACCTCGATACGAAACGCTTATGAGCACATCGCCGACGTCGCCGAGGTTGTCGTTTAGTTTTAAGACGACGGCGCTCAACCATTCCTGCTGCGGCACTGGGCCAACATATTCAACCGCCAGGTTGTAGTGCTGATGAGCAGCATCTTCGGCGTCTGCAGTAACCACCGACAACGGCTCGCCAGGTTGCAAACTCAAGTGCATTACGAAGAGAGTTATTCGCGTGCGCCGATCAGAACCAGCGGCGTATGGCGAAATTAAGGCGAAGGGTTCTGACGCAAAACTCAGAGAGTCGAGCGCGATGGCTCGGGTGGACGTTTCCTGGCTGATGAGTAAGGGGGTGGTGATCGGAACGAGCGCCAGTGCATTTCGTGCCGGAACAGCCCAGAGCCCGATCAAGATGAACAAGTAGACGACACACTGACCGGACAATCCCAGTCGCGCTAATCGCGGAAGAGATTTGCTGGGACCGCGGGCGTCCCGCCCGCAAATCAACGTGAACAAGTAGACGACATACTGACCGGGCAATCCCAGTCGCACTAATCGCGGAAGAGATTTGCTGGGACCGCGGGCGTCCCGCCCGCAAATGAGCGCGAAGCGCGAAAAACTCGTAAACCTGCGGCCACAATGCTTCTGAGCACACCTCGCCCCCGTTCGATCTTCGCGCGGGGATATAGGGGTGCAATAACGTGACGCGTGTCTCGCAAACATGGCTTTGGGGGGCGAACCATTACCAGCTGTTCCGTGAAGCGTTGAAGCAGCTCGCAGGGAAGGGCGGGGTCGGACCAATGGATTGCGCGAAGGATATTACGTTAGTGGGCCAACTTTGCAAACAAAAAAAGGCGGACGGTTTTGGAGTGACCACTCAAGCGCTTTGCTGGGACCGCGGGCGCCCTCGCCCGCTTCGTACCACGGCGAACGGCTAAGATGACCGGCCAACGTCGGCTTTGCGGCAGAGTCTTACCGCACCGGGTGGGGCAGAGCCTTATCTTCGAGCGAAACACCATCATGCCGTTATTGACCGTTTCAATCAGCGAGGGATTTATGCCGATATGCATTTCCGATTTCACCAACGAAGCAAGAGTTTGCGAACTTGATCTCGCAAATTGCGACATCAAGTTCGCAACATGGTGGCCGCCGCAAACCTCCACTTGTCTTCACTGAACACGGCGCGATCATGGCTGCCAATGTCCTCAATAGCAAGACGGCTGTTCAGGCTAGCGTTCAGGTTGTAAGAGCTTTCATAAGACTACGCCAGCTGCTGGTGTCCAATGCGGAGTTAGCACGTAAGCTTGGCGATCTCGAACGCAAATATGACGCACAGTTTAGAGTCGTATTTGATGCTATTCGGCAACTCATGACACCCGCTGAACCAAAGCGAAAACAGATCGGGTTCACTCAGGCGAAGAAGAAATGAGAGACGCCGACCCGTTGAGGGTCGGCGATTTGTTTAGGGGCCTGGTTCCCTAGTGGAAGATTTCAGATCTCAAAAAAGTAAAAGCGGTGTCATCACCCAACCTACCGGCAGCCGTGCTTTCAGCCAAATCCTAAGACCAAACTGACTTTAAGGGACTATGGAATCTGCTCTGCCTTAGCGCTTTATTTAGAGTATTCCTATTTGTCAGAGCACACACGCGCTATGCAAGAGCTGTCTTTCGAGAAAGTCGATGTCCTCAAACTGGCCCGCGCTTACGTGGCCCTGGCTTTGGCCCAGGACGAGGCGAAGCGTTACGTCAGCAAACACTCGATGCAATCAGCGTTGCTCCCGCTCGTCACCTGCCTGGATATAACAGCCGCTTTGATGGAAGAAGTATTGCGGAACGCCCTGCCCGAAAAAGATCCACCCGCCTCGGAAGCGATAACGAATGCACCCATGCTGATGTGAATGCTGCAGACAGTAGTCAGTAGACAGTAGACAGTAGACAGTAGTCAGCCAAGGGTTGCGGCTCTAATGGACCGACAGTAGCTATCCAGCATCTTGCTTATTTCTTCCAATGCAATGTGAGAAGACTAGAGTCTCCGTAACCCAGATCTCGAGCAAGAAGCAAATAATAACGACATTCTTCCAGAGAGCCTTGCGCAATGTTGTAGAAGCGGATCTTGTCAGCGAGACCTCGCTTCTTGAAGCCTTCGGCGAAGTTCGCGGGAACTGATACGGCTGCGCGCCTCAACTGAGAAGTCAGCCCAAATAGTTCATGTTTTGGAAACACTTCTGTGAACTTGTAAATTGCCAGCACCCAGACGTGGGCCTTTCGCCAAACCGCCACGTCCTCAAATATTCTCGACTTCATAACTAAATAGAAGCGGAGTTCGAGGGTGACAAACCGACCGACATTTTAGCGGGATTGAAAGGGTGACAACGATTATCTACTGTCTACTGTCTACTGTCTACTGACTACTGTCTACTGCCTCCTGCCTACTGCCCACTGTTACCTGACTGCTATTTGCTGTTTGCTGTTTGCTATTATTCAGACATGCGACGAAAGCTTATTCAAACCGTCGGGCTGGGGCTCACTGTCGTTTACGCGCTCGCAATCGTCTGGCTGTATGCGACGGAGCCGCGCAGCTTCAAGGAGGTGGCAACTGGAGCTCAGGTGGCGGCCGGCACTTACCAGGTGGATCAGAAGAAATTTGACGCTGCACTCGAGCTCTTTCGGCGCGAGCAATTTCGCGCGGCGCGCGACGAATGGAAGCGCGCTGACCTGGCGCAGAGTGATCCGACTACGCAGTTTTATATCGCCTACTCCTTTTACCGGGAAGGCTGGGGGCGGGTTTACTACGACCAGGATCTTTTCAAACAGGGTCTTGAGGCGGTGAATCGGGCCATTACGCTGGCGCCGGAACCGCTCAATGTTCCGGATCAAAATCTGCAGTTGCACACCGCCTCAGAGTTGAAGGCGGAGCTGGAACAAGGGACGGAGCGCACCTGGGGAGACATTAATCCGCTGAAGGTGATGCGACAGAGGAAGTGAAAAATAGTGATGAGTAATGAGTGATGAGTGAGGAATTGGAAAAGACAAGCGATGATTTGGCGATTGCCACTGCGCGAGAGGTTGGCACTGCGCGAGAGGTGTTGGCGGTTGATAGCTGGTCGAGAAATCAAGCGCTGTTGAGTTATTGGGTTTTGCCGTCCATTTTTCTGACCGTTGCGCTGCTGGGCGGGCTGCGAGTTGGCGCAGACGATCGCGCCTTTATCTTTTTCCCACCGCCGTTGATCACGCTCGTTCTCGCCGTCCTGCTAATGCTGCTTTTTGTGCGTGGTGGTTTAATTGAATTGCGATCGTGGGTCGCCGCAAACCATCCACCGCTGCAGAACATAAGTCACCTCTGGGTGTTGCTCACGCTCTTTTTCGCCTCCGCGCAGGCCTTCAATTCCGTGTTGCCGGAACGTGGCTTATTGCACTGGCTCTTCTCATTCTTTTTTCTCTGGACGCTGTGGAACAATCAGTTTTCGTCCTTTGATGCACGGCGTCTATTACGCAGCCTGGTGGTACTCTTTGGAACCGCATTCGTCCTGAAACACCTGCTGCTGGCTAGTCTCTACGCTTCCGGAGGTGGTTGGCTGCAACGCGTGACGGGAGCGCTGGTCCAGGGAGTTTCGCTAGGCACGCTCGATGCGCCGATGTTTGCACCCGCCACGGGCTACATTTCCTTCTTCACGCTTGGGCTGTACCTCGTGGGGTTGCTGCTTGTTGCAAATAGCAAACAGTAGACAGCAGCTAGCCTGACAGGAACTCCTGCCAGGCTGTTTGCTGTAACCCCTGCGCAACGGTCAAGTGATTGGCCGGGACCGCGGGCGTCCCGCCCGCAAATGAGCGCGAAGCGCGAAAATGAAGAGGCTACTTCCGAAAGACTGCGCGCCTTGCGGCGCGTTGCGGGCGGGCCGCCCGCGGTCCCAGCCAATCACTTGAATGCTATAGCTGTTGGAGTTTGCTTACGGTCTTCCGAGAATGCCGCCGAGCACGTTGCCCCAACCACCGTTGACGTTGCCGTTGCGCTGGTTGCGTTGGTTTCCATTCCGCGAATACTGCTGGAAGCCCTGGTTGTAACCCTGGACAAAGCCCTGACGAAAAGCCTGCGACGAGGCATCTCGGTAGAAGTGTGATCTCTGTGGGTTGTATTGCTGATTGCGCTGGCCATCGCTGGCGCCGGTGTTCAAGCCCTGCTGGTAGCCGCGATTACGTTCATTCTGATCGTAGCCGCTGTTGCCATACTGGCCGTTGTTGCCATACCGGCCGTTGTTGCCATACTGGCCGTTGTTGCCGTAGCCACCGTTGTTGCCGTAGCCACCGTTACCATACCCGCGGTTACCGTACTGATCGTTGTTACCGTATCGTCCATTATTGCGGTTGCGATCGCGATCGCGGCGCCAATCACCTTGGTTGTTACCCTGGCGGTCATCGCGGCGAGCTTCCCTTTGGCGTCGTTTCCATTCCTTACGCTGCTCTTTCCGATCACGGTCGCTATTACCACGCTGATAATAGTCATCATTGCGATTACGATCTTGGGCCTGAGCGGCACTGCTCATAGCCGTGACGATCCCTAGAACAAATGCGAGTGACAAAAGAGCCCCGCCGATCCCTTTTCCAAAATTTTTCATGTTTGTTGTTTCTCCCCTTGCTGGAGATGATGGCAACTCTGTGGCCGCCGCTGGGAATGTGTGATTTGCAGGGGTTAATCGGAATCGGGTTCGCAGTCGAGCTTATATAGTGCAAGGAACCGCGCAGATGAGTACGAATCAAAGGGAAAGAGGGGAACAGGGTCAAATGATTGGCTGGGACCGCGGGCGTCCCGCCCGCAACGCGCCGTAAGGCGCGGCGTCTTTCAGAAGTAAACCATTTTCGCGCTTCGCGCTCATTTGCGGGCGGGACGCCCGCGGTCCCTGCCAATCACTTGAATGCCGTTCGCTGCCTATCCTGCTGCTGTTTGCCGTTTACTGTTTGCTGTTTTTACCCCGCTTTCTGGCTGTTTGCTTCTCCCCTGCCCTTTCCGTATAATTCTCAGCTTGCTCGAAGCGCGGAGTTATCGTCCGGTGGGTTCGCGCCCACTTTTTCATCGCTGAACGAGTCGCTATTGACCACGGACTGGAGCTGGTACACGCCGAAGTTGCCGGGCCCGACAATAAACCTATTGTCCGCATCTTTATTGACAAGCCAAACGGAGTAACTCACGAGGATTGTTCGGAAGTGAGCTTACACGTCGGCACTGTTCTCGACGTCGAGGATTTTATACACGCCTCCTATACCCTGGAGGTTTCTTCGCCGGGGATCGAGAGGGGCTTGTATAAGCGACAGGATTACGAGCGTTTCGCCGGCAGCCTGGCCAAACTGAGGACGCGTAAGCCGGTCAATGGCCAGCGCAATTTTCGCGGCCGCCTGCTCGGCATAGATGGCGAGGACATACTCTTTGAAGACCGCACCAGTGGACGAGTGAGAGTTCCTTTCGAGGTTGTCGCGAAGGCGAATCTCGAGATGGATGTGGACGCGGAGTTCAAGCGAGGCGCTTGAAATCTGAGATCTCAGATCTCAAATTTGAGATTTGAAGACTGAATTTGAAATTTCAGACTAAAACTACAACTGAATAACAACTGAATAGGCTCAGCGACGCGCGCAGGTAGCGTCGAGCCAACCGGAGACAAGAAGTTTCATGAGTTCATCAATCGCACAAAACATCGAAGCGCTCTGCCAGGAACAAGGCATTGAGCGGGATCTCGTCATCGAAGCCATGAAGGAAGCGGTGCGTGCCGCCGCCAAAAAACAGTTTCGCTCCGGTGAAGACATTCAGGTCGATTGGAATCCCGACACAGGCATTGAGCTTTCCGCCACGAAAGTAGTGGTCGATGAAGTAGCAAACGCGGCAACGGAGCTGTCGATTGAAGAAGCTCGCGAGCTGGCCGGCGAAGAAGTTGAACTGGGCGACGCCCTCCTGCTGCCCCTGCCCATGGAAGAACTCGGTCGTATCGCCGCGCAAACGGCGAAGCAGATCCTGTTTCAAAAAGTCCGTGATGCAGTTCGCAGTAACGTCTATGAGCAATACATCGACAAGATAGGCGACCTGGTCAATGGCTATGTGAAGCGCTTTGAACGCGGGAACATTATTGTCGACCTCGGCAACCTGGAAGCCATCCTGCCGCGTTCGCAGCAGTCGCGCGGGGAACAGTGGAATCAAGGCGAACGAATTCGCGTAGTCATCCATAACGTTTCCAAGGAATCAAAGGGACCGCAGGTCGAAGTGTCGCGGACTTCCCCGGAGTTGTTGCTGCGATTGTTTGAGATGGAAGTGCCGGAAATTTATGACGGCACCGTGGTCATCAAGTCGGCTGTGCGAGAACCCGGCGAGCGCGCCAAGATTGCGGTCACTTCAAATGAGCGCGACGTCGATCCGGTCGGCGCCTGCGTCGGCATGAAAGGTTCGCGCGTGCAGGCGATCATTCGCGAACTACGCGGCGAAAAGATCGACATCATCGAATGGTCAGACGAGCCTTCGGTGTTTGCCGCTAACGCCCTTTCCCCGGCCAAGGTCAATAAGGTTCGCATAACAGACATCGACAACCGGCAGATGGAAGTTATTGTTAACGAGGACCAACTGTCGCTCGCCATCGGCAAGCGCGGTCAGAACGTGCGCCTTGCCACCAAGCTGGTTGGTTGGAATATCGATATTCGCAGCGAAGAAGAGATCAAGCGCGAGGTCACCGAACAAATGGGCGCCCTCATCGCTTCAGGCGCATCGGTGCCGCTGTCTGTTATCGAGGGTTTGACTCCGCAACAGACTGACACGCTGGCGGAGCACGGTATCAACGATATCGACGCCCTGACGCAAACTTCGATTGACGATCTGGTCGAGTTTCTCGACTTGAGCCTGGACGAAGCGGAAAAGATTCTTAACGCGGCTAAAGAAGTCGTTGCCATGCGCGAACGAACGCTGCAAGGTGAAACAGAAGGCGACACGGAATCAACGGAAGTCGCGAGTGAAGAGACTGAATCTCTCGGCGAAGCTGAGACGGAAGAAGAACCGAGCCTAAACACAGGAGCAACTGATGGGACAGACGCGACCGCCGCTGGTTACGACGAAGCGGTAGAGACCGGAGTGCCGTTCAGCGCCGAACCGGAAATAATGGCCCAGGATTCGGCTGATCCAGTCGCGCTTACCGAGGTGGAGGCTGCTTCCGAAGAAGAGCTTGCTCTGCAGGAACCAGGGCGCGACTTGCGTCCGGATACGATCGTCCCGGCGCCTGATGTTACCGCCGCCGAGGTGGAAGCCATTGAGAACCTCGAAAGTCTTGAAGAGTTTATCGCCGAGGAAGAATCGGACGGCGAAACTGAAGACGTACAAACATCTGCTCCCGCGAATTTAGAAGACGCCGCATCAGGCGAGAGCACAGACGAAGAGAAGCAGGATGCTTCCCCAGATGCGGAAAATTAGATTCAGCTCAGTCGCCGGTGGACCCGGCGGTTTGTGTTGTTCGCTCCCCTGCCACTCGTACGCGTTGCGCTTCTGAAGCCAGCTTCAAGTGGTTAAGAAGCGAGAGTTCTTGAACCACTTGAAGAAGCCAGACGCCAGGTAAGTTGAGCGTCTGAAAAGGAGTGCATGACCGTTTCCTCTAAGATCCGAATATACGATCTCGCCAAAGAACTGAAGCTCGACACGAAGCGCCTCATTGAAGAGGTGCGCCGCGAAGGCGTCGACGTCAGCGTCCCGTCAAACTCGGTCTCGAAAGAGTTGGCGGAGAAGATTCGCAACAAGTACGAAGAAGCGCCGTTAGAGGAAGAACAGGTTGCCGCGGAAGCAGCGCCCGCTGCTGAGGTAGTAACGGAAGAGCCCCAACCCGAAGTCGAGGCGCCCACTACTCCGGCTCCCGATGCCAAGCCGGCCACCACCGCGAAGCTGCTGCGGAAGCTGACTCCGGCTGCACGTGCAGAACAACCCGAGGGTGTGGCCCAAGCAACGCCGGCAGTTGGGTCTGCAGTTGAAATTGAAGATACGAATGGCGAGGTGGCTCCTTTCGCTGCGGAAGAAGCGGATGCCGCGCCACCGTTACCCTCTGCGCCTCTAGAGGGAACTCCTGCTCCTCCATCGCGACAGGTTCGCGTGTTGCGCCCAACAGCGGCCGCCCTCAATGCCGGTGTTCGTCCAGGTGAACGTGCGCCTTCGCCCGTCATCGCACCTCCAGTGACACCACGAGACCGCGCTGAGCGTGCCGGGACGCGCGTCCGGGAACGTACGCCCCTGGCCAAGACTGAACGCCTGGGAACGCCTGGAGAGACCGCCACCCCACAGACGACTTACATTCCGCCTCCAGACGCGGGCCGGCGACGTTCGCGCCGCACGCCCACGCGTGGCGGCCGGAAGATCGACGGTAAGGCCGGCCGGTTCGACAAGGGTGACTTCATTCCTCCGCCCAAAGCCCTGTCTCTCGAAGATCGTATCGCCGGCAGAATGGAATCACCGGCGGTTCCTGGCGAGATAAAGCCGGTACGAATTGTCGAAGGTTCGACGGTGAAGGAATTCGCGGAGAAACTCGGAATCAAACCCAAAGATATCGTGAGCCTGCTGCTGCAGCGCGGCGTATTTGCCACCATCAATCAACCGCTTAACGACGACGTGGCTATCGAACTGGGCAAGCGCTTTGGTTATGACGTCACCTTCGTTCCTTTTGAGGAGATGGTTACCGAAGAGGAATATGAGGATCTGATCGCCACCGACGCTGACGATGTGGAACTGCCACGCGCGCCAGTGGTAACTGTCATGGGCCACGTCGATCACGGCAAGACCTCCCTGCTCGACGGTATCCGCGCAACCGATGTGGCCGCGGGTGAAGCCGGCGGGATCACTCAACATATCGGCGCTTATAGTGTGCAGGTCCCGAACCCGGATCAGTCCGGTGAAACGCGACGCGTAGTCTTTCTCGACACTCCTGGTCACGAGGCCTTTACCTTGATGCGTGCGCGCGGCGCCAAAGCTACGGACGTAGTCGTATTGGTGGTGGCAGCCGACGACGGCGTGATGCCGCAAACGATCGAAGCGATCGAACACTCGCGCGCTGCGGGCGTTCCCATCGTGGTTGCAATCAACAAGATCGACAAACCGGACGCGAATCCGGATCGCGTCAGACAGGAACTGGCTACCCAGGGACTCAATCCGGTTGAGTGGGGCGGCGAGACCGAGATGGTCCAGGTTTCCGCCAAGAAACGGCAGAACCTCGACACCCTCCTGGAAACCATTCTACTGACTTCAGACATTCTTAACCTGCGCGCCAGTCCTACGCGCCTGGCCTCGGGCGTGGTGTTGGAAGCCAAGCTGGACCGAGGCCGCGGTGCAGTCGCTACCGTGCTGGTCCAACAAGGGACTCTACACGTTCATGAACCTTTTATCGTCGGCCAGATTCGGCGACTCCGGTCGAAGTGCTCGGACTGCAGGGCGTCCCCCAGGCAGGCGATGGCTTCCAGGTCGTAGCCGATATTGCGCGCGCGCAGCAAATCTCTGGACATAGGCAGATGCTGAGCCGCCAAGCCACGCTGCTACAGACTACAAAGCGCGGCATCGAAGCGTTGGGCGAAAGCGAAGTCAAGGAGCTATTGGTAGTTATCAAAGCTGATGTGCAGGGTTCAGTTGAAGTTCTCAAGTCTACTTTGCAAAAACTTTCCACCGAACGCGTGAAGGTTAAGGTCATTCGTTCTGGCGTGGGTACGATCACTGAATCCGATGTGTTGCTCGCTTCGGCCACCCAAGCTGGATCAGCAGCCTCGGCGGTAGTCGTTATCGGCTTCAATGTAAGACCGGGATCGCGCGCCGCCGATCTTGCGAAACAGGAGAGCGTCGATATCCGGCTCCACTCGATCATTTACAAGGTTGAGGAAGAGACGTGCGCGAAGTGTTTCGCGTTCCCAAGGCCGGAGTTGTCGGCGGATCGATGGTGGTGGACGGCAACATTCGACGCAGCGCGCGAGCTCGTCTAATTCGCGACGGTGTGGTCAGCTGGGAAGGCAACATCGCTTCGCTGCGTCGGTTTAAAGACGACGTTTCAGAAGTGCGCGAAGGTTTTGAGTGTGGCATCGGTCTGGAAAACTTTAACGACCTCAAAGTCGGCGACCAGATCGAAGCCTACATTGTGGAAAAAGTGGCAGCAACTGAACTATAGAAGGCAGAAGGCACCAAGCGGAAGGCAGAAAGCCTTTGCTGCCGACTGCTTACTGCTTACTGCTTACTGCCTACTGCTTTTATGCGTCGCCCAGAGAGAGTTGCAGACATTATTCGTGAGGAGATTTCCCAGATTATCGGGTATGAACTCGAGGACCCACGGCTGACGATGGTGACCGTGACTGACGTTCGCCTTTCTGACAATCGCAGGGAAGCCCAGGTTTTTGTCACCGTTGAGGGAAATGAAGAAGAACACCGGCTCGCGCTTGCGGCTCTCCGCCACGCCGCTCCCTACGTTCGCAAGCAGCTCAGTCTTTCGCTTAACCTGCCGCGCACACCAGAGATTCATTTTGTGAGAGACACGGTAGAAGAACACGGCGAGCGCGTTGACCAGTTACTCCAGGAACTCGCGCTGGATCAGAAAAGTGAAGAAGGGACGAATCATGAATAATGAATTATGAATGCTGAACAATGTTCCGCGTTCATCATTCCGCGTTCATCATTTTGTTTGACAATGCTTAGCCAAGTAGTTGAGTTAATTGAAAACAAGGGGAACTTTGCCATTACGTCGCACCTTCGCCCTGATGGCGACAGTCTTGGCTCCTCGCTCGGTCTTTACTGGTTGCTGCGCGCTCTTAATAAAGACGTAGAAGTCATCATGCGCGACCCGGTGCCGCACACCTATCAAAAGTTGCCCGGAGCAAACGATGTCAGAGTCACACCCGCCGCGGATCAATCGTATGACGGCATTTTCGTCATCGAATGTTCTGATATGGCCCGTCCGGGACTGTTAAGTCTCGAGCAACAATTCGTGGTCAACATCGATCACCATGCCACCACGGCGCTGTTTGGCAAGATCAATTGGATCGACTCAACTGCCTCAGCGTGCGGCGAGATGATCTATAACCTTGCCAAAGCCCTGGGCGTGAGGGTGACGAAGGAAATTGCTGAATGTTGCTACACCGCGCTGATCACCGACACCGGCTCGTTTCATTACTCCAATACCACGGAGCGCACCTTCAAGGTCGCTTCAGAACTTTTACGCACCGGCGTTAAGCCTGCCAAAACTGCTGAAGCGGTCTTCGCGAGTTATCCCTGGAGCAGAATTCAGTTGATGGGCGCGGTGCTTTCCACCGCCCGGCGCGATTCGACCGGCCGCGTCGCTTTGTTGCGCCATAGCCTGGAGATGCAACACAGCGCCGACGCTTCGGATGAAGATGCAGATGGTTTCGTTAATTATCCGTTGACGGTCGGCGAGGTTGAGGCAGTAGCGATGCTCAAGGAATGCGAGTTGGGCGTTTATCGCACCAGCCTGCGTTCCAAGGGCGAGGTAAACGTCGCGAAGGTCGCGGAGAAATTTGGCGGTGGCGGACACCGCAACGCTGCCGGCTGTACGTTGCGCGGCACCTGGGAAGAGGCCGAGGAAAAGATCCTTGGCCTGTTGCAGGATGCAGTGCAGCGCGCCAACGGGGCGAGTGACGTGACCGACGACGCGTTGCGCGATGAAGATGAATGAGATCGAAGTAGCCTAAGACGATTTTCCATTTGTCATTTGACATTTTTCATTTGTCATTGCCGGCGCAAGAAGCTTCGTTTCACTTATCCGTTTCTACCTACTGTCGACGCTGGCGAGGGAACTCACAATGACGACAGCAATGACAAATGAGAAATCTCAAATGACAATGTCAAATTGCTTTGTTTCTTTCAACGTTAGTTTCCTGACTCCTCTTCCCTAAACCAGTGACCCGCGAAAAAAAATACAAGTGGCGCCGCGAAGATTATCAGGAAAAGACGCGCGGCCTGCTAATGGTTCACACCGGCAACGGCAAGGGTAAAACTACCTGCGCTCTGGGGCTGATGATGCGCGCCGCGGGACGTGGTCTGAAATGTTGCATGATTCAGTTTATGAAGTCGCGCAACGATCGCTACGGCGAACATGAGTCAGCAGAGAAACTCGGCATCGAGGTCCACACGATGGGCGATGGATTTACCTGGGACACCAAGAATCCGGAGCAGGATCGGGCCACCGCACGTCAGACCTGGGAACTTTGTGTGGAGAAGCTTCGCAGCGGCGAGTATGACATGTTGGTGTTCGACGAGTTGGTTTACGTGTTGAGTTATGAACTATTGCCGGTGGGTGAAGTACTGGAGGAGTTTCAAAGCGTTCGTGCTTCACAGCCTGCTTTGCATATCGTCGTCACCGGCCGCGATGCCCCCTCGGCATTAATCGAAGCCGCCGATCTCGTCACTGAGATGACTGAAATCAAACATCCATTCAACGCCGGCATCCGCGCTCAGCAAGGCATCGAGTTCTAAGACCAGACTTCCGTTGTGCCCGCCCCTAACAATACGCTGCGCCGGCCTCCAAAAGGCGTCGTAAAAACAGCAGTGCTTGAGCGGGCAGGAATGCTCGCTCAAGCACAATATCGAATCAGAATGTAAAAACTCTTAGGCGCAGGTGCCGCCGCTGCACAAACCACTACAGCACTGCGCGCTGGTTCCACACGGTTGGCCGGGCGCCGAACACGATGTGGCGGCTTGCGCCGTGGGCACCACGATCGAAGTGACAACGGGAACTGCAATCACCGCCGCAATGCCCAGCGTGCGGACCATTTGCCGTCTTGTTAGCCCGCTCAGCATTGCGGCCGGCACAAAGCTCTCCTCAAGTAGATGGTCCTTGCTTAATTGCTCGAGGGCATAAGTAACCATTCTCTCGTCAACTTTCGTGGTATTCAGATCGCGTTCCAGACGTCGCGTCATCTGGGACACTTCGGTCTTGCCGTCACAGTATTTCCAGATAAGCGCCGCGGTCTGATTCAAACAATGCGCTCGATCGCGTTCGCTATCATAGACGAGCACCTCGCCCGGAAGGGTTTCAACGATCAACCCTTGTTGCCTGGCACGCGGCATTCTTTCCGCATTTTTTTTCATGCTTTTCTCCAAACTAATTGGTTTTGACTATTCGAAAGCGCAGATTACGACAAGAATACCGGTCGGAATGGCGGGGAGTCTACCATCGATCTAGTCCAGAAATAAACTATTTTTCGCCGTCTCCGCGGAATACCGCAAGCAAAGTCTGACCCGCCGTTGCCTTCATCCTTTCAGCCACCTGTGCTAACCTCTGCCTCATCCCGATAAACCCGAGAGCAGAGATATAGAACCCCGTTTCCCTATGCCCTGGTTTAGCAAAAAGAGTAAACAAATCGAAGCGGTGCCTCCGGAGGAACGCGTTGTAAAGACTGAAAATGTCTTTGTTAAGTGCGACGGCTGCGAGGCGCATCTTTACAAACGCGAACTCGAGGAGTCGCTGCAGGTTTGCTCTCACTGTGGTTATCATTTTCGCATCGGCGCTCGCGAACGCCTGGCGATGCTGTTTGACGACGGCAAGTTTGAAGAACTGGATGCTGAAGTCATCTCCGTTGATCCGCTAAAGTTTGTTGATACCAAGCCTTATCCCCAACGACTTACGCAGGCAAAAACTCTTTCCGGACTACCGGAAGCGATAATCAACGGTCGCGGCAAGGTGGGTGATCATTTGGTCCTGGCCGGCGCAATGGACATGTCGTTTATCGGCGGCTCGATGGGTTCGGCCGTCGGCGAGAAAGTTACGCGCCTGATCGAACGAGGCTTGAGAGAGCATGGCGCGGTTATCGTCTTTGCCACCTCCGGCGGCGCACGCATGCAGGAGGGCGCCCTCTCGCTGATGCAGATGGCCAAAATTTCGGCGGCCCTGGCTGAACTCGACGAAGCACGACTACCCTTTATCTCGATCTTGACTGATCCAACTACGGGCGGCGTTACCGCCAGCTTTGCGATGCTGGGAGACGTTATCATCGCGGAACCGAAAGCGCTGATCGGTTTTGCCGGCCCACGCGTGATCGAACAGACCATAAGACAAAAGCTGCCTAAGGATTTTCAAAAGTCCGAGTTTCTGCTCGAACACGGCATGATTGACGCCATTGTCGATCGTCGTGAGATCCGCGACTACATTATCAAACTGCTCAACTTCATGCTGAATCCGGAAATCTCCAGCAGCTCGGAGATGGAACGCCTGCGTACTCGCGCGAGCTCTGGAATATAGTAATCGTCCGAAGGTCCCAAATACATTTTCCATTTGTCATTGTTGGATTGACGTTTGAGGTGCAACCGATGCAGAACCGCGAGCGGTAGCGAGCGGATGCAAGCACCCAAGGTTGAATCCGCCCGAACGTTCTAGTCAGTGTTGACCGTGGCATCCGCTCGCTACCGCTCGCGGTTCTGCATTGGGCGCACTCCTGATTGGATCGCATCAGACTCCGATCACTGTTCACCTTAAATATTGGTTGCACTTCAAGGTGAATCCACTATTGACAGCCGAAAAATGGTTTTGCGTCTGATTGCCGTTTAGTTTTCCAGATGTTAATGCTATGTCTTGATGAACTACACCGAAGCGAACCAGTACCTGCTTAGTCTTGGCCACGAGACTCTGGCCATCAAGCTTGGACTGAGAAATATCGAACTGCTATTGGAAAGTCTCGGTAACCCTCAGAAATCTTATAAGTCAGTACAGATTGCCGGCACCAACGGTAAAGGGTCGACGGCTGCGATGCTCGAATCCATTTGCCGTGCCGCCGGAATTTCCGTTGGTCTCTACACGTCGCCTCATCTGGTTTCAATCACGGAGCGAATAAAGATTGGCGGCGATGAAATCAGTAGAGACGCTTTCGCAAGACTTGCGAGCGAGGTCAGACTAGCTGGGGAGCAGTTGCTGGCGAGCGAGAGTCTGCAGGCCCTGCCGACGTTTTTTGAACACGTAACAGCGATCGCTTTACTAGCCTTCAGCGAAGCAGAGGTGGAGCTGGCGATACTGGAAACGGGACTCGGTGGGCGCCTCGATGCGACTACCGCGGTGGGCGCAGGAACCGTCGCTATCACGCCCATCTCGCTCGATCATCAGGAATACCTGGGAGAAACGCTGGTTGAGGTTGCTGCTGAGAAGGCCGCCATCATTCGCCCGAATAGTACCGTAGTAGTTTCGCCTCAGCCGGAAGTTGTGCAACGCGTCATCCTCGAGCGTTGCCGGGAGTGCGGCGTAACTCCGGCGTGGACAACTCAGGACATATCCGACCCGGAGCTGAACTGCGTTCGCACCTTCCGCACTGAGAAAGACATCTACGAGAAAGTTCGGCTGGCGCTACGAGGCGCTCACCAAATAACGAATGCTGCGACCGCTATTGCCCTTGCGGAAGCTCTGAGATCCGACGGGTTTTCACTCAGCCACGAGGCCATCGTTGAAGGTTTGAGTACCGCCAGGCATCCTGGCCGGTTCGAAGTATTTCAAACCTCGACTGACAAGGCCGGGAAAGTTTTTGTACTACTTGATGGCGCCCACAATCCTGCCGGTGCCGAGGCCTTACGCCTTTACCTTGAGCGCGCTCAACCGAAGGACACGCCAATCACATTCGTTTTTGGAGCGATGGTCGATAAGCAACTTGATGAAATGGCGGCGACGCTTTTTCCGATCGCCGGCCACTTGATCCTGACTCAACCGCGCAACCCGCGGTCTGCAAGAGTTGAAGATTTGCGAAGGTTGGCGGAGAAGTATGCGCCCGAGGCTTCTATTGAAATGGTACGTGAGAGCGACACTGCGATCGAGAGCGCGATTTCCTCGAATGCGCCACACAGCATCATCTGCGTTACTGGCTCGCTCTATCTGGTTGGCGAGGTGAGAGAATGGCTTGCAGATCGGTATGGGCGGACGGGTAAGTTTAGTTGAGCGTTTGTTTTTAGTTAGTTCGATCGAAATGAGATAAGTATGGACACTTCTGACAGACTCCCCGGCGAATTGCCAAGGGTGATTGACAGTCAAACCATTTTCCGTGGCCGCGTCTTCGAAGTTACGGTCGATACGGTAAGTGAAGCGGAAAAAACCTATGTGCGCGAGGTGGTGCATCATACGGGGAGCGCGGTGATCGTCCCCGTGTTTGACGATGGCACCATTGCGCTGGTGCGCCAGTATCGGCATCCGGCGGTTCGCTACCTGCTGGAAGCTCCAGCTGGAACCCTGCGGCGCGGCGAGGTCCCCGAAGAAGGCGCGAAGCGTGAACTAGAGGAAGAGCTCGGAGTAGTGTGCGGTCGTCTGGAAAAACTATCTGAGTTCTTTGTCTCACCGGGGTTTTGTGAAGAGAAAATGTGGGTTTACCTGGCCACCGAACTGACAGAAACTGCCCAGCAACTCGACGATGATGAAATCCTTGCGGTAGTCAGAATTCCCTTCTCGCAGGCCTTGAGCATGATTACCACCGGAGAAATAGAGGATGCTAAAACCATAATTGGCGTGATGCTGGCGGCGCCGCGAGTAGGGCCTTCAATGCTGGAAGCTGCATACCCGGCAGTTTGAGAGGAGAGCTTTCCTGATTGACCACCGGGAAACAACTTCATACACTCGCTGCCACAGTGTCTACCAACGAGCCGGTTTCGCCAGACATACCCCTGATTGATGCGTACGCGCATACTTCAGATCACGAACCTATCCAACCTGCACCAGCAGAAATAAATCCGGACGATCCGCCCTGGGGCGTAGGTTGGGCGGTGCTCGTATGGGTCAGCAGTCTGGTGATATTGGTCTTCATGCAGATTGCGGTGGCCGTGCCTTACGTAGTTTACAAAACGTCGTCAGGTGGCTCGACGGCGGCGCTGGCCACGGATCCAACCCTCATCTTCTTCTCAATTCTAGGTGTAGTGCCGGCCCATATTCTGACGTTCCTGATAGTTTGGTTTCTGGTTTCCAAGCGGGGCCGGCGACCCTTCTGGCAAACACTCGGTTGGAGTTTCCACAAAAATTTTGGGCCATGGAAAACTATCATTCTCGCAGCCGTGCTGCTTGGCGTTGGTGTGTTATTCACGCAGTTTCTGGGCGGCAAAGAAACTCAACTGGATCAGGTCATCAACAGCTCTTTAAAAGCACGTTTTGCGACAGCTTTCCTGGCGGTCGCCACCGCGCCGTTGGTGGAAGAACTGATTTTTCGCGGTGTGCTTTATCCGGCGCTGCAACGCGCTATCGGAATGGCTGGAGCGGTTGCGATAGTAACGGTATTGTTCGCCGGTATTCACGTCTTTCAGTATTTCGACAATTTCGGTGTCGTTGCCGTAATCACTATGTTGAGCCTCACTCTGACTCTCCTTCGCGCATACACCGGACGACTCTTGCCTTCGTTCGTACTCCACCTCGTCTTTAACGGCATCCAGGCAGTCGTCCTTGTAGTGCAGCCCTTCGTGGGAAAATTTTCAAGCGACAGCAAGCCTGTAGTCGGATTTTTCATCCATCACCTTTCAAGGTTTTTTATATAGCAATGGACTGCGAGGTCGTTGTAGTCGGAGGCGGCATCGGGGGGCTGACAGTCGCCGCCTTGCTGGCGCAAAGAGGAACGGATGTCTGTCTATTGGAACGAGAGCCAAACGTAGGCGGCTGCGCAGCCAGCTTTGAAAAATTCGGCTACAGTTTTGAACAGGGTTACGGTCTCTTCACCGGCTGGGAACCTGAGGGGATCCATCATCGTGTGTTCTCCGAACTGCCAGTCGATCCTCCCGAAGTTCGACGATTAGAGCCGAGCTATGTTGTCCGCCTTCCCGATCAGTCTGAGATTACACTGGGTGGCGATAAGGAACATTTTGAACAAAGCCTGCGCGGGACTTTTCCGGAATGCGCCGAGGCGGCGGTCGGTTTTTATCACAAACTTGAGTCGATAGGCGGAGCGTTGCGACGCTCGCTAAGAAGAGAGCCGGCGCTGCTGTCGGTCTCAAAATCGCGGCGTGCCTACAGTCTCCTCCCCGAAGGCCGGATCGCAGCTGAAATACTCCGGTCAGGAACGCAATCAACTCTCGATCATCTCGACGCCGTCTCGATGCGATTTCGTCGTTTCGTAGACGTGCAATTGCAGATGCTGGCGCAGGCCCCGTGCAACGAAGTTCCTTATCTCCAGGCTACCCTCGCGCTCGCTGCGCCCCGGGAAAATATGTTCTCCTTACGCGGCGGCGCAGCAGGGCTGGCTGAGAGACTGGCCGAGTCGATAAAACTCAGCGGCGGCAAGATTCGTTTGGACACACCGGTACTAAGGTTGGCGTACGACTCGACCGGGGCGACCGTCGGAGTCGACCTGCTGAGCGGTGAGACCATTACTGCCTCTAAGGCCGTCGTCAGCAACCTGACGATCTGGGATACATATGGAAAGCTCGCCGGTCTCAACCGCACGCCGCCTGAAGTACGAAAGCAGTTGAATAAACTTCGTGGCTGGGGCGCGTATTTTCTCTATTTGGGGCTGGACGAAAACGCCGGGGACTCTTTAGCTTCAGATCACGTTCTCGCGCTAAGTGATTGGCAGGACGAGGAGTCATATGATGCGTCGACAAGCCAAATGATGTTTGCAGCGGCGCCTTCCTGGGATGTGAGAGCGCCGGCCGGAAAGAGAGCAGTGACCGTTCACGCCTTCACTGAAGTTGATGAGTGGTTCACTTTTCATAAGGACGAAACGGAACTCGAGGTCAGGGATCAGCAGATGTTGGAGCGATGTTGGCAGCGACTCCACGCAGCCCTGCCGGAGTTAGGCAGCCGAGTCGAGGTTATCGACACAGCCACCCCGCGAAGTTCTTATGACCTGACTCGTCGCAAACTCGGCATGGTGGGGGGCGTCATTCCCACCGCCGCAGACTTTTGGCTCGACGGGCCCAGCTATCTAACCGCCGTACCAAACCTCTTTATCGTGAGCGATACCACCAGCATTGGCGGTATTGAAGGCCTGACCCGCTCTGCCTTGCTCCTGGCAAACAAGCTCACCCGCTAATGAGATCCGCGAAATAATGGCAGAATTCTCTAGACAAAGCCTGATTGTCTAGTGTATACGTGCAATAGACAATATGTATATCACCATAGACGAGCGAGATAAACGGCCCCTCTATCAGCAGGTGGTGGATGAAATCAAGGCCCTCATTGCCGGCGGAGAATTGCCGGAGGGGTCCTCCCTGCCGCCGGTTCGTCAAGTGGCCTCAGACCTGGGAGTCAACCTCAATACAATCGCTTACGCGTACCGGCAGTTGCAGAAGCAGGGACTCGTGAAAGTCCGGCACGGAGCTGGCGCGGTGGTGACCTCACGACTGTTACGCGAACCCACAGAAGAACAGCTGCGCAGTCAATTGGGGACTGCTCTTACACATCTGGCTCTTGCGGGTTTGAAGCTCTCGGAAATAAGGATGCTTGTAGAAACGGAACTCGGCAGGCTCTTCAAAGAAGGTGAGCAGTCGTGAGGCTTCCAGACCTACCCTCTATTGTTGCCTCGACCGACGTTCACCGCCGGAGCGGGTAGGCCTTCCCGCGCCTGCGTCTGGAGAAACTGATGGTCCCGTTCGGCGAGTAACGGGCGAGTTGTAGATCGGGCCGTTTGGACTACCCGCGTTGGGCGCTGTCCTTCCACGTGAACCACCGTAATATGGGCCGCCAAAGCCTCGGTCCCACCCCCAGGACCCAAAACCGCCAGCGAAAA
>WNFK01163098.1_pt1 | contig 21519 bp, 21 predicted proteins | sample 5400281 | NCBI WGS metagenome assembly WNFK01 (sample SAMN13153350, study PRJNA577476) | soil metagenome | isolation source: 20 cm soil on Douglas fir-dominated hillslope | place: USA:California | collected 2013-09-17
AATGTGGTTCACGACATAGCCGGCCATGAAATTCGGATCGTGGCGCTTGATGCCGGGGCCGCCGAACGTCACCACGGTCTGCGGCACGTCGAGCGGAATAAACTCGCGCCGCGGGGGCTTCGCGGCTTCGATGTCGGCGACCGGCGTGAGGCTGGCCTTGGCCGGCAACCCGCCGAACGTCTGGTCGAGCATTTTGCCGAGCGTGACCGGGTCGACATCGCCGACCACGGCAATCCTCAGCGTGTCCTTGGCGAGCACGCGGCGGACGTAGTCCTTCATGTCGGCGACGTCGATTTTCGGAATGCTGTCCAGGGTGCCGTTGGCCTGCCGGCCATAGGGGTGGTCGCCAAACAGGGCTTCCAGGAACTTGCGGCTGGCAATCGCGGTCGGATTGGAGGTGTCGCGCCGCAGACCGGAGATGATCTGCGCGCGAATGCGCTCGACATCGGTGCTGTCGAAATGCGGCGATGTCAGCGCAGTCCGCAGCAGTTCGAAGGCCTCATCCTTGTTATCCTTCAGCATACGCAGCGAGCCGCGGAACGTATCGCGTGCCGAGCTGAAATTAAGTTCGATGGCGCGGCGGTCGAGCCGCTCATGGTAGGTGTTGGAATCCAGATCGCCCGAGCCTTCATCGATCAGACTGGCGACCATATTGCTGACACCTGGCTTGTCGGCCGGGTCCTGTGACGCGCCGCCGCCGAAGGCAAACTCCATCGCGATCAGCGGCACGGTGGCATCCTGCACGAACCATGCCTCGATGCCGCCGGGTGAGATCAGATGCTGGATCTTTGCCGCGGCGTGCGATGGGGTCGACAGCAATGGCGTGATCGCCAGGCAGGCCGCAAAAATCAATGCAACGCGCCGCGTGCAGGTCCGGACATAGATCACGAACGCTTCTCCTCGCGTTTCGGCGTGGCGTCCTTGATCAGATAGCCGGTCACCGAGCGTTTCTTGTCGAGCCATTTCTGCGCGGCGTCACGGACCTGTTCGGCGGTGACGGCGCGAATGCGATCCGGCCAGCTTCTGATGTCGTCGATATTCAAGCCGGTGGTGAGCGCACCGCCATACCAGCGCGCCAGCGTCGCCTGATTGTCCTGGGCGTAGATTGCCTCGGCGATCAGCTGGGTCTTGACGCGCTCGAGGTCCTCGGCGCGCACCGTGTTTTGTCCGAGATCTGATATCACGTCGTCGATCACCTGCTCGACCTGAGCGAACTCGACGCCGGGTTTCGGTGCGGCCGAGATCATGAACTGTGTCGCATCGAGCGAGGTGCCCTGATATCCGGCGCCGGCGCTGACCGCGAGCGGGCGGTCGACCACCAGCGCGCGATAAAGATACGAGTTGTTGCCGTTGCCCATCAGTTGCGCGAGCACGTCGAGTGCCGGGCTTTCACCTGCTGCGGCGGTGTTGGAGGACGGAACCAGATAAAAGCGCCGCACGCTGCTTTGTTCGACCCTGGGGTCGGACAGCGTCACGGTGCGGGGCGCCGCGGGCACCGGCTCCTGTGGCCGGAGGCGCTGCGCGGGTATCGCGGGCTGTGCCGCGACGTCGCTGAACGTTCGCTCCACCAGGGGGCGAACATCCTTGGCTTCGACATCGCCGGCAATCACCAGGATCGCGTTGTTCGGCGCATAAAAGCGCTTGTAGAACGCCAGCGCATCTTCGCGGTCAAGCTTCTCGATTTCCTGGCGCCAGCCGATCACGGGTCGGCCATAGGGATGGTTGAGATACAGCGCCGCCATGATCTGCTCGGTCAGCCGAGCCTCCGGGTTGTTGGCGACCCTCATGTTGAATTCTTCCAGCACGACGTCGCGCTCCGGCAGCACGTTTTCGTCCTTGAGGATCAGGCCGGTCATGCGGTCGGCCTCGAACGCCATCATCTTGGCGAGCTGCTCGCGCGGTACGCGCTGGAAATAGCCGGTGTAGTCGGAAGACGTGAAGGCGTTTTCGTTGCCGCCGACCTTGAGCACGGTCTGGGAGAATTCACCGGCCGGATGCTTGCTGGTGCCCTTGAACATCAAATGTTCGAGAAAGTGCGCGAGGCCCGATTTACCGGGCGTCTCGTCGGCGGAGCCCACCTTGTACCAGATCATCTGCGTGACGACCGGCGTGCGGTGATCCGGGATCACCACGACTTGCAGGCCATTGCCGAGCGCAAACGTGGCGGGGCGCTCGGAGGTCACCGTGGTCTGGGCGAGGGCGCCGCTGGCGGAGATGGCGAACGTCGATAGAAGGGCGGCGAAGACAGGAACGGCAAAGCGGTGTGTGGGCATCATGACCTGTCTGGCGCGTGTTTCCGCAAAAGTGAGTACCGGTTTTGCGGCAGCAATTCGCGCAACTTTTCGAATAAAAGCGACCATCCCGAACGGAAATATTCGGGATAAACTCGCGGCACCGTACACCGCGCGACCGCCCGGGAGCGTCACGAAGCTGAGAGCAAGACGTGTCTATTCGCCATATTTGCCGGCAGCCGGGTTGTATTCCTTGTTCAGCGATTCCTTTGGCCCGGTGCCGTAGGCGAAATTCGGCGATGGCGTCTGATATCCGCCGGGCGGCTGCGTGAGCGACTCCCGGGTCGGCTCACCCTTGAACGGTGCCGTCTCGGCTTTGTTGCCGCCGAACAGACCGCTGAAGCCGCCAGTATAGCCGAGCTGCGAAGGGCTGAGGACCGGATTGTTGAGCGAATTGCCCGGCTGGATCGGGTCGTTGTTGGTGCCGGCGGCAGCGGCCGTCTTGCCCTTAGCGAGTTCGCTTGGCATCAGGACCCGGCTCGCTTCGCGGGGATCCTTGTTTTCCTTCTTTCGGGCCGCGATCGCGGCCTTGCGTCGCGCTTCGTCAGGGTCTTTCGGCCAGTTCTTCACCTCGGCCGATCCGGTTGCCGGCGGGGGCAGGTCGATTTTTGGAGGACCCACCAGCGGAGACCGCTCGCGATAGTCGATGCCCCGTTTTTCCATATTGGTACCGCCGATGCCGGCCATGATGCCCTCGATGATCTTTTCCTCGAAGGTCTTCTCATCCTCTTCGTCGTCCTGGGCCCGGGCGACTCCGGCCGTCATCACCACACCGATGCCCAGCGCGATAACGGCGAGCCGCAGCGCCCGCCTGAGTGCTCCCGGCGAACCCGGCACCATCCAACCGCTGGTTTCGGTTTTGCGCATCACACTGTTCCTGTTCAAATTTTGCCGCGGGGCCACCGACTCAAGGCGCGACTTCGCTCCTGCACGCAACGATCAACCTTGGGGTCCGTATCGGCCGGGATCAGGGCGCTTTTGCGGCGGGTACTCCCAGGAAGGAATCATACAGCAGGGCCGCTACCCCGGCAACAATCGCCACGTCCGCGAGGTTAAACACGTACCAATTGTAGGTATTCCCCCCGATCTGGAGGTGGAACAGGGCGAAATCGACCACCGCGCCATAAGCAAAGCGGTCGATGCCGTTGCCGATCGCGCCGCCGATGATCAGGCCGAGCGCTATCGTGGCCAGCAGGGTGCGCGATCGCGCCATCCAGATCGCCAAAACGATCACGGCCACGGCCTTGATGATCATCAGGCTGATCTGGGCGAGCTGGCTGTCGTTCTGGAACCAGCCGAAGCTGATGCCGACATTCCAGGCCAGCACCAGATCGAAGAACGGCGTGACCTTGACCGCGCCGCGGCGGGCGATGTCGAACACGAACAGCAGCCAGAGTTTCGATGTCTGATCGAGCGCAAGCACGGCGACGGCGGCGATCACACCAGGGCGGACGTGAGGGTTCATGGCGTGACCACGAATACAAAACGCGGCGTCGTCCCCGCGAAAGCGGGGACCCATACGCCGTGTCGGATCTGTTCTGCAAGAACGCTGATCATTGTCCTTTATCTATCTCGCGCGCCGGTGGTTATAGGTCCCCGCGTTCGCGGGGACGACGATAGGTATTAGACGCTAACTCTCAGCGCCTTCCATTCGCGCAGCGCTTGGGCATCGCGTGGCGACACGTCGGGATATTCGGGGTCGTCGCCCACGGTTGGCAGGATTTTCCAGGAGCGCGCGCATTTGGTGCCGACGGCCTTCTCGACGACGACGGCCACCCCGGGCACCTCGTTCAGCCTGAACGCATCTGCCGGCGCGTCGTCATTGGTCACCATCGCGTTCGAGGTGATGCTGACCTCGGCCAGATCGATATCGAACAGCGTGTCGAAAATCTTTTTGTCCGAAACGTACACCAGCGGCGACGCCTCCAGCGAGGAGCCGATGTTCTTGGCCGCGCGCTCGACCTCCAGCGCGCCGGTGACGACACGGCGGACGTTGCGGATGGTCTCCCATTTCGCGGCCAGCGCATCGTCGCGGAATGCCTCGAAACTTTCCGGAAACAGCGTGAGATGCACCGACGGCTCGGCATCCGGCTTGTAGAGCCGCCACGCCTCGTCAGACGTGAACGACAGCACCGGCGCCAGCCATTTCAGGATCGAGTCGCACAGAATATCGATGGTGGTGAGCGCGGCCTTGCGCGCCAGCGACGACGGCGGGTCGCAATACAGCGTGTCCTTGCGGATATCGAAATAGAACGCCGACAATTCGGTGTTCATGAACGCCGACAGGCTGGCGACCACGGTCTTGTAATCGAACTCGGCGTAAGCCTTGCGCACGATCGCGGCCTGCTCGGCGAGCTGATGCAGCATCAGCCGCTCCAGTTCGGGCATCTCGGCATGAGCCACCCGGTCGCCGGGCTTGAAGTGATGCAGCGTGCCCAGCATCCAGCGCATCGAGTTGCGCAGCTTGCGGTAGGTCTCGATGGTGTTTTTGAGGATTTCCGGGCCGATGCGCTGGTCGTCGGCGTAATCGGTGGCGCAGACCCAGAGCCTCAGGATATCGGCGCCGGATTGCGCGATGACCTTTTGCGGCTCGACGGTGTTGCCGATCGACTTCGACATCTTGCGGCCGTTCTCGTCCAGCGTGAAGCCGTGGGTGAGCACGACGTCGAACGGCGCCCGCCCCCTCGTGCCGCAGCTTTCCAGCAGCGACGACTGGAACCAGCCGCGGTGCTGATCCGAGCCTTCCAGATACATCACGGTGTCCTCGCCGCCATCGACCTTGCGCCGGATGTCGCCGATCTCGGGAAAATGCACGCGATCTTCCAGCACGAAGGCGTGGGTCGAGCCGGAATCGAACCAGACGTCGCAGATATCGTCGACCTTCTTCCACTCCTCGTCGGCGTGCGAGCCGAGGAAGCGCTCGAAGGCATCCGCAATGCGCGCATTGACGGCGTCGTCCTGCAGGATCTCGGCGGAGCCATCGCCTCGTTCGCGCACGAACACCGCGATCGGCACGCCCCAGGCGCGCTGGCGCGAGATCACCCAGTCGGGTTTGCTATCGATCATGCCGTTGATGCGGTTCTGGCCAGACGGCGGCACCCATTGCGTCACCGAGATCGCGTGCAGCGCGCGGGCGCGCAGGGTGTCGCCTCGTTTCACCTCTCCCCACTGGGGAGAGGTCGACCCCGAAGGGGTCGGGTGAGGGGGCTGGTTACTGTCGTTAATCCGTAACCCCTCACCCGTCGCACTCCGCCGCGCAAGAGCGCTGCCGAGTGCGCCGACCTCTCCCAACGGGAGAGGTGAAGAAGGATCCGCGATGTCCTTATCCATCGCGATGAACCATTGCGGCGTGTTGCGGAAGATCACCGGTTTCTTCGAACGCCACGAATGCGGATATTGATGCTTGAGACGGCTGCGCGCCAGCAGCATGCCGGCGTCGATCAAGGCTTTGATCACGGCCTCGTTGGCGTCGCCCTTTTCGCCCTTGTCGTTGATGACGCGCTTGCCGGTAAAGCCGGGCGCCTGATCGGTGAACGCGCCGTTCTCATCGACGGTATAGGGGATGGTGGTGTTGATGCCGCGCGCTTCCAGCGCACGCGCGTTCGACATCCAGACGTCGAAATCCTCGCGGCCGTGGCCGGGCGCGGTGTGCACAAAACCGGTGCCGGCGTCGTCGGTGACGTGATCACCTTCCAGAAGGGGAACGGTGAATTCGTAGCCTCCGAAGCGACCCGAGAGCGGGTGACGCGCCGTTGCTCCGATCAGAAACCATGCCGGAATAGGGGCTACTTTTTCATAGGCTGTAACTCGTGCTTGCTTGAAAATATCCCCGGCTAGTTTGTCCGCAAGAATAAGTAAATCGCCGGCCTTCGCCCAATTGTCAGCGGGGGCATCGGTGACTTTGTAAACGCCGTAATCGATCTTGGACGAAAAGCTGATCGCGCGATTACCCGGCAAGGTCCACGGCGTTGTCGTCCAGATGACGATGCTCATTCTTCCGTCATGGCCGGGCTTGTCCCGGCCATCCACGTCTGTCTTCTGCTCAAGCAAGTCGTGGATGCCCGGGTCAAGCCCGGGCATGACGGCGGTATTTTTTGCACGGTCATCGACATCGATGAGGGGAAACTTCACCCACACCGTATCGCTCGTATGGTCCTCGTATTCCACCTCGGCTTCCGCCAGCGCGGTTTTTTCCACCACGCTCCACATCACAGGCTTGGAGCCGCGATAGAGCGTGCCGTTGGCGGCGAATTTCATCAGCTCGTGATCCCAGTCGCCGATGATGCCGAGCCGCTTGAATTCCTCGCGCTGCACGTTGAGCCAATGCCCGGCATAGGCGCGGCATTCTTTCCGGAACGCCACCATGGCCGCGGAATCCCGAAAATCCGGCTTCGGCCTGCCCTTGGAGCGATAGTTCTCTTCCTCGATCTTCCATTCGATCGGCAGGCCGTGGCAATCCCAGCCCGGCACGTAGTTGGAATCGAAGCCGAGCATCTGCTGGCTCTTGGTCACCACGTCCTTGAGGATCTTGTTCAGCGAATGCCCGATATGGATGTTGCCGTTGGCGTAGGGCGGGCCGTCATGCAGTATGAATTTCGCCCGGCCGGCGGCACTCTGGCGCAGCCGGCCGTAGAGGCCGATCTCGTTCCAGCGCTTGAGGATTTCCGGCTCGCGCTGCGGCAGGCCGGCGCGCATCGGGAATTCCGTCTGCGGCAGGTACAAGGTCTTGGAATAATCGGTGGCGTCGGATTTTTGCGGCTTGTCGGACATGAATGCTCTGGCTGGCTGGATTGGCGCTGAACGCGATCGATCGCGGATGAATGAGGGCAGTCCCGGTCTTGCGCTGAGCCGAAGCTCAGGCGGAAGCCGGGCCGCTAATGCTGACGATGGTGCGCCGCGCAAACATGCGGCTTTCCATAGCAGCCGGGGGCCGGATCGCAAAGCCCCGCCGCGGATATGGCTTCATCCGGACGAGGGTTCGGTGTGACGCGGCCGGGCCGGATTTCCGGCGACGGTCATGCCGGCGCCGACATCCCGCGTGACCACGCTGCCGGCCCCGATCACCGCGCCGTCGCCAATGGTCACGCCGGGCAGGATAATGGCGTCGCCCCCGATCCAGACGTCGCTGCCGATCCGCACCGGACGCCCGAATTCGACGCCGCTGCGCCGGGTCTTGGCATCGCGGGGATGATCGGCGGCGTAGATTTGCGCGGCGGGTCCGATCTGCGTTCGATCGCCGATGGTCACTTCGACGACATCAAGGATGACGCAATTGAAGTTCAGGAAAACCTCATCGCCGAGCCGGATGTTATAGCCGAAGTCGCAGAAAAACGGTGGGCGGATCACGGCGCCGGCGCCGACATGACCGAGACGTTCGGACAGCAGCGCGTGGCGCTCGGATACCGGAAACGCCAGCGCCGCGTTGTAGCGCACCAGCCAGGCTTTGTTCGCCGCCTGATCGGCGGCTATTTCGGCGTCGCCGGGACGATAAAGTTCGCCCGCGAGCATCTTCTGCTTCTCGGTTCGTTCCAGCCGATGGCTCCAAGTTTTGGAAAAGGATCGGGTGCTTTGGCCAGTGAATAGCGTGTTTGCGAAAGAGAATAGCGTGTTTGCGAGAGAGGGGAAACCTGGAACAATCTTAAAGTCCTGATTTGGAAAGATTATGAAAATCGTTTTCCCGGTTGAGCGCCGTTTCGGGTTGCACTTTAAAGAAATTACACCAATTTATTGATTATTGGAGAGAAATTCATGAGCGCCAAGCCGCTTGCAGAAGCTTACGAGAAGCTGAAAGAGCTTCGTAGACAGGGCGAATCCGCTCCGGAAGTCCAGTCAAGGATTGGGCACCAGCTTCGAGAGATGTACAGCGATGTCGTCAGGCAGGGCGTTCCAGACCGCTTCGCAGAACTGATCAGGAAACTTGATGCGGCAAGTGAGGTCGCCGGCGAGTCTGGTAAATCGGCAAATCTGGTAAGAAATCTCGAGATCAAAACGCTCGCCGACCGCATTTTTGGCGACGAAGAAAAAGCCGAGGCATGGCTACATCGGCCGAATGCGTCGCTGTCAGGCCAAAGACCGATGGACCTGTTGAAGGACGAACTCGGCACTGCCGTGGTTCGCGAGATGCTCGAACGGATCGACCATGGGATCTTTGCGTGAGCTCGTGGCATGGAGATCTGGCGGATTTCCAATTACGCCGACCTGTCGGGAATCGGTGGCGTAAGGGCTGCTGGTAGGTGGCATTCGCAGGGCATGCGGATCGTCGATCTCGCAGATCATCCATCGAGTGCCCTTTTGGAAATGCTGGTCCATATGGACCGCGATCTGATTCCGCCCACCTATCAACTGCTGCGTATCGATATTCCCCCCGACATGAAGATTGAGGCTGTCACGGCAAGTGACTTGGCCGGAAACTGGCGGACCGACACTATGACAAGCCGGGAAATCGGGGATCGGTGGCTCGATCAATCAAACAGCGCATTGCTGCAGGTGCCATCTGCGATCAGCGAGCAGGGACAAAACTTCCTTTTAAATCCTGCTCATCCCGATGCGGTGAAGGTCACGGTGGCGGAAATCCTTCGCGCGCCATTTGATGCTCGCCTGCTCAAATGAGCCAATCTTCAGCCGATAGCCCCAAGCTTCGGAAACACACCCGGTGCGGCGCCTAGCGCCGCGCGGGCGCGGGCGCTGTCGTCATCCATCTGCCGCACCAGCGCATCGATGGAGTCGAACTTCAGTTCGTCGCGAATGATGGCGATGAAGGCGACATCGAGCGCGGCCCCGTAAAGATCGCCCTTGAAATCGAACAGGAAAATCTCCAGCAGCGGCGCGCCATTGTCGAAGGTCGGGCGGCGGCCGAAGCTGGCGACGCCGTCGAGGCGTTCGGCACCGCGGCCGACCCGCACCGCATAGATGCCGTGCTTGAGGCCGCAGTTCTTGTCGAGGCGGATATTGGCGGTCGGATAGCCGAGCTCGCGGCCGCGTTTCTCGCCATGGATCACCTCGCCGGTAACGAACCACGGGCCGCCGAGCATCGCGGTGGCGTCCTCGATCTGCCCCTCCGCGAGCGCCATGCGTATCGCGCTGGAGGACACCGGCCGTTCCTCGATGTCGACGTGGGCCTGCACATCGACCTCGATGCCGAGCCGGGGTGCTTCACTGACCAGGAGGCTCGGCGAGCCGACCCGGCCCTTGCCGAAATGAAAGTCGTAGCCGACCGCAATGCCGCTGATCCCGAGCCGCTGGATCAGGTCATGGTGAATGAAATCCTGCGCCGAGGTTCCGGCCCGGGCCTTGTCGAAGGTCATGATGACGGCGCCCGCGAGCCCGGTTCCAGCCAGCAGCCGCAGCTTTCCGGCCTCGTCGGTAAGCCGGAACTGGGGGCTGTTCGGGCTGAAAAAGCTGCGCGGGTGCGGTTCGAACGTCACCGCCAGCGCCGGCTGGCCGTGGGCGCGCCCCATCTGCAGGGCAGCCGTAATTACAGCGCGGTGGCCGAGGTGGACGCCATCGAAATTACCCATGGCGACCACGGCTCCCTTGGGGATAGCGGCCGAGGGCGTGGTGTCGCGGATAACGGTAAAACGGGGCGTCATTTTTCGGGGTTCTTCAACTCAGGGATCGGGTGGGGGCGGGGACCGTGACTTGGCGGCCCCGATGAAGTCAAGCGGGGCCCAAGCCGGCCCCTTGTCGGGGGCCGTGTCCGATTTTCAGGCGGCGGCCGGTTAACGGGCCGTTTAACGGAAAATACCAGTAAGATATTGTTATCGAGCCGGAAATAGCGAATGGCGATATTGGCCCGATCACGCAGGCCATTCAGAACGCGCTGCGCGGACCGAGCCCTCCTGTCATCGTTAAACGCATTGCCGCGCCAACATCAGCGAGGTTTTAGAGCCCGACGATGTTGCAGATGAAGATAATGAAGAGATCGAGGTGCTCGACGCTGCGCCGCAGCCAGCCCGCAAGCCTGCCGCCCGCAAGCCTGCGCCGACGCCCGAAGTGCTGAACCTGGACTTTACGACTGACGTGTCTCTCAACGCGTGCGTCGCCTCCTACGAGGTTGAAAGTCATTTGCAGCGCTGTCTGCTGATTGCAGCTTGGTTCAACGAGTGTCGCGAAACGCCGACCATCACCCCGGCGCATATCTACACGGCTTACCGATGGTTGAAATGGCCTTTAAATATTGACGACTTCGCCCAACCTCTGCGGTCCTTGAAGGCGAAACAGTTGTTTGGCTCAACGGAGAAAGGTACTTACACGATCAACCACTTGGGCTTGCAACGCGTCGCTGAGATCACAACGGTCGGTGAATGATCGAGCTCGCAGAGGTTGTTAGTCGGGTTGACGGCTTTGACGCGATGCCGCCGCGTGAGAGGATACAGATATTCGCTTGGTATCTTCATACACAAAGGTCAATGGAGTTTTTCGACAAGGAAGCAATTAAGAACTGCCATAATCAGCTTCGCTTGATTGTCCCTGATCTCTCGGTGTATCTGCCTAGGTGCCCTTCTTCCACTGAGACCAGCGTTTGCCCTTTACTCTTTCTCAGGGGTGCATCCGCCGGTCTTCCTTGTCCGCGCCGCGCATCACGATCCTGAGCGCCTCATCCGGGACAGTCCCTTGCAACGCCTTCATTTCGTGGGGAATTGCGCAACGTCAGCGCCCGTGATGCCGCCGATGTGACTGATCGTGAAGCCGCTACTTATTGGGGCGGCGCGGCCTGAGCGCTACATAAAGACGCATAGCAGTTCGATTGGAGAAAAAGCGATGCGTTCTATTTTGGCCTTGAGCCTTTTGGTCACCCTGTGTGGCTCTGCCAACGCGGCTACGATGTATCACGCACACCGGCGGCACGCCATTGTTCATCCCACCCAGGGCTTGATCTCCTCAGATCCCGCTTCGGGTTTTGCCTACGCACCGCTTGGGCCGCCGATCCGCTACCAGCCGGGACCGTACAATGACCAGCCAAGTCCGTATGAAAATCGTTTCAAGAACTGGGGTGGGTAACACGCCTAAGGTAACCCCGGATCGTTTTAGTGCGGCGCGGACGGCGACGCGAGCAGCTGAGTTGATGAGGCGAATCGAACCAAAGCCAGTGCACGATCGAAAGCAATCAAGGAGTCTCGCCCATGCGTCGCCACGTTTCCCTCGCCGTTCTGGCAACTATTTCCGCCCTGACCGCAGTCGGATCAATATCGGCTGCTGCTACTGAGGCCATACAGGATCGCTACTGCTTGCAAGGGCGCCAATGGGGCTATCCCGGCAATTGCCAGTTCTCCAGCTACCCCCAATGCATGGCCACCGCGAGCGGTACCACCGCCTATTGCGGGATCAATCCCCGGTACGCGTTCGCGCGCCAGCAGCGCGGCGCCTATCGGGACCGATACTGAGTGGCAGTGAAGCAATATCGCATCAAGTGGCAGTAGCGACGGAATAACGGACATCGCGCCCGGCCCGCGCTTTCTACGAGATGACATTGGTGGGCGGCTGACACACTGGCGTTGGCCTTCGCGGGTCTCGCAGCGGCTGCCGCATCGCCGACAATACGGGCGAGGTTGACGCCCAAGGGATCGCCCGCTCAGATCAGGTCCGCTTTACCCGATAACGGACTTCCGCGGCTGCGCCTAGGATGTCCGTTTTTGTGCCATTGGACTAGCCGACATCGCTGGGTTTCGGGCCCAAGGTCTGCTTTGCCCCTTACAAGGCCGAAACGCTACTGGCCCCACTAAATTGGGTTTCAAGAACCTAAATAATTTTTTACGTCGATGCTCTGCCATCGCGTTCGCATTTGCGCTGTTTCGCGCAAGCGTGATGTTCACTCGGCGAGCTTTCTCAGATGCAATGCCTACATAGCTCTTGTCTAGAAAAATCAGCAGGAAGCGTTCTCAACGCAGGAAGCGTTCTCAACAGAGCAGCAGCGATTGCTAGCGCAAATTCTCGGCACAGAACAACAATACGGAGAACGACTATGACTACATTCAAAACTCTGATCGCGGCAGCGCTAGTGTCGATGACCACGGTAGCCTCTGCAAGCGCGCAGTCGCCGAACTGGGTGCCCGCGTACCCGGGTTCTTTTCAGGCGCAATACCCGGACCGGGATCTCCTGAATGGAGGCGCGCTGACACCTGCAGGCAGAATGGGCCTGGAATTGCCTGGCGGTGCGAGCCCTCCTGTCTTTGGGACAAATAACGCTTATGCGGCAACAGGTCGTGCTGCTGCCTCGTCCTGCGCCCAACTCTATCATTCCTACGACCCCGCAACGGACACCTTCCTCGGCTACGATGGTCGTCGCCATGCCTGTAAGTGATGCGAGTAGGAAAGTGAGCCTGAACCACAATTTGACAGGGTACGACCGCCACACGGCGGCGCATCCCGTTGTGACAGTGCGATTGATGACTTACATTGGTATCCCGGCGTATCTCCAGCCTGCGAAAGGCAAGAAGCCTCGCAAGGCCGCTGCCGATCAAAAGGAAATGCTGCTGCCGATCAGCGACAAGCGTACCGCCAAGGAGGACAAGGAGCCGCCTCTTGCGTGGGGTAAAGATCGAAAGCAATCAAGGAGTCTCGCCCATGCGTCGCCATATTTCCCTCGCCGTTCTGGCAACTATTTCCGCCCTGACCGCAGTCGGATCAATATCGGCTGCGGCTGCTGAGGCCACACGGGATCGCTACTGCTTGCAAGGGTGCCAATGGGGCCATCCCGGCAACTGCCAGTTCTCCAGCTACGCCCAATGCATGGCCACCGCGAGCGGTACTGACGCTTATTGCGGGATCAATCCCCAGTACGCGTTCGCGCGCGAGCAGCGCGGCGCCTATCGCTCAGATCAGGTCCGCGTTACCCTCGATAACGGACTCCCGCGGGACAAGTAGCAGTAGCGACGGAATAACGGACATCGCGCCGGTCCGCGCTTTCTACGGGATGACATTGGTGGGCGGCTGACACACTGGCGGGCGTAGTAAACACACCGTGAGATGTGGGGATCAGCAGGTGGGGATAGTCGGCGTCGCGCTTGCGAATTCCGACAATCCGATGATAGTCCGATGCGCCGAGAATGTACTCGCGTTGTCGTCGGTTGGAGTATGAGCATTCAATGCTGGCGGCTCGGAGCTTTGCGCATTCCTGGTTCGGCATTCTAGCAGCGATCACCTTGGTCGGGTGCGCAAGTAAGCCACCGGAAGAAGTAAACAGACCAACTGTTCAAACGTACGCTCAAGATTACCAAGGTCTCTTTCAACGCGTATCGACCACCGCCAAGCGGTGTTTCGCCTCGAAGGCTGGCCTTTACCGGTCCGGCGCGGTCGATGCGGATCTTTACTCCGAGATCGGATACGGCCAGTTGACGCTAACCGTGAATGGCACTGGCAGCTCCAACTACTTTGTCTCCGTCCGAATCGAAAAGCAGCCCACTGGCTCCAAGCTTACAATGATCTCCGATAATATGGGGGCAAGCCAGCGCTACAGAGAATTAGTATCGGGGTGGGCGAATGGCGACCAAAACTGTCCGGCTGTTTAGTTTTCATGCGCGACCGCCAACAGCAGGCCCGCGCGACACGATTTTCGCTTCACCGAGCTACCCGACCTACCTCCAGCCATGCGTTTTTCGGCGCAGTCATCAAGACTCCGAGGCGCCGAATTCCCTCAGGTTGCTGCGCTCGCGCCGCCACCGGCCACGCCGCCGCACCGCCGACAAGCGTGATGAACTCGCGCCGCTTCATTAATTATCCCGCCCCCGATGCTCCAACCAGAGCGTAGGTAATTTTCGGCACAAGTCCAAGCGGCCTGATGTCTGCGTTGGATCAAAGCGCCGCTTTGACCGTTGGCTGGTAACTTCCGGTCTCGTCCCATCAACGGACACATTGAGATCGGGGTGGCACGTCTCAAACCTGCACAAAAGCCAACGCCCCGCTGGCCGCGTGTTCTCACCAAGAACGGAAACTTGATCGACTCTTTTTATAACGTGTCCGCGAGCGCGACCTCCTTGCGGCCGCGTCGCTGGTCGAGCACGACAATCGCGACGCCGCTCCCGGCGATGAGAGCAATGCCGGTAAGGGCCAGATCGTTCGGCAACTCGCTCCAGATGACCAAGCCCGACACCACGCCCCACAGCGCAAAGCAGTAAAAGAAGGGCGCAACCGAGGCGGTCCGGCCGAGCCGATAGGCGAGCAGGAGCCCAGCATGCCCCAAGGCAAGGAACAATCCAGCGAGGCCGAGAAACGTAAGATGGCGACCGGTTGGAGCCGCCCAGGTCTCTATACCGAGCGACATCGCCCCCGCCACCACCATCACCATGAGCATGGTCGCAAAGATCACCACTGTCACCGGAATGCGGGTGGGCACGCCACGCCCGATGAGATCACGCGCCGCGGCCAATAGCGCGGCCCCAAAAGCAAGCAGTGCAGCGGGCGAAACCCCGCTGGCTCCAGGCTGCGCTACCATCAGGGCACCCGCGAAGCCCACAAGCGCCAAAGCGAGACGCGCTGGGCCGATCCTCTCGCGCAGAAAAATGGCCGCTCCGAGTATGAGAATTAACGGTGCCGTCTGGAGTATGGCGATCACATCGGCAATCGGCATGCGGGCGAGTGCCGCGACGTAGCAGAGCGTGGTCAACGTCTCTCCAGCCGCCCGTAGCAGCACGCGCAAGTTGAGGAGCCCAGAAATAGCGCCCCACTCCGCCCGCAGGGCAACCAGGACCGCGCAGGCGAAACTCGCCGCGATGCTACGCAGGAAAAGCACCTCGAAGGGCGGTAGATCCTCGATGACAATCTTCATGAAGCTATCGCTGACCACAAAGGCGGCGGTTGCGGCCAGCATCGCGATGATACCGCCAAGATCTGAAGCTTTTTTGCGCATCGGACTTTGGTGAGCGAGAATTATTTGAACGTCAAGCCGTAGACGTCACGCACGCGGCCATCCTCGTGATTTTGAATGCGGTCCATCGCATCTCTGCCGAAGCCCAGTCTGGTAACGGTCGAGCAATGGGTTCTGCGCAGATCATGCGGCGTGACTTTGTTCTCGACCCCGAGCGCCTGGCAGATATCGCGCATCGCCCCGTCCAGTTTGTCGATTGCGTTGCCGGCTTCGTTGGTAAACGCAAACCCCGGTTCGGGTTCGATTTCTGCGATGATGTCCAGCACCGGTTTGGGCAACCACACCCGATGATCCTTAGCGTTCTTGGTGCCGGGCCAAATTTCCCCAATCAGATGTCCCGGCATTTCCCACCAGCCATCCTTGATGTGTTCGGTCCGCATGTGGCCGACTTCTCCGGCCGTTGACCGGTCAACAGGATGGTCATCAACGCCCTGCTGCGCATTAGCCCCACGCTGTCAAATTTTTTCCAGAACAATGGCAGCTCGCTATCCGACAATATCCGGGTGCGCTTCCGGGTTTGGTTGCGTTCGATATTGTGACAGGGGTTGATCTTGACGCCGCCGATCTCTTTCCGGATCGCCCAGGAAAAAAAATGCCGACGCGCTGGCCATAACCTGATTGGCGGTGACCTTAGCGGTGATGTCGGCCATCAGTGCATTGGCATCACCCCGGATATTTCAGCCGCCAGCAGCTTGCCCCAAGACGGCAGCACATAGCGCTTGATCAGTTTGTCGGTCGCTTTCCATGATTTGTTTTTCGTCTCGGCATATTTCCGATAGCGGGTTGCCAAGTCTTCGAAGGTCCCGGCGTGTCGGGATGCCTCACGTTCAGCAGCGGGGTCCTTACCCCGTGCGACTTGATACATCACCGCGTTGGCCAGCTTACGGGCCTCAGCAACTCTAATCGCTAATGCATTGCCAAGGTGATACCACCGGGTCCGGCCATGACGGTTATAGACGACGATGAAGGATCGATGGCCGGTCGGTTGCACCTGTACGACCAAGCCGGGTTGTACGGTGTCCCACACCAGGAACGCTTTCGACCGGGGTTGCAAGTCACTAACCAAACGGTCGTTCAGACGGTGCTTGTTCGGCGCTGGACGTAGTTTTGCAATCGGTGATCGTTGTGGCATCTGGTCCTCCGGCCCCTAGCGTTCGCCTAGGAGCCGACGCGATTTGCCCTTAACGGTCCCAAATGATCCCGAACGTCGAAGTTGTTAAAAACCGTTGGGACACAGGGGTTTTTGTGCTTTTTGTGGTCCCATTATATTACCCTTAACGACGTCGTGGAGGCCCAAAAATTAACGGGCTGTTTAACGGCTGATGCTAGTCCTTGAGGCGCGGACTGCGGGGCGTTTCAGCCCCGGCAGGCTAGTTGATAGTTTTGCGTTTAGTGCGGGGAGCCAAGAATGGCGGTTGATTTGTCGATGTCGGTGTTGGTGGTGGATGACTACAACACCATGATTCGCATTATCAGAAATCTTCTGAAGCAGCTCGGCTTCGAGCATATCGACGATGCCAGCGACGGATCGGCGGCGCTGAACAAGATGCGCGGCAAGAAATATGGGCTGGTGATCTCCGATTGGAATATGGAGCCGATGACCGGCTACGATTTGCTCAGGGAAGTCCGTGCCGACCCCAATCTCGCGACTACGCCGTTCATCATGATCACGGCGGAATCCAAGACCGAGAACGTGATCGCCGCCAAGAAGGCTGGCGTGAACAACTATATCGTCAAGCCGTTCAATGCGGCCACGCTGAAGACCAAGATCGATGCGGTGTTTCCCGACGTGGTGAACGCGTAAGGCGCTGTTTCTACACCTGCCCCCACTTGCGGGGTGAGGTCGGCCCGCAATCAGCACGGTCCAGGCGTCGTCCCGGCGAACGCCGGGACCCATAACCACATGCGTTGCTTGTTGCGGATGGCATCTGCCACAGTCTTAAAACGAGACGCCACGGCGTATGGGTCCCGGCGTTCGCCGGGACGACGTATATAAAATCGCCGTGAACCTCCTACCACCTTAGCTCCCGGGTCAGCGCCCGCGGCGGATGGCCGAACAGCTCCTTCACCGAGGCGGGGTCCAGTTGATCGATGCCTTCGAAGTCCTCGGCGTGGATGCCGCGGGTCACGAACAGGCAATCGATCCCGAAGCCGTGGGCGCCGGCCAGATCCGTCCGCACCGAATCCCCGATCGCCAGAACGCGGTTGAGCGGAATCGCATGGCCATGGCGCTCGGCGGCAAGCGCCATGGCGCGCTCATAGATCGGCCGGTGCGGCTTGCCGTAGAAGATCACTTCGCCGCCGAGTTCGCGATAGAGTTCGGCGATCGCGCCCGCGCAGTAGATCAGGCGGTCGCCGCGTTCGACGACGATGTCGGGGTTGGCGCAGACCAGCGTCAGCTTGCGCTCGCGCGCCTGCATCATCATCGCGCGATAGTCTTCGGCGGATTCGGTTTCGTCGTCGAACAGGCCGGTGCAGACGATATAATCGGCCTGCTCCAGCGGCGCGAGCACCGGATCGAGGCCACGGTAGATCGAATTGTCGCGCTCCGGGCCGAGCCAGAACATCTTCCGGCCGGGGTGGTCGGCGACGAAATGCCGGGCCAGATCGCCTGAACTGACGATGGCATCATAAGTCTCGTCCGCGACGCCGAGCTTGCGCAATTGCCGCTGCACCGAATCCGCAGGGCGCGGCGCGTTGGTAATGAGGATCACCGTGCCGCCCCGGGCGCGAAAGTTATGAAGGGCCTCGCAGGCTTCCGGAAATGCAACAAGACCGTTGTGAACCACGCCCCAGATATCGCTGAGCACGACATCGATGCCGTCCACGAGATCGCGCAGCTTCTCGGCAAAGCGAAGAGTTGTCATCGCGTGGGTGGCCGGTTAGCCCGGCGGCCCGGCAGCGCGTCGCGCCAGTGCTGCGTTACCGGTGGTCCTTGGAGGACCAAGTCCGGGATCTTCGACGGAAGCGATCTTGCCAGAGCCATTGGTGTCCTGCGCCTTGCCCGGAGAGGCTGCCGCGGTAGCAGATGCCCCCTCAGGCCGCAACGGCCGGGGTGGTGCAAACAGGAACCCCTGGCCGAACCGCACGTCATAGTCGAGCAGATCGACCACGGCGCGTTCGCCTTCGATCCGTTCGGCGATCAGGTCGATGCCGAAGCGGCCGAGCAGATCGGAAAGGTCGGATGGATGAATATCGGACGCCGAGGTTTGCCTCTGGTCGAGCAGCAGCGAGGCGGGCACCTTGATGAAGCGGACGCCGCGGTCGGCAAGTTCGCGCGGCTCGATCCGAAGATCGGTGACATGATCGACGGAGAAGCGGTAGCCCCGTTGCGCCAGGGCCGCCAGATGTTCGGTCTCGATCGGGCCCAGATTGCGAAACGTTGCCTGCTTGAATTCGAGCACCAGCGATGGCGCCAGTGCGCGATTGGCTTCGAGGAAATCGAGGCACTGGGCGAAGGTGGTGGGATTGCCGAGCGTCGCCGCGGCGACGTTGCAAAACACCCCAACATCCTTGTTGCGCACCATCAGCCGGCGCAGCACCTGCACGCAGCGCAGCATCACCATGTGGTCGATTCGTCCGATCAGCCCGGCGGCTTCCGCAACGCCGATGAAATCGTCGGCGGAGAGGATCTGATCCTTGTCGTCGCGCAGCCGCGTCACCGCCTCATAGAAGCGGACCTTGCGCTGCGGCAAGGTCACCATCGGCTGCAGATAGATATCGATCCGATTCTCCTCCATCGCGTTTTTCACGGCGGTGAGGATTTGCGCCTGGCTGCGCGAGGGAGCCGGGCCCTCGACGATTTTCACCGGCGCTGCCGCAACCACCGCGACGCTTTTCTCTTCAATGGCGGCGGCAGCGGGCGGCTCTTTCGGTGGGGCATCTTCCGGCTTGGGGGCTGGCGGCGTCGCGGGCGGCACGCCCGATGACAGCATGTCCTCATGACCGGCGACGGAGACCGCGAGTTCCTTGACCAGCACGCCGAGTTCATTGATCTCGCCGACGATCGCCTGGATGCGGTCGGCGCCTGTGGAATTTGCCGACACCACCCGGCTTTCGACGGCGGCGAGCCGGCGTCCGAACTCGGCGACTTGACGCGCGAGATCTGCGGTGCCGCGCGACAAATCCGCAATCTGGCCGCCGACGTCGGTGCGGTCGCGCAGCCGCATCGACACGGCATTGTAGAGAATCAGGAAGGTCAGCGCGGTGAGCGCCACGATCGCGGATTCGGTTCCGCTGATGCCCGCTATCGAATACAGGACCAGACCGAGCGACGCTGCGACCAGCACCATGCAGATGGCGATGAAAATTGTGGAAATGCGGATCATGTTGCGCGCAAGGCCCTCAAGTCGCCTGGTCCCGTGGGCTTGCGAGAAACGCGAAAGCTGTTCGCAGCAGGCTGTTGCGCTTCCCCAAGCGGTGCAACCTTAGCATTAATGTTGATTCGCGAAGCTAGTGTTGTTTTGGCACGGCTGGAACCGCTGGTCCCAACGTGTCGGCCATGACGGCGCCGCGGGCACCAAGCGGCTTTGGATGGCCGACGGTTGTATCCCGCGCGGTCTGGTGTTCGATTTCCGAATTCAGTTCGGCGCCGAACAGCACGATGATGGCCGACATCCACATCCACATCATCAACCCGATAGCGGCACCCAGCGAGCCGTAGGTTGCGTTGTAATTCCCGAAGTTCGACAGATACCAGGACAGCAGCGAGGAACCGGCGATCCAGAGCAGGCTGGCTGCCAGCGTGCCCACGCTCAGCCATTGCCACCGCGCGGCCCGCCGGCTCGGTCCGAACCGGTAGAGGACGCCGAGCGCCGCCAGCAAAATCGCAAACAATAGCGGCCATCGCGCGAGGCTGACGATGGACCGGCTTGCCGGCGCAAGGCCGAGGTGATCGAGCGCCAAAGGAAACGCCACCACCGCGCCCACCATCAGCAGCAGTGCCGCGATCCCGCCCGACGTGAACGCCAGCGACAGCAGGTTCAATCGGATGAAGCTGCGCTTTTCTGATTCTCCGTCGACCACGTTGAGGGCGTCGATAACGGCTTTCACGCCGGCATTGGCGCTCCAGATCGCGAGTCCGAGGCCGAACAGGAACGTCGCTCCCAGCGCCGTACTGCCCTGGTCGAGTACCCGCGCGATCTGGTCCTGCACGATCTGGAATGAGCCTTCCGGCAACATCAGCGCCAGTGTTTGCAGATTGGCGCCGATGGTCGACGGATCGGCGAACAGGCCGTAACAGGACACCAGCGCCGTAATCGCCGGAAATACCGCGAGCAGGCCGAAGAACACGACGCCTGCGGCGATGGCGAGCAGGCGGTCTTCGCCAGACCGTACATAGGTGCGCCACAAAATGTCCCTCCAGCCGGCCCACGGAATCTGAAGGGGGCTACTGGATAACCGTCCGTGCCCGGACTGCGATATCTCGTCCGCGAAATTGTCGCGGCGCCCGACCGCTAAATTCGCGGGCGGAGCGTCGGATTTTCGGGGCGGGTTCGACTGAAAATAGCGCTGCGCGGTCAGGACCAGGATCGTCGTGGCCGCGATCAAAAGCAGCTGATCGGATGGCGGGGATTGCCGGCCTGACATCAGGCTTCCGTTCGCGGCGCCTGCTGCCGTCGTCTGGTGGCCGCCCAGCCCAGCAACGTTGCCGCCAAAATCAGGCCGGCGCCGATCTCCCTGTTGTTCCGCGCCGGCCGGCGTTGCGTTTTCATCCGGCGGCGGTTGGTGCGCGTCGCCGAAGGAGTCATCAAAATTCCCGCGGCGGTATCCCGCACCGCCTCGATCTGATCCGACGCGACCGGATTTGCCTTCAGCGCGACACGCAGCCGGCTGGTCAGGCTCGGAAAATGCGGCGGCCGGCGCTTGAGTTGGCTCGACGCCACGGCGGCGCAGATCGCGGCGATCAGCAGCAGCAACGCAGACACGGCGCCGAACGCCCAAAACAGCCCGTAATTGATTTCGATCCAGCGAAACAGCGCCGTGATGCCGACAAGGCAGGCTGCGATCAGGAAAATGCCCGCGGCGGCGAACAGCCCGGCGGCGGTGGCATAGGATGCGACGGTAGCCGTCGCCTGGTTGGTCCGATCGCGCAGATACGATCGCGTCGCCAATTTGATCTGGCTGAGTTTGAGTGCGAGCCCAGTGCGCAGCAAGCTCGATGGCGCGAGCATATCCGAAATTCCTCCACGGCAGGGAGGGAAAGCGTCCCTGCCGTGGTTGAACGTCGATTGGTTTCGAATGTTCCGCGGTTGCCGGCGCGCTCGCTACGCGACCGCGCGGATCACCTTGGCGACCTTTTCGATGATCTCGCCGATCTGGTCTTCCGTGACGATCAGCGGCGGCGTCAGTGCCAGCGTATCGCCG
>WNFK01092603.1_pt1 | contig 21511 bp, 22 predicted proteins | sample 5400281 | NCBI WGS metagenome assembly WNFK01 (sample SAMN13153350, study PRJNA577476) | soil metagenome | isolation source: 20 cm soil on Douglas fir-dominated hillslope | place: USA:California | collected 2013-09-17
CGACGTAGCCGACGACGGGCGGGTGCTCGCCGTCAAGGGCGATCCCGACAATCCCGACAGCCGCGGCTTCCTCTGTATCCGCGGCCGCGCCGCCGTCGAGATTCCCGGCAACGGGCGGCGGCTCACCCGGCCCCTCGTGCGGGATGGACAGCGCGGCGAGGACCGGTGGCGGCCCGTGAGCTGGAGCGAGGCCCTCGACCGCATCGTGGCCGCGATCGAGGCGACCACGCGCGAGCGCGTCGGCTTCTGGTTCGGGCATGGCGGCCACGTCACGGGCATCAACCGGCCCCTCATCATGCGGTTCGGCCACCTGGGCGGCATGCAGGTCTGGAACCCCGCCATCGTGTGCTGGGCCATGGGGGCCTACGGGCTCGGCATCACGGGGGTCATCGAGGCCAATACCAAGGAGGATATGGCCGAGCACTCGCGTCTCATCGTGCTCTGGGGCGCCAATCTTGCGAGCCAGCCGACAACGGCTCCGCACCTCGTCGCGGCGCGGAAGCGCGGAGCGCGCGTGGTGGCCATCGACGTCCGGCGCGCGGAGGCGTCGCGCCACGCTGACGAGACGTGGCTCATCCGCCCCGGCACCGACGCCGCGCTCGCCCTCGCCATGGCCCACGTGATCGTGAACGAGGGGCTCGTGGCCCGCGATTTCGTGGCGCAGCACACCGTGGGCTACGACGCCTACGCTGGACACCTGAAGGCCTTCTCTCCGGAATGGGCGGAAGGGGAAACCGGCCTCGCCGCGGAGAAGATCCGCGGGCTGGCCCGCGAGTACGCGACGAGCCGGCCCGCCATGATCATCGTGGGCGGCGCCAGCATGTACAAGCATCGCTACGGCTGGCAGCCGGGCCGCGCCATCGCCACCCTGCCCGCGCTCACCGGCCAGCTGGGCGTGCCGGGCGGGGGCCTGGGTCCGCGTCACCGCTCCTTCCCCACCGGCGATCACTTCGCGGATCTCTCCGCCGCCGATCGCCGCCCCGTTGGGCCATGGGTGCCGAGCCACATGCCCTCCATCGCCCGCCTCATCAAGGACGGCGGCCTCGACGTGCTGCTGACGGCGGGCACGGATCTGCTGAACTCGTTCTCCGACACGGGGGCCATCGAGCGCGATCTCGAGGGCGTGGGCCTGATCGTCGCCTACGACATCTTCGCCAACGACACCACCCGGCGGGTAGCCGACATCGTGCTGCCCGGTACGATCTGGCTCGAGGACCTCGGCATCAAGGAGACCGCCACCCATCTCTACCTGATGGACAAGGCGCTGGAGCCGGCCGGCGATACCCGGCCGCTCATCCCCGTGCTCCGGGAGCTTGCGGAACGGCTCGCGATCGACGAGTTCTTCCCGTGGCCGTCCCTCGAGGCATACATGGACGCGCTCCTCGCCGCTCAGCAGGACGGCGCGCTCACCGTCGGCACGATGCGGAAGCAGGGGGGCATGGCGGAGAGGAGCCGGCTCGACCATGTGCCGTATCGCCACGGACGCTACGCCACGCCGTCGGGGAAGGTCGAGTTCTACTCCGAGCGCGCGGCCTCACTGGGCCTTCCCGAGCTTCCCAGCTACACGCGCCCGGCGCCCGAAGGCAGCCGCTTTCCCCTCGAGTTCCGCCAGGGGCGCGTGCTGACCGCCTTCCATTCGTTCTACGACAATGGGCGCGCCCTTCCCATGCTCACGCGGGCCGAGCCGCACGCGGAGCTGTGGATTCACCCGGAGGACGCGGGACCCCGCGGGATCGCCGCCGGCGGCCGGGTCGAGCTTTCCAACGAGCGAGGCCGTTTCGAGGCCGTTGCCCGCGTGACCGAGGACATTCTGCCGGGAGTGGTCTGGGCCCGCGATGGATGGTCGGGCCTCAACACCCTGACGAGCGGCGAAGCGTGCCTTAGCCCAGAGGCCAGCGACGGTCTCGATCCACGCATTCCGGGCGGCCAGTCCGCCTACGACGCCCGCGTCGAGGTGCGTCCGATCCCCTCGTGATGCGGCTGGCCCTCGTCCTCGCCCTGGCTCTTCTCTCCGTGCCGGGAGCGGCGTCGGCGGACGAGGCGATCTGGGCTCTTCTCAAGAGCGGCGGCCAGGTCGTGATCATGCGTCACGCGGCGACCGTGCCGAATGTCCCCGACACGCTCGGCACGGATTGCTCCACCCAGCGGAACCTCTCGGAGGCCGGCCGCGAGGACGCCCGGCGTATCGGAGCCGCCTTTCGCGCTCACGGCATCGCGGTGGAGGACGTGCGGGCCAGCGTGTGGTGCCGCTGCACGGACACCGCGCGGCTGGCCTTCGGCACGGTGACCAACTGGCCCGCACTCGATTCCATCTTTCGCGATCGGAGCCGAGAGGCCGCCCAGACGCGCGAAGTCCGGGAGCTGATCCGCGGCCACTCCGGCGGGACGCTCGTGCTGGTCACTCACCAGGTCAACATCACGGCGCTCACCGGCCTCTATCCGGACGAAGGCGAGATGCTGGTTCTCACGCCTCGGGGCGAGGGCTTCGTCGTGGCCGGGCGGATCAAGCCCTCGGACGTGCGCGGGAAGTGACAGACGCGCACCGCTATCGCGAGTGGACTCGGCGCGAGGCGGGCGGGTCCTGTCGCCGGGGGGAGCGGCGGCGCAACGGCCTTCGCCACCCTACCCGGCGTGAATCGCAGCCCTGCGGGCTGCGCACACTTGGGGCTGCTTGATGTGTCCCACTGTCGCTCGTCGAGCCGCCGGGCTAGGTGCGGTTGATTTGTAAGGGCGCGGGGGACTGGGCGGGGGCTTTGGTGGAGCGGCCGAGGGCGGTGACGAAGAGGGCGTCCTTGCCGGTGGCGTGGGGAGAGAAGAATGAGACCACGTCGCGGTCGTAGAAGGTGAGGCCGGTGGCGCCGAAGCGCTGGGCGTAGGCGGCGAGATAGAGGCGGCCGCCGATCAGGCCGGCCTCCAGATTGGCCACGCGGTAGCCGCGATTGCCGTACGTGTCGAGGAGCGCGGCGAGATCGGCCAGGAAGAACACGGTGGCGGCAGACATGCCTCCCAGCGGCTGGTCGAGGCAGAGGGAAGCTGATTCACGGCGGAAGTCTCCGCGCTTGATGAGCTCGAGAGCATGGACGTCCGGATGATAGGCGTAGGCGCCCGCCTCCACGCCTTCCACGGCATGCACGCTGAGGTAGAGATCGACCGTTCGCGTGGGGACGTCGGCGGGCCAGGCGCGCGTGGCGTGCCAGAGCGCCGTCGAGAGCTGGTCGGCGCCGATGGCCTCCTCAGAGAACTCGCGCGTGGAGCCGCGGGCCATGATGGTCTCGGCGATGGTTCGGCCGGCGGCTTGGCGCGGCGGCGGCAGTCGCACCACGCTCGCGCCCGCGGTCGCCGAGCCCACCCGGGAGCTCTCACGCCATGCCTGCACCTCGCTCTCCGTATCGAGTGCGGAGTTCGAGTAGGCGTCGAGCAGCAGTGGATAGTCCACGTCGGCCGACGAGAGCGGGATCACGGCGGGAGCGATGGCAGTGACCACGGGCGAGGCGGGAGCGGGCGGACCCTGGCCCCCCACGGGGACGAGGAGGAGCGCGCCTTCCTTCTCCGCGTCGAGACCGAGCAGCCCGTTGACCTCGAGATCCACAAAGCCGGTCACCGCGCGCGCGGGCAGATCAAGCGCGGTGGCGGTGGCGAGCAGGTTCGCGAGCATGGATCCCGAGTCCCAGAAGAGATGCCGGTAGCCCCGCGCCTGGTACTTCCAGGTATTGCGCCAGTAGATGCCGCTCAGGACGAGGGTGGCCGGCCGCACGGCCAGGTCGTCGTCGCCGGCGGCGATCGCGAGCGCGCCGCGGAAGTCTCCGTCACGCAGGCGGCGCAGGACGAAGTCGCCCGGCGAGAAATGGTAGACGCCCGGCGCGAGCCCGGCGACCTCGGCGGCGGCCACGTAGACCTCGGTCTGGTAGAGCGCGCCCGTCGAGGGAGCGGCGCGGAGGGAGCGGCGCGGAAATACATCGTTCCCCCGCCCGGATACGCCTTCTGCTTTGTCACCCCGGCCGTGAAGAAGAGGAGAGAAGCGAGCCGCTCGATGTCCAGTGCCCCCGCGGCCGCGGGCTTGCCCGAAGTGGCGGAGAGTGCATCCTCGGCGGGCACGGGAAAGTCGCGCGGGAGGGCCACCACGGGCAGATCCGGATAGCTCTTGAATGGCTCGGGCTTGGTGTCCCAGTCGAGGCGATGTCCGCTCGAGCGAACGGACTCTGGCGAGTGCATGGTGGCGTCGTGATAACGCCGAGCGGCTTCGGGGTGCCCGTTGCCCGACACGGGGCTACGTGAACGAGTAAGGGTAGCGGAAGACGCCCCGCTCGGTGATGATGCCGGCGATGAGCTCGGCCGGAGTCACGTCGAAGGCGGGATTGTACACCGGAGTCTCCGAGGGCGCGGTCTGGCGTCCGCCCGTGCGCCGCACCTCGTCGCCCGCGCGCTCCTCGATGGGAATAGCCGCGCCCGACGGGATCGACGTGTCGATGGTCGAGAAGGGCGCGGCGATGTAGAACGGGATGCCGTGATGCTTGGCGAGCACCGCCACCGAGTACGTGCCGATCTTGTTCGCGGTGTCTCCGTTGGAGGCGATGCGGTCCGCCCCCGTGACGACGAGGTCCACCTCGCCCTGCTTCATGACGAAGCCGGCGGCCACGTCGGAGATGAGCCGGTGGGGAATCCCCTCCTTGACCATTTCCCAGGCGGTGAGCCGCGAGCCCTGCATCACCGGGCGCGTCTCGTCGACCCACACCATGGCCACGCGACCGCGCTCGTGGGCGGCGCGGATCACCCCCGCCGCCGTGCCATAGCCCGCGGTGGCGAGGGCTCCCGCATTGCAGTGGGTGAGGATGCGCGCCCCTTGGGGCACGAGAGAGGCCCCGTGCGCGCCCAACGCCCGGTTGCCTGCGAGATCCTCCTCGAGGATGGCCTGGGCTTCCGCGAGGAGCCGCGCCCGGAAGTCAGGCACGGGCCGCGCGCGCTCCGCGTGGGCCACCCTTCGCATGCGATCGAGCGCCCAGAAGAGGTTGACGGCGGTGGGGCGCGTTGACGCGAGCCCCTTCTCCGCCTCCTCGAGGTCGCGCAGGATTCCGTCCGTGTCCTCGGCGAGACTCTGGCGCGCGGCCAACACGAGGCCGAAGGCGGCCGCGCAGCCGATGGCGGGCGCTCCGCGCACGACCAGGGTGCGAATGGCCTCCGCCACGTCCGGCCAGCGCGAATACTCTTGAAAGCGCTCCTCCATGGGGAGCAGCGTCTGATCGAGGAGGAGCAGACGATTCTCCTCCCAGCGTATGGGCGTGATCATGCGGGCCGGGCGGTGCCCGCGGGCAGGCGGAACCACTTGTCGCGCGAGGTGGCGCCACGGACCAGGCTGATGGACGAAGGAGGAACGGCGCAGAGCTCCGCGAGCAGCGCGATGACCGCCCGGTTGGCCTTGCCGTCCTCGGGAGCCACGGTCACGCACACGCGAAGGGCTTCGTCGCGCCAGCCCAGCACCGCGTTCGTCCGGGCCCGCGGCTGCACGCGCACGTGAAGGAGGACGGCCTCAGGCGCTGGGAGCTTCATCCTCGATGTTGGCCTTGATGTCCTGGTCGAGGAGGCGCGAATACATCTCGAGGGTGGAGCGGAGACCTTCGGCGAGCTGCCGCCGGGTGCGACGGAGGGCGAGGATCTCGCTTCGGCGACCCCCCTCCGCGGGGCGTGAGGCTTCGATGATTCGCTCCGCCTGCACCTCGGCCTCCCGGATGATCACGCCCGCCTCACGCCGCGCCTGGTCCTTCATCTCCTCGACGAGCCTCTGGGTGGTGACGAGCGTTTCCTGGAGCACCTTCTCCCGCTCCTCGAGCCCCCGCGCGCGCTCCTCGAGGGCCTGCAGCTGTTCCTTGAGGAGAGAGTTCTCCTTGAGGAGCGCCTCGTAGTCGGAGGCGAGATCCTCGAGGAAGGTGTCCACCTCCTGGGTGTCGAAGCCTCGGAACATCTTGACCGTGAACTGCTGCTGCCGGATGTCCATGGGTGTGATACGCACGGTTGTCTCCTCCTGCGGCTAGCCCAGAAGCGCGAAGAGCAGGCGCGGGACTACCCACTGGATCAGAGCGATGACGATCATCGGGGAGAAGTCGAGGCCCCAGGTCTTCCACGGCGGGAGCAGCCTGCGGATGGGCGCGAGGACGGGCTCCGTGAGACGACGGAGCGTCCGCACCACCGGGTGGTAAGGGCTGAGGTTGACCCACGAGATGAGGGCGGCCGCGATGATGATCCAGGTGTAGATATCCAGGAGCACCATGATGAGACGGATCACCTCGTACGACAGCAACGCTAGCCCGCCCCCAGCTCGCGCGACCGCACGGTGGCGCGCTCGACGGCCTGGATGAGCGCGCGGCGGAAGCCGCCGTCCTCGAGGGCGGCGATGCCTGCGATGGTGGTGCCACCCGGCGAAGACACCATGTCCTTGAGCTGGCCCGGGTGCACCCCGGTCTCGAGAAGAAGGCGGGCCGAGCCGAGCACCGTCTGGGCGGCCAGGGTCATGGCCGTGGCCCGGTCGAGCCCCATCTTCACGCCCCCGTCGGCGAGGGCCTCGATGGCGATGGCGACATAGGCGGGCCCTGATCCCGACAATCCGGTGACGGCGTCCATGGCGCTCTCCTCGAGCACCACTACCTTGCCCACGGCGGCGAAGAGCTCCTGGGCGGCCTCGAGATCACCGGGCTTGAGCCCCTCGGCCCGGGCCACCGCAGTCACGCCTTCGAGAACGAGCGCGGGCGTATTGGGCATGACGCGGATCAGCCTCGCCGGCTTGCCCAGCTGATCACGGAGCTTGCGCGTGGACACGCCGGCGGCGATGGAGATGAGGAGCTTGCCGTCATCCACCGCGGAGGCGATCTGCTTGAGCACGGCGGCCATGATCTGAGGCTTCACAGCGAGGATGATCACGTCGGCTTCGCCGACCAGCGCCGTATTGTCCGCGACGGCGCGGATGCCGTAGCGCTTCGCCACCTGCTCCAGGTGATCGGCTCGCGGATCGGAGGCGGAAATGGCGCCGGCGGGTACGAGGCCGGCCTGGGCCAGGCCCTTGATGAGGGCCTCGCCCATGTTGCCCGCCCCGAGGAAGGCCACGCGCTTGCCCTTGATGCTCACGCCCCACCCTCCGTGATGGCGGCCCGGGGCGCCCGGGGTCCGAAGATCGCCGTCCCCACCCGCACCATGGTCGCCCCTTCCTCGATGGCGACCTCGAAGTCTCCGCTCATTCCCATGGAGCAATGCTCGAGGCCCGCGCCATCGCGCAGCTCGCGGAGCCGCTTGAACCATGGCCGGGACGCTTCCGCCGTCTCCGCCGCGGGCGGAATGCACATGAGCCCGCGCACGTCGAGACTGGACAGCGCGGTCAGGGACTCGAGGAGGCCCTTGAGCTCCGCCGGATGCACCCCACCCTTTTACGCCGGTCGAGCTCCCGCGCAAGCTCCTCCCGGTCGACGGAATGGATCCAGTCGAAAAGCTCCACGGCGTCCCGGGCCTTGTTGGTCTGGAGCGAGCCGATGAGATGCCACGGCACGGGCCGCCCGAGCGCCGTGACCTTGTCCTTCGCTTCCTGGACGCGATTTTCTCCCAGAGCCTGGACCCCGGCCGTGACGGCCAGCCGGATCCGCTCGATCTCCACCGTCTTGGACACCGCGATGAGGAGCACGTCGTCCGGCCTTCGACCGGCGCGCTCGCAGGCGCGAGCGACGCGCTCATGCACAGCCTCGAGGTTTGCGCGAATGTCTTGTATCAATGTCTGTCCGGCTGGCCGATTCTAGCACGCCGCGCTTCGGGCTGCTCTCCGGCGGCCACCCGGATCAGCCCTCCGACGCGGGGAGAGCCGCGATGGAGACCAGTCGCCCCATCTTGCCCCGCCGATACGAGTAGAAGAGATCGGTGCGGCAGCCCGTGCAGAGTCGCGGATTGGAGATCCGGTCGCCGCGGATCCCCGCGCCGCGAAGCTGCTCCTCGTTGGCGGCCCACAGATCGAGCATCCACTTGCCCGGTCCCACCGACTTGACCCATGCCCCCCAGCGACCGGGGAAGGCCTGGTCGAGCTGCGCGATCACCGGCTTGTCCACCTCGTAGCAGCACGGGCCGATCGACGGACCGACCGCGGCGAGGAAGCTTTCGGGCCGCCCGCCGGCCGCCACCAGTGCCTCCACGGCGACGCGGCCCACCGACTGCACGGTGCCACGCCAGCCGGCATGCGCCGCGGCCAGGCGCGGCCCGTCGGGATCGTAGAGGAGAAGGGGGACGCAGTCCGCCGAGAAGACGGCGACGGGCAATCCCGGCGTGACGGTGACGATCGCGTCCGCGTTTCCCGCGAGGCCGCCCGCGCTGGCGTGAACGACCGCCGCGCCGTGGACCTGCTTGAGAAAGGCGGCGGGCTGCAGGCCCAGGCCGTTCTCGGAGAGCAGCGGCTGGGCGTCGGCGCCGAGCGGCGGATAGGGTTCCCTGAACGCGGTCACCCCCGGGAAATTTCGCGTGGTGAAGAGATGCGGCAGGCCGGCCTCCTCGAGGAGCGGCGAGCGAAAGTGCGTGGGCGGATCACCCTCGAGGCGAGAACCGGTCATGGCTTCAACATTGTCTCATGCGACGCGGTACCATGAAGTGGTGCCCTACACGGACATCCGTGTTCGCCACGTCCGCTCCGGGCCCGCCCGCCCGGACGGCGACTATGTCCTCTACTGGATGCAGGCGTATCGCCGCCTCGCAAGCAACCACGCGCTCGACGAGGCGCTCCGACGCGCCGACGAAGCGGGCAAGCCCCTCGTCGTCTACGAAGGGCTCAGGCTCGACTACCCGTGGGCGAGCGCCCGGCACCATCGCTTCATCCTCGAGGGCATGCAGGCCAATCGACAGGCGGCGGCCCGGCTCGGACTCGCCTACTGGCCCTTCGTGGAGACGGAGCCCCAAGGGGGCCGAGGGCTGGTGGCCCGGCTCGCGGAGCGGGCTGTCCTCGTCGTCACCGACGATTTCCCCTGCTTCGTGGTCCCGGACCAGACGGAGGCGCTGGCCCGCCATGCCACGGTTCCCGTCATCGCGGTGGACGGCAACACCATCGTGCCGCTCGCGCGACTGCAGGGCCAAGGACCCGCCGTCACCGCCGCCGCCCATCTGCGTCCCCGCATCCACCGGGACTTCGCCGACGCCTGGGAGCACCGTGCGCGCGCGGAGCCCCGCGTTTCCCGCGTGGCGCGGTCGAGCCTTCCCCCGCCCTTTCCCGCCGCGGACCTGGAAGATCTCGACGGTCTCCTCGCCCGGCTCCCGATCGATCGATCGGTTCACGCGGTGGAGGCCATGCCCGGCGGCTCGGTCGCCGCGCGACGGCGGCTGGAGCAATTTCTCGCGCGCCGGCTCGCCGGCTATGCGGAGTCGCGGTCCGAGCCTGCTCCGCCTGAGGCGGGACACCAGAGCGGGCTGAGCCCATATCTCCACTTCGGCCACCTCTCGATCGAGGCGGTGGTGGAGGGTGCCCTCTCCACCACCGATCGATGGACGCCCCTGAACCTGGAGCCCCGCATGGTGGGCCGGCGCGAGGGATTCTACACGCGGAACCCCGATGTCGCCGCCTTCCTCGATGAGGCCATCACGTGGAGGGATCTCGGCTATCACTGGCACTGGTCACGCCGGAAGGACACGGAGAGCTTCGAGCGTGCGCTGCCCGCGTGGGCGCTCAAGACGCTCGCCGAGCACGCGGACGACGAGCGCGATTACGTCTATACGCCGGCGGAATGGGAGGCGCCACAGCTACCTGCGCATGCTGTGGGGCAAGAAGGTGATCGAGTGGTCGCGCTCGCCGGAGGAGGCGTACCGCACGCTCGTGCACCTCAATAACAAGTACGCCCTCGACGGCCGCGATCCGAATTCCTGGAGCGGCATCCTGTGGTGCTTCGGACTCTTCGATCGTCCGTGGGCGCCCGAGCGCCCGGTGCTGGGCCGGATCCGCTACATGTCCTCCGCCAACACAGCGAGGAAGTTCCGCCTCGGACCCTATCTCGCCTACGTGGACAGCTTGCCCAAGCCCGCCTGATCGCGCCTTCCGCCGGCCTGTCTAGGCCGGCCTGACTTCGGAAGTGCAGTGAGCGCAGCGGGTGGCCCCGAGCGGTATGGCGGAAAGGCAGAGCGGACACGGCCGCGTGGTCACGGGCGCCACCACGGGCGGGAACATCCGATTCACCTGCTTTATCAGAAGGAAAATGGCGAAGGCCACGATGAGGAAGTCCACGATCGTCTGCAGGAAGGAGCCGTAGTTGAGGGTGGGCGCTCCCGCTGCCTTCGCCGCGGCCACCGTCGGGAAGGGCTGTCCGGTGAGGCTGATGAAGAGATTGGAGAAGTCCGCCTTGCCGAGGAGGAGACCGATGGGGGGCATGAGCAAATCGCTGACGAACGAGGCGACCACGCGGCCGAAGGCTGCGCCGATGACCACGCCCACCGCGAGCTCGACGACGCTGCCCCGCATGATGAACTCTTTGAACTCTTTCAGCATGGCGCCCTCCCTGATTTTTAGTCGGCTCTGGTCCGTTTAGTCGGCCTGCCGCCTGAGAAACGCCGGGACGTCCAGGTCCTCCTCGGTCGGCTCACCTTCACCCTCGCCGCGGATGTCGGCGGGCACGCGGCGGCGCCAGTCCTTGGTGGTAGGCAGGCCGGGACGGGCCGGCCGCGGCAGATCCACCACCTTGCCCGACGGCTGGCTCGACTCCTTGCGCTCGGTGAATCCGGTGGCGATCACGGTGATCCGCACCTCGTCCTGCAGGCTCGGGTCGATGACGGCGCCGAAGATGATGTGCGCCTCCTCGTGGGCCGCCTCCTGGACGATGCGGGCGGCCTCCTCGACCTCGTGGAGCGAGAGATCCGAGCCGCCCGTGAAGTTGATCAGGATGCCGCGGGCGCCCTCGATGGATGTCTCGTCGAGCAATGGGCTCGCCACCGCCTTCTGCGCCGCGTCGAGGGCGCGATGCTCGCCCTTGCCCACTCCTGCCCCCATGAGGGCCATGCCCATGCCCGCCATGATGGTCCGCACGTCGGCGAAATCAAGGTTGATGAGCCCGGGCACGAGGATCAGATCCGAGATCCCCTGCACCGCCTGGAGGAGCACGGTATCCGCGACCTTGAACGCCTCGACGAGCGGCGTGCCCCGATCCACCACCGCGAGCAGCCGCTGGTTGGGGATGGTGATGAGGGTGTCGACCACCCCGCGCAGCTCGGCGAGGCCAGTTTCGGCCTGCTGGGAGCGCCGCCGGCCCTCGAAGGCAAAGGGCTTGGTCACCACGGCCACGGTGAGAATGCCCATCTCCTTGGCGCTGGCGGCCACGATGGGCGCGGAGCCCGTGCCCGTACCGCCGCCGAGGCCCGCGGTGACGAACACCATGTCCGCGCCCTCGAGGAGCTTCTTGATCTGCTCGCGATCCTCGAGGGCGGCATTCTTGCCCACCTCGGGATCCGCGCCCGCGCCCAGGCCCTGGGTCAGGCGCGCGCCTAACTGAATCTTGAGAGGGGCGGGCGAGGCGCGGAGAGCCTGGCTATCCGTATTCGCCACGATGAACTCGACGCCGGTGAAGCGGGCTTCCATCATGCGATTGATGGCGTTGGACCCGCCCCCCCCGAGACCGATCACCTTGATCTTGGCGTGGTCCCTCGTCTCCTCGAGCTCGAACATCGGTCGCCCTGCCCGTGACTCTGCCATCGGCTCCTCCTTGACTACCGTGCGTGAGAATCGTGTTGGCTAGAAAAGTTCGCCGAACCAATCCCGCAGCCTGCGTACCGCGCCGGGGGTCGTCGACACCCCCGCGTCGTCCATGGCCGCGCCGCTCCGACGTCCGCGCGCCCCGTACAGAGCAAGCCCCACCCCGGTGGAGTAGATCGGACTGTGCACCACGTCCGACAGCCCGCCGATGCCCGTGGGCAGCCCGCGTCGCACGGGCAGATCGAAGACCTGCTCCGCGAGCTCGGGCACTCCCTGCAGGATGGACGTGCCACCGGTCACCACCACGCCCGCGGCCGCCGCGTCCTCCAGTCCCGCCTTGGTCAGATCACGCGCCACGAGGGTGAAGATCTCCTCCACGCGCGGCTGGATGATCTCGGAGAGGATCTGGCGCGACAGCTCCCGTGCCTTGCGCCCACCCACCGAGGGCACCGAGATCACTTCGTCCTCGCGCACGAGCGCGGTGAGGGCGCAGCCGTGGCGCTTCTTGAGCTCTTCCGCCTCCGCCGTCGGCGTGCGGAGTCCCACCGCTACGTCGTTCGAGATGTGGTCGCCCCCCAGGGGCAGGATGCTCGTGTGCCACACCGCCCCGTCGCGGAAGAGGGCCACGTCCGTGGTTCCTCCGCCCAGATCGATGAGGAGGATGCCCAGCTCCTTCTCCTCGTCGGAGAGCACCGCCTCCGCCGAGGCCAGCGGCTCGAGCACGATGTCCTGCACCTGGAGTCCCGCGCGATTCACGCTGCGCACGACGTTTCTCACCGAGGTGGTCGCGCCCGTCACCAGGTGCACCTCGACCTCGAGGCGGACGCCCGACATGCCGAGCGGCTCCTTGACCCCGTCCTGGTCGTCCACCACGTAGGTCTGGGGCAGGACGTGGATGATCTCGCGGTCCTGGGGCAGGTTGATGGCGCGGGCCGCGTCGAGCGCGCGGTCTACATCAGCCTGGCTCACCTCGCGGTGCTTGCCGGAGACGGCGATGACACCGCGGCTGTTCACGCCCCTAATGTGGCCCCCCGCCACCCCCGCGAGCACGCTCGCGATCTCCACGCCCGCCATCTCCTCGGCGTCGCCCACCGCCTGCTTGATGCTCTCCACGGTGGAGTCGATGTTGACCACCACGCCCTTGCGAAGCCCGCGCGACGGGCTGGTGCCCACGCCCACGATGTCGAGAGTGCCGATGGACGACCACTCGGCGATGACACAGCAGATCTTGGTCGTCCCCACGTCGAGCCCCGTGATGATCTGCCGTCCTCTCGATCTGCCCATGGCCTCCCCTACCTCTTCGCGGTTTTCAGCACGACCTGGTCACGGAAGCGCAGGTCGATCGATGTCACGGTTTGTCCCGAGGCCCGAAGCTGCGCGAGCACCCCACTCAGACGTCCGAGCCGGCCGTCCCAGTCCTCGCTGCCGATCCGGACCTCGACTCCGTCCAGCATGAAAAGCACGGGCCCCTCGGGGCGGCTCACGTCGACCTCGGAGATCTCGCCGAGGAGCGAGCTCTGCGCGCGCATGAGCGTGCGAAGGAGGGCCACCCCCATGGCCACGCGCTCGGCCGGCATGCGGCCCGCCGCCGCCACGTCGGCCGCGCTCACTCCGGAGATCAGCGGCGCGTCGACGCTCACCGCCCGGGTCTCCGGGCCAAGCGGCATGCCCTGCTCGTCCACCCAGTAGAGCGCGCCGGCGTTAACGAGGGTGAAGGGCTGCCGCTCTTCCACGACGAGCGTGACGCGGTTGGGGAACGCCCGCACCACCTCCGCGCGCCGCACGAGCGGCAAGGCCTCCACGCCGGCCACGGCGCGGCGCGCGTCCAGCGTCCACAGGCTCTGGCCGGGCGCGAGGCCGGAGGCCTTCACCACCTCGTCGGAGGAGAGCCGGCTCTGTCCCGCGACTTCCACGCGCTGGATGGCGAAGCGCGAGGTCTTGAGCACGGAGGCGGCCACCGTGGTGAGCGGGCCGCTCAGCACGGCGAGCACCGCGCCCACGAGGAGCCATGCCCCCACCCGGCGGATCCGGCGCAGGATGCGCCGCCGGCGCCGACGGCGGTCGAGCCGCTGGCTCCCGATGGCCGTGGTCGGCTCGGCCAGGTCGGCGAGGCCGCCGTTCGAGATTCCGCGGGGCGAGAGGACGCCGGTATGACCCCTCATCCTTCTCCCATGACCCGGATCTCGGGCTCGAGGGTGATGCCGAACTGCCCCTGCACGCGCTCGCGCGTCATGTCCATGAGGGCGGTGATATCGCCTGCGTTCGCCCCGCCTCGGTTGACGATGAAGTTGGCGTGCTTGGCCGAGATCTCCGCGCCGTTGAGTCGCTTGCCTTTCAAGCCCACCTTCTCGATGAGCCGGCCCGCCACCTCACCCGCGGGATTTTTCCAGACGCAGCCGGCGGAGGCGAGGGCGAGGGGCTGCGTCGCCTTCTTGACCTTGAGCCGCTGCTTCATCTCCTTCTGGATCTCGGCCTGCGGCCGCCGGTGGAGCTGGAGCCGCGCCCCCACCAGCACCGCGCCCACCGGCGCCGCGAAGGCGCGGTAGCCGAAGGCGCCGTTGCCCGGCTTGAACTCGCCGAGCGTGCCGTCGGGGTGGAGAAAGTACACGGCGGAGACGAAGTCGCCGATCCAGCCGTCGGGCGTGCCCGCGTTCATGGCGAGGGCGCCGCCGATCGTGGCGGGAATCCCCACCAGACACTCGATGCCGCCCAGGTTGAGAGCGGCCGCCTCGCGGATGAGGGCGGAGAGCCCCACCCCCGCACCCGCCACCGCCTCCTCGCCGTTGAACTCGGCGCGGCCCAGGCATCCTTCGATCTTGACCACTACCCCGCGCACGCCGCGGTCGCGCACGAGCAGATTGTTGCCGCCGCCGATGATGTCCACGGGCAGCTGCTCACGTTCCGCGAAGCTCAGGGCGAGCCGGATGTCCTCGACGTCCTGGGGGACGACGAAGATGTCCGCCGGTCCTCCAATCCTCAAGGAGGTATGGAAGCTCAGGGGTTCTTTGAACCGCACTTCGCCTCGAATTTCTCCCAGCATTAGGGCCTCCTGTTCGACGGGTCGCGCGGGTCGTTGAGGCGCGTGAGCAGCTCCGCGCCAAGCTGGCCAACATCTCCGGCGCCCAGGGTGAGCACGAGGTCGCCGGAACGGGTGGATTCGCACAGGTAGTCGAGGATGCCGGCCCGGTCGCCGTCCATGTACAGCACCTCCCGGTGACCGTGAGCAGCGATGCCGTCCGCGAGGTCTTTGGCGTGGACGCCGGGAATCGGCGCCTCGCCCGCCGCGTAGATGTCCATGACGATGAGGACGTCGGACTGATAGAACGCGGTCAGGAACTCCTGGCGGAGATGCTGGGTCCGCGTGTAGCGGTGGGGCTGAAACACCGTGATGACCCGGCGATCGAACCCCGCCTTGGCGGCGGCGAGGGTGGCACGGATCTCCGCGGGGTGATGCCCGTAGTCGTCCACCACGAGCACACCCCCCGCCTCGCCCTTGACCTGGAAGCGGCGCTGCACGCCCGCGAAGCCGGCGAGGGCCTGCTGGATTCTCTCGAACGGTACTTCGAGGTCGAGGCCCACGGCCACGGCGGCGAGGGCGTTGAGCACGTTGTGGCGGCCGGGCACCTGGATTCCCACCTGGCCGAGGTTCTTGCCCCGGTTCAGCACCTCGAACTGCGACTGCATGCCGGAGAAGGTGAGGCGGCGGGCCGTCACGTCCGCCCCCGACTCGATGCCGTAGGTGATCACGCGCTTCTCGATGCTGGGAATGAGCTGCTGGATGTTCGGCTGGTCGAGGCAGAGCACGGCCGAGCCGTAGAACGGCACCTTGTTCACGAAGGCGAGAAAGGCCGTGCGAATGGTGTCGAGGTCCGCGTAGTAGTCGAGGTGCTCGGCGTCGATGGTGGTCACCACCGCGATGGTCGGGGTGAGCTTGAGGAACGATCCGTCGGACTCGTCGGCCTCCGCCACCAGGAACTCGCCCCGACCGAGCCGGGCATTGGTGCCGAGGCCGTGGACGCGCCCGCCCACCACCACGGTAGGGTCGAGGCCGGCCGCCCCGAGCACCGCCGCCACCATGGAGGTGGTGGTGGTCTTGCCGTGGGTGCCCGCGATGGCGATGCCGTACTTGAGCCGCATGAGCTCCGCGAGCATCTCGGCGCGCGGGATGACGGGGACGCCTCGCTGGCGCGCCACGTGAACCTCGACATTGTCGCGGGCCACCGCCGAGGAGTAGACGACGACGTGGGCGCCTTCCACGTTGGACGGCTCGTGGCCGGCGAAGACCTTCGCGCCGAGCCGCTCGAGCCGCTCCACCGCCTCGCCGCGCTTCTGGTCGGAGCCGGTGACGCGATACCCCAGGTTCAGCAGCACCTCGGCGATCCCGCTCATGCCGACGCCGCCGATGCCCACGAAGTGAAGCTGCTGATACTTCTTGAACATGGCTACCTCCCTCTCCCTTTCAGGGAGACGGCCGGGGTGAGGGTCCGCCCCGCGGAGCGTCGCCCCTCACCCTTGCCCTCTCCCCCGAGGGGAGAGGGAATGGCTCTCTGATTCCTCACTAGGTGGTCCCGGTGTGCTGCGAGATGTTCAGGAGGACTCCGGCGGAGAAGAGCGTCATGGTCAGCGCCGAGCCGCCGAACGAGATGAACGGCAAGGGCAGCCCCTTGGTGGGCAGCGAGCCCGTGACCACGCCCAGGTTCACGATGGTCTGGGTGGCGAGCATCACGGTCAGCCCGAGGGCGAGGTAGGAGCCGAAAGCCTCGGGCGCCCGCAGGCCGATGCGCAGGCCGCGCCAGATCAGGAGGGTGAAGAGCGCGACCACCACCGCCGCCCCCGCGATCCCGAATTCCTCTCCGATGATGGCGAAGACGAAGTCCGTGTGCGCCTCGGGAAGGTAGAAGAGCTTCTGCTTGGACTCGCCCAGCCCGCGTCCGATCCACCCCCCCGAGCCGAGCGCCAGGAAGGACTGGATGATCTGGAAGCCCGAGCCCTGGGGATCGTTCCACGGGTTCATGAACGCGACCATCCGGCGCAGGCGATATGGCTTCATGGCAATGGCCACCGCGCACAGGGGCAGCGCGGCGCCCGCGATGAGGCCCATGTGCATGACGCGCGCGCCTCCGAGATAGGCGAGGGCGAGCGTCAGGATCACCAGCACCATGGCGTTTCCCATGTCGGGCTGGAGAAGGGTGAGGGCGGCCATGCCTCCCGCCATGAGGAGGAGGGGAAGCAATCCCCGGCTGAAGGTGGCCATGGCCTCCTCGCGGCGGGCGAGGAACGACGCGAGGTAGAGAAGGAGCGAGAGCTTGGCCAGCTCCACCGGCTGAAACGACACGGGGCCGAGGCGCAGCCAGCGGCGCGTGCCGTTGATCTCCTGTCCGAAGGGCGGCACGAGGACGAGGACGAGGAGGACGAAGGACACGGCGAGGAGCGGCACCACGAACCGCTCGAGCCGGCGGTAGTCGAAGAGCATGCCCGCCCACAGCGCGCCCATCCCGAGGAGGACCCACATGGCCTGCCGCTTCAGGAAGTGCAGCGGGTCGTGAAACCGATCCGCGGCCATGATGGCGCTCGCCGAGTAGACCATCACCACGCCGATGGAGACGAGGGCCACGATCAGGGCGAAGAACCACAGATCGGGGGTGAGCTTCCTAGGCATGGGTGAGCTCGTGCACCACGGCCATGAACACCTCGCCGCGATGCTCGAAATTGTCGAACATGTCGAAGGAGGCGCAGGCGGGAGACAGGAGCACCACGTCGCCCGTGCGGGCGAGGGACCGCGCGGTGGCCACCGCCTCCCGCATCGAGGGGGCGTCGGCACAGGAAACCCCCGCCGGCTCGAGGGCGGCGCGGATCGCCGCGCGGTCCACGCCGATGAGCACGGCCTGGCGCACGCGCCCGCGCGCCGCGTCGGCGAGGGGCGAGAAGTCCTGCCCTTTGCCCTTGCCCCCCGCGATGAGCACGATGGGCTCGGGGAAGCTCTCGAGCGCCTTGATGGTCGAGGCCACATTGGTGCCCTTGGAGTCGTTGTAGTAGGAGACACCGCGCTCCTCGGCCACCCGCTCGATGCGATGGGAGACTCCACGGAAGACGCCGATGCGGCGGCGGATAGCCTCGGGGGCGAGCCCCATCCAGAGGGCGCAGGCGGTGGCGGCGAGGACGTTCTCCACGTTGTGCTGGCCGCGCAGGGTGATCTCGGAGAGCGGGCAGATCTCCTCCACGTGGCCGTTGAGCTTGGCCACGATCCAGCCCTCCTGTACGAACACGCCGCGGTCGAGAGTCTTCAGGCGGCTGAACCACACCACGCCGGCCCGGGTGCGCGAGGCAAGGGCGGCTGTGGCCGTGTCGTCGGCGTTCAGCACCGCACAGTCCACCGCCTCCTGGTTGGCGAAGATCTTCGCCTTGGCGTCGACGTAACGCTCGAATGTCCGGTGGCGATCGAGATGATCGGGAGTGAGGTTGAGGACCACCGCCACCCGGGGGCACAGCCGCTCCGTCGTGTCGAGCTGGAAGGACGAGGCTTCCGCCACCACCAGGCCATCGGCAGGAAACTCGAGAGCCTGGGCGCAGAGCGGCGTCCCGATATTGCCCCCCACGAAGACGGGCCGCATGGTGCCGGCGGCGAGGTCGCCCGTCAGCGCGGTGGTGGTGGTCTTGCCGTTGGTGCCCGTGATGGCGATGAGATCGGCCTCCATGACGCGCCAGCCGAGCTCGAGCTCGCCGATGATGGGCACCCCACGGGCCCGCGCCGATTCGAGGGCGGGCAGCTCGAGAGGCACGCCCGGGCTCACCACGACCAACTCGGCTCCCGCGAACGCCGCCTCGGGGTGACCGCCCGCAAAGAGCGCGCAGCCGAGCGCTTCGAGTTGGATACTCTCCGGCGAGAGCGCCTCACGTGCACCCGAGTCGGAGGCGAGCACGCGGCCCCCCAGACGGCGGATGAGACGGGCGGCCGCCACCCCGCTCCGCGCCAGCCCGACCACGGCCACCGTGCGCTGGGCAAGCCACTGACGGTAGGCCAGGCCGCGCTCCGCCGTCATCTGATCTTCCTCCACCGTATCGGCTCTGGGCATGGGATCAGGCCGCTACCGGAGCTTGAGCGTGGTGAGGGCGAGCAGGGCGAGCATGAAGGACACGATCCAGAACCGCACGATGATCTTGGGCTCCGGCCATCCCTCCATCTCGTAGTGATGATGCAGGGGCGCCATGCGGAAGAATCGCTTGCCCGTCAGCTTGAAGTACGCGACCTGGATGATGACGGACACCGCCTCCACCACGTAGATCCCGCCGATGAGGGGCAGCAGCAGCTCGGACTTGGTCAGCACGGCGAGGGTCCCGATCGCTCCGCCGAGGGCGAGAGAGCCCACGTCTCCCATGAAGACCTGCGCCGGATAGGTGTTGAACCAGAGAAAGCCCAGGGCGGCACCCACCAGCGCGGCGCAGAAGATGGCCAGCTCGCCCGTGCCCTTCACGTTCAGGATGCGCAGGTATTCCGCGAGCCGGAAGTTGCCGCTCAGATACGCGATGATCGCGAAGGCGCCCCCCGCCATCACGATGGGGCCGATGGCGAGACCGTCGAGCCCGTCCGTCAGGTTGACCGCGTTCGACGCCCCCACGATCACCAGCACCGCGAAGGGGACCCAGAGCGCGCCCAGGGTGATCAGCCAGCCCTTGAAGAAGGGAATGGACAGTGCGGTGGTGAAGCCGTCGGGCGGCCACAGGTAGAGCCAGGTCATGAGGGCACCCACGGCGAGGATCTGCCCGCCGAACTTCTGCTTGGCCAGGATGCCCTTCCGGGTGCGGAGCTTCCGGTAGTCGTCGAGGAAGCCGATCATGGCAAAGCTCGCCGTGGCCACGATCAGCACCCACACGTAGTGGTTGTGGAGATTCGTCCACAGGAGGGTGGAGACGAGGAGTGCGGTCAGAATGATGAAGCCGCCCATGGAGGGCGTGCCCGCCTTGGCGCGGTGACGCTCCGGAGTGTCCTCGCGTATCGTCTCCCCCCCATACTGGAGCACCCGCAGCCGCGCGATCATCCACGGCCCGAGCAGGAAGGAGATCGCGATGGCCGTTACCGTGGCCATGGCCGCCCGGAACGTGATGTACCGGAAGACATTGAAGACGATGCTGTCTCTCGCCAGCGGTACGAGGAGCTCGTAGAGCATCAGGCATCCTCTCCTCCGAAGCGGGCGAGCAGCGCGTCGACCACGCGCTCCATGCGCATGCCCCGCGAGCCCTTGACGAGCACGGCGTCGCCGGGAACGAGCCGCTTGAGGAGGAGGGCGACGGTGTCTTCGAAGGTGGCGGCGTGATGGCTCTCCGCGAGCCCCGCCTCGCGCGCCGCCTCCACCGCGAGCCGGCACGCCCGCCCCAGGCCGATGAACTCTGCCGCCCCCGACGCGGCCACCGCTGCCCCCATCTCGCGATGCACCGCGTCCGTGATAGGGCCGAGCTCGAGCATGTCGCCGAGCACGACCACCCGACGGCGCTCGCCCGCGGAGGCGGCGAGGGTTTCGAGGGCCGCGCGCACCGATACCGGGTTGGCGTTGTAGGTGTCGTCGAGGATCGAGAGGGCGCCCGCTTTCCGCCACACACAGCGCCCCTTGGCCGGCCGCGCCTTCTCGAGGCCGCGGGCGATCGCCTCGACCCCGAGCCCGAGCGCCACGCCGATGCCCGCCGCGGCCAGCGCATTGGTCACGTTGTGGCGTCCGGCGAAGCGGAGGCGCACCGGCTGCCGGCCGTCCGGAGTCTCGAGGACGAAGGCGACGCCGTCGGGCCCCTCCTCCACCGCACCCGCGGAACGGATATCCGCCGCCCCGCGCGCGCTGTACGTCCACACCCGCGCCCGGCTCGACGCGCTCATGGCGAGCACCCGCGGGTCGTCGGCATTGAGGATTACCGCCCCCTCTGGGGGAATGGCGCGAACCAGCGCGGACTTCTCCTCCTGGATGCTGTCGAGCGAGCCCAGGAACTCCGTGTGCGCGCTCGACACGGTGGTGACGGCGGCCACCGTGGGACGCGCGATGGCGGCCAGCGCGGCGATCTCCCCCGGGCGATTCGTGCCGAGCTCGAGGGCGGCCGCGCGATGCTCGGCGGTGAGCTTGAGCAGGGTGAGGGGAAGCCCCCACTGGTTGTTGAAGCTCGACTCGGGCTTGAGCACCGGCCCGAGGGCGCCGAGCACGCCCGCCATCAGCTCCTTGGTCGTGGTCTTGCCGTTCGACCCGGTGACCGAGGCCACGGGAATGCTGAAGCGCGCGCGATGCCACGCGCCGAGGCGGCCGAGGGCCACCGTAGCATCGTCCACGAGGACGAGCGGCACGCCCGCGGGCAGCTCGTCGGGCACGGTGTCCACCACGAGGCAGCCCGCGCCGCGCCCCACCGCGTCACGGAGAAAAGCGTGCCCGTCCAGCCGGTCTCCGCGAATGGCGAAGAACACCTCGCCCACGTTGAGGGTGCGGCTGTCGATCGACACGCCGGCCACGGCGATGCCGAGATCGCCGCCGATGAGGGCGCCTCGGGTGCCGCGGACGATCGCCTCGACGGTGAATGCCGGCATGCGCGGTCCTATGTCGCCCTCCCGGTGAGCGCAGCCCGGGCCTGGGCACGGTCGTCGAAGGGGAGGACGTCGGAGCCAATGATCTGGTAGGTCTCGTGGCCTTTGCCCGCGATGACGACCACATCGCCGGCGCCGGCCCAGGCAAGCGCGCGCTGGATGGCGGCTTTCCTGTCGGGGATTGTCTCATGCCGGTCGAGGGCGAGGCCGCCCGGAATACCGGCCACGATATCGGCGATGATGGCCTCCGGCGGCTCGCTGCGTGGGTTATCCGA
>WNFK01159121.1_pt1 | contig 21475 bp, 19 predicted proteins | sample 5400281 | NCBI WGS metagenome assembly WNFK01 (sample SAMN13153350, study PRJNA577476) | soil metagenome | isolation source: 20 cm soil on Douglas fir-dominated hillslope | place: USA:California | collected 2013-09-17
GCTGCGCTTCATCGGTGCTCTCCCCTGCGCTCAGTAGTACGCGACGCCGCCGTTGGCGTGAATGGTCTGGCCCGTGATGAAGCCGCCGTCGTCGCTGACGAGGAACAGGCAGGTGGCGGCGATCTCGTCGACGGTCCCCTGCCGTCCGAGCGGAATCCCCGCGGCATTCGGCGTTCGCCCCTGGTACCACTCGGGATTCGCCCGCGAGGTGTCGATGCTCCCGGGTGAGACGACGTTGACCCGGATGTTCTGCGCGGCGAACTCCGACGCCAGCCCGCGCGCGAGCCCGACCAGGCCCATCTTGGCCGCGGACACCGCGGCGCGTCCGGAGCCGCCCATGAACGCGCCCTCGCCGGTGAAGAAGACGATCCGCCCGTACTTGTTCTTGACCATCGACTCGATGACCGCGCGCGTGCAATAGACGGCGCCGTCGAGCACGACGCCCCGCACCGCCTCCCAGTCCTGCACCGTCACTTCGGTGAAGGGCTTGTGCGGGCGGATCGCCGCGTTGTTGACGAGGATGTCGATCCGGCCGAACTCCGACATCGCCCGGGCGACCATCGCGTCGACCTGGTCCTTCCGGGCGACGTCGGCGACGACCGCGATCGCCTTGACACCCCTGGCCTGCGCCTCACGCGCGACCGCCTCGGCTTCGGCCTGGTTCGTGCGAGAGTTGATTACCACGTGCGCGCCTTCGTCGGCCAGCTTCAGCACCGTCGCGCGGCCGATGTTACGGCCGGAGCCGGTCACCAGGGCGATCCTGCCTTCGAGCTTTCCCATGCGCCTGCCTCCGGGTGTTGGTCGCGTTCGAGCGCCGCGATTCGCCGAGAACCGGATGGTACCATCAGCCCATCGTGAGCGTCGTGGGCGACCTCGATCACCACCGCTACATCAGCCTCTCGACCTTCCGCCGCAACGGCGCCGAGGTGGCCACGCCGGTGTGGTTCGCGGCCTCCGGTGCCAGGCTCTACGTGTTCACCATGGGCGACTCCGGGAAGGTCAAGCGCTTGCGCCATACGGCGAAGGCACGCGTCGCGCCGTCGGACTCGCGCGGGCGCGTACAGGGTGCGGCGCGCGCCGCGACGGCGCGTCTGATCACGGAGCCCGCCGCGATCGACCTCACCGGCCGCGCCCGGCGTCGCGCGTATATCGAGATCGACGTCGCGTAGAACAACTCGTCCGTCCAGAAATCGACACACTCCAAGCGTTCGCAACAGCGCCTCAGGTCCTCGTCGTATCCCCCACCGTGCCCAGATAGGCGCCGAACCAGTCGAGAATGTGCCGAAACCGCTCGAGCCGGTGGCGCGGCTTACCGGAGCGGGACATCTCGTGGTTCTCGCCGGGGAAGCGGATGAAACGGACCTCACGCCGGAGCTTCTTGAGCGCGACGAAGAGCTGCTCGCCCTGCTCGATCGGGCAGCGCAGATCGTCCTCGGAGTGGATGATCAGGAGCGGCGTCACGACGTCCTTCGCGTACGTCAGCGGCGAGCGTTCGATGTAGCGCGCCATGTCCTCCCACGGCATCGGGCCGCCCAGCTCCACGACGTTGAAGCTATGGCCGATGTCGCTGGTGCCGAACATCGTGTACTGGCAGTTCACCGCGCGCTCGGAGCATGCGGCCTTGAAGCGCTTCGAGTGGCCGACGATCCAGCTCGTGAGAAAGCCGCCGTAGCTGCCGCCGAGCACCCCGAGCCGATCGGGATCGATGAACGGATAGCGCGCCACGGCCTCGTCGAGCGCGCCCATCACGTCGGCGTAGTCGCCGCCGCCCCAGTCGCCGACTACCGCCTGGGTGAAGCCTTCGCCGTATCCCTGACTGCCGCGCGGGTTGGTGTAGACGACGGCGTAGCCCGCGCCGGCGTACACCTGGAACTCGTCGAAGAAGTTGTGGCCGTACTGCGCGTGAGGACCCCCGTGGATGTTGACGAGCGTCGGGTACCGCTGCCCGGCGACGAAACCGGCCGGGCGCATCACCCAGACGTCGAGCTCGAAGCCGGCGCGCGTGAAGCGGAAGCGTTCCGGCGCCGAAAGCGCCACCGAATCCGTCCACGCGCGATTCAACTCGCTCAGCCGGCGCTCGTCGCCGCCGTCTGCCCGGCACGTGAAGACCTCGGCCGGCGCCGTCGGGCTGCTGGCCGCGAAAGCGAGTACTCGTCCGTCGGCTGAGGCCGAGAATCCGTTGATCGAACGGGCTCCACCGACGATCCGGCCGGGTGGCTCGTGACCGGATGCGGCGGCCCGCCAGAGCCCGACGTCCCCGTGGTCTTCGCCGGCCACGACGATCGAGCGGCCGTCCGGCGACCAGAGCGGGCGCACGTGCAAGGCGCCACAGGACCGATCGAGCGCGCTGGTGAGACACGTGGCGCCGGCGGCGCCATCGGACGGGACGACGTAGAGCCGCACGTTGCGGCCGTACGCGTTCTTCGCCGGTCGTGCGAGGTAGGCGATCGAGCGGCCGTCCGGCGAGAACGCGGGGAGCATGACGGGCCCGGTCGTCGCGGTGAGACGCTGCGGTGTTCCTCCCTTGGCGTCCACACGCCAGAGATCGCTCGCGTCGTCGTCGTCACGCTCCGTGTGACGGGCCGAGGTGAACACGAGCGAGCCACCGTCCGGGGACCACGTTGGATCGGCGTCGATGAAGTCACCGTCGGAGACCTGCACCGGCGCCGAGCCGTCGGTCGAGACGACGAAGACGTGCGGGCGCCGGTCGTAGGTGAACCCCTCGCCGTTGAAGCGATACTTTACGGATGTGATGACGCGCGCGGGCCGCGACTTGCGCTTCTCTTCTTCGCTGTCCGGCTCGCGCTGGCCACCGACCGGGGACACGCAGGCCAGGCGCGAACCGTCCGGCGACCATGCCACGCTCCCGACACCGTTCTCGAGCGCCGTCAGCTTGGTCGGCTCGCCGCCGTCGGCCGGCATCACGTAGAGCTGGAGCTTGTCCTTGGGCGCGCGCTCGGAGAGAAACGCGAGCCGTGTGCCGTCCGGCGACCACCGCGGCTCGATGTCGCGCCGCGGCCCGGCCGTAAAGCGACGAGGCGTGCCGCCGGTCGTATCGACGATCCAGATGTTGGCGAGATACTCGTCGCGCTCCTCGGACAGTGACGTCACGACGAACGCGATCCGCCGGCCGTCGGGCGAGAGCTGGGGATCGCTCACGAGCTGGATGCGCGTCAGGTCCTCCGGAACCATGCCCCGCCCCGCGGTCACGACGCCACCGATGCCACGCGCTCGACCAGACGAGACTCGAGCTCCCGCGCGTCCTTGACGGCCCCCAACCCCTCGATCTCGCCGATGGCGGCGGCCACGCACCGCGCGATCCGCCGGCCTTCGGCCGGGTGCCACCCGAGCATGAGCAACGTCTTCTCGCACTGAATCGTGTGCTCGACGACGTGGGCCGCGAATCGATGCAGGCGAAAGCGTACGTCGATCTCGTAGCCGCCCCAGATCGTCGGGCGGGTCATACCCGCAGGCGCCACGTCGCCCAGCCAGCGGTCCGTTTCAGCGCGCGCGTCGGCGAGCCGCGCGAGAAGGACCTCGATCCCGCCGCCGACGGTCGCCGGCGTCAGCGATGGGAGTCGGTTGTCGGCGATGCGCATCGGGTCCGCGTCGGTTCGCTCGATCGCGTACTTGGTCTGCAGGGCGTACCGTTGCTCGACCGCCACCATGTGCAATATGGTTTCCCGGATCGACCACTCACCCGCGCGCGGGCTCTTCTCGAGCAAGGTGTCCGGCACGCCGACCAGGAGGGCGCGCAGACTGCCGAACGCCTGCTGCGCCAGCGCGAGAATCCGGCGCGACTCGGGATGATCGGCGGCCGACACGCGGACGTGCGCCTCCTGCGCGTCCTCGAGCGTCCGATAGAGCGCGTATCGGACCTCCATCTGGCGCCCGCGAAACGGCCATGGCCGTGCGAGCGCTTCCTCGTCCAGCATCCCGCATCGCGCCAATGCCGCGTCGTAGTCGGTCACGTCCTGGTTCTCCTCATCGGGCCACCGGTTGGCGCCGGCGCCTCATGGCCTTTCGTGCGGCTCTCCGCCGTCCGCCTGGCGATGCTGCGCCGCCGAGCATCCCGAGTCAAGCCATGCGCGTCCCGGCCGTCCTCGAGATCACCCGCGCGGGGTGACAAGGTCGAGCGGCGCTTGTTATGATGCCGGCTCCGGCGGAGCGCCGTCACCGTAGACGACCAGATCAACCCCGCCCAGGAGTGGTAGTGCGCGCCGCAGGCCGTCGCGGAGCTGGGGCCCCGCCGGCCGAGGCGAGCCTATAGGAGCTCACCACATGCGCTGGCGGATATTTGCGGCCTTCCTCGTGCTCGTGCTGCTCGAAGCCGGGGTGGCCTCGGCCCAGACGGTGCTGCGCATCGGTCTGAACGACGACCCCGACGCCCTCGATCCCACGATCAGCCGCGCCTACACCGGCCGCCTGGTCTTCGCCGCGCTCTGCGACAAGCTCTTCGACGTCACGCCCGACATCAAGATCGTCCCGCAGCTCGCCACCGGCTACGAGTGGATCGCCGGCGGCCGCTCGGTCGTGATCAAGCTGCGGCCCGGGGTAAAGTTCCACGACGGCGAGCCGTTCAACGCCGAGGCGGTGCGCTTCAACATCGAGCGCCATCTGTCGACGCCAGGCTCGTTCCGCAAGAGCGAGATCGGCGAGATCAAGAGCGTCGACATCGTCAACGACCTCACGGTTCGCGTCAACCTCGCCGAGCCGCTGGTACCGCTGATCGCCGCGCTGACCGACCGCTCCGGCATGATGATCTCGCCGAAGGCGGCGCGCGAGCTCGGCGACAAGTTCGGCACGCGCCCGGTGTGCGCCGGGCCCTTCAAGTTCGTCGAGCGCGTGGCGCAGGGCAAAATCGTCGGCGAGCGGTTCGCCGACTACTGGGACAAGGCCAACGTCCACATCGATCGGATCGAGTTCGTGCCGATCATCGACTCGACGGCGCGGCTGGCCAATCTGCGCTCGGGCGACCTGCAGATGATCGAGCGTGTCTCGCCCACCGATCTCGCGCAGGTCCGCAGCGATCCCAAGCTCAAGGTGGTCGGCGTCCCCGAGCTCGGCTACCAGATGCTGCCGCTCAACCTGAACAACGGCCCGCGCGGCAAGGTGCTGGGCGCCGACCCCCGTTTGCGTCAGGCGATCGACCTCGCCATCGACCGCGAGACGATCATCAAGACGGTCTTCAACAACGAGTACATTCCGGGCAATCAGTTCGTCAACCCGTCGAGCCCGTTCTACAACGCGAAATTCCCCGTGAAGCACCGTGACGTCGCCCGGGCGCGCCAGCTCCTGCGCGAGGCCGGACAGCCGAATCTCGCCTTCACGCTCATCGTGCCCCCCGAGCGCGACCGGCAAGAAGCGGCGCTGGTGATCCAGGCCATGCTGGCCGAGGCCGGGATCACGCTGACGATCCAGACGCAGGAAAACGTCACGATGCTCACGGCCGGCCGCAAGGGCGACTTCGAGGCCTACTTCACGTTCTGGAGCGGGCGTCCGGACCCGGACGGCAACATCTTCACGTTCACGACGTGCAACGGCGGCCAGAACGACAGCAAGTACTGCAATCACGACATCGACGGGATCCTCACGAAGGCGCGCCACGAGTCGGACCCCGCCGAGCGCAAGAAGCTCTACGACCAGACGACCGAGATCATGCTGCGCGATCTACCCCGCCTGATCCTGTGGCACCGCCGGGTCTTCACCGGCCACACCGTCAGGCTCCAGGGCTTCACGCCCTACCCGGACGGCATCATCCGGCTCAAGGGCCTCAAGCTCTGACCCTACCCCGCTACATCGCGCAGCGGTTCGTCGTCCTCGTGCCGACCTTGTTCTTCGTCTCCGTGCTGATCTTCTCGCTCCAGCAGCTCCTGCCGGGCGATGGCGCGGTGGCCCTCGCCGGCGAGGATCACGACCCGGTGGCGGTCGCGGCGATTCGCCAGAAGTACCACCTGGATCGGCCGATCCCCGTGCAGTACGCGATCTGGATCGGCAAGGTGCTGCGCGGTGATTTCGGCGAGTCGATGCGCAATCGCATGCCGGTCTCCCAGCTCATCGCCGCCAAGCTGCCGGTCACCGTCGAGCTCGCGGTCTGCTCGATGGTGATCGCGCTGCTGATCGGCATCCCGGCGGGGGTCATCGCCGCGGTCAACCAGGGCCGGCCGGTCGCCGTCGCCGCCAACGTCCTGGCCCTCTCCGGTCTCTCCGTGCCGCATTTCTGGCTCGGCATCATGCTCATCCTGTTGTTCGCGGTAAATCTCGGCTGGCTGCCGGCGTCGGGCTATATCGCGCCGTGGGAAGATCTGCGGCGCAATCTCGCGACGATCGCCTTGCCGTCGTTCGTGCTCGGCACGGGCGTGGGCGGCGTCATGATGCGCCACACGCGCGGCGCGATGATCGAGACGCTCGGCGCCGACTACGTGCGAACGGCCCGCGCCAAGAGCGTGACCGAGCGGATGGTGGTGCTCAAGCACGCCCTGCGCAACGCGCTGATCCCGGTCGTCACCCTGGGCGCGATCGAGTTCGGGCGGCTGCTGTCCGGCGCCGTGCTGACCGAGCAGATCTTCGCGATTCCCGGGTTCGGCAAGATGCTGGTCGACGGCGTGTTCAATCGCGACTACGCCGTCGTCCAGGGTGTCGTGCTCGTCTCGGCCACCTTGTACGTGCTGCTCAACCTGGCGGGCGACGTGCTGGCGTTTCTCGTCAACCCGCGACTTCGGGGCCCGGCGTGAGCACGGCCTCCACGACCCTGCCGGTCACGGTCGCCCGACGCCCGTCGGCACTCGGCCGGCTCCTGCGGCGGCCGGCGGCGGCGCTCTCCGTCGCCGCCGATTTCGCCGCCGTCCGCAAGGCGCCGTCCGCTCTGCATCGTCTCGGCACCGACGAGGTCGGCCGCGACGTGCTGTCCCGATTGATCTGGGGCGCGCGGGCCTCGCTCCTGGCGGGGCTCATCCCCGTCACGATGGCCGTGGTCGTCTCGATTCCCCTCGGGCTCGTCTCGGGGTACGCTGGCGGCTGGACCGACGACCTCATCATGCGACTCACCGACGCCATGCTCGCGATCCCGTTCCTGATCGTCGCCATCGCGCTCGCCGCGTTTCTGGGTCCGAGCCTGACCAACGCGATGATCGCGATCGGCATCGCGGCCTTGCCGGTGTTTCTCCGCCTCGCGCGCAACACCGTCCTGACCGTGAAGGCCGAGGAGTACGTCGAGGCCGCGCGCGCGCTCGGTGGCTCGCCGTTCCGCATCGGCGCGCGCGCGATTCTTCCCAACATGCTGCCGCCGCTCGTGATCCAGTCGAGCCTCACGGTCGCCGCCGCGATCATCGCCGAGTCCAGCCTCTCGTTCCTGGGCCTCGGCCAGCAGCCGCCGGCGCCGTCGTGGGGCAGCATGCTGAACTCGGCCCAGCGCTATCTGTCCCAGGCGCCCTGGATGGCGCTCTATCCCGGCCTGGCGATCTTCGCGATCGTCCTGGCCCTCAACGTGCTCGGGGACGCGCTGCGCGACGTCCTCGATCCCAAGCACCGGTGACCCGCGTGCGGCACCACCGAAGGAGACCGTGATGGTACGAATCATCGACATGGAGTGCAGCATCCCGAAGACCGAAGCGAGTCAGCCCGAGCCGGGCCACGATCAGGAGCCGACTGCCGCGCAGCCGGCGGGCTACGGCATGGCGAACTACAGCCGGATCTTCCGCTCACGTCGCGAGGGCGCCGACCACCGGCCGGACATGGGCCTCGACGCCTACGTCGCCACGCTCGGCAAGCTCGGGATCGTGCGCTCCGTGCCCTTCGGCATCACCAACGACGAGGAGACGACGCTCCTTCGCCGCTATCCCGATCGCTTCATCGGGCTGGCGCGCATCAGCATCAACGCGTTCAAGGGCATGACCGGCGTTCGCGAGCTCGAGCGGCTGGTACGCGAGGAAGGCTTCAAGGCGCTCGGCGTCTCGGCGCTGGTCGACATGATTCCCGCGAGCGACCGGCGCTACTACCCGCTCTACACGAAGGCCGCCGAGCTCGGCATCCCCGTACGGATCTATTCGTCGATGAACTACGCGAACGACCGGCCCTACGATCTCGGCCATCCGCGCCATCTCGACCAGGTCGCGATGGATTTCCCAGAGCTCAAGATCATCGGCGGGCTCGGCGGCTGGCCATGGGTCAACGAGATGGTCGCGCTCGTGCGCCGGCATCCGAACCTCCACATGGACACCTCCGCGCATCGCGCGAAGTACCTCGGTCAGCCCGGATCCGGCGGGACTGGTCGGGCAGCCGTACGAGACCTTGATCGACGAGTACATGAAGCTGCCGCTGAAGGACACCGTGAAGGAGAAGTGGCTCTACGGTAACGCCGCGCGCGTGTTCGGGCTGGCCTGACCAGCCGATCATGACGGGGGATCTCTCCGGACTGCCGGGCGCCGACCGCGGCGGCACGCTCGAGGGTGTCGTGGTCCTCGAGCTGGCCCAGAGCTTCGCCGCCGAGCTGGCGGGCGGGCTGCTGGCCGATCTGGGCGCGACGGTCATCAAGATCGAGCCCCGCGACGGCTCGCCGCTCCGGCGGCGCGGCCCGGGTATCGCCGGTGAAGATTCGCTCTACTTCCAGTCGGAGAACCGCGGCAAATATTCGATCGTGGCGGAGCTGGCCGACGTCACGCGAGAGCCCTGGCTCGCGCAGCTGCTGGAGTCCGCCGACGCGATCGTGGAGGATCTCGGTCCCGGGCGACTCGAGTCGGCGGGGCTCTCGCCGGACGCACTGCTCGCGAAGAACCCTCGCCTCGCGTGTCTGCGTATCTCGCCGTTCGGTCAGACCGGACCGCTGGCCGGCGAACGCGGCGACGATCGGATCGCTCAAGCTTTCTCGGGCATGCAGTTCGCGACGGGATTCCCCGATCGGCCACCGATTCCGGTGACGGTGCCGCTGGCCGAGGCGTGGTCGGCGATCCTGGGCGCCGGCGCGCTCCTGATGGCCGTCTATCACGCCAGACGAAGCGGCCACGGGCAGGTCGTCGACATCGGCCTCTACCAGACCGCGCTGCGCCTGCAGGAGGACGTCGTCATCCGTTTTCAGACGACGGGTGCCGTGGCGTCACGCATGGGCACCGAGTCCGCGACGGTTGTTCCGGCCAATGTCTATCCCACGCGGGACGGCGGCTTCATCGCGCTCTCTGGCGCCGGTGACCAGCCGTTCGCCCGTCTGTGTGACGCGATCGGAGCGCCCCAGGCCGTCAAGGACCCGCGGTTCTCGACCAGCGCGGCGCGCCTCGCCAATCGCGCCGCCGCCGACGAGCTGGTGCGGGCGTGGGTCGTCAAGCACGATCTGGCCGATGTGGAGGCGCGCTTCACCAAGGCGGGAGTCGCGGGCACCGCCGTCCGCTCGGTCGACGAGATCATCGGCGATGCTCACGTGCAGGCGCGCCGGTCCACCCTGCCGCTCAAGTCGTCCTCGGGCCGCGACTTCCTCGCCCCCGCGCCGACGCCGCGGTTCTCGCGGACGAGCGCGCGCGACTCCGCGAGCGCCCCCCGCCTCGGTGAGCACACGGCGATCGTCCGCGCGAACGTCGCACGCATCGCCGCGCGACCGAGGCCGGAGGTGACATCGTCGAGCGCGCCGGGCGCGGGAGCGCTGACCGGCGTGCGGGTGCTCGACCTGTCGCAGTGGCTCGCGGGCCCCGCGGCGGCGGCGCTGCTCGGAGATTTCGGCGCCGAGGTCGTCATGGTCGAGCTGCCGGCCACCGGGACGGCGTCGATCGACGGCCCGGGCAGTCGCGGCGTGGGGTTTCCGGTGACGAACCGGAACAAGCGCAGCATCACGCTCGACGTGCGGTCGCCGCGCGGTCGCGAGGTATTCCTGGAGCTGGTGCGGGTGAGCGACCTCGTCGTGGAGAACTTCCGGCCGGGCACGCTCGAGCGCTGGAACCTCGGGCCCGCGGAGCTCCACGCCGTCAACCCCCGACTCGTCATCCTGCGATCGTCGGGGTTCGGGCAGAGCGGACCGTACGCGGCCCGCGCCGCGTTCAACCCGGTCGGCCTCGCCTTCGGCGGCATGACCTATCTCAACGGCTTCCCCGACCGCCCGCCGTGTCGCGACGGCGTCACGGCCGGCGACTACTCGACCGCGCTCTTCAACGTGCTCGGCATGGTCGCCGCACTCCTGCGCCGCGATGTCGACGGCCAGGGACAGGTCGTCGACACCGCGATGTTCGAGTGCGCCCTGCGCCTCACGGGCGATCTCCTCGCGGTGCGCAGCGCGCTGGATATCCGGCGCGAGCGCGCCGCCGGCGACTCGCCCCTCTATCCGTCGAGTCTCACCGCCGAGGCCGTCGACGGCCGCTTCGTGGCCGCGTCCGCCGCCGACTGGGGAGGCTTCGCCGGCGCGCTCGGGCGCCTGGGGCGTCTGCGCGCCGACGATCCCGCGCGCGTGAAGGAGGAGTTCGCCAAGCTGATCGGCGCGCTCGCCGCCGACGAAGGGGTGCGTGTCCTGCGCGAAGCCGGGCTCGCCGCGAGCGTGGTCAACTCGATCACCGACCTGGTCCGCGAGCCGCACCTGTGGAGCCGCGGCGACCTCGTGCGCCGCGGCGATGGCGCCGGCGGCGAGATCGTCACCCAGGGAATCGTGCCGGTGCTGACGAGAACGCCGGGACGGCTGACCGACTGGTCGCGCCGTCCCGGGTCCCACAACGAAGCGGTACTCGGCGCGCTGCTCGGCTACTCGCCCGAGCGCGTCCGCGAGGTCACGTCGGCGCCAGGGCCTACTTCGGCACCAGACTCTTGAAGCGGGGCATGACCTCCTTGGCCAGGAGCTCCATCGAGTGCCGCCACGCCTGCGGGTTCTCCGAGTAGTCGAAGCAGAACAACAGAATCGTCCCGAAGCCGCCCACCTCTTCGTAGATCTCGTGGAGTCTGGCCGACACCGTGGCCGGCGAGCCCACCAGCCAGTTGTGGCGCGCGCAGTACTCGGGAGTCACGTCGGAGTCCGGGACGTCCGGCTTGTGCTTCAAGAACTCCGTGAACTGGAACGACGCGAGCAGCGGCAGGAAGTATTCCTTCATCATCCGGCCCATCATGCCGCCGGCCGACAGTCGCATCGCCTCGGCGTCGGTATCGGCGATGAAGATCTCGCGCACGAGGCGCCAGTCCGACCGCTTCGGCGTGCGGCCCGTCCGCGCGGCCCCCTGCTCCACGGCCTCCCAGTGGCTGCCGACGTAGGTCGGGTTGAGGTTCAGACTCATCGGCCAGAACCCGCGCTCGCCGGCGAGCTTCAACGTGTCGGACCCCTTGCTGACGCCGGCCACGCCGATCGGGGGATACGGCTTCTGGAACGGCTTGATGTGCGGACGCAAGGTGTCGAGCATCGTTCCGGTCTTCGTGACGTGCCAGAACTTGCCCTTGTGATCGAACTCCGGCTCGTCGCTCCAGAGACGCAGGATGATCTCGAGCGCCTCGCGCGTCATCTCCCGGTGCTGGCCCGACATGCCGTCGACGTTGAACATGGCCCAATCGCTCGGCAGGCCGCTGGCCGCGACGCCGAAGTTGAGTCGCCCCTGCGCGAGGTGATCGAGCATCGCCACGCGATGAGCGAGCTCGGCCGGATGATGGTAGGGCAGCAGGAACCCGCCGGGCCCGATGCGCATGCGCGACGTTTCCATGAGCGCCTGGGCGACCAGGAGATCGGGCGCCGGGTGCGGCTCCCAGGGCGCCGTGTGGTGCTCGCCGATCCACGCCTCGCTGAACCCGAGCTCGTCCGCCCAGCGCAGCTGCTGCAGATCCCACCGGTGTCCGTCGTACAGATTGCGCTCGGGCGGATGCGACGGCATCGTGAATAGTCCGTAGTCCATTCAGATCCTCCTTAGCCAGGTGCCCGGAATTCTACGCCTGCCCGCCGCGGAGCGACAGGCGTGAGCGTTTTCGCACGTTGACCCGCACAGCCTGGTTCGCTAGTCTTGCGGACTGATGGCAACACCGGTCGCCCAGCTTCCCAGAGTGCGCCGCTGGACGCGCGTCGAATACGAGCGCCTGATCGAGCTGGGCGTGTTCCGCGCCGACGAGCGGCTGGAGCTCCTCGACGGCCAGCTCGTTGTTCGAGAACCACAGGGGAGCCGGCACGCCGGAACAATTCGGCGGGTGATCGCGGTGCTGCGCCGCGCGCTCGGCGATGCCTGGCAGGTCGACTCGCAGCTTCCGATCGCGCTCGACGCCGACTCGGAGCCCGCGCCTGATATCAGTGTGATCCCGTACGACCCCGGTGCCTATCTCGATGCGCATCCCTCGCGCGCCGTCCTGATCGTCGAGATCGCGGAGAGCTCCTACCGCGTTGACCGCGAGCACAAGGCGAGTCTCTATGCGCGCGCCGGCATCCTTGACTATTGGATCATCGACGTCGTTCATAACGTCGTCGAAGTCTACCGGGACCCTGCGGCCACGCCAGACGCGCTCTACGGGTGGGCTTATCGCAACGTGGCGCCCCTTCGACCGCCGGCGATGGTGGCGCCGCTCGTCGAGCCTGCCAGATCGATTCCGATCGCCGATCTCCTGCCCTGACGACGCGGTCGCGGACGGACTACGCCGGCCCCACGAACCCGATGTAGGCTCCGCACGCCTGCTCCGGCCCCACCAGCATCGCCTGCTCGCCGGTATTGCGAACGCCGCGCGCCGGCGGCGGCAGACCGTGACCTTCGATCCAGCGCGCCGCGGCATCCATGCTGCGCGTGCGATAGAGCACCTGGAAGGGGCCGGGACCGCGCCGCGCCAGCGCCTCGGCGGCGGGGCCGGGCTCGGCGGGCTGCGCGACGGTCAGGCCCGTCGGTCCGAGATCGAAGACCGTCATGTCGGCCTTGATCACCGCACCGCGCTGGATCTTCGGCACGGGCATGCCGAGCACGCGCGCGTACGTCTGCGAGGCGGCGCCGACGTCCGTCACCGCGATGTAGACGCGATCCAGGCGGAGCACGCCGTTGGGATGATCGCCGGCGCGTGCCACCTGGCGTCTCCGGTCGGCGAGCGGCGTGAGGTGCTGGACGAAGAAGATGGGCAATGGATTGCCGGCGCCGAGGCCCGCCGCCCGCCACTCGAGCTCTTGCCCGCTCGGCGATCGCCGGGCGCCGGCCGTGGAATCGCTCACGTCGACGCCGCGCCGCCGCATCGCCGCGACGTCGGCCGCCAGGTCGTCGCTCTGGACGGCGACGTAGCGGAATCCGCCCCCGCGAGCGAGAAACTCCGCGAGGCGCGCGTCGGAGCTCCCGGCCGCGATCGGGGCGTTGGGATCGCGCAAGCTCAGGAGCTCGAGATAGTCGTCCTGGTGAAAGGCGATCGCATTGTGGGTCGCGCGAGCCGTGTGGGCGCCGCCCGGGTAGATGTCGAATCCAATGCGTGTGTACGCGTCGATGCCGCGCTCGAGGTCCGGGACGGCGATCATGACGTGGTCGATACGGGTCAGCACGTTGGCTCCTCCGAGCGCTGTATGCTACACCGCCTCCCCGCCTTCCGCCGCGCCGCGCCGGCCTTCAGGAAGTCTTAACCAGCCCCTGGGTACAGTCCGCGGAGCGAGGCGGAATGCGCGTCCACGGATCCGGAAAGAATGTGAGCCCCCTGCGGGATACTGCCCGGCGCTTCGGATTGCCGGTCGCGGCCCTCTTTTGCGGGCTCGGGCTCGCCGGGTGCGAGCGCGCAGCCGACGGGCCGGCCGCCGCGCCGGCTCCTGTCTCGTTCCCGACGGCGTCCTCGACGACCAGAACCGAGGTGACCGTGCCGCTCGACTCCCCGCAGGCCGCACAGCTGAAGATCGAGCCGGTGCGAATCCGGGAAATCGCCGTCGACGAGGTCACGGCGCCGGGACGTATCGGCATCGACCCCAACCGGACTTCTCGTCTCCTGATCCCGGTCGCGGGGCGCGTCGTCGCCGTCCTGGCGAAGGTGGGCGATGCCGTGGAGCAGGGGCAGCGGGTGCTGGACGTCGACAGCCCGGATGCGGATGCGGCGATCGCGGCCGCGATCCAGGCCGAAGCCGCCGAACGCCAGGCGCAAGCGGCGTTGAGCAAGGCCGACGGCGATCTCGCGCGGACAACCGAGCTCTTCGAGCACCATGCCGTCGCCCAGAAGGACATGCTGAGCGCGCAGAACGATCGGGCGCAGGCGCAAGCCGCGCTCGAGACGGCGCAGGCCGCGCGCCACCAGGCCAAGCGCAAGCTCGAGCTCCTCGACCTCAAGCTCTCGAGTAACTCACGGCAGGTCATCCAGGTCCGAGCGCCGATCAGCGGCAAGGTGCTCGAGGTCAACGTCGCGCCGGGCGAGTACCGGAACGACACCGGGACGCCGCTGATGACCATCGCGGACCTGAGCCGGGTGTGGCTGGCCTCGGACGTTCCCGAATCGGCGATCCGGCTCATCCGCGTCGGTGAGCGCGTGACGACCACGATGGTCGCCTACCCCGGGGAAGCGTTCGAGGGGCGGGTGGCGCGCATCGCGGACGTGCTCGATCCCCAGACGCGAACGGTGAAGGTCTACGTCGACCTGGCGAATCCGGGCGGCCGCTTCCGGCCGGAGATGTTCGCGACCATCCGCCACGCCGGTGATTCGAAGCCGACGCCCGTGCTCCCCGTCGCCGCTATCGTCCAGGAGTACGGTCACCCCATCGTGTTCCTCGAGCGCGCGCCCGGACGTTTCGAGCGACGTGAAGTCGTGCTGGGCCCGCGGGTTGGCGACGTCATGCCGGTCGTGTCGGGCGTCGCGGCCGGTGAGCGAGTCGTGGTCGACGGCGGCGTCCTCCTGAAAGACCGCTGAGCGCGCTCGGGCCGTGCTGACTCGCCTTCTCGAGCTGGCGCTCACGAGGCGTGTCGCGGTGATCGCGGCGACCCTGCTCGTCGTCGTCGCCGGTGTGTGGGCGTTCCGCCAGCTCAAGCTCGAGGCCTATCCCGACATCTCCGATCCCGGTGTCGTGGTGGTCAGCGCGTATCCGGGTTTCGCCGCCGAGGAAGTGGAGCAACAGGTCACCGTCTCGATCGAGCGGGCGCTCAACAACACCCCCCACGTGATCGCGCGCCGCTCGCGCACGATCTTCGGCCTCTCGGTCGTGGAGCTGACGTTCGCGGACGGCACCGACGACTACTTTGCGCGCCAGCTCGTCCTCGAGCGCCTGCGGGACGCCAACCTTCCCGACGGCGTGACCCCCACCCTCGGCCCGCTCTCGCCGGGCATCGGCGAGATGTACCGCTACACGCTCGAGGGCAAGGGCTACGATGCGATGCGGCTGCGCGAGATCCAGGACTGGGTCCTGACGCCGCGGCTCCTTCAGGTGCCCGGCGTCGCGGACGTGGTGACATTCGGCGGGCAGGTGCGTCAGTACCAGATCGAGATCGATCCCCGCGCGCTGGACAAGTACCGGCTGAGCAGTCGCTGCCGATCCGTGGCTCCGGCCTCATCCGGTCGATCGACGACATCGAGCAGATCGTGCTCGATGCGCCGAAAGGCGTGCCGTTCTTCGTGCGCGACATCAGCCGGGTTCGGATCGGCTCGGTCCCGCAGACCGGAATCTTCGCCATCAACGACCAGCCCACGGGGGTCGGCGGGGTGGAAGGCATCGTGCTGATGCGCCGCTGGGAGAATCCCAGCGAGGTGCTCGACGCCCTGCACGACGCGGTCGACGAGATCAACGCCAGCCGCCTGCCGCCGGGCGTCCGCATCGTGCCGATCTACGACCGGACGTCGCTCGTCCGGAACACGCTCCGCACGGTGTCGCGCGTCTTGCTCGAGGGGTTCGTGATCGTCGTGACGGTGCTGCTCGTCTTCCTGCTCAGTGTTCGAGCAGCGCTCCTCACCGCCCTGGTCATCCCGCTGTCGCTGCTGTTCGCCTTCATCTGCATGCGCGCCGCCGGCGTCTCACTGAGCCTGCTCAGCATCGGCGCCATCGACTTCGGAATCATCGTGGACGCAACCATCGTGATGGTCGAGCGCATCATGCACGAGGTCGCGCGGCGTCGCGAGGCCGCGGGCACCCCCGAGGGCCTCGTCGGCACGGTGCGCGCGGCCGCGCTCGACGTCCAGCGCCCGATCCTGTTCTCGCTGCTCATCATCATCGCGGCCTACATCCCGCTGCTCACGCTCGAGCGTGTCGAGCGGCGCCTCTTCACGCCCATGGCGATGACCGTGTGCTTCGCGCTCCTCGGCTCCTTGCTCTTGAGCCTTACCCTGGTCCCGGCGGTCGCCACGTACCTGTTCCGCGGGACGCGCCCGATGCCGCGCCATCGCGGCCTCGAGTGGCTGACCGAGCGCTACGCGCGGCTGGTGGGGCGCGCGGTCCGTCACGCCCGGATCACGGTCGCGGTCGCCGTCGTGATCGTCGCGGGCGCGGTCTGGCTCGGCGCAGGCCTCGGCTCCGAGTTCCTCCCGCAGCTCGACGAAGGGGTCATCTGGATCCGCGCCAATCTTCCGCCCGGGATCTCCGTCGAGAAGTCCGCCGAGGTGGCCGCCACCATGCGCCGCCTCATCCGGCAATCCGCGGAAGTGACGATGGTCATGTCCCAGACGGGGCGGAACGAGTCCGGCACCGATCCGTTCGGGCCCAACCGCAACGAGTTTCTGCTGGATCTGAAGTCCTACGAGACGTGGCCGCGTGGCCGGACGAAGGCGAACCTGGTGGACCAGCTCTCCCATCGCCTGCAGTCCGCCATCCCGGGCGCCTCGTTCAACTTCACGCAGCCGATCATCGACCAGTCGACCGAGATCGCCACCGGGTCGTCCGCCGACCTCGCGGTGATCGTCAGCGGGCCCGACCTTCGCCAGCTCCGGACGCTTGCGACACAGGCGCTCGCGGTGCTGCGGCCGATCCGCGGGGCGGCCGACACCTCGATCGAGCAAGAGGCCGACCAGGCGCAGCTTCGCATCGCGGTGAATCGCTATCAGGTCGCGCGCTACGGCATCAACGCCAGTGACGTCCAGGACGTCATCGACCTGGCCCTCGGCGGCAGCCCGATCACCGCGGTCTTCGAGGGCGACCGCCGCTTCGACGTCGTCGCGCGCTTCGCGCCGGAGGCGCGCGCCGATGCGTCGTCGATCGGGAGGATTTTGATCCCGACCCGTGAGAGCGGGCGGGTGCCGCTCGCGCAGCTCGCCGACATCACGGTGGCCGACGGCGCGACGATCATCGCCCGGCGGGAGAACGAGCGGCAGATCACGATCCGCACGAACATCCGCGGGCGCGACCAGGGCAGCTTCGTGCGCGAGGCCCAGGCCAGGTTCGCCGAGGCGGTGAGGCTGCCCCCGGGCTACCGGGTGAGCTGGGGCGGGCAGTTCGAGAACTTCGACCGCGCGCGGCAGCGGCTGGAGATCATCATCCCCATCACGATCGGCGTCATCTTCCTGCTGTTGTTCGTCACGTTCGGCTCTGCCTTCGACGCCTGTCTCGTGCTGCTCAACGTCCCGTTCTCACTCGCCGGCGGACTCGTCGCCCTCTACGTACGCGACATCAACCTGAGCGTGTCGGCGGCGGTCGGCTTCATCTCGCTGTTCGGCGTCGCGGTCATGAGCGGGGTGCTGTACATCTCCGACGTGAACCGCCGGCGTGTCGACCCTCAGAGGCCGCTGGCCGAGGCCATCGTCGCGGCCGCTCGCACACAGTTCCGGCCGATCCTGATGCTGATTCTCGTCGCGATGCTCGGCATGATGCCGGCGGCGCTGGCGCGCGGCATCGGCTCCGACATCCAGCGTCCGCTCGCCACGGTCGTCGTGGGCGGGCTGATCTCGACCTTGCTGCTGACCCTGGTCGCCCTGCCGGCGGTCTACCGGCTGGCCGCGAAGCTTCGGAGCGCGTAGCGGCGGGCTACGTCCCCACCGGAAATCGCACGCGAACGGTCGCGCCGCAGCCCGGCGCGCTCTCGACCGACATCTGGCCACCGTGCTGCTTGACCACGGCGTCGGAGATCGCCAACCCCAGGCCGAAGCCCGTCGGCTCGTTGGCCCTCGCATCGCGTCCGCGGTAGAAGCGCTCGAACACCCGAGAGATCTCCTCGGCCGGGATCCCCGGCCCCGCGTCGGAGACCGCGACGACCACCTCCGAGCCTTCGGCCGCGGCGTCGACGACCACCCGGCCGCCCGGCGGCGAGAACTTGACCGCGTTGTCCAGCACGTTCGTGAACACGAGATCCGCGAGCCCTTCTCCGCAGCGGACCGACAGTGACAGCGCCTGCGATGGATGAAGCGCGACGGTGACGCCGCGCTTTTCAGCTTCGGCCGCGAGCCGCCTGACCGCGCCTTCGAGCACGGGGCCCAGCCGCACGACCTGGGCGGGCGCCGGGCGGCCCTGCTCCGCGTCCAGACGGGCGAGGGTCAGGAGCTCCTTCGTGAGGATCGCGAGCCGCTCGACCTTCTCGAGACACGAGCGCAGGGTCTCTTCGTACTCGCCCGTGTCGCGGCGCCGGCGCAAGGTGACCTCGAGCTCTGTCCGCAGGCGCGAGAGCGGCGACTGGAGCTCGTGCGCCGCATCGGCCGTGAAGCGGCGCTGGACCTCGAAGCTGCCCTCGATCCGCGCCAGCATGTCGTTGAGGGTGTCGACCAGCCGGCCGATCTCGTCCTGCTGGCCCGGGCTCGGCAGACGTTCGCCGAAGCTCGACTCGCCGATCTCGCGGGCCCGAGCCACGATGCGGTCGATCGGACGAAGGGCTCGTCGCGTCAGGATGATTCCCGTCAACCCCACGCCGAGCAGGATCCCGGCCGCCATGCCGACGAACAGCCGCCGCACCGAGCCGAGCACCGCGTAGGCGTCGTCGAGCGACATGGCCACCTGGACCGCGTAGCGGGTCCCGGCCACGTCGACCGGCAGCGACACCATGCGTACCGGCTCTTCGCCGAAGTCATTGACCGTCTCGAAGACGGTTTCCCCGTCGCGAAGTCGACTCAGCAGGGCCGGCGGCGCGGGGAGTCGCGCGGTCCCGAGGGTCATCCCTCGCGCCGCCACCTGACCGTCCAGGGTCACGATCTGGACGAACTTGTCGAGCCGGGCGAACGAGGGCGCCGCCGTCCCGGGTGGCTTCTCGTGCACGTGCACGGGAGCCTGGGGGTTCGTCGTCAGCGCCGTCGCTTCCGCGTCGGCCAGCGCGAGGACCGCGTCGTCGACTATCCGATCGAGCACCACCCGCGACAGTGCCCAGTTCGCGGCGAACCCCGTCCCGGCCAGAATGACCATGACCGCGAGCAGGTGCCAGAGCGTGAGCCGCGCCTTGAAGCTCAGCGCCATCATTGAGCCGGCGGTCCCAGGCGGTAGCCGTAGCCGCGGACCGTGTGAATGAGCGGCAGCGCACCGGCACGGTCCACCTTCCGCCGAAGGTGACTGATGTGAACCTCGACCAGGTTCGTCAACGAGTCGAGGTCGTTTTCCCACACGCTCTCTCCGAGGTGAACGCGGCTGACGACTTCGCCGGCGCGGCGCATGAGGGTCTCCAGAATCGCGTACTCTCTCGGCGTGAGGCTGAGCGGGACGCCCCCGCGGGTGACCACGTGGCTGCCCGGGTCGAGCGTGAGATCAGCGACGGTGAGCAGGACCGGCCGCGTCAGGTCGGACCGGCGGAGCAGCGCGTGGAGACGGGCGAGCAGCTCGGCGAACGCGAATGGCTTTGTGAGGTAGTCGTCGGCCCCCGCGTTCAAGCCCATGACGCGATCCTCGACCGCGTCGCGGGCAGTCAAGAGCAAGATCGGGACGTGGAGGCCGGCCTTGCGCAGGCCGCGGCACACCGCGATCCCGTCGCGATCCGGCAGGAGCCAGTCGAGGACGACGGCGTCGTAGGTGTTCACGCTGGCCATCTCGTCGCCGGACTCGCCGGAATGGGCGATGTCGACGACCCAGCCTTCCTCGCGCAAGCCCTTAGCCAGCAGTCGAGCCGCCTCCCGGTCGTCCTCGATCAAGAGAACTCGCATTCGTCGAGCGCATGCTACACCCGCGCTCGGACCCATGGTTTCCCTGGCGTCTCCTCGCGGGTTCTCCGGATAGCGTCGTCCGACCGGCGCGACGTAGGGTAGCTCAGGGGGACGACGATGACGACCTGGATCGCAATCGCGCTGACCGTGGCTTCTTTACTCGTGGCCGAGACCGCGCCGGCCGCGGAGACCGTTGGGCCGCGTGACGCCGTCGAAGCGGCGGTCGCGCGCTTCATGAACATCATGCAGCAATCCGCGAGATCGTCCGAGAGATGTTCGACTTCGACGAGATCTCCCGCCGCGCTCTCTCTCGGCACTGGCAGACGCTCCAGTCCGATGAGCAGGCGGAGTTCGTGACCCTCTTCCGGGATTTGCTCGAGCGGGCCTACCTGACGCAGGTCGAGGCCGCCGGCGGCGAGCGAATCACCTTCCTCGGCGAATCGATCGAAGGCGGCGGCTCGGCGACCGTGCGCTCGAAGGTGGTCACTCGACACGGTACCGAGATCCCGCTGGACTACCGCCTGCACGTCCTGGACGGACGGTGGCGCATCTACGACGTGGTCGTCCAGGGAGTCAGCTTCATTGCGAGCTATCGGAGTCAATTCGACCGGGTGATTCGCGCAGAGTCCTACAGCTCGCTGCGTGAGCGCCTGCAGAAGAAGGCGACGGAGACCACCGCCGCCCAGCGCTGAGTCGCGCGCGACGACCATCCGTCGCGGTGTATGCTACCCCCGCGCCGCCCTCCGGGCGACGCGGGGAGGCGCACAATGGCGGACCAGGTCGTCCTCGTCGAGAAGACCGAAGGGGTGGCGATTCTCACCCTGAATCGCCCGGAGCAGCTCAATGCGATGAACGCGCAGCTGAGCGCCGAGCTGCGCGAGGCGGTCGCGCGCATGACCGACGACGACGCGGTCGGCTGCCTCGTCATCACGGGCGCCGGCAAGCGCGCGTTCTCGGCCGGCGGCGACATCCACGAGCAGCGCGAGGACGACCGGCGGTTTTCGCAGGCCGAGCTCGATGGGCGTACTGCCGTGCGCGCCCGGGGCAGCTATGAGATCGGCGCCTGCCCCAAACCCACGATCGGGATGATGAACGGCCTGGCCTACGGCGGGGCCGCGGTGCTGGCGTCGTCACTCGACATGCGGGTCGGGTGCGAACATTCGAGCTTCCGGTTCCTGGCGGCCGCCTACGGGCGAATCAACAGCACCTGGACGCTACCAAACCAGGTCGGCTGGCCCATCGCCAAGGAGCTCCTGTTCTCGGCCCGGACGGTCGAGGCCGAGGAGGCTCACCGGATCGGCCTGCTCAATCATCTCGTACCCTGCGCCGAGCTGCGCGAGAAGACCCTCTGGCTCGCGAAGTTGATCGCCAAGAACAAGCGCGAGGCGGTGATGGGCGTGAAGGCGCTGCTGCTCCGCGACCTGGGCTGCGACCTCGAAGAGCAGTGGGCGAACGAGCGCGACTACACGACCAACGTGGTCAGAGGCGCCAAGGCCGAGGCGGCGTTTCCCGAGTTCATCGCCCGCCACGGCCGGCCGATCGGGAGCTCGTAGGCGCGACTACTTCGACG
>WNFK01029979.1_pt2 | contig 21453 bp, 18 predicted proteins | sample 5400281 | NCBI WGS metagenome assembly WNFK01 (sample SAMN13153350, study PRJNA577476) | soil metagenome | isolation source: 20 cm soil on Douglas fir-dominated hillslope | place: USA:California | collected 2013-09-17
GCGGCCGGCGCGACCCTCGAATCCGGCGCTGGGCCGGACATGGGCCAGATCACGATCGCCACCACCCGCGAGCAGGTAGATCCGGCGATCGATCTCCTCGCCGAGTGCGTGCTCGAGCCTTCCTTTCCCGACACGGCCGTGGATGCCTCGCGCCAGCGTGCGCTGACGGTGGCGGCGGGGGAAAACGAAAGCCCGATCAAGGCGGCCTACTCGATGTATCTCGGGGCCATGTACCGGGGCAGCACCCTGGCGCGCCCGGTGGCGGGGACCGTCTCCGGGATCGCCGACTGCAGTCGAAAGGACATCGCAGCACTCCACCAGAAATACTTCGTGGGCGGGAACATGGTGGTCTGCTTCGTGGGGAATTTCGACGGGAAGAAGGTGATGACCCGTCTCGAAAAGGCGTTCGCCGCGGCCCCGCGCGGGGCCCCCTTGACGCCTGTGGCGGGAGATCCGATCCCGCTTGCCGCCGACACGAGCATGACCGCCGAGCGGGACATTCTCGCCTCCTGCCTCACGTTCGGTTTCGCCGCTCCGGGCTACACCGATCCCGACTATGCGGCATTCAAGATCATCGAATCCTACCTCGCCTCGCCGGATCGCTCGCCCATCGCGTTCTGGCTGCCGCAGAGGGGACTGGTCGGCACGGTCGGGGTGATCTACTCCCCCTACCCCAAGCGATCCTCGATGGCCGTCTACATCGCATCACCACCGAACAGGCTCGGTACGGCCCGCGACACAATCGCGGCGGTGATGGGTCGCCTGAAGACGGAGCCGCTCGACGAGGGGGAATGGACCGCGCAGCTCAAGCGGGTTCAGAACGGAACCTTCGCGAATCAGAACGACCCGCTCGCGCGGGCGCGGTCGATGTCCCAGTGCGAGGTCACGGGTGGAGGCTACGATTATCCCCGTCGTTTCGAGGAGTCGCTGCTTAGGTTGAATCCCGAGAGCGTCCGGGCGGCCGCGGAGCGCTGGTTCACTCACTCTTGCGAGGCAATCGTCACGCCGGTAAAGGGCGAGTCCAAGCTCTAACGAACCTCACCGGCCGAGGCGGGCGGGGGAGGGAGGAGGGTCGGTGGGCGATGTAACGGGCATCCTCCTGATGATTCCGCCCCTTCTTTTCGCCCTCACCTTCCACGAGTATTGCCACGCGTACGTCGCCACCCGACTCGGGGATCCTACCGCGAGATTGCTGGGGCGGTTGACGCTCAACCCGATCGCCCATTTGGACGTGACCGGCACGATCGTTTTCGTCCTGACCCAGAGGATCGGCTGGGCCAAGCCGGTCCCGGTGGACGAGCGTTACCTGAAGCATCCGCGCAGGGACATGATGTGGATCGCCCTCGCGGGGCCGATCTCGAACCTGATCCTGGCCCTCGTTTTCGGCACGCTCGTTCGCTTCGTCGCGCCGATCCACATGACCGGGACGATCGAGAGGCTCCTCTTGTACATGGTTGAAGGAAGCGTCCTGGTCAATCTCGGGCTCGCCGCCTTCAACCTGATCCCGATCTTCCCCCTCGACGGGTCGCGGATCCTGACGGGCCTCCTGAGCCGCGCGTGGGCCGAACGATATCGCCAGTTCGACCACGTGGGGCCATTCGTGCTTCTGGGCATCGTCGTGCTCGGAATGGCGACGGGTCTCAATCTCTTCAGCTACATCGTGACCCCGTTCGTCTACATTCTGGGAGGGCTGTTCACGGGAGGAGTGCTCTGAACGAACCCAAGGCCGGAGCCGGAAAGAAGCCGCGGATTCTAAGCGGCATGCGCCCGACGGGGAGACTCCACCTCGGGAATTATCTGGGGGCGCTCCAGAACTGGGTGGAGCTGCAGGGCACCTGCGAGAATCTTCACATGGTGGCCGACTGGCACGCGCTCACGACCGACTACGAGCACGTGGACCAGATCCAACCGAACACGGTGGAGATGGTGACCGATTGGCTCGCGGCCGGGATCGATCCGGAAAAGAGCCCGGTCTTCATCCAATCGCGTATCAAGGAGCATGCGGAGCTTCACCTGCTCTTCTCGATGCTCGTGACCACGAGCCGTCTCGAGCGGAATCCCACGGTGAAGGAGCAGGTCCGCGATCTTCACCTGGAGGACACGGTGAGCTACGGTCACCTGGGGTACCCGGTGCTCCAGGCGGCCGACATTCTCCTCTACAAGGCCAACCTCGTGCCGGTGGGAGAAGACCAGGTGCCGCACATCGAGCTTACCCGCGAGATCGCCCGTAAATTCAACAGCCTCTACGGGGAGGTGTTCCCGGTTCCGGCGGTAAAGCTGACCCAATTCCCGCGCGTCCCGGGGCTCGACGGCCGGCGGATGAGCAAGTCGCTGGACAACGCGATCTATCTTTCGGATTCTCCGGAGGAGATCGCGGCCAAGGTGAGGACCGCCTACACCGATCCGAAGAAGATTCGGGCGAACGATCCCGGCAACCCGGACGGGTGCGTGGTCTTTGCGTACCATCGTGCGTTCAATGCCGCGAACGCGCCGCAGATCGACGCCGACTGCCGCGCGGGCCGGCTGGGGTGTGTGGCCAACAAGAAGAACCTTGCCGCGATCCTCGCCGAACAGCTTCGTCCGTTCCGGGAGCGGCGGCGCGAGCTGGAGGCGCACCCCGAGCGGATCCGCGAGGCGTTGAAGATGGGCGAGGAGCGGGCGCGTAAGATTGCGCAGGAAACCATGAAAGAGGTGCGCGAGGCCATGAAGCTGCCATGAGCGAATCCCGAGAGCACGACCCAGCCCACATCGCCACGCGTACGCCCGGAGCTCCGGAGGAGGGGATCGCGGCGCCCTCGAGCCTGATCCGCGTTCAGCTTCCGGCGTTCGAGGGTCCGCTGGATCTCCTGCTCCACCTGATTCAGCGCGAAGAGATCGAGATCTCCGACATTCCCATCGCCCGCATCACGCGCGAGTACCTGGAAACCCTGGAGCTCATGCGGGAGCTGGATCTGGAGGTCGCGGGTGAATTCCTGGTCATGGCCGCGACGCTCATGCGGATCAAGGCACGGATGCTCCTCCCACCCGCGATCGCGGATGAGGAAGAAGAGGACCCCCGCCAAGGTCTCGTCCGGCAGCTCCTGGAATATCGGCGCTTCAAGGCGGCGGCGCGGGGCCTCGAGGAGCTGGAAAGCGAACGGCGGCTTCTCTTCGATCGGGGCGCGCCCGCCCAGCTCGAGGATCCACAGGATGGAGAGCTGCAACCCGTGAGCCTCTTCAGGCTGCTCGACGCGCTCAAGAACATCCTCCAGCGCCAGGCGCCGCCTGTGGTGCACACGATCACCGCGGAGCCGATCAGCTTGGAAGAGGCGATCGCTGTGATCCGCGATTCGCTGGGGCGGGGGAAGCGCGCCCTCTTTGAGGAGGTGCTCTCGCGTTTCGTGACCCGCCTGGAGAAGATCACGGCCTTCTTGGGGCTGCTCGAGCTTCTGAAGCAGGAGCGGGTGACCGTAGTGCAGGAAGAGCTATTCGGACCGATCTGGATCGCGTGGCTGGAGGAGAGCCCGGGACGCCGGATTGACGTCGAGGAGGAGTGACCGAAATGCCGACCCCCAAGCAAATCCTCGAGGCTGTCCTCTTCGCGAGCGACGTGCCTGTCGTGCTTGCGGTTTTGGTAGAGGTGCTCGAGGACAAGAGCCCCCAAGAGGTGCGCGGGCTCATCGCGGAAATGGCTGAGGAGTTCGAGCGTGGAGAGCGCGGAATCGTATTACAGGAGATCGCGGGCGGGTTTCAGATTCTCTCCCGAAAGGAGTGCTCTCCGTGGGTCGAGCGGATGCTCCGATCCAGGCGGAAGATCCGGCTGAGCAAGCCGGCCCTTGAGTCGCTCGCGATTGTGGCCTACCGCCAGCCGATCACCAAGGTTGAGATCGACTCCATCCGCGGCGTGGACTCCGCGGGAGTGCTCCACACCCTTCTCGAACGAAACCTCGTCACCATCAAGGGCAGATCGAAGGGGGTGGGCCGGCCGCTTCTCTACTCCACGACCCAGGAGTTTCTCTCCTACATGGGGATCAACGAGCTCTCGGACCTCCCCGAGCTGAAGGAGGTCGCACCGCTCCTCGAGGAACGCGAGCGGTTCCCTGAGGGAGCCGATGAGCTCGCGGGGGTTGGGGCCGGGGAGGTTGAGCCCGCGAAATCGGAAGCGGAGGTGACGGCCGCCGACGGTGCGACTTAATCAGTTTCTTGCCCGCGCCGGCGCAGGGTCCCGGCGCGAGGCGGACCGCTGGATCCAGGAGGGGCGCGTCCGCGTGAACGGCGCCGAGCCGTCCGGAATGGGCCCGAGCATCGATCCAAAACGCGACCGCATCACCCTCGACGGGACGCTTCTCCGCTGGGACGCTGAACCCCGCTACCTCGCCTACAACAAACCGGCCGGCGTCCTGGTCAGCCGGCGGAGCCAAGGCGGCCGCCCGACCGTCTTCGACCAGCTTGGAGAATCCGCCCGCGGGCTCCACGCGGTGGGCCGGCTGGACCTCGAGTCCGAGGGATTGCTTCTTCTGACCAACGACGGGGTCCTCGCGGAAGCGCTTCTCCATCCTCGGACCGGGTTGAAGCGCGTCTACCGGCTCTGGGTCGTTCCGGTGCCCGGAGTGCCCGCGATGCGACTTCTTCGCGAGGGCGCGACGGTCGATGGCACGGAGGTGGCGCCCAGCCGCGTGCTCCTCGAGGGCGCGGAGCGGGGACAGGGGAAGCTCTTGGTGGAAATTCTCGAAGGAAAGAAACGCGAGGTGAGGCTTCTCGCGCGCGCTGCGGGCCTCCACGTCCGTCGGCTTGTGCGCGTTCAGTTCGGGCCGGTCCGGCTGGAGACCCTACCTCCCGGAAGAACACGAGCGCTTACCGAGCCGGAGGTCCGCGCCCTCAGGCGCGCGGCGCGGACGGGGACGCATGCCTGATCTCGGCGACGCTCCTTCACCGCGTCCTCGGGAGCTTCCCGGCGGCGGATCAAGCCCTCTAGTGATACACTGCCCCAGGCAATCCGTAGAAGCTCGAGAGGACACCGATGTCGATCCGTGCGATGGAACCGGTCAGGCCTGAAGTCCGCTCGCTCGAGCCCTACGTCCCCGGTAAACCCGTGGAGGAGCTCGAGCGCGAGCTCCAGATTTCGGGGGCGATCAAGCTCGCCTCGAACGAGAACCCTCTCGGTCCTTCGCCGCTGGCGATCGAGGCGATGGCCGAAGCGATCCGGGGGGTGAACCGCTACCCCGACGGCAGCTCGTTCTACCTCCGCGAGGCGCTCTCCGAATTCTGGGGCGTTCCGATCGACCAGATCGCGGTCGGATCCGGGTCGAACGATCTCATCGACGTCCTTTGTAGAATCCATCTCGGCCCGGGGGACGAAGCGGTCATGTCGGACCCCGCGTTCGTCATGTTCGCGATCGCGGTTCGAGTGGCCGGGGGAAAGCTCGTGCGGGTCCGGGGCCGCGAGCTGTTCCACGATCCGGAGGCCATGCTCGGCGCGGTCACCGAGCGCACGCGGCTCGTCTATTTCTCCAACCCCGACAACCCGACCGGCACGATGGTCTCCCGACGCGCCCTCGACGCGTATTTCGACCGCGTTCCGGAACACGTGCTCACGATCCTGGACGAAGCCTATTTCGAATACGTCACCGATCCCGAGTATCCGAATGGGCTCGACTACCTGCGTCAGGGAAAGCGAGTCGCCGTGCTTCGGACGTTTTCGAAAGTGTACGCGCTCGCGGGGCTCAGGGTCGGTTACGGGTTCTTCTCCGCTGAGCTGGCATCGCTCGTCCATCGGGTGAGGCTTCCATTCAACGCGACGAGCGTCGGTCAGGCCGCGGCACGCGCCAGCCTGCGGGACAAAGTCCAGGTGGAGCGCAGCCGCGCGATGAACGAAGCCGGAAAGCGACTCCTGCTATCGGAGCTTCCGCCGCTGGGTCTCACCCTCACGCCGACGTGGGCGAATTTCGTCCTCGCCCGTTTTCCGGGATCCGCCGTCGAGGCCGCGCGCAAGCTCGAGCGCTTGGGGATCATCATCCGCCCCGTCACCCCGTTCGGGCTCCCACCCGAGTACGCGCGGATCAGCGCCGGGACTCGAGCCGAGCTAGAGAGGCTCCTCGACGGATTGCGCCGGATCCTGTGACGCCGCGGGTCATCGCGATTCACGGGCTCGGGCTGATCGGGGGATCTCTGGGTCTGGCACTCCGCGCCCGGCCCGAGCCACCGCGCGTCGTGGGCTACGATGTCGATTCCGGAACGGCACGTCTGGCGCTCGAGCGCGGTGCCGTGGACGCTTTGCTTTCCAATCCGGAAATGCCGGATGCCGACACGGATATCGTGGTCACCGCCGTTCCGCCGCGAGTCGCGGTGGCGCTCGTTCCGCGCCTTGCGGAGGCGATGCCACGGGCGGCGGTCCTCACCGATTTGTCGAGCGTCATGCTTCCCGCCTTGACCTCGGTGTCGGCGAAGCCTGAAACGAGGCGTCGGTTCGTCGGGTCGCATCCGTTGTGCGGCTCCGAGCAGGGTGGGATTCGCGCGGCGCGCGAGGATCTCTACCGGGGGGCGCCGGTCATCGTCGGTGGGCCTCTCGATCCGGGATCCCCGGCCGAGCGCATCGGCGCCCTGTGGGATTCGGTTGGAGCGCGTCCATCCGCGATGGCCCCGGCGCTGCACGATGCGCTCGTCGCGCTGACAAGCCACCTCCCCCAGGTGGCCTCGACCGGGCTCGTGAGGACGCTCCGGCGCACGGGGAACATGACCGGGATGCTGGCCCAGGGCGCCGGTCCGGGGCTCAAGGACATGTCGCGGCTCGCCGCGTCGCCCGCCGATCTCTGGTTCGAAATCCTGACCTTGAACGCGGATAAAGTTACCCCCGCCCTCGAGCTTTTCGAGCGCGAGATTCGCGGATTGCGCCAGGCCATCGAGCGCAAGGACCCCGCGCTTCGCACGCTCCTTGAGGAGGCGCGCGAGTTCCGCCGGGAGATCGCTCCGTGACCCGGGCCCGCGTGGCGCCGCGGGGTCCGCTCCACGGCGAGACCCGGGTTCCCGGTGACAAGTCGATCACTCAACGAGCGATCCTCATCGGAGCTCTGGCGCCCGGCACGACGCGGATCCGCGGGGCGAACCCGGGGGCCGACGCCAGGGCCGCGCTCGGTATCGTGCGGCAGCTCGGTGCCCGCGTCACGGCTTCGGCGAAAGAGGGCGTCTTGATCCGCGGGGGAGAGCTTCGCGAGAGCGACCGGGTTCTCGACGCTCGAAACTCGGGGACGGCGCTCAGGCTCGCGACGGGCATGCTGGCAGCCCAGCCCTTTCTCTCGATCCTGAACGGGGATTCATCCTTGCGTCGGCGCCCCGTCGCGCGGGTGATCGAGCCGCTCCGCGCGCTCGGTGCCGAGCTCACCGCTCGGCAGAACGACCGCTATCCGCCGGTCGTCGTCCGCGGCCGCCAGCTTCAAGGCGCCGCGGTTCTGACGTCGGTCCCGAGCGCACAGGTCAAGGGCGCGGTTCTCCTCGCCGGCATCCAGGCGCATGGCGTCACTTCGGTGCGCGAATCGGCTCGGACGCGCGACCACACCGAGCGCATGCTTCCGCTCTTCGGCGCCCCGGTCGAGCGGGACGCGATGTCCGCGCGGGTCCGGGGCCCGGCCACCCTCCACGGGGCCGAGATCGAAGTGCCGGGGGATTTCTCCGCGGCGGCGTTCCTTCTCGCCGCAGCAGCCATCGTGCGGGGATCGGACGTCACGATCCGGGGCGTCGGCGTCAATCCGACGCGAACCGCCTTCCTGGACCACCTCATGCGAATCGGCGCCCATGTGGAACGCGGAAACGACCGTCTGGCCTCGGAAGAGCCCGTCGCCGACCTGCGCGTGCGTGCGGGCGCGCTCCGCGGGGTGCGTCTCGCCCCCGGTGGCGCGCCGGGGCTGATCGACGAGCTTCCGCTCGTGGCCATCCTCGCCGCGTTCGCGGAAGGGAAGACCGTCGTGCGGGGCGCGGAGGAACTGCGGGTCAAGGAGTCGGATCGGATCGGCGCGGTCGCCGCCGGCCTCAAAGCGATGGGCGTCGACGTGGATGTGCACCCGGACGGCTGGACGATCCACGGGAAGGGGGGTCGCCTCCGCGGGGGAACCGTCGACGCGGGAGGAGACCACCGCATCGCCATGGCATTCCTGGTCGCGGGGCTTGCGGCGCGGGAAGGCGTCACGCTGCTGGGCGCGGAGTCCTCGCGCGTCTCCGACCCGGGATTCTTGAGCCGTCTGCGGAGCCTTGCGCGTTGAGGCCCTTCGTGCTCGCGATCGACGGACCCGCGGGGGCGGGAAAGAGCACAACCGCCCGTGGCGTCGCCGAGCGCCTGGGCTTCCTGCACGTCGATTCGGGCGCGATGTACCGGGGCGTTGCGTTGCTCGCCCTGCGCCGGGGGATCCCCCTGGCGGACGAGTCCTCGCTGGTGAAGATGGTCGCCGGGGCCCGGTTCACGCCGACCCCCGACGGGATGCTCCTGGACGGCGTGTCCATCGAGGATTCGATCCGAACCGCGGAGGCAGGCGAATCGGCCTCACGCGTAGCGCTCCATCCGAAGCTCCGCCGAACCCTTGTCTCCATCCAGCGCTCGTTCGCGCAGGGCCCCGGCCTGGTCATGGAGGGGCGCGACATCGGCACCGTGGTCTTTCCGGACGCGGATCTCAAGATCTTCATCTCGGCGAGCGCCGAAGCACGGGCCGAGCGGCGTTATCTCGAGCTTCGGGCCAAGGGGGCGAGTCCCGATCGGGACTCGATCGTCGAGGCAATCCGGGAGCGGGACCGGCGGGACACCGAGCGCGAGACGAGCCCGCTGGTGCGCGCTCCCGACGCGATCCTTCTCGATACCACGCGCATCGGTCCCGAGGAGCAGGTCGCGCTCGCCGCCCGCTGGGTCGAGCTCGCGCGCGGGCGCCCGGACCGGGGAACCCTCGTGTATCGGTTCGGCAGCGGGTTCGCCCAGGCCTTCGCCCGCGTTTTCCTCGACTTCCACGTAGAGGGGTTGGAGCGTATCCCGCGCAAAGGTCCTTTGATCGTGGCGTGCAACCACATCTCCTTTTGGGACCCGCCCTTGGTCGGATCCTCCATCACCAGACCCGTCGCCTTCGTGGCGAAGGCCGAACTGTTCGATAATCCTCTGTTCGGGGCCCTGATCCGGTCGTATAATGCGATCCCGATTCATCGGGGGCCGCAGGCCCGCACCGGGCTCCGCGGGGCAGAGGAAGTTCTGTCCGCGGGGGGTGCCGTCCTGATTTTTCCTGAAGGGACGCGGAACAAGAGCGGTACGTTGATGCCCCCTCGAGCCGGGGTGGGGCGTCTGTCGGCGGCCACAAGGTCGCCGGTATTGCCCGCGTGCATCACCGGCTCAAATCAAATCCGTCGCTCGATGCTGCGGCAGGTTCCGATCCGGATCACATTCGGCTCGCCGGTGATGCCTCCCAGCTCGGGGCAGCGGGAGGAAGTGCGCGCGTTCGCCCAACAGATCATGGATATGATCGGGGCGCTGCGCGAGGACCAGGAGAAACGACATGGACGTGATCGTCGCCGATAACGCCGGCTTCTGCTTCGGGGTGAAACGCGCGATCAAGATGGCGAACGACACCATGGATGGGGCCGGAATGCGCGTGAAATCGCTCGGGTCCTTGATCCACAACCCGCAGGTCGTGAATTCCTTCCGGGAGCGGGGGCTGGAAGTCGTGGAGGATCTCGACAGCGTGGATCCCGAGGACACCGTCATCATCCGATCCCACGGGGTCGGTCCGGAGCTCAGGCAGGACGCGGCGGCGCGAGGGCTCAAGGTGGTGGATACAACGTGCCCCTTCGTCACCAAGGCACAGCAGTATGCGGCCAAGCTCATCGCCGACGGCTACAAGGTCGTCATGATCGGGGACAAGGATCATCCCGAGGTGATTGGCGTGGTCGCGCACACGCAGAATCGTGCGATCGTGATCAACACGGTCGCCGAGGCGGAGACCCTCAAGTTCATCCCGAGGATGGGGGTGGTGTTCCAGACGACCCATTCGATCGGGCACGTCCAGGAGATCGTGGGCGCTCTCCTGAAGCGCGGCAAGGAAGTGCGCGTGTTCAACACGCTCTGCGGGGCGACGACATCGATGCAGAAGACCGCCATCGAGCTCTCGTCGGAAGTGGAGGCGATGGTGATCGTGGGAGGGCGGCAGAGCGCGAACACGGCGCAGCTGGCGGAGGTTTGCCGCAGGGTGAATCCGCGTGTTCTTCAGATCGAGTCCGCGGATGAAATCCGGGAGGACTGGTTCCAGGGATTGTCCCGGGTCGGCGTTTCAGCGGGGGCTTCCACTCCCGACGAGGTAATCGCCGATGTTGTGGATCGGATTACGCGCATCGAGCCGAGCCCCGCGGGGGCTTGAATCAGGCACCACCGGCCTTCACGGCCGAATTTCATAGAAGAAGCAAGGGGGAACACCAACGAATGGTTCGACGTCATGAAGAGGATGTGGACGTAAAGGACGAGTCGGCGGAGGACGCCGAGGTCGAGACGAAGCCCCGGAAGCGCAAGCCGCAGACGAGGCTCATCCATGAGGAGGGCGGCGACGAGGGTACGGTCACCGCCGTCGGCACCCAGGAGCTCGACCCCGACGAGGACTCCGCGGAGTTGATGGGGCAGTGGCTCCAGCTCTACGAGGACTCGCTCAAGGATCTCGAAGAGGGGGAGATCGTCCGGGGCCGCGTCCTCAAGATCGACGACAAGGAAGTCACCGTGGACGTCGGGTTCAAGTCCGAAGGTGTGATCCCTGTCGAGGAATTCCCGGATCTTGAAGGGGTGAAGGTCGGAGACGAGATCGAGGTTTTCCTCGAGAAGACCGAGAATCAAGACGGCCTCGTCGTGCTCTCGAAGCAGCGGGCCGATTTCGTCAAGGTGTGGGACCGCGTGAAGACCGCCGCGGATCAGGGGCAGCTGGTGGAAGGAAAGCTGGTCCGGAAGATCAAGGGCGGCGTCGTGGTCGACCTCTATGGGGTGGAGGCATTCCTCCCGGGATCGCAGATCGCGCTCCGACAGGTGCAGAACGTGGACTCGCTGATCGGCCAGGGGATGGAGTTCAAGATCATCAAGCTCAACAAGAGGCGCCGGAATATCGTCGTCTCTCGGCGCGCCGTCCTCGAGGAGCATCGGGCCAAGCAGAAGAGCGAAATCATTCAGGAGCTGGCCAAAGACCAGATCCGCGAGGGCGTGGTGAAGAACATCACCGATTTCGGCGCCTTTGTGGACCTAGGCGGTATCGACGGCCTCCTGCATATCACCGACATGTCCTGGGGGCGCGTGAGCCACCCCTCCGAGCTGGTCTCGATCGGCGAGAAGGTAAAGGTGAAGGTCCTCTCGTTCGACCCGGAGAAGGAGCGGATCTCGCTCGGCATGAAGCAGCTCACGCCGTATCCGTGGGAGGACGTCGACAAGCGGTATCAGGTCGCTCAAAAGGTCAAGGGCAAGGTGGTCTCGATCACCGATTACGGCGCCTTCGTCGAGCTGGAAAAGGGCATCGAGGGGCTCATCCATATCTCGGAGATGTCCTGGACGCGGCACGTGAGGCATCCTTCCAAGGTCGTCGCGATCGGCGATCAAATCGAAGCGGTGATTCTCAAGATCGACAAGGAAAACGAGAAGATCTCGCTCGGCTTGAAGCAGACCGAGCCGGATCCGTGGCTCACGCTCGACCAGCGGTTCCCGATCGGCACCAGGCTCACCGGAAAGGTTCGGAACCTGACCAACTTCGGCGCCTTCGTTGAAATCGAGGAGGGAATCGACGGCCTCGTCCACATCAGCGATATGTCGTGGACCCGGCGCGTCGTGCACCCCAGCGAGGTGTTGAAGAAGGGGGACAAGGTCGACGTCGTGGTCCTCTCGATCGACAAGGACGCGCGCAGAATCTCTCTCGGCTTGAAGCAGGTGAGCGAGGATCCGTGGCCCACGCTTGCTGAGAAGTACATTCCGGACCTGATAGTGAAGGGAAACGTGGTCCGGCTTCTGGATCGCGGCGTGATCGTGGATCTGGAGGAGGGCCTCGAGGGCTTCATCCCGCTCTCCCAGCTGGGGGTGGATGGGCTCAAGAAGCCGGCGGACAGCTTCAAGGTCGGGGACGAAATGAACCTCAAGGTCACCCGCGTGGACACGCAGGCGCATCGAATCATCCTCAGCGTCCGCGCCTGGCTTGCCGATCAGCCGCAACCGGTTCAGGCCGAGTTCCAAACCAAGTTCAAGCCCAACCCGTCCGCGGAATCCTCCGGTGAGGAGACCGTCGTGGCCGAGGTGGAGGAGACCGGGGACGCGGCAACCGAGTTTTGACGTGAGATGACGGACGTCACGATTTCGCCCGAGGGGTCGCCCAAGGCCCCTCGGGTTTCTTTTTGGACGCTGGGGTGCCGCTTGAATCAGTACGACACCGCGGCGCTCCGCGCCCGAATCCTGGATTCGGGGCACATCGAAGTTCCCGCCGGCTCGGCCGATGCGGACGTCGTCTTCGTGAACACGTGCACGGTCACCGCGCGCGCCGACCAGGAGGCTCGCCAGCTCATCCGGAAGATTCACCGCTCGCAGCCCGGTGCGAGGATCGTGGTGACCGGTTGCTACGCGCAACGGGCCCCCGAGGAGCTCCGCCCGCTCGCGGGAGTGACCGCGGTTCTGGGCTCCGCCGAGCGGGACGAGCCTGAAGCTCTGATGCATGCGGTCCGCTCCAGAACGCCCTTCGTCCACGTGGGCGCGGGGCGGGCGAACCGCGATTTCAAGACCGTCGCGCCCGTCCTGGTCGGGCGCTCACGCGCCCTTCTCAAGGTCCAAGACGGCTGCGATTCCTTCTGTGCCTTTTGCATCGTCCCCTACGTACGCGGGCGGGCCCGTAGCCTCCCGCACGAGGAGGTCCTAGCGCGCGCGCGAAGGCTTCTTCATGCGGGCTTCACCGAGATCGTGCTCACCGGCGCGGACCTCGGCAGCTATGGCCGCGACCAGGGTGAAACGGAGGCGCTCCCGCGGCTCGTCGAGGCGCTCCTCGGCTTGGGTGACTCTCACAGGATCCGACTCTCGTCGATCGAGCCCAACAAGGTGGACCGGACCCTGGCCGGGCTCATCGGCAGCGAGCCGCGGCTCTGCCGGCACCTCCACGTGCCGCTCCAAAGCGGGTCGAGCCGGGTCTTGCGCGCGATGCGGCGCGGCTACACCCCGGAGCAGTATGCGGCCCTCGTATCGGGTGTATCGGCGCGCGGGCCGATCGGGATCGGCGCGGACGTGATCGTGGGCTTTCCAGGCGAGGGCGAGGCGGAGTTTCAAGAGACGTATGACTTCCTCGAGAGCCTGCCGATCACGTTCCTTCACGTGTTTCGCTATTCGCAGCGGCCCGGTACGGCGGCAGCGCGCTTGGGCGCCGGCGGGCAGGACGGTACTGTCCGGGAGCGCTCGGAGCGGCTGCGCGTCCTGGGTGAAGCGAAGTCAGGGGCCTTCCGCCGCTCCCTCGTCGGCTCGACCCTTCCGGTCGTGATGGAATCGGGGCGTGGAAGCCGTGGGCCGATCGCGATGAGCGATGTGTACGTCCCGGTCGAGCTTGATCAGGGTCCGGAACGGCGCGGCGGAATTCACACGGCCTGCATCGAAGGCGTATCCGGCACCCGTCTCGCGGGGTCTCTCGCAGCAACGGGTTGACCCTCTCGCCGGAGGCCGATATCCTCCGACCTGAATCCGAAACGCCCCATCCCGGGAGGGGACGCTCATGTGGATTCTCAGAAATCTCGTCTGGCTTCTCATCATGATTGCGGTCGTGGGCTTCGCGATTCTGAACGTGAACGGGCGCGTCACGGAGGTCAAGCTCCCGGGTGCCGCCTACGTGGACCTTCCTCTAACCCTGGTCCTGTTCGGCGCGTTCGTTCTGGGCATGTTCCTCGCGTTCGTCATGACCTCGGTTCATTACCTGAAGGGCAGGGCGGCCATCGGCCGGCTCGCCCGTGAGAACCAGAGCCTGAAGGAGGAGCTCCGCGCGCTTCGCAACCTTCCCCTGGAAGACATGAGGCTCGACGAGGGCAAAGGCGGCAAGGACTGATGCAGGCGATCTACGCCTTCGTTGTGGGCGGTGGGGTGCTGGCCCTCATCGGATGGGCCGCCTGGACTCTCTCCGGAGGATTCACCGTAGCCCGGCCCGGGCTGGACACCCCATACCGGCATGGGCTGGACGCGCTCCTCCGCGGCGACCGCGACGAGGCGCTCCTTGCCTTCACGGAGACGGTGCAGATCGACACTGACAACGTGGACGCGTACATCCACTTGGGAAATCTGCTTCGGGAACGAGGGGAGGCTGCCCGCGCCCTCCGCATTCACCGGGAGCTGACGGTGCGGGCGGGGCAGACACCGGCCCAGCAGAGGGCGGTGCGGGAAGGGCTCATCTTGGACCTCATCGCGCTCGAGCGGCCGGAAGAGGCTGTGGAGGAGGCGGAGGATCTCCACGAGCTGGACCCGAAGCACATACGCGCGCTCAGGATCCTGCTCCGCGCCTATGAAGCGGCCGGGGACTGGGAGCATGCATTCGAGGCCCGCTCCGAGCTTGCCCGCGTGAACGGGGAGCATGTCCACGGGGAGCTCGCGAACTACCGTTCCGCAATTGGCGAGGGGTATCTGCGGACCGGGAAGGTCCGAGAGGCGGAGAAACATTTGCGGGGCGCCCTCCGGAGCGAGCGAAACCACCCCGCCGCTCTGCTCCGGCTCGGAGACATCTACTACGATCGGGGTCGCCCCGAGCGCGCGGTCGTCCTCTGGAAGGGACTCGCGCAGACGCATCCGGAGCGAGCCAACCTCGTGCTCGAGCGCCTGGAGACCGCGTACTTCGAGGGTGGACGCTTCAGCGAAATGGCGCAGGCCTACGAAGAGATGCTCGCGCGCAATCCTCGGGACGCAAGAGTGATGGTCGCGCTCGCGCGGATGCACATCAAGAAGGGGGAGCTCCTCGAAGCGAGCCGCGCCCTCGCCGACGCCCTTGCGATTGAGCCCGAGTCTCTGTCGGCACGGCTCCTGCTCGTCAGCGTGCACCGGCGGCGCGGCGACCTGAGCGGCGCGCTCGACGAAATGGAAGCGCTCTTGAAAAGGTTCGAACGCGCGGAACGCTTCACGTGCACCGCGTGCGGCGCTGCCTCGGACGAGTACTGGACGCGGTGCCCTACCTGCTCCGCGTGGTCGACGGTCGCGTGAAGCCCGGCCCGCGGGTCCTCGTCGCCCTCGCCGGCGCCGGAGTCTGCCTCGTGGCGATGACCGCCTCGCTCGTCGCCGAGCGTCCGCCCGCGGGCGAGCGCTTCAAAAGGCCCCCGCCGGTCCGCGGGGGCCCGCGCGGTCTCGCGGAGGAGCGGCGGGTCACGGATGCGCAGCGGGCCGTGGATCGCGGCCGGATCGAAGAAGCCCGGGCACTCTTGAAAGGGGTCGATCCCGCGTTGCTTCCGCGCGGGCTGGGTGAAGAGGCCGCCTTCCTCTCCGCCACGGTCGCGGAGGACGCCGTCACGGTGGACCGCCTGCTCGATGAGTATCTGAAGAACTATCCGCGCGGTGTCCACCGGCGCGCAGCCGCTCTGGCGCTCGCCAAGAGCCAGTACGCCCAGGGGGACTACCGCGAGGCTGAGAATCTCCTGAGCATCTTCTCTCCCGGGGTGGAACGCGATCCCCTCGGACGTGAGGGCCTCGTCTGGCGTGGACTCTCCCAGCTCGGGCGTGGGGACGCGGTGGGCGCCCTCCAGCTTTTCAAATCGGCCAAAGGAGACCTGGAGGGGAGCAGCGAAGAGGAGCCCTACTACTTCGCGGTCGCCGAGGCCGCGCTCCGCGCGAGCAGACCTCGGGAGGCCGTGGAGGCCCTCAAGGTGATCCTCGCGCGTTATCCGCGCGGCGACTACGCTCCCCAAGCGCTTTACGCGATGGGGATCTCGCTCGAGAGCATGGGGCGTGCGGCCGATGCCGCAGCCGTGTTCCGCCAGGTCGCGCAGCGTTTCCCGGACTCCTATGAGGCGACCCGCGCCCGGGATCGCGGGATTCGCTCGGTCGGAACGCCGATGCTGGGGCTGCCGATTGGCGGTGGATATTCGATTCAGGTTGGCGCCTTCGCGCGGCGCGAGCTGGCCGAGGCGCTCGCGAAGGATCTCAGGCTCGCCGGCGTCGGAGACGTCGCGGTGCAAGAGGGGCGCGAGGCGACGCCCATCTACCGCGTCCGCGCGGGAGCCTACGCGACGCGCGACGAAGCGCGCGCGCTGGGAGAGAGGCTCCGCCGCGAACGCGGTTTCTCCTACAACATCGTACCCCGCTGACTCCCCGATCATGGAATCCACCCCGATGCTCGATCAGTACCGGCGGCTCAAAGCCGAGCATCCAGGAACGATCCTCTTTTTCCGGATGGGGGATTTCTACGAGACATTCGGGGAGGACGCCCTCATCGCTTCCCGCGTCCTCGGAATCGCGCTCACGAGCCGCGACAAGAAGAAGGACGGCTCGCTCCCCCTGGCGGGCGTGCCACACCATGCGGTCGAGGGCTACCTTCGCACCCTCGTGCGCCAAGGGCACTCGGTAGCGATCGCGGAGCAAATGGAGCCCGCGGCCGAGGCGCGCGGTCTCGTCGATCGGCAGATCGTCGAGGTCCTCACCCCGGGGACGATCACGCGAATCGGAATCCTCAACGCGGTCGACAGTAACTACATCGTGGCGCTTCATCCGGCGGCCGATCGGGTCGGCGTCTCGGTGGCGGAGGTCTCCACCGGAGAGTTCCGGGTGGGAGAGGTCGCGCGGGAGGACCTGCCGGCGCTTCTCCTGGAATACCCATCTCGTGAGATCGTCTTCCCCGAGGGCGTCGAGGCCGAGCTGGGCGGATCGGAGATCACCCGCGGGGGCGCACGCGTCACGCGTTGGGACGCCGCGCGGTTTGACGTGCGCTCGGGGCGCCAGGCGCTCGAGCGGAAATTCCAGGTCCAGAGCTTGGATGCCTTCGGGCTGGGCGACCCCGGCCTCGGGTTCGGAGCCGCGGGGGCGCTCCTCGATTATCTCCGCTCGCTCAAGAAATCGGACTTGCCCCAGATCGGAACGGTCCGCCCCATCCGGGAAGGAGCAACGCTGGTCGTGGACGAGGTCACACTGCAAAACTTGGAAGTCCTGGAATCGCAGGCGGGACCCGAGCACACGCTGCTCCATCTCCTCGATCGGACCGAAACGGCGATGGGCGGGCGGGCTCTGCGGGCTCTGCTTCGCGCTCCGGGCGCCGACCTCGGCCTTCTGAACGCGCGCCTCGACAGGACGGAGGCCTTCGCTTCCTCGCCCCGGCTCCGTGCCGAGACGCGCGAGCGTCTTCACCGAATGCCGGATTTGGAGCGCGCGCTCGGGCTCTTAGGCTCGGGCCGAGCCACCCCGCGCGACCTGGGGACGGTTCGGGATGCGCTGCTTCGGCTCCCCGGCGTGGCCAAAACGCTCGAGACGTACCGGAATCCCGTCACCGAGGCGTGGGGGTCGGCGCTTCCCGACCTTTCCGTGCCCGCTTCGGAGCTTGAGCGTGCCCTGGCGGATGAGCTCCCGCTCGTTGCGACCCAAGGAGGAATCATCCGCGAGGGGTACGACCCTGTTCTCGACGAGCGGCGCAGAGACGCGTCCGACTCTCGCTCGCAGGTACTGGCTCTCGAGGCGAGCGAGCGGGCCCGGACGGGGATCCCGAACCTCAAGGTTGGATTCAACCGCGTGTTCGGCTACTACCTCGAAGTCACGCGCTCCCAGCTCGGACGCGTTCCCTCGGACTACGTCAGGCGCCAGACCCTGACGGGCGCGGAACGATTCGTCACACCCGATCTCAGTCGGATGGAGGAGCGGATCGAGGCGTCGAGCGTCGAGAGCCACAGGCTCGAGACGGAGCACTTTCAGAGACTGCGCGATCTCGCCACCCGCGAGATGTCCCGCATTCAATCCGCCGCGCGGGTTCTCGCGGCACTGGACCTCCATCTCGCGCTGGGAGAGTGCGCCGCCCGGGAGCGATGGGTGCGTCCCGTGCTGGCCGAGGACCGCGGGCTTCGCCTGGTCGCGTCGCGCCATCCCATGGTGGAGCGCTCGCTCGAGCCCGGAGCTTTCCAACCGAACGACGTCGCTCTCGATCCGGACGAGGAGCAGATCTGGCTCATCACCGGACCCAACATGGGCGGAAAATCCACCTTTCTCCGCCAGGTCGGGCTGGCCGTCTACCTCGCACAGATCGGATCATTCGTACCCTGCGCGGAAGCAAAGATCGGTCTCGTGGACCGGATCTTCACGAGGGTCGGCGCGTCGGACCAGATCGCGCGCGGAGCCTCCACGTTCTTCGTGGAGATGCAGGAGACCGCGACGATCCTGCGCCAGGCGAGCGACCGGAGCCTCGTGCTGCTCGACGAGGTGGGGCGCGGGACGAGCACGTACGACGGACTGAGCCTCGCGTGGGCGGTGACAGAGACGCTCCACGACGGCCCCGGGTCCAGACCACGCACCCTGTTCGCCACCCACTACCACGAGCTGACGGATCTCGAATCGAAACTCCCGCGACTGCGGAACCGCACGGTTCGGGTCGAGGAACGTGGGCATGAGATCGTGTTCCTCCACGCCCTCGCCCCTGGGCGGGCGGACCGCTCCTACGGAATCCACGTGGCGAAGCTCGCGGGAGTTCCCGAGAGCGTCTTGAGTCGGGCCCGGGAGATCCTCGCAAGGCTGGAGGCGGGGGACCGTGCTCCCCAGGAGCCCCTGGGCACGGATGAGGCGGGGAGCAAGAGAGACGAGGAGGCCCGCAATCCTTCCGCGGTGGCGCAGCGCTTCGAGGCGGCGCTGGCCCACGAGCTCGCGCGCGTCTCGGTGGAGTCGATGACGCCCCTCGACGCATTGAACGAGCTGGCCCGGCTTCGCGACCGTGCGCAGAAGTCCCGGGAACATTGACGGCCCCACGCCGAATCCGTATTCTTTCCCCGGTAGACATGACCCCCGTTCCGCAGATAGATCCCCGCCGTTCACGATCGAGGAGCTTCCGTTTCGGGACGGCTCCCCGGCTCGGCCTATGGACAAGGGTTGCTTTTCTCCTGCTCGCCGTCTGCGCCGGAGATCCGCATGTCGCGGCGGCTCCACTCGCGAAAGGGGAGCCCTCCACGCTTCCCACCGATTCGGTCCGTGCCGGCATGACCGGATACGGCCTGAGCGTGTTTCGTGGGACCCAGGTCGACAGCTTTCCGATGACGATTCTCGGTGTGCTCAAGGGAAACCGTCCCGGGGCCGACCTCATCCTCGCGAGGGCGCGCGGCGATTTCCTCGAGCGGACCGGGATCATCGCGGGAATGAGCGGGAGTCCGGTGTACATAGGCGGGAAGCTCATCGGCGCCGTTGCCTACACGTGGGCCTTCACCAAGGATCCGGTCGCCGGCATCACGCCGATCGGAGAGATGCTCACCTCGCTCCGCTCCACGCCTGAAGAGAGGCCCGAGCCCTCCGACGCACGATACGGAGCCCTCGATCTGCCCCCAGGGGAGGCCTCGCCGTCTCAGGGGGAAGCCCGACCCATCGCGACCCCCCTCGCGCTCTCGGGTTTCACGCCCGAGGCGCTCCGCTACCTGGATCCGTGGCTCAAGGAGCACGGGTTTGTCTCCGCTCCCGGTGGGAGCACGTCGGACGGAGGATCCTGTGACTCGATCGTGCCGGGCTCCGCCGTCGGCGTCGAGCTCGTGCGCGGGGACATGAGCGCGACCGCGATCGGCACCGCCACATACCGCCAGGGGAACCGCGTTCTCGCCTTCGGGCATCCCTTCTACGCCCTCGGCCGGGTGCAGCTTCCGCTGACTGCGGCCACGATCCACACCATCTTCGCGAGCCAGCAGATCTCGACGAAAGTCGGGTCGGCGACGCGCACGTGCGGCACGCTCGTAGCCGATCGCAGCGTCGGAATCGCCGGAGAGATCGGCGGCTCCCCGTCCATGATTCCCGTGACGGTCTCGATCCACGGTCCACAGGGACGCGATCGCGACTATCATTTCGAGATCGCGCGTAGCCGCTCCCTGACACCCGGGCTCGCGGCGGCGACGATCGTCAGCTCGATTTCGGAAGCGCTCTTCGACGTGGGTCTTTCTACCACGCGGTACGATCTCACCTATTCCCTGAACGGGGGGAAGCGCCTTCTCAAGCGCGGCAACGCGATCGTAGCCCCCGCGCCCCTCGCGGGTGCTGGGGACGACGTCTCGCAGACCTTGTTTCTGCTCCTGATCAACCGGTTCGAGTCGGTGCGGCTGGATTCGCTCCGGGCGGACATCTCCGTGGAAGACGGGCTGGACCAGGCGTTGCTCACTTCCATCCGCGTGGAACCCACAATGGCGGCGCCGGGCGAATCCGTTCAGGTGGAGCTTTCGATCCGGCCGGCCCGATCCAAGCCGGAAACGCGGCGTGTCACGCTGCGGATACCGCCCGGGACTCCGCCGGGAGATCTCCAGATCCGGGTGTGCAACGGTCCGGAGACCGACAAGTGGGAGCATGATCGCGCGCCCGAGACATTCGAGCCGCAGAACCTGGATCACCTTCTGGGCCTTCTGAGCCGCGAGCGCCGCGGGGATCAAATGTTCGTACAGCTGTACCGGGACGTCCGCGGAATCACACTTCGCGGTGGGGAGATATCGCAGGCGCCGCCGTCGGTCCTGGACGTGCTCGGTGGTGGATCCAAATCGGGGGATGGGGCGCCCGTCAAAGGGGCGACGCTCGTGGAGATTCCCATGAACATGGGTCGCGTCGTCACCGGCTGCGAGCAGAAGACGGTGACGGTGTTTCCCTATCGAGCCCGATGACGCCGCGCGGGGCTTATACGAAAGGAGGAACGATCCGGTGCGCATGAGATGGCGCTTCTCGGCGGTGTTGGCCGCCTTGGCCCTCGTCGGTGCTTCGCAAGCGTGGGCGGTGCGGACCTCCCTGTGGACGCAGGATACGGTCGATGACTTCCTCGCCGGCGACGTGACCGGGGTCACGGTCACGAGCGATGGGCAAGTCCAGCTCGGCGCCGCGTGGGATTCCGTGGTGACCAACCTGCCCGAGGTGGCCCAGATCTGGTGCCTCGCGCGGGATTCGAAGGGCCAGATCTATTTCGGAACCGGAGACGACGGTCGCATCTACCGTTGGGTGCATGGCCGCCCCCCCCAGCTGGTTTGGAATACAGGATCTTCCGAGATCATGTCCATGGCGATCGACGCGAACGACAACCTGTACGCGGGCACCTCGACGGACGGGCTGATCTACCGCGTCACCGCACGCGGGGACACGTCCCGCTACTTCGAGACCGGGGAGCAGTCGGTCTGGACCCTCCTCGTGGGAAAGAATGGAGTCCTGTACGCGGGAACGGGCAGCCGCGGACGCGTCTACAAGATTACCAGCCCCGGCAAGGGAGAGGTCTTCGCCGAGACGCGGGACGCAAACGTCCTGGCTCTCGCGTGGGCAAAGGACGGCGCGCTTCTGGCGGGAACATCGTCGAAAGG
>WNFK01108814.1_pt1 | contig 21446 bp, 18 predicted proteins | sample 5400281 | NCBI WGS metagenome assembly WNFK01 (sample SAMN13153350, study PRJNA577476) | soil metagenome | isolation source: 20 cm soil on Douglas fir-dominated hillslope | place: USA:California | collected 2013-09-17
CCTCGGCGATCCCCGCCAACATGCTCTGCCGCGTCAGGGAGTCTTCGCCCGAAAGCACGTCCTCGGCGCTGTATGGCAAGCGGGCCAGGTGATAACGGACGATGTCGCGCATGAGTCGCACGAATACCAGGTTCGTTGAATGGGCTGCCGCTTCGCGAATCGTGAGCGTCTTGCGGTCATCGGTCGGATCGAAGTTGACGAAGGTGTGGACACCGCCTCCTGTGAAGAAACGCTCGCCCGGGCTCGCCGAATAGGTCCGCTCGACCGCGCGGTCCAGGAAGCTGTCGACGGGCATGGCGTGCATGGACTGGTAGTCCAGGAGCGTCTCGCAGGCCCATCGCGTCAGGGGGTCGCGCGCCTTTTGCTCGGCATCGCCTATCGAGAGGGCATTGCGACTCGAGAGCTCCTGATGCAGCTCCTCCATGATTTCCAGGTAATGGACCAGCGTGCGTACTTTCGCCGTGCTGCCAAGGGCCATCTTCACCCCTTCGTTCACATCGAAGGGGCGGCGGAGGTTGTCGGCGTGCACCCGGATCTCGTTTCGTTGGGGTGTCCGCTCACACAGGAGGACACTGTAGATCACGCGCTTGGGATCTCCCTGCGATAGGAGGTGCACCCCCTTGAGTCCATTCCGGGCCAGGTAGGTGGAATCGGAGAGCCGGCCCATGAGGTCTTCCGTCTCGCGCTGGAGCCCCGCGTCGATCGTGGACTCCACGTCGAGGTGGAGGCGGTTCAGGTCGTAGAGGCCGCCGACGGCGAGCGCCTGCTCGAGGTCGATCCGGATCCGATTCGCGGCCTTGCTCGCGGGCGAGATACGGTGGTCGCGGCCTGTGGTCGAGGGCGACGCAAACGAGAGTGGGACGGCGCGGACGCGCTCCGCGAACTCGGAATCGAGGACCCCCTCGCGCGCCAGAAGGGTGGCGTACCCGTCGGCGCGCCGTTCCAGAGCGGCCCGGTCCTCGGTGAGATAGCGGCTCGGCGCCCGGACGGAGCAAAGGAGAGCCAGGACATGCTTCAAGGCGCGCGCCCGCTGGGCGACTGTCTTGCCGCTGCGGATCCGGCCCATCGTTCGAGATGGGTCCTGTCCGAACCATACCGAGAGCCCCTGGTTCAAACCGAACACCTCGCCGTGGGCGGGCGTGGCTCCGAGTGGAACGCTGTTCAGATAGTCGAGGATGATGTGCTGTCTTTCCTTGCGGGTGTCGGTGCCTTCCTGGTAGACGCGCAAGCTCGCCGTGAGCACCTGCCGGAGCTTGTCGACCGGTGAGCCTGTCCTGCCATCTTCGGAGTGGCGGTATTTCTCGACCTGGACCGCGAGCGTGCTCCCACCCTCCACGCGGACCGGGAATCCGAAGCGATTTGCGGAGTAGATGAGGACCGCCTTCGTCCAGCGCCCCCAGTCGATTGCGGGATTGCTCCACGGGCTCGTCTCCTTGTCCAGCTCGCGGTTCTCGATGAACAGGAGCGACCTCACCACGACCGGCGGGATCTCCTCATACCGGACGAAACCGGTTCGATCCGGGGCCTCGAAGAGGTCGCCCCCGTCGGCGCCTTCGATGGACAGCCCGGTCACGGCCGGTTCTCGATAGGGAGGGGAAATCCCAAATCGGGCGGCCGCAACGAGCGCCGGGGAGAAGCGAGCCTGCTCCGCGATCCTGAACCCGTGCGATTTGAGGGTTCGCGCGAACTCGGGGATGCGGGTGTAGCCGCGGCGGACGTCCGCCGGACCACCGGTAGGAAAGACCACGCCATTCGTCGGGCCGGGCTGGATGTAATAGGTCAGGCCTTTCGCCCATTGCGCGAAGAGGCGGGATTCCAGGACTCCGGTGTTGGTCTCCCAGTTCAGCGTCAGGAGGAGGAGCGCCAACCCCGACAGGGCCCAGGCCCACTTGGGAACCCTATGGAGTTGCCCTCGGACCGCGAGCGCCCCCTGAAAAGCCGTTCGAAGCCTCGGTACGCGCGTCAGTGCCCACGCGACGGGCTTGAGCTCACGAATCATTTTCTCCCTGTACACCCAGGTGCACCGTAAGGTGCGGCCGGGAGAGGATAATTATTTATTACTCGAAACATGATCAGGGCTTCGGGTCCTGCATCCGGCAGTTGTAATCGACTGGTACTGATACCGTTACGCACAATACTCTGGCGCCACCCGCGCCGCTTCGTTCGTCCCGAATCGTCCAGCTTATCTTGAAACCTCGGCCCATAGAGCATAGATTGCAAGGTCTGAGCCGGTTCCAGTCGGCCGCGGAACGCAGCTCATCCATTTCGGACAGAATTGGTTACAGAGGAGCGACTCCGCATGGTGGAGCGGCGCTTCCCCAGAGAACTCGGTTCCCTCGAGCCGATTTCCGTGTTCGTTGCAGCCTACCTACGCTCCAGGGGAATCGACCCGGAGCACGCATACACGGTGGATCTCCTAATCGAGGAGCTGTTCACAAACCAGCTCAAGCACGCCAAGGGGGGTGGCCCAGAGGTGAGCCTAGGTCTGGCCGGCGAGGAGACAGACCTCGCCATCACCCTACGCGACTTCAACGTTGAATCCTTCGACCCCACGTCCGCCCCGCGCGAAGCAGCGCCCGGAGGCGAGGATCGTGGTCTGGGACTTCGGCTCGTGAGGCATCTTTCGGATTCCATGCGTTACGAGTACAAGGAACGGAGCGCCGTCATCACCGTCACAAAGAAGCTCACCCCTTGATGTTCGACATTCAGATCCAGGACGGTGGCTTGATCAGGCTGTCCGGCAGGCTCGATGCCTCGCAGGCCGATCACGCCAAAGCCATGCTCCTGTCGGTGAATCAGTCGGCAACGATCGATCTAACCGACTTGGACTATGTCTCGAGCGCTGGCCTGGGGGTGCTCGTCCAGACGTACAAGCGGCTCCACGACGCGGGCCACAGCTTGAGACTCACAAACCTTAAACCCCGGATTCGGAGTGTCTTCACCTATGCCGGGCTCGACAGAGTACTGAAACTTGAGTAGATCGACCAGGACGTGCCCTCCTTCCGGGAGCGCGGGGGTGGATTTCCAGACCAACCTTTACCCCGGATGTTTGTAGTTATGGTCGAACACGAGGAAGATGGCCTGCTGGAACGGTGCCTTGAAGGCGATGGGGGTGCGTTCGGGCAGTTGGTTGACCGGTACCAGCGGGTCCTCTTCAACGTGTCACTTCGGATGGTAGGGAATCGGGAAGACGCGCGGGATATCACCCAAACGGTTTTCCTGAAGGCCTACGAAAACCTTGGCAAGTTCGACCGGAGGCACAGGTTCTTCAGCTGGGTGTATCGAATCATGATCAACGAAACCCTCAATCACTTGAATCGGGCCCGGCGGACAGAGCCGCTGGATGAGACGATGGCGTCCGAGCAATGCGGTCCCGATGAGGATTGCGCGCGGCACCGCCTTCACGATTCGGTCCAGTCAGCGCTCATGGAGCTGTCGCCGGACTACCGGCAGGTGATCATCCTCAGGCACTTCGCACAGCTCTCGTATCAAGAGATGAGCAGCGTGCTCGAAGTGCCTGAAAAGACCGTGAAGTCGCGCCTTCACACCGCGCGGCAGCTCTTGGGCGGCATCTTCTCCAAGAGCGGGATTGCCCTCTCATGAAAGACAAAGAGATGCAGCGCCTCATGAATGATCAGCTGGACGGGCTCGCGACCCCTGCCGAATCCGAGCGGCTCCGGCGGGAGCTCGCTTCCCATGAGGGTGCGCGAATGGAGTATCGAAGCCTCGGAGCTGTCTTCGATGCCCTGAATCGGGCGGAAATCGAGGAACCACCTCCGGATCTCAAGCAGAACGTAATGCGAGCGATTCATCACCGCGTAGAGATGATGCCGGTGCGGAAGGGCTGGCGTGAATTGATCGGGGCCGCCTTCCGGAAGCGGCCCGCGTTCGGGTACGCCTACTCATTCGCGGCCGGTGCCGCCCTCGCGGTGCTGACATTCGCTCTGCTGACCGGCAACTCCATTATGGGGTCTGGGATCGAATCCGGTCCCTTCTCGGGAACGATGTTGCCGTCGCTCGGGGTAGGGCAGCTTCGGAGGATCGATAGCCGGGAGTTCACCTTGCGGGACGGGCGGGTGCTCGCCGAGATGTTGTCGGGCAGCGACCGATTCGTGGCCCGGATTACCGCGAGGGCGCCTGAGGGGACCGAGGTGGTCGTCTCCTATGATCCTGGCTCTTGGAGCGTCGCGGGCCTGCGGCAGCACCCAGCGACCGCGAACGACGTGATGCTTGGTTTTGGTCGCATTTCCGTTAGGATCCAGCAGATCGGCGAAAGCCAGTACCTCCTGTACCTGGCACGGAGGGGACCGGCCGGGTCTCCACTCCGAATCGCAATCCACTCCCCGAATGGTCTTGTCCAGGGCGAGCTCGAGACTCGCGTTCCCCGTCCCGGCAGCTAGGAGGGTTGGGATATTCGGTGGGTCGCCAACCTTTGGCGGCCTCACCTGTATTTACGACAGAGCGGATGGCGATGTACCAGGGGCAGTCAATGGCCTGGGGCGGTTTGCAGGCAAAGGAGGAAGCGATGAACAGGTGGAGGGTGATTCTGGGGTTGGTGGTGGTCGCAGTCGCCGGGATCGCGGTGGCGCACTACACGGGAGTCTTTCCGCCGAAGTCGGGGCTTGAGGGCACGATTGGCGCGGCAAAGCGTTACCAGGCGACGCAGATCACGGACAAGGACGTGGTGCTTCAGGATCCTCAAATCGTGGCTCTATTGCAAAGCGATCTATTCCACAAGGTGATCGCGACCCCCGAATTCAGGAAGCTTTCCCAGAGCGATGAGTTCTGGCAGTTGGTGACCACGTCGGATTTCCGGAAAATCATCCTGCTTCCCGACGCGGACGGTGGGCGTCGGATCAAGCTTCCGGATGCCGATGGTGGCCGTCAGATCAAGCTTCCGGACGCTGATGGTGGCCGTCAGGTGAAGCTTCCCGATGCGGACGGTGGGCGTCAGATCAAGCTTCCGGATGCCGATGGTGGCCGTCAGATCAAGCTTCCGGATGCCGACGGTGGGCGTCAGATCAAGCTTCCGGACGCCGATGGGCTGGGCAAGTTCGCCAAGGCGCACCCGGAATTCAACAAGCTGGTCCACGACCGCGACTTCCTGAATCTGGTCCAAGACAAGAACTTCCTGCAGCTGGTAGCGAGCGATCAATTCCAGCGGCTTGCGAGCGTGTCGGATGTCCAGAAAGTCGTCAGTGAGGCATCCGGAGAGTAACGTCAGCCCGAGGCATATCGAAGGCGAGGAGACCCCAGCGCGCTCGCGCGGGGTCTCCTTGTCGTTCCATCGATGGCGGATGATCCCCCGCGCGGTTTCGCGCGCCACAACCGTGGCCGCGCTGCTTCTCCTGCCGCAGATTTCCCAGGCCGAGCTGGCGACGATCGAGACTCATGACCTCCGACTTGTCTACAACAGGAGCACCCTCTCTTTCCTTGCGCCCTACGCCTCACGATGCTTCGAGAATTCGATGCGCTTCCACCAGCGCTTGTTCCACTACACGCCGACCGAGAAGGTGAACGTGATCCTCGACGACGTTTCCGACTTCGGCAACGCCGGCGTCTCGGTCAACCCGAGGAACAGCATGCTGGTCCACATAGCCCCGGTGAACTTCGTCTACGAGACCGGTCCTTCGAACGAGCGGATCAACTTCACCATGAACCACGAGGTGGTCCACGTCGTGGCGCTGGATCAGGCTGCCGGCGCGGACAAGGTTTTCCGGGGGTTCTTCCGTGGGAAGGTGCGCGAAACAAACGAGCACCCCGAGTCAATTCTCTACAGCTTTCTTTGTCTGCCGCGACGCGCGGCCCCGCGGTGGTATCACGAGGGGATCGCCGTCTTCCTCGAGACCTGGATGGCCGGCGGCATCGGCAGAGCGCAGGGCCCCTACGACGAGATGGTGTTCCGCTCGATGGTCCGGGACGGCAGCCGGTTCTACGACCCCCTGGGCCTTGAGTCCGAGGGAACCAAGGTCGATTTTCAGATCGGAGCGAATTCCTATCTGTACGGGACGCGTTTCCTGAGCTACCTGGCCTTTCGGTATTCGCCCGAAAGCCTGATCCAGTGGGTCTCGCGGTGGCCGGGAAGCAAGCGCTACTTCGCCTCTCAATTTCGCCAGGTCTACGGTCTATCCCTGGCGGAGGCATGGCAGGAGTGGATCGGGTGGGAGCACGGGTTCCAGCAAGCGAACCTGGATTCGATCCGGCTCCACCCCACCACGCCTTACCGCGATCTGTCGCAGCGGGCCCTGGGCTCCGTCTCGCGGGCGATCTTCGATTCCGATTCGCGGACGATCTACGCCGCCGTCGATTACCCTGGGGCCGTGGCGTTCATCGCGGCCATCCCGCTGGACGGCGGTCCGATCCGACGCATACGCGAGGTGAAGGGACCGGCTCTCTATTTCGTTTGCTCGCTTGCCTACGACCCATCGGCCAAGACGCTGTTCTACACGACCGACAATGACGCGTGGCGTGACCTCTGCGCTCTCGACCCCGCCTCGGGGAAGTCCCGCGTGCTCATCAAGAACGCGCGAATCGGGGACCTCGTGTTCAACCGGCAGGACCGGTCGCTTTGGGGGGTGAGGCATTTCAATGGCATATCGACCCTCGTGCGGATTCCGTACCCCTACAAGGACTGGGATCAGGTCTTCTCGTGGCCGTTCGGGCGCGACATCTACGACATCGACCTCTCGCCCGACGGTACCCGTCTCTCCGGGTCGCTCGCGGAGATCAGCGGTCGGCAATCGCTCCGTCTGTGGAGCACCCGAGCCTTGCTCGAACAGGACACAACGTCCACGACGCTCTACGATTTCGGGACCTCGATCCCGTCCAGTTTCGTCTTCTCACCGGACGGTAAGGCGCTCTACGGCAGCTCGTACTACACCGGCGCGTCCAACATCTTTCGATGGGATCTCGATCGCGATTCGATGAGCGTGGTGACGAACGGTGAGACCGGTTTTTTCAGGCCGCTGCCGCTGGCCAAGGACTCCCTCGTCGTCTTTCGCTATACGGGCCAGGGCTTCGTGCCGGCGATCGTGGACCCCAAACCGATCTCGGACGTGAGCGCGATCACGTTTCTCGGCCAGGCGATCGCGGAGAAACACCCAATCGTGAAAACATGGATCATGCCATCCCCGCTCGGGGTGAACATTGATTCGCTTACGACGTTTCGCGGCAACTATCGGGGAATCGGAGATCTGGGGCTCGCGTCGATGTACCCGATCGTCGAGGGATACAAGGACGCGGCCGCCTTCGGAATGCGCTTCGACCTCTCCGACCCCGTCTCCACGAGCACCATCGATCTCTCCGCGACGTATTCTCCGTCCCGGCGCCTAGGCGGCGACGAGCGCGTTCACGTGAGCGCAAGCTACCGGCACTTCGATTGGAGCGCTCGTGCCAAGTGGAACGGCGCGAGCTTCTACGATCTGTTCGGCCCCACCAAGGTAGGGCGCAAGGGTAACTCTGCCAGCATCACCTGGAGGCATTCTCTGGTGTACGATCCTCCCCGGAATCTCGACCTCGCCGCGGGGGTTTCAGGCTTCAGCGGGCTCGAGGCGCTGCCGGACGCGCAGAACATCTCGACGTCCCCTGGATTCGACAAGCTCGTGACGTCGACCGCGCAATTGAGCTTTCGAAACGTGCGCTCATCCTTGGGTGCGGTGGACGCCGAGAAGGGATACAAATGGCAGATCCTGACCAGTACGAACGCCGTGCGATTCGACCGTTTGGGGCACGCGGCATGGCGCGGATTCCCGTTCGGCGTCGGCACCATCGACGTTGGAACGCCCCTCCCTGTCCACCACTCCTCGATTTGGCTTCGCTCTTCCGCCGGGTATTCGCCCGGTCCACGGGACGAGCCGTTCGCGAATTTCTACTTCGGCGGTTTTGGGAACAACTGGGTCGACTACCAGGATTCGAGGCGCTACCGCGACTACTCGAGCTTCCCCGGAGTTGAGATCGATGAAATTGCGGGCACGAGCTTCGCGAAGGCGCTCCTGGACTGCAATCTTCCACCCCTCCGTTTCCGGAGGCTGGGGAAACTCGCACTCTACGCGACGTGGCTCCGCGCCTCGCTTTTCGGAGGAGGGATCGTCACTGACTTGGATGACGCCTCAGAACGCGCCACGGTCGGCCACGTCGGCGCCCAGGCGGATCTGAGGCTCACGTTGCTCGTTCAGCAGCCGCTCATGCTTTCGTGCGGTTACGCGAGAGCCTTCGGGCGCTACCGCCGCCTGAGCGATGAATGGATGGTCTCCCTCAAGATCCTATGACGGGCGTCGGATGGGTGCGCTAAGCCTCCTCCTCGGACTCCTCCCGGTTGTCCTCTTTCTCGCGGCCCTGATCCTGATGGACAGCTACGAGCTCGTCACGCGGAGGTCGATCCTGGCCGCACTCATGGCCGGCGCCGCGGCGGCCCTCCTATGCTCTCTCGCGAACCAGCTCCTCGTCGTACACTTGAGGCTCGACGTGGATGTGCTGCGCCGCTACGTGGCTCCTGTCCTCGAGGAGAGCGTGAAGGCGATGTACATCGTGTACCTCATCCGTTCGTCGAGGGTGGGTTTCCTGGTCGACGCCGGCATCCAGGGATTCGCGGTCGGCACCGGCTTCGCCATCATCGAGAATCTCTACTACGCCAGCGCGACGAGGGACCAGGGACTGGGTCTCTGGATCGTCCGTGGATTGGGTACCGCCGTCATGCACGGCTCCGCGACCGCGATTGTCGGAATCCTGTCGAAATCGCTCACGGAGCGGCGCGGCTCGATGTCGTTCAAGCTCTTCCTGCCGGGTATCGCGCTCGCCGCGGTTGCCCATTCGCTCTTCAATCAGTTCATCCTGAGCCCTTTCGTCTCCACCGCGGCCATGCTGATCGTGATGCCGCTGCTCGTGGGGATCGTGTTCGAGCGGAGCGAGAAGGCCACTCGCGAGTGGCTTGGTACGGACCTGGATAGCGAGGTCGAGTTGCTCGACCTGATTCAGAGCGGCGAGATCGCGGAGACCCCGGTGGGGACCTATCTCGCCTCGCTGAACCGTTTCCCTGGCCCGGTCGTGGCCGACATGCTCTGCCTGCTTCGCATCCATCTCGAGCTCTCCCTTCGGGCGAAGGGCATCCTGATCGCTCACTCGGCCGGCGTTCACCTTCCCGTCGACGATCAGGTGCGCGCAAACCTCGAGGAGATGAAATACCTCGAGCGGTCGATCGGCAAGACGGGGAAGATCGCGATCAAGCCGATCCTGCGAACCAGCGCGCGCGATCTATGGGAGATCTACATGCTCCGGGGATGACGGAGGGGTCATGCCCGGCAGATTGCGAGCAGGGGGATTGCTTTTTTGCCGTTACCGCCGGCTGGGTTGATAGCCTCGTTGAAGGCACCTTCGTTAGTGGCTGATAACACGCATGATACGGCTCGGTATTTTCACGTAACCCGGCCTAAAGCCCCTGCACAAATCTTGCTTCTCCTCCGAGGCCGCGGGCGGGGGGTCAATGCAGACTGCAACAGCGCGAACCGGGTACGGCCCGTATCGGGGAGTGAGAGATGGCCAAGAAAATCCTGATCGTCGAAGACAACGAAGACGCGGCCCTTGCAACCACGGTGCAGTTCGCCGGCGCCGGATTCGAGGTCCGCTCTGTATCGACCGCCATGGACGCGGTCAAGGCAATCGATCTTTTCGAACCGGATCTGGTGATCCTGGACCTTCTGATTCCGGGCGGCGGCGGGTACTCCGTGCTCAAGGCGCTGAGGAGCGCGCCGCACACGAGCCGCGTTCCGGTGATCGTGGTGACCGGCCTCGAGGACAGGGAGTACAAGGAAAGGATCCGCGCGTTCGGCATCGGCGCGTTCCTTGTAAAGCCATGCGAGCCGGATGCTCTAATCACGAAGGCACGAGAGCTCCTGGACATCGCTCCGAAGATCGAAGAAAGAATTCTCATCAAGTCGCGTCCGCGGCGCCGTGGAGACGCAACCGTACAGAGTTGATGGATCCCGTCGAGGGGATCGGCCCCGGAGGGGAGTCACCTCCGGGGCTTTTTCATGGACCCGGTCGGGGGCGCTTCGAGTGCCCTCAGGAATCCCCGCTGGCCCTTGGCGATTCGCTGCTGCGCCTCCTCGAGGGGGAACCAGCCAGCACGATCGATCTCTGGAAATTCCTGCTGCCGTCCGGTGCGGGGAGGCCACTCCATGGTGAAGGTGTTGCTCCGGACCGCATCCGCGTCGTAGTCCCCTGGAACCGCCCACGCTTCGATGATTTTCCCGCTCGCTTGCCCGAGCGCGCCGAGCGCGATGTACGGCCCGTCCGGGGGATCGAATCCGGTCTCTTCTCGAAACTCCCGCTTCGCTGCATCGAGGGGATCTTCTTCCGTTCCGATTTCTCCTTTGGGGATCGACCACGCTCCGAGGTCTTTCCCAGCCCAGTAGGGGCCGCCCGGGTGGACCAGGAGTACCTCACGCGAGCCGTCGCGAATCCGATAGACCACTAGTCCCGCGCTTCTCATCGATTCTCGGTCCCCGCCGTCCAACGTGAAACCCTTCGTCTTCGGGAATGCGCATATTATCGTACCGCTTCCCGGTAGTCCTGCGGTCCGTCCAGCGACGCGAGGGGAGATGGTGGAATCCAAGGATCCGGAGTTAGCGAAGCCCCTGCTCCTATTCGACGGGGATTGCGATTTTTGCCGGCGCTGGATCGCTCGTTGGAAACAGGCCACCGGCGAGCGCGTGGAGTACGCCCCGTTCCAGGAAGTCGGGACGCGCTTCCCGGAGATCCCGAAGGCCCTGTTCGCCGAGGCGGTTCATCTGGTCGAGCCGGACGGTCGCGTCTCACGTGGCGGGGAAGCGGTCTTCCGGGCCCTCGCGTACGCACCCGGCCGTAGGGGATGGCTCTGGGCCTACCGGCATGTCCCCGGATTCTCCGGCCTGAGCGAGTGGTGCTACCGGCTCGTGGCCAGACACAGGCCCGTGTTCACCCGCGTTACCGATTGGGTCTGGGGAGCGCACGTGCTCCCACCCGGGGAGTCCCTCACGTGCTGGTGCTTCATCCGGCTGCTCGCGATCGTCTACCTGGTCGCGATCGTGTCGCTCTGGACGCAGATCCAGGGTCTCGTCGGAAGCGGTGGAATCCTGCCCGCCGGCGCGTTCATGAACGCTCTTCATCGGGCCGATAGCCTCGGCTTCCAACGCTACTGGTTCGTTCCGACGCTGTGCTGGCTCAGCTCGAGCGATTGGTTCCTGAACGCGCTCTGCGCGGGAGGCGTGGCGCTCGCGACGGGGTTGGCCCTCGGGTTCGCGCCGACTCTCTGCCTGTTCGGGCTCTGGGCGATTTACCTGTCGCTCGCTGCGGTCTGCCGAGAGTTTCTGTGGTTTCAGTGGGATGGATTGCTCCTCGAAATCGGATTCATCTCGATATTCCTCGTCTCCCACGGATGGTGGTCTACTCCGCGAACCGATCCTGAGCCCGGGCGCGGAGCGCTCCGGCTGTCGCGTTGGCTGCTCTTCCGGCTGCTTTTCGCCTCCGCCGCCGTGAAGGTTGCGAGCGGCGACCCGGCGTGGCGCGATCTCACGGCGCTGAGCTATCACTATGAGACGCAGCCTCTGCCCCCTTGGACCGCGTGGTACGCGCACCATCTGCCGCTCTGGGTCCATCGGATGGCGACCGGGGCGACGCTCCTGGTCGAGGGGGCCGTGGCCTTCCTGATCTTCGCGCCGCGAAAGATCCGAATCGCCGGCGCGGCGGTGATCGCGGCACACCAGATTCTCATCGCTCTGACCGGGAATTATGGCTTCTTCAATTGCCTGGTGTTGGCGCTCTGTGTCCTCCTTCTCGACGACGGAGTCTGGCCCCCGGTGTTGAGGAAACGGCTCGCGCCGATACCAAGTATGACTCCGCGCTCCAGGCCATGGCCTGTGTGGATTCGCAGGCCCGTGCTCGCGGGGCTGTTTCTCTTGAGCCTCGTGCCGCTCCTTGATGCCGTGCACGTCCCGGCGGCTCGGCTCGGTCCGCTCCCGATGGCGTATGAGGCGGTCTCGCCGTTTCGCACCGTGAACCAGTACGGCCTCTTCGCGATCATGACCAAGGAACGTCCCGAGATCCTCATTGAGGGGAGCATGGACGGCACGGACTGGAAGACGTACGAATTCCGATACAAGCCTGGAGAGCCGACAAGGACACCGCCGTTCGTCGCGCCCCATCAGCCGCGCCTGGACTGGCAAATGTGGTTTGCCGCCTTGAGCGACTTTCAGCATCAGCGCTGGCTCCTGAGGCTGTGCTACCAGCTGCTGCGGAATTCGCCGCCCGTCGTGAGCCTGTTTGCCGGGAATCCGTTCCCGGGCACGCCGCCACGCTATATTCGCGCGGTGGTCTACCGGTATCACTTTACCGATCCGGCCGCGCGCCGCGCGAGCGGCGCCTGGTGGCGGCGCGAGCCTCTCGGGCTCTACTGTCCCGTGCTCACGCTGGAAGCCGGCCAGCTTGCCGCGGCCCCTCCGGAGCTTCAGCGATGACGCGCGGCCGGCACGTCGTCGTGTGCGGCGCCGGCATCATCGGTCTCTCCACGGCCTTTTACCTGCTCGAGCGCGGCCACCGCGTCACGATCGTCGAGCGCGGGGCGCCCGGGCACGACTGCTGCTCGCTCGGAAACGCCGGCTTCATCTCCCCGAGTCATTTTCTTCCGTTGGCTGCTCCCGGTGTCCTCGTGAAGGCGCTCCAGTGGATGAGGGATCCGGAGAGCCCGTTCTACGTTCATCCCAGGCTCGACCCCGGGCTGATCGCGTGGGGGTTTCGATTCTGGCGCGCGTCCAACAGAACCCGCGCGCACCGGGCGGGACCCCTCCTGCGCGATCTAAACCTGGCGAGCCGCTCGCTCTACGAAGATCTGGCCCGAAGCACGGACAACGAGTTCGGGCTCCAATGTCGGGGCCTGCTTGTTCTGGTCCGCTCGGAGCGGGGGCTCGAGGAGGAGGCGGAGCTCGCTTCGAGATCGCGCGAGCTCGGGATGCCCTCCCGGGTGCTTGGGGCCGAAGAGATCGCGGCCCTCGAGCCCGGCGTGACGCTCGATGTCCGGGGCGGCGTTCTCTATCCCCTCGACGCGCATCTCGTACCTCAACAGCTCGTGGCGACGCTGACGCGGCTCGTGAGGGAGCGGGGAGGCGTCTTCCTGTGGAACGCGGAGGTGGGCGGCTGGCGGCGTCGCGGCGATACCTTGGAAGCGGCCGTCACCGGGAACGGCGATATCGAAGGAGACGAGTTCGTGCTGGCGGCGGGTGCGTGGACGCCGGGTGTCGCGCGCCAGCTCGGTTTGGGGATCCCCATGCAGCCGGGCAAAGGCTACAGCATAACGCTCGGCGCCCCGCGCCAGCTGCCGCAGCACTCGCTCATACTTCAAGAGGCGAGGGTCGCGATTACGCCGATGGGATCATCGCTCCGCGTTGGGGGAACGATGGAGCTGGCCGGCTACGACCTTCGAATCAACCCGCCGCGCATCCGGGGCATGACCCGCTCCCTCTCGAGATATCTTCCGGCGTTTCGCCCTGAGGATTTCGCTTCGTGTCGGCCATGGTGCGGGCTCCGTCCGTGCACTCCTGACGGTCTCCCGTACGTCGGACGCACCCGGCGATGGCGGAATTTGATCGCGGCGTCGGGCCACGCCATGATGGGGATCAGCATGGGGCCGATTACCGGCAAGCTCGTCGCCGAGATCGTGTCCGGGGAGGCGCCGTCGGTTGAGCTTCGGGCTCTCAGTCCCGATCGGTACGGCTAAGCTTCCTAGGTCAGAAGGCCCTCAATGCTTGACGGACCCACCCGCCGCGGGCGCCTGCGGCTGGCTGTCGGAGCTCCACATGTCCCTGTACATCTTCCAACCGGCGCCATCGCGCTTCCACACGACGATGTACTTCCCGACGTCCATCGTGCTCCCGTTGGTTGCGATGAGGGTGTAGCGACCGGTCTCCCACGCGGTGGCCGGGTTGGAGTCGACCTCGACCGTCTCGAACTGAATCCGTGCGACCGGCATCGCCAGCGCGCCTTTCCACAGCTCCTGGATCGCGCTCCGACCCGCCACCGGGGCAACGCCCGGCGGGAATACTTCAGCGTCTTCAGCGTAAAGGTGCCCTATCGCCGAAGGATCGCGATGCGAGAAAGCTTCGGAGAATCGCGCGCGCTGTGCTTCGAGCGTCGCTTTCAACGCCGCGTGGTCTCGCCCTTTCTCAGAAGCGCAACCGCCCGCGATGCCGATCAGGGCGAGAAGAGCCACCACTTGCGGTCGGCTCAGATCCGCCCCCGGTTGCGTCGATCGATCCCGTGAGATTTCCGGGGCCGCCTGCCATGGGTTGCCTGCGGCTCAACCCCCTGGGCGGGTTGAGGGCGCGCCTGGGTCGAGTGTCCTGAGGCTCCATGCGTGCGCCCCCTGGGATGAGGGCCGCCCGGGCCGGTCCGCCCGCGCGGCGGGTGGAACGGGGCGGACTTTCGCTGCGTCGGACGCTGTTTGTAATCGAAATCGGGGAGAATCACGCGAGGCACCGACCGTCCTAGGAAACGCTCGATCGCGGTCAGCTGCTTCTGCTCCTCGGGCGCGATGAGCGTGAAGGCGTCGCCGACCGCATCGACACGTCCGGTCCGCCCGATCCGATGAACGTAGTCCTCGGGAGCATGCGGTACGTCGTAGTTGATGACATGGGTGATTCCCTCGACATCGATGCCGCGCGACGCGATGTCGGTCGCGACGAGGACTTGCACGCGGCCGCGTCTCAGGTCGCCTAGGGCACGCTCGCGCTGGCTCTGGCTCCGGTTTCCGTGGAGCGTGGCCACGGAATGGCCCCGGCGCTGGAGATCCCTCGCGAGCTTGTCGGCGCCGTGCTTCGTCCTCGCGAACACGATCACGCTGCTCACTTCGGACCGGGAGAGCATGGAGTCGAGGAGGTCGGTCTTCAAATGCCGAGGAACCGGGTAGACAGCTTGCGTGATCCCGGCAGCGGGCCGCTGAGGCGGCGCCAGGTCGACGCGGGCGGGATGGCGGAGCGCCTCCTGTGCGACCCGGTTCAGATCGGGCGGCATCGTGGCCGAGAACATGAGGGTCTGGCGATCCCGGGGCATGAGGCGAAGGATCCGCTTCAAGTCGGGGGCGAAGCCCATGTCCACCATCCGGTCCGCCTCATCGAGCACCAACACCTCGATGTAGTCGAGCCGGAGCGCGAGCCGGTCGTGCAAATCCAGCAACCTCCCAGGGGTCGCGACGAGAAAATCGACCCCGATCTGCTTCAGCATTCGTTCCTGGGGCGGGATCGGAACTCCGCCGTACACGACCCCGACCCGAAGGTCCGTGAATCGCGCGTAGTCCCGCGCGTTCGTTTCCACCTGCGCGGCGAGCTCGCGCGTCGGCGTCAGCACGAGCACCCGAAGGCGCCGCGGCCCTCCGAGCAGGCGTGTCAGAATGGGAAGGACGAACGCCGCGGTCTTTCCGGTTCCGGTCTGGGCCGCGCCGATCAGGTCCTTGCCTTCGAGGATGATCGGGATGGCTTTGCTCTGAATCGGCGTGGGCTGGACATACCCGGCCGCCCGCACGCCTTTGACGACGAGCGGGGAGAGTCCGAGCGAGGCAAATGGCATGCGGGGGAGAATACGCGACTTCGGCCGGGACCGCTGCTAGAATCGACACTTGAGCTCCCGCCCGGTTCCTGACGCGCCCCCCTTTGGCCACCCGATGCTCAATCACTGGTCCCTGGACCCGGACGTGATCTACTTGAATCACGGGACGGTCGGGGCCCCGCCGCGCCGCGTACTCGCGGCACAACAGGCCATCCGAGACGAAATCGAACGACAGCCGGCGCGCTTTCTGCTGCGCGAGCTCTCCGCGATTACGGTCGGCGAGCCACGTACGGCCCAGCCACGGATGCGCGCGGCCGCCGATCAGGTGGCCGCCTTCCTTGGAGCGCGCGGGGACGATCTCGTGTTCGTCGACAACGCGACGACCGGCGTGAATGCCGTGCTCCGCTCGTTTCCTTTCGGGGAAGGGGATGAAATTCTCATCGGCGATCATGCCTACGGCGCCATCGCGAACGCGACCGCGTTCCATGCGAAAGAGCGTGGAGCACGGGTGCACACGGTGGAGCTCCCGGACCCATCGCGGGGAGGGGCCGCATTCGTCGAATGTGTGGTCCGTGGGATCGGACCCCGGACCCGCCTGGCCATCGTGGACCACATCACCTCCGAGAGCGCGTTGGTCCTGCCGATCGCCGAGATCGTCGCGCGTTGTCGCCGCCAAGGCGTGGCCGTACTGATCGACGGCGCGCACGCGCCGGGCGTTCTTCCCATCGACCTCCCGGCTCTAGGTGCGGACTGGTATGTGGGCAACCTCCACAAATGGGCGTACGCGCCCCGAAGCTGCGCGTTTCTTTGGGCGGCCGCGGGACGCCAGGAGAGCCTCCATCCGCTCGTCATCTCCTGGGGACTTGGGCAGGGGTTTGCCGCCGAGTTCGATTGGGTCGGAACCAAGGACCCAACGGCCTATCTGGCCGCCCCCGAGGGGATCGCGTTCATGCGGGAGCTGGGGATCGTCGCGGTTCGGTCCTACAACCACCGTCTCGCCTGGGAGGGCGCCGCCCTCTTGAGCGCGCGCCTGCGAACGAGCTTCCGTGTGGAAGAATCGATGGTCGGCACCATGGCGACGGTTCCGCTTCCGGAGCGAATGGGATGCACCAGGGAGGACGCGGCCCGGCTGCGTGACGCGCTCCTCTTCCGGGACCGGATCGAGGTACAAATCCACGCATGGCGTGGGCGACTCTGGGCACGACTTTCCACCCAAATCTACAATGAAATGGCGGATGTAGAGCGGCTCGCGACGTCCATCGCGGCCAGAGTTTGAGCTGCCCGGGCGCGATCTGCATTTTGCCCGGACCCGGGACCAAAGTCGAAATCGTTTGAGTTTCCCGATCCCATAGCCGATATTCCCTATAGCAACTCCCATCTAGCGAGGATCCCATTTGCTCCCAATCGCGATTCTGACCGGCTGTTGCGTCTCCGTCGTTCAATCCAGCTTTTTCGAGTGGGCATTTCACCGCTATTGGCTTCACCGTCCGTGGCTTCCCAAGGATTGCTTCACGACACATACCCTGATCCACCATCAATTGTGCAAGTTTGACGATACGTTCCACGTGGTGGAGGAGGAGCAGGAGGAAGCCCTTCACTTCCAATGGTGGGGGGGGCCGGTCCTCATCGCGGTCAACACGGTTCCCTGGGTACTCGTGTCCTGGGGCCTCGCGGCGCTCGGCGTGCGGTTTCCCTACGCGGCGTCTGTGGTGGCGTTCGCAGCGACGCTCACCGCCTACTACGTGGGATACGAGAGCCTGCACTATTTCATGCACAAGCCGAGCCTCCAGTTCATAGAACGGTCGAGGTACTTTCAGTTTCTGAAGCGGCACCACCGGATTCATCACGTCCACATGAACCGCAATCTAAACGTGCTGCTCCCGCTCGCGGATCTGGTGTTGGGGACGCTCGTCACCAAGATGCCGGCTCCGGTTCCAACGCCTCCGTCCGCGCGGATGGTGGCCCGCCGCCATAGTCACTTCGGGAAGCGCACGCAGAACCGCTAAGACGTACCTGCCAGCCGGTTGAATCTGCGGCCCAGCACGATCGCGACCGCAAGCCAGACGCCGATGAGCACGATGTTCACAACGGCGAAGTGCTTCGGCGCGAATGCGAACCAGGTTGTGCCCGCGAACACGATTCCAGCCGAGATCACGTCCCCGAATCGCACGAAGAAGGTGTCGTTCGCCTGCTTCGCTTTGTACTTCGCCTCGCGGCTCGTCGGCAAATAGAGGGCATGTCGGGTCGTGTTCTGCAGGGAATAGTCGATCGAGTTTTCCGCCAGCTTGGCTGTCCGGATGAACGAGAGAATCGGGAAGAAGGCCATGGACCCGTAGCCGAGGAGCGCGACGACGGGTAGGACCAGGAGCGCGATCCGCACGCCGAAGTACTTCAGAACCCGCGAGACGAGAAGCGCTTGGACGGCGCCGGAGATGACGTTCACCACCGTGAAGAAGTTGCCGTAGAACTCGCCGATCACCTTTTTCTCGTTCAGCCCTCCGGCCGACGCCGCACCGTGCGCCGCGGTGTACAGGGTCACGACGGTCTTACCCAGGATGTACTCCCCCGTCGTGTTCACGAGATTGCTCAACAGCATCAGCGCCGCGATGAGGAGGAGGTAGCCGTCGCTGATCACCAGCGCGAACCCGCTCCGCCCGCGCACCCGGTCTTCCGCGGCCGAAGAGTCGGCGGCCGGACCTCCGGCGGCCGACTCCTCCACTCCGGGGGTCCGGGGCTCTCGTCCCCGGGCGCGCTTCTCGCGGGCATTCACGATGTTCGTCAACACCATGCAGATCACGAGGAGCATCGCGGCGCCGAGCATGAACGGATAGGGTCCATAGAGCTTTACCAGTTTTCCCGTCACGAACGCGCCCGCGATCGCGCCGAGCGACGCCCCGATACCAACGACCGCGAACAGCCGCTTGCCCTGCTCCACCGTATAGACGTCATTGGCGAAGGCCCAGAGCTGGGCGACGACCATGAGGTTGAAAATACCGACCCAGATGAAGAAGGCGACGCCGATCGGGACGCCGGCTCGGTTCAGGCCGAAGAACGCGAAGAGGCATAGGATGAAGAACAGCGTCACGAAGTTGATCAGTCGAACGCGGGAGACTCGGGAGGCGAGCGCGCTGTACAGCGGCACGATCACGATGAGGATTCCCGCGATCGCGGCGGCGGCGTAGCTCTTCACTTCGGCCCCGCCCCCGGGAGCGGCGAGGATGAGAGGCTCGCGAATCGTCTTGAGAAGGTAGTACCCCGCGAGCAGGAGGAAGATATTCAGCATCAGGAGGACCGCGGTGACGCCCTCCCCGGGGCGCACGTCCGTGAAGACGTTGAGGATCCGATCGAGCAGACTGCGTTCGGCCCCTGGTGTCGTGCCGCGGCCTTGTTCCCCTTCGGTGGACGTCCATCTCATGTGGGCTCTCCGGGCGCCTCGTATACCGCGAGGAAGCCTTGGCTGGGGATCATTATGCGTGGCGCACCCGGGTGACAACCCAGCCCGAATCGCCTCGCTTGAGCTCCACGCGAACCGGCTGCGCTCCGCTTCCGGCAATCGAGAGCGTGATCTCAAGGCCGGCCTCGCCTTGTTCAGGCAGCCTCAACTCCGTCGTGGCCAAGCGCTGCGGGTCCGGTGTTTTGCCGGGGCGGCCGGGCGTCCGGAGCTCGGCCACGTACTCGCGCGCACCGGTCCATCCGATATCACGGGCCAGATCGTGGAAGCGCAGGACCCCGCCTTCCACGTGGAAGAAGTCGAGGGGTACGACGCGATTGAACCAGTAGCGCGCCACCTTGTCGCGGCGCTCGATGAGGGTCCGGAGGAGGTAGGCGGGAGCCCGCGGGTCCTCGTACCCGGCCGCATCGATCGCCGCCGCGATCTGCGCATCGGAGAACGAGGCCACGAGCTTGGTTCCCCAGTAACAGTCGCGGAGGGTCATCTCGCGAAACGGTGCGACCTGTTCGAGGGGCTCCCAGTGGTCCGGTTGAAAGGATTTGGATTCGAAATTGCCGACGGATGGAATTCCCGTTTCCTGATGAGCGCGCCGCCAGGGTTCCACGACAAATCCCAGCGTGAGCAGCCGCTTCGCCGTCCACCCGAAACTGACCCGCTTCTCGTAGCCATAGGGAAGCGGCTTGGCTCCTTCAGCGGCCGCGCCCAAGGAACCGTTGACGTCCAGCAGATAGTGGGTGACGTGCCCCGAGCCATCGGCCCGCTTGGCGTACATGTCGAGCGACTGGTGATCCTTGACGTCCCAGTTGTTGAGCCACGAATAGAAGACGTAGAGGCCGCGCAGCTCACGCCGGTTCTTGTGCTGGTACCAGTCGTTCGGATCGTCGCGTCGCTTGCCTCGAAGATCGACCGGGCCCACAGGCTTTCCCGGAAGGAACAAGCTCGCGCCGCCGTAGTAGCGGCCATCCGACCCGTGCGCCCCGCGCGCCAGGATCCCGGCGAGATCCTCTTCGGTGATGGGCTCCTTCGAGCCCGCCTTGGCGAGGGCGGTCCGCAAATGGAGGTCCTCCCGCCGGAACGTCACGGTCTGATCCAGGGATATGTTGTATCCGGCCGCCCAAACGAGACGGCTCGAGACTGTCCCTGCGCCCGAGCCGGCCTGGGCGGAGCCCGGTAGGTCAAGCTTGACGATCCATTTCCTTCCGTCGGCGTCCTTGATTTGGAACCCAGGATTGTAGCCGCCCTTCTTGAGATCCGTGACGGTCCAGGGTTTCGCGGGCATGACTCCGCCGAACGGTCCCTCGCGAATCTCGCGCGTGGAAACGGCGCGCATGTGATTCCGGTTCGTGAACCAGGAGGAATTGGCAACCTCGTCGAACGCGTTCTCGTTCGCGGATGGCTGTTCCAATTCGACCCCGAACGGCTTCATCAGCCAAATGATCTTGTCCGGGACGTCGAAGGTCTTGCTGATCGGCTCCACGATGGCCTGGCGGAACATGTAGCTGTAGAGACTGACCTTCCGCACGCGAGGCTCTGGCATCGGAAGCGCGTCGTGGTCGATCCACGTGCTGCTGTCGGTCGGGACGCTCCGATCTGTCCGGTCTGCTGCGGCGGAGGCTGGCGCGCCTCCCCCGGCGAGGGCGATCCACGCCACCGTCACGAAAACCCGCACGCGAGCGCCCATTAGAAGCGCGCCTCCAGGTCCGCCTTGACGTTGAGCCCCTCGTGTCCCCTCGCCGCTTCGATCTCAGCGACCTGACCCGGGCTGATCCGCGCGCGCAGGCCCCCGCCTAACGATGGGTGAGCCGCGCGAAGCGTGAGTCGGCTGGAAGTCGATGCGACCTCGCCCAGCTCGGCGAGTCCGAATGCCCAAACGGGGCGCATGATCTCCCAGCGGTACTCGGCATGACCGATCGCGAGCCGGCGGTCGCGGAAACGCCCGGTGGGGTATCCCGCGAAGTGGTTCGCGTCCGAGGACTCCGCTAGACGATAGAAGGGCACCGGCGCGGAGCCGCTCCGTGGATCGACGCCTTCATAGACGAGCCGCGCCGCGATCACGCGTCTCCTCGAGAAGACCGGAAGATAGCCGCGCGCCTCGACGCGCCAATCATCGAAACGAAGGTCGCTGCCGTCCGAGCTTCGAAATCTCCTGACTTCCGGACGTAGGTGGACGCCTTCGGACGGCTCGGCGCCGTCGAGGGCCGCGAAATCCCCGCCCACCCCGAGCCACCAGACCTGGGAGCCCTGCGTGAGGAAGGGAACGTCCGTCGGGTTGAAGACGTCGACCGACCTCGGGCTACCGTTGTATCCCTGTCCGATCCCGACATCCGAGATCCCCACGCTCGCGCGTACTCGGCGCAACGGATCGCGGCCGGCGAAGAGGTAAGCGCTCGCGAGATCCGCGCGGCGCAGAAAGTAGGTGGGGTCGGAG
>WNFK01218267.1_pt1 | contig 21428 bp, 21 predicted proteins | sample 5400281 | NCBI WGS metagenome assembly WNFK01 (sample SAMN13153350, study PRJNA577476) | soil metagenome | isolation source: 20 cm soil on Douglas fir-dominated hillslope | place: USA:California | collected 2013-09-17
GGTGGACGTTCCTCGATTCGACCAAGACCTGGGTCACGACCGGCTGGATGAGCGCATCGCGGATCGCCGGCTCGCGGGCTCGGATGACGGCGGTACAGCAGAACTCGACGCACTACTTCCAACAGCCCGATGGCGGCAACCGTGTGGACACCGCGGCGACTTCGCTCGACGGTGCGGCGGGTCGCGTCACCCTCAACAAACAGCGCGGCAACACGTTCGTGAACTCGGCGTTCGGATTCATATCGCCGGGATACGACGTGAACGATCTCGGCTTCATGTCGCGCACCGGCGTCATCAACATGCATGTCGGCGGCGGGAAAACCTGGACCAAGCCGGGGAAGCTGTTCCGATACGCGGAGGCGGGCGGTGCCGTGTTCCGGAACTACGACTGGGACGGCAACATCAATTGGTCGGGCATCTTCCAGTTCGGGTACGTGCAGTTCCACAACTACTACTCGCTCAACTGGAACCTCGCGTACAACCCGTGGACCGTGAACAACCGACGCACCCGGGGTGGGCCGCTCACCATCACGCCTCCCGCGTACCAGTTCGGCTTCGACGCGGGGACCGACAGCCGCAAGACCTTCACGCTGGGCGTGGGGGCGGGGACCTACTTCCGTTCCTCACGAGACGTCGAGCTGTGGAGCTATGTGAACGTGCAGTACCGGCCCGCCGCGAACGTGTCGGTCTCGGTGGGGCCCAACTTCTCCAAGACCGAGAACCCGCTGCAGTATGTCGACGCCATCCCTGACACGGCGGCGACCGCGACGTACGGGACGCAGTACGTCTTCGCCCGGCTGCGTCAAACGGAGCTGTCCGCGGGCATCCGGCTCAACTGGACCTACAGCCCGACGCTCTCGTTGCAGCTGTACGCGCAGCCGCTCATCTCGGCCGGGAAGTACGGCGACTTCAAGCAGCTGGCGCGGCCGCGCAGCAACAGCTATACGGCCGCCGCGGCGCCCTACAACCCTGATTTCAACTTCAAGTCACTGCGGGGCAATGCGGTGTTGCGGTGGGAGTATCTGCCCGGCTCGACGCTGTTCTTCGTGTGGACGCAGAGCCGGTCGGATTTCGAGGACGTCGGCGACTTCCAGTTCGGGCAGTCGATGAGCAAGATGCTCCGCGCGCCGGCCGAGAACATCTTCATGGTGAAGGCGACGTACTGGTGGAATCCCTAAGGGCCTAAAGCCCCTCATTCGGCGGACGGGGCGGCGCGGGCACGAAGTGATTGAGCGGCCCGTGCCCGCCCGGCCCCCGCCCTAATCCCGGCGCCGCCGCGATGGCCCGGTGCACGAAGTCGAGCGCGTCGGCGACGGCTTGCTCAAGGGGCCGCCCCAGCGCGAGCCCGGCGGCGATCCCGGCCGACAGCGTGCAGCCGGTGCCGTGCGTCGAGGTCGTATCGATTCGCGGGTGTGTGAACCGGCGCACCGAGCCTTCCGACACCAGCACGTCCACGACTTCGTCGCCCGCGAGATGGCCGCCCTTCACGAGTGCGGCCCGCGCGCCCATCCGCACCAGCGCCCGGCCGGCCCGCTCCATCTGCTCGGGCGTGCGCACGTCCTCCTGTACGAGGATGCGCGCCTCGTCCAGGTTGGGCGTCACGAGCTCCGCCCGCGGCACCAACAACCGCGCGATCAGCGCCTCCGCCGCGGGCTCGAGCAGCCGATCGCCGGACGTCGCCACCATCACCGGGTCGAGCACGTAGTGCGGGAGCGCGTAGCGCGCGATCCCAGCCGCGGCGGCCTCGACCAGCTCCCCCGCGCCGAGCATTCCGCTCTTCACGGCATCGGGCGGCAGGTCCGTCGCGAGCGCGTCGATTTGTTGGGTCACTAAGCCGGCGGAGAGCGGCTGCCACGCGCGCACGCCGACCGTGTTTTGCGCGGTGACGGCGGTGATCACGCTCGTGCCGAACACGCCGAACTGATGGAAGGTCTTCAGGTCGGCTTGCACCCCGGCGCCGCCGCCCGAGTCCGACCCCGCGATGGTCAGCGCCACTCTCATCGCGTCACCAGCTTGGCGAACGCGGCCGGGAGGGCCATGTTAAGGGGTACGCCGACAGCGCACGGGGGAGGGGCTCGCATCGCCAGTAATCTGCAGACAACGGTCCGCGATCTTCAACGCCGCAAGGCGCGCGGCCGCCGCGGCCTCGCCGTCCTCGAGGGGGTCCGGCTGGTGGAGGAGGCGCTGGCGGCGGGCCTCGAGTTCAAAGGCGCCCTCGTTTCCCCCGACCTCGCGCGCACGACGCGGGGGCAGGCGCTCGTCGCCGACCTGGCGAGCCATGCCGTCTCGGTCGAGGAAGTCGGTGCCCGCACCTTCAGCCAGCTGGCGGGTACCGAGACGCCGCAGGGGGTTCTCGCCGTGGTGGCGCCGCGCATCTGGACCGTCGCGGACGTTTCCCCGGCGCCCGGCGGGGCGGTGCTGGTCGTGGACGGGGTGCAGGACCCGGGGAACCTGGGGACGCTGATCCGGACGGCTCACGCCCTCGGCGCGGCGGCGACGATCGTGTTGCGCGGCACTGCCGATCCCATGAACGCCAAAGCGCTGCGGGGGGCGATGGGCGCCACCTTCCGACATCCCGTCGTGGCGCTCGACGACGCTCCCTTCATCACGTGGGCGCGGCAGCGCGGTCTCATGCTCTGGGCGGCCGCCGTGGACGGCGTGCCGCTGGCGCGCGCCCAGGGCGCCGGGCGCGAACGAGAGGAGCTCATCGCGGTGATCGTGGGGAACGAAGGCGCCGGCATCCGGCCGCAGCTCAACGCCATCTCGGCGCAGCGCGTCGCGATTCCGCTCGCGCGCGGCGCCGAGTCGCTGAATGTCGCCGTGGCGGCGGGAATCCTTCTCTATGAGGTGCTGCGTGGGCGCTGACGCCATCCTTATCGTCGGCGCCGCCGCGGTGGGACTCTGCCTCGGCAGTTTCCTCAACGTGTGCATCCTGCGGCTCTGGCACGAAGACCGGAAGCGCCGATCGCTGCTGCATCCACCGTCCACCTGTCCGCAGTGCAAACAGCGAATCGCCTGGCGCGACAACATCCCCGTGTTCTCCTGGCTCTGGCTCCGGGGCAAGTGCCGCTGGTGCCACAAGGCCATCTCCATTCAGTACCCGATCATCGAGGCGCTCGTGGCGTTGCTGTGGGTGGTGTCGCTCCTCGCCTACGGTCCTAACGCGCGAGCCGTGTCGGCGGCGGTATTCGGGACCATCCTTCTGGGCATCGGGGTAATCGACGCGAGGCACAAGATCATTCCCGACGAGCTGAGCCTGGGCGGGCTCGTGATCGGCCTCGCGCTGTCGCTGGCGGGCGGATTCCCGGCGCTCGTGACCGCGGTCCTCGGGGCCGCCGTGGGGTGGGGCGTCCTGTGGGTCGTCCGCGTGGCGGGCGGTTGGGTCTTCAAGCAGGAAGCGATGGGTTGGGGCGACGTGAAGATGCTCGCCCTGATCGGCGCGTTCGTCGGGTGGAAGAACGCGCTGCTGACGATCTTCGTGGCGGCCTTGCTGGGGAGCGCGTTCTATCTGCCGCTGATGCTCATGAATATCAAGCAATGGCGGCGCTACGAGCTTCCCTTCGGCGTCTTCCTCGCGCTCGCGGCCGCGGTGACGTTCGTGTTCGGAGACGCGATAATTTCCTGGTATGCGGATTTCCTGAAGGTGCACTGAGCGCGGCATGGGCGATCCCTTCGAAGGGTTGTTCGACACCACCGATGTGCTGGAGCGCGTGGGCATCGATCTCACGGCGCAGGCGCGCCGCGGCGATCTCGAGCCCGTGCGCTGCCGCGACGCCGAGATCGCGCGCGTCGTGGACATCCTGCTGCGTCAGGGGAAGAACAACCCTGGATTGGTGGGCAAGGCCGGCGTCGGTAAGACGGCGATCGTCGAAGGCTTGGCGCAGCGCATCGCGGCGGGCGAGGTCCCCACGGCCCTCAAGGACGCCCGCATCCTCCAGCTCGATCACGTCGCGCTCCTCGCCGGCACCGCGTTCCGCGGCCAGTACGAGGACCGCCTGCGCCGGCTCGTGAGCGCGCTCTCGGCCAATCCCGATCTGATCCTGTTCGTGGACGAGCTGCACAACCTCATCGGGCAGGGCACGGCGATGGGGGTCGCGATGGACGCGGCCAACATGCTGAAGCCCGCCTTGGTGCGCGGCGACGTGCGGGTGATCGGCGCGACGACGGGCGAGGAGTACGACAAGTGGATCCGGCAGGATCCCGCGTTGGAGCGCCGGTTCCAACCCGTCACGATCGAGGAGCTCGACGCGATCCAAACCTGGGAAGTGCTCGTGGCGCGGCGCCCCCGGTTTGAGCGGCACCACGCCGTCGCCATCGCGGACGACGCCCTCAAGGCCGCGATCGTGCTCACCGATCGGTTCGTCCCCGAGCGCGCGCGCCCCGACAAGGCCATCGACGTCCTCGACGAAGCGTGCGCCCACGCCCAGGCCACGGCGCAGGTGTCTCCCGAGCTCGACCGCCTCATCCGCGAACGCCGCAAGATCGAGGCCTTGATCAAACGCGGGCTGACCGAGGAACGCGCGCCCGACGCGCCGATGCCGGACCTGGGCACCGTGCTCGATCAGGTCGTGGCGGACTTCCGGGAACTGATGGGCGGGGAGAAGGCGCCAACCGCTCCCGCGTCTGCCGTCGCGCCACCGCGCGCGCCGACCCTCGCAGAGCGCCGCGCCGAGCTCGATCGCTTGCTCCACGAGGAGCTCGAGCGGCAGGGGATCGTCGTATCGGGTCGGGACGTCGCCCGCGTCGTCGGATCGGCCGTGGGGAAGGGGATTGAATGGGCCGGCTGATCCCCGTGGCCGTGCTCGGGCTGGTGGCGGCCGGGGTCGGGTGTCGCGAGCGTGCGGAGGCGGTGCAGAGCGAAGCCGATCTGCGCGACATGGTGCGGCGCATGATGCCGTCCGTGGCGCAGAACGCCCAGCTGGCGTTCAAGCGGGAGCCGTTGGTGCTGCGGCGCTCCCGCGAGCAGGTGCGGGACTACGTCGTGCACAAGTTCGACCAGGATCTGCCCCCGGATGAGCTCAAGGGTCTCGAGGCGGCACTGCACCTGTTCGGGCTGATTCCCGACACGATGCGGCTCCGGGCCACGATGATCGACCTCCTCACCGAGCAGATCGCGGGCTACTACGACGCGGACTCGAACGCCCTGTACATCCCGGCCGACATCGAGCCATCCCAGCTGCGGAACGTCGTATCGCACGAGCTGGTGCACGCGTTGCAGGACCAGTACGTCCCGCTCGATTCGATCATCACGCAGCAAGGCCACAACGACCGTCGCTCGGCGGCGCAGGCGGTCCTCGAGGGGCAGGCTACCGTCGTGCAGATCTCCGACGCGTGGTGGCGGCGCGCCTGCAGGGACAGATGGCGCAGTTCTCGCGCGCTCCCTTGTGGCTGCGCGAAGGCTTGATCTTCCCGTACCTCGGCGGCGCGGACTTCATCATGTGGGTCCGCCACAATCGCCCCGGCCGCTCGGTGCTGACGGCGATGCCCACGTCCACCGAGCAGATCCTCCACCCCGATCGCTACGCGGAGGGCGACGCGCCGACGTCGCTCGCGTTCACGGGTCCCTCACCCGACAGCGTGCGGTTCGAGGACGATCTCGGCGAGTTCGAGACGCGCCTGCTGCTCGAGCAACATCTGGGCGACGAACGGCAGGCCACCCACCTCGCCACCGGATGGGATGGGGACCGCTACCAGGTACTGGGGCGGGCGGCGGACGCCCTCGTCTGGTACACGGTGTGGGACGACGCAGGGGCCGCGGACCGGTTTGCGGCCGGGCTCGAGCGCGCCTGGAGAAACCGACGGGCGGACGGCCGGACGGGCCGACGGTCGGAGGTGAAGCGCGTTACGATAGACAACCGCCCGGGAGTGCGACTCGTGGATGCGCCGGCGGACTGGCGCGGGTGGAAACAGCTCCCTCAGGTGAGCGTCAGGGCCAAAACCGACTGACCGTATAGATTGCGAGACCGACGAGCCCGCCGACGAGGGTCCCGTTGATCCGCACGAACTGCAGATCCCTCCCTACCGCCAGCTCGAACCGCCGCGACGTCGCCTCGGGGTCCCAACTCGCCACGGTCTGGGCGATGAGGTCGCCGATCTCGTGGCGGTACTTCTCCACCACACCTCCCGTGAGGTCGATCAGCAGATCGTCGATCTCGGCGAGCAACGTCGGATTCGCGAGCACCGCCGTGCCGAACTCGCTGAGACCGCGATCGAGGGGCCCGGGCGCGGCCGCGTCTCCGCTCGTCGCATACGTGAGGACGGCATTCCGAATCGTCTCCCACAACCGCGCGGACAAGTCGGCGACCGAGGAATCTGCGAGCCATTCCTCTTTCATCGCCTCGGCGCGCGCGATGACGTCGGGCGAGTGCTGCAACCGCTCGATAAAATCCCGGATCGCGTCGTCGAACGCGGCCCGCAGCGGGTGCGCCGGGTCCCTGACCATATCGCGCAGCAAGCGCTCGACCGCGTCGATGATCTTCTGATAGATCTTGTCGTCCAGGACCGGCGGGACCCACCACGGCGTCTCCGCCCGCACCCGGTCGCGAATGAGCTCCCGATTGTTCAGGACGGCCTCGGCCGCGAGCCGCACCGTCACGTTGAGCAGCTCCTCCTGTCGATTGTCGCCGAGCACCAGGGCCAGGGTCTTCCCCAGGGCGGGAGCGACGCGCGTGGCCCGGAGTCGGGCTTTGACGACGCTTTGTACCAGCGCCTGGACTTCGTCGTCGGGCAACGCCTCGAACGCCTTGGCGAGCCCGCCGGCGACTTGCTGGGCGATGCGGCGCGCGTTGTCGGGATCGGACAGCCACTGGGCGGCACGCTCCGCGGGGCGGACCGCACGCAGGTTGGCGGCCACCACTTCCCGCGACAGGAAGTGGTTCTGGACGAAGTTGCCGAGGATGCGCCCGATCCGCTCCTTCCGCGTCGCCACGATGGCGGTGTGCGGAATCGGCAGGCCCAGGGGGTGGCGGAACAGCGCCGTCACGGCGAACCAGTCCGCGAGCCCTCCCACGAGCGACGCCTCGGCGGTCGCCCGGATGTAGCCGAGCCACGGGTATTGGCCTTCGAACGCCCGGGCCACGATGAACACGATACCGGCGAAGCCGAGCAGCCCGGTGGCCCGCCATTTCATCGCATCGAGCGCCGCCTGACGGGTCGCGTCGTCCGGGCGCGACCAGACGGGCGTGGCGGGCACGACCGGCACGGCCGCCGCGGGCGCCGGCGGCGGCGCCGGGGCGGTGGGGGCTGGGGCGGGGGGTAGAGGGGTCGAGGGAGCCGGGTTTCGCTGTCCCATCAGATCAAGATAACGCCCACTTGGATTCGAGTGATTCGCCATTTAGCTTGCAAGGCTTATGTTTACGGCCCTTTCCGAGCAGCTCGCCGCCGTCCTGAAGCGTCTCACGGGCCGCGGAGTGCTCTCGGAGAGCGACGTCACCGAAGCGCTGCGTGAAATCCGCCGCCACCTGCTCGAGGCGGACGTCAGTTTCGAGGTCACGCGGGGCTTCGTCGAGCGGGTACGCGAGCGGGCGGTCGGCGCGCTGCAGGTCAAGTCGGTGAGCCCCGGTCAACAGGTGGTGAAGCTCGTCCACGACGAGATCGCCGGCTTGCTTGGCGGCACCCGCGCCGGCCTCGACTTCGCCTCCGTAGGCCCGACGGTGATTCTGCTCGTCGGGTTACAAGGCTCGGGAAAGACGACGACCGCGGCGAAACTCGCGCGGCGGCTCAAGCTGGAGCAGAAGGCGCCGGGGCTCGTAGCGGCGGACCCGTACCGGCCGGCGGCGGCTGAACAACTGCGGCAGCTGGGCAAGCAGATCGACGTGCCGGTGTTCGGGGTTGGGGACGGCGCAGGAGGGGCGCAGCATGCTGCGCCCGTACACGTTCCCGATCTGGTTCGAGATGCCCTGCGCGAGGCCGAGTCGGCGCGCTGCCGGACGGTGATCATCGATACCGCCGGCCGGCTACAGATCGACGCGGCGCTGATGGACGAGCTGCGGGCGCTCAAGACGGCGGTGGCGCCGAAGGAAGTGTTGCTGGTCGCCGATGGGATGACGGGGCAGGACGCGGTCAAGATCGCCCGCGGGTTCCACGAGAGCGTCGGCCTGACGGGCGTCATTCTGACCAAGCTCGACGGCGATGCGCGCGGCGGTGCCGCCCTGTCGATCCACGGCGTCACGGGCGTCCCGCTCAAGTACGTCGGCGTGGGCGAGAAGACCGACGCGCTCGAGCCGTTCGATCCCGTGCGCATGGCGGGCCGGATCCTCGGGCAGGGCGACGTCGTCGCGCTGGTCGAGAGGGCCGCCGCCACCGTCGATGCCGAAGCGGCCAAGCGGCTCGAGCAGAAGGCGCGATCGAAGCGCGGCATGGATCTACAAGATTTTCTCGTCGCGCTGAAGCAGATGCAGGCGATGGGTCCGATGAAGCAGGTGCTGGGCCTCCTGCCGGGCGTGAATGCGAAGGCGTTGCAGGGGATTCCCGCGGACGACAAGCGCCTGAAACACGTCGAGGCGATCGTGTTGTCGATGACGCCCGCGGAGCGTGCCGATCCGACGATCCTGAGCGGGTCGCGCAAGCTGCGGATCGCGAAGGGCGCGGGACGGCCCGTGCAGGAAGTGAACCGGTTGCTGGACCAGTTCCAGCAGATGCGCAAGCTCATGAAAAGGATGTAGGGAACGCATGGCAACCAAGATTCGGTTACGTCGGGTGGGGCGCAAAGGGCAGGCCTATTTCCGCATCGTAGTCGCCGACTCGCGCTCGCCGCGGGACGGCCGCTTCGTCGCGGCGATCGGTCACTACAACCCGAAGGCCAACCCGGCCGTCATCGACGTGAACGCGGAACAGGCGCTGGCCTGGCTGGCGAAGGGCGCGATGCCCACCGACACGGTGCGCTCGCTCCTCAAGAAGGCCGGCGTGCTGGGCAAACGGCCCGCGTAGTCGGGCGGCTGCGCAAGCCGCACGGGCAACAGGGGGAGGTGGCGGTGTTCCCCCTGGTGGAGAATCCGGGGGGCGTCTTCGTCCCCAAGGCGCGAGTGTACGTGATGGACGAGGACCGCAAGATTCTGGCGGGTCCCCTCGTTCTGGCCCGCCGCCGGGCCTATCACCGGGAATGGCTGCTCGGGTTCGAGGGCATCACCTCGCGGGCGGCCGTCGAAGGCTGGCGCGACCAGCTGGTGGCGATCGATGATATGCGGGACGATGCTGCAGGTTAACGTCGTCACGCTGTTTCCCGAATGGTTCGCGGCGCCGCTCTCCGGCAGCATCCTGGGCCGGGCCGCCGCGGCGGGGCTCGTGCAGTACCGGGTCGTGCAGCTGCGGGATTACACGCACGACAAGCACCACACCGTGGACGACGCGCCGTACGGCGGCGGCGCGGGGATGGTGCTGAAGGTGGAGCCGTTGGTGGAGGCGGTGGAGGATCTGAAGGTTGTGCAGGGTCCAATCGTCCTCCTCTCGGCGCGCGGAACGCTCTTCACGCACGAGACCGCGGTTCGTTATTCGTTGGGCAGTGAGCTGACCTTGTTATGTGGGCATTACAAGGACGTCGATCAGCGAGTGGTGGACGTACTTGGGGCTGAAGAGGTATCGATCGGCGATTTCGTGTTGTCGGGCGGCGAGCCGGCGGCACTGTGCGTGGTGGATGCGGTGGTGCGGTTGCTCCCCGGTGCGCTCGGGGATCACGAGTCGGCGGCGAGCGACTCGCACTACGACGGGCTGCTGGCGCCGCCCAGCTACACGCGGCCGCCGAGCTATCGCGGCCTGGACGTCCCGGACGTATTGTTGAGCGGCGATCACGACAAGATCGCGGCATGGCGGGCGGCGCAAGCCGAGCGCCTGACGCGCGAACGGCGGCCGGATTTGTGGGACAAACTAGACGTCTAGGGGTGAGTGTATGCAGCGGCTACGAGCGATCGAACGCGAAGGGCTGAAGACCAACATTCCGGCCTTCACCCCCGGCGACACGGTGCGGGTGATGGTGCGGGTGCGCGAGGGTGAGAAGGAGCGTCTCCAGGCGTTCGAGGGCGTGTGCATCGCCCGGCGCGGGGGCGGCATCAACGAGACCTTCACCGTGCGGAAGATCTCGGCCGGCGTGGGCGTGGAGCGAATTTTCCCGTTGCACGCGCCGGCAATCGCCGAAATCGAGCTGGTCCGTAAGGGACGCGTGCGGCGCGCCAAGCTGTATTTCCTGCGGCGGCTCGCGGGGAAGGCCGCCCGCATCCGTGAGAAGAAGGGCGCGACCCAGGCCGCCACGGTGGCCGAGCAGGAGCAGCCGAAAGAGTGAAGCACCGCCGCCCTTCGCTCGAGCGCGAAGTCGCGCTCTGGTGCGAAGGGCGGAGCGTCGTCGCCGGTGTCGATGAAGTGGGCCGCGGCCCCCTGGCTGGACCAGTGGTGGCCGCGGCCGTCGTGTTTCCGGTCGGCGCGAAGCCCATCCGCGGCCTCGACGATTCGAAGCTGCTCAGCGCCCGCCAGCGTGCCAAACTCGCCGTGCGCATCCGGCAGCGCGCCCTCGCCGTGGCCGTGGGGGCGGCGAGCGTCCACGAGATTGACCGCCTGAACATCCGCCGCGCGTCGATCCTCGCGATGCGCCGCGCGCTGCGCCGGCTCGGCGTCGTCCCCACCGACGTCCTCGTGGATGGGCTCCCCTGTCCCGAGCTGGAATGCGCGCACCAGGCGATCATCGACGGCGACGCCAAGTGCCACTCGATCGCCGCGGCGTCGGTCATCGCCAAGACGACTCGCGATCTCCTGATGGAGCGCTTGGGCGCCCGTCACCCTGCCTATTGCTGGGGCACGAACAAGGGCTACGCCACGCCCGAGCACCTCGATGCGCTGCAGCTCCACGGGCCCACGCGCCACCACCGGTGGAGTTTCGAGCCCGTGGCACAGCTGAATCTGTTAGCGGCGCTGCGCGCGCCGTAACGATTTCAGGAAGTCGCCGAGCGGCTTGGTGTTCACCACGTCCACCGCTTCCAGCCCCGCCCGCCGCGCTACGGCGACCGCGAACCGCATGTTGCCGAGCTGGCGCGGATCGTGGGCGTCGGTCGAGAGGACGAAGCGCGCGCCGTAGGCCTTGGCCGCGGCGGCCAGCGTATCCGGGAGATCGAGCCGCTCGCTGCCGTTGATCTCGAGCAGACAACCGGCGGCGGCCGCGGCGCGCGCCACGACATCGAAATCCAGGGCGTAGGGTTCGCGGCCGTTGACCACGCGCCCGGTGGGGTGGCCGATCGCGTCGACGTACGGATTGGCGATCGCGCCCAGCAGGCGGTCGGTGATCTGGCGCTCGCTCTGCTTCAGTCCGTAGTGAATCGTCGCCACCACGTAGTCCGCTTCCGCGAGTACGTCGTCCTCGAAGTCGAGGTGGCCGTTCTCCAGGATGTCCATCTCGACGCTCTTCAGCACGCGCACGCCTGAGCTTGCATTCAGCTTGTCGATGGTCTTCCACTGGGCGCGTAGTTTCGCGGCGTCGAGTCCCGACATCGAGACGCGCTTGGAGTGATCGGTGATCGCGATGTACGCGTAGCCCAGCGCGCGGGCGGCGTCGACCATCGGGCCGATCGCGGTCTGGCCGTCGCTCGAGTCGGTGTGCATCTGCAGGTCGCCGCGGATCTGTTCGAGCGTCACGAGCTTCGGCAAACGATGCGTGCGCGCCAGCTCGATCTCGCCGCGCGCTTCGCGCAGCTCCGGCGGAATCCAGTCGAGGCCGAGGGCGGTGTAGACGTCTTGCTCGGTGCGCCCTGCCGCGCGGCGCGTGCCTTCGTACACGCCGTATTCATTGAGCTTGAGCTTCTTCGCCTGCGCGATTTTGCGCAGCTCGATGCTGTGCGCCTGCGAGCCCGTGAAGTACTGGAGTGCTGATCCATAGGCGTCGGGCTCCACCGCCCGCAGGTCCACCTGGAGGCCGTTCGAGAGCCGCACGGTGGCGCGGGTCGGGCCCCGCGACACGACTCGCTTGACGTCGGGATAGGCCGTGAAGCGGGTCATCACGTCGTCGGGCGCGGGGCTTGTGACCAGGATGTCCAGATCGCCGATCGTCTCGCGACGGCGGCGGAAGCTCCCGGCGACCTCGATCTCCTGAACGGCGCCTCCGGCGCCCCGCAGAAACTCGACGAGTGCCCGCGCGTGATGCTCCGCCTCGTGCAGGATCATCCGCCGCTCGGCGCGCTCGGCCTGCCCGAGGCCGGCGCGGATCTTCTCGACCATCTTCGGGCCGAACCCGGCCAGCTTGGCGACTTTCCCCGCGTCGATCGCCTTCGCCAGGTCGGCGACCGTTTTCACTTTGAGTTTTTCGTGCAGCAGTTTGACCCGTTTGGGACCGAGGCCGGAAATGCGCAGCAGGTCGAGGAGTCCGGCGGGGAGCTTCTTGATGAGCGTCTGGCGCTGCGGCATGTCGCCGGTGGACACCAATGCCTCGATCTCGCTGGCGATCCCCTCGCCGATGCTGGGCAACTCGGTGAGGTCGTAGCCGCCGGCGCGCACCAGCTCGGCGAGCGGCTCGGGGTGGTCGCGGACCGTGCGCGCGGCGTTGCGGTACGCGCGCACCTTGAACGGATTCGCCTGCGACATCTCGAGCAGATTGGCGACCTCGTCGAGCTGCCGGGCGATGTCGGCGTTTTGCATCGCCACAATAGTAGCACCGGCCCGCCCATCCTTGCGGATGGGGCGGGCCGGTGGTACGCTCCCAAGTCCCGACTCACTTCATTTCCAGCCGGAGGCATGACCCCAATGCTGCGCAAGTTCCTCGGGCCGGTGGTTCTCGCACTCGCACTCCCGATCGCTGCGGCCGCGCAATCCCAGGCGACGACCGGCATCATTCGCGGCGTCGTCTCGGATCCCGCGGGCGCGCCGGTGGTCGGCGCGACGGTGACGCTGCGCGAGACGCAAACCGGCTTCCAGCGCCAGGTCACGACCAACGACCGCGGCGTGTTTGTAGCGTCGTTGCTGCCACTCGGCACCTACGACGTCAGCGCCCGATCGGTCGGCTTGGGCGAAGTCAAGCGCACCGGCGTCCCGCTGCGCGTGGGCGAAACCCGGGATCTGGATCTGCGCCTGGCGGCGGTGGAGCTCCAGGCGGTGACGGTGGAAGCGAGCCAGCCGGTCGTAGACGCGTCCAAGGTCGAGACGTCCACACGCCTGCCCAACGAGGCGGTCGCCGGCCTGCCGAACAACGGCCGCAACTACTTGAACCTCACGCTACTCACACCCAATGTGGCGCTGGTGCAGGGCCCCGACGGCGACGAATTGAACATCGGCGGGCAGAAGGGGATCCACAACAACGTCAGCGTGGACGGGGCGGACTTCAACAACCCGTTCTTCGGCGAGCAGCGCGGCGGCCAGCGCCCGCCGTTCACGTTCAACCTCGACGCGGTACAGGAGATCGTCGTGGTGGCGGGGGGCGCGAACGCCGAGTTCGGGCGCTCGTCGGGCGGGTTCGTCAACGTGATTACGAAGTCGGGCACCAACCAGCTGCGCGGCACCGCGCATTTCTACGGCAAGTCGGACGCCATATCGGGCACGCCGACCGCGCATCCCGGCAACCCTTCCTTTACGCCCGATTTCCGCCAGGATCAGTTCGGCTTCACGCTGGGTGGGCCGTTGAAGCGAGACCGGGCATTCTTCTTCATCGCGTATGACCAGCAGCTCTACGATGAAGTGAAACAGAAGACACGGCCGGCGAGCCCGGCGTTCACCGCGCTCAAGGCCTGGATGGACACAGCCTATGCCGGGGCATTGCTGGGTGACTTTGGAGCGATCTCCCGGACGAATGATGCCCGGGCGCTGCTCGCGAAGTTCGACTTCCGGCTCTCGGACCGGCACAACTTGTCGCTCAAATACAATTACACGTGGTCGCAGCAGCAGAACGGCACCTTCGATGTCGCCAGCTGGGCCCGCAGCGCCAATGCCGTCGAGCAGGACCACTCGAACGCGGTGAACGGGAGCCTGGTGTCGTACTTGTCGTCCAACACCTCGAACGAGCTGCGCTTCCAGTACTCCCGCGAGGATCGACCCCGGCCCTACGAGGGCCCGCGGAGCGCGCTGCTCGGCACCAACCCGGCCGACCCGCCGGCGTTGCGGCCCTTCCCGGACGTCGCGATGGACTTCGGCGGCACGTTCCGGTTCGGCATGCCCTTCTTTATCCCCGTGCAGTACTACGACACGCGGCTTCAGCTGCTCGACAACCTGTCCATGGCCAAGGGCAACCACTTCTTCAAGGTCGGCGCCGAGTTCAACCGCGTGAACTCGGTGCAGACGTTCATCGGATTCGCGAACAGCCGCTATATCTTCGCTTCTGTGCAAGGATTCCTGGACTATCTGGCCGATTCGACCAACGGCGGCGGTCTCTTGTTGTACCTCCAGCAGGCCGGCGTCGGCCGGTCCGTCCGCGCGGCCGGTACGCAGGAGATCCCCCAGACCGAGCTCGCGCTCTACGTGCAGGACAGCTGGAAGCCGAGCCCGAAGCTGACGCTCGACTACGGCCTCCGGTGGGAGGCGCAGATCGAGCCCGATCCCCTGACGCCGCCCAGCCAGGTGTTCTTCGGGCCGTTCATCGGGCAGACCCGCACGCGGCTCAACAGCGACGGCAACTCCGTCGTCAGCACCTTCCCGTCTGACGGCACGCTCCCCTCGGACAAGAAAATGTTCCAGCCGCGATTTGGCTTCGCGTACGATCCCAACGCCGATGGCCGGCAGGTGATCCGCGGCAGCGCCGGCGTGTACTACGCGCGCATTCCGGGCTTGAACCTCGCGTCCAGCCGCAGCACCAACGGCTCGATCGGCCTGACGTACGTCACAGGCGGCGCTGGCGCTCCCGCGTTTGGCGCGCTCTTCCCGAGCAACGTTGCCCCGGCCGCCGTCGTCCACCCGGACGTGTTCGTGTTCGACCAGAACTTCCAAAACCCCCGCACGCTGAGCCTCAGCCTGGCGTACGAGCGGCAGCTGGGCAGCGACCTGGGCGCCTCGATCAGCGTCACCCACGCCCGAACCGATCACCTGACGCGGTTCATCAACCGCAATGACGCGGTGTTCGGGTCTCCGTGGGACTCCGCCCTCACGAGTGCCGCCGATACAAACGGCGTAGGGGCCCTCACCACGGTCGAGAGCAGCGCGAGGTCGCGCTACACCGGTATCACGGTCGGCTTGAAACGGGTCCTCGACCCCAACTTCCAGTTCCAGATCAACTACACCCTGTCGTTCGACAAGTCGGACGACGACAACGAGCGCGACCCGTTCACGTTGCGCTACGCGCGGGCCGACTCGCTCAGGACCGAATACAACTGGAGCGACCGCGATCAACGCCACCGGGTCAATGTCTGGGCTCTGGTGAGGCTGCCGGGTGCGATCTACATGAACAACCGCGTGAGCTACTACTCGGCGCAGCCTGTGTCGGAGCATTGCGGGGCCGGCAATGTTGGCGACGGTACACGCGCCGCGAGCGCCGCGGACCGGATCTGCGCGGATAGCAGCATTTTGAAGCGGAACACCTTGCGCAAGGACAACGCCTACTTCTCCTGGGACCTGCGGTTGTCGAGACCGTTCAACCTCGGGAGGCAGGGCCAGGTCGAAGCGATCCTCGAGGTGTTCAACCTCACCGGAAGCGACAACTTCCGCGATCCGTCGTACGGCAACCTGGTGTTCAATTTCGACGGGACGATCCGCAGCGGCCTCGGCGACCCGCGACAGCTACAGGCAGGGCTGCGCTGGATATTCTGAGACGGTAGAGGACGGTAGGAGACGGAAAAAGGGACGGTGGGGGCATGCCCCTACCGTCCCTTACCGTCCTAGTTCACAGTGACTTCCTGCACCATCCCATGCATCACGTGCGGCTTCTGGTCTTTCGTGTCGGGAACGTAGCACGTCAGCAGGTACTTCCCGGGCGTAAGCGCGATCGTGAACCACCCGGCCTTCCCCTGGTCGGGGCCGACCAAGCCGCCGATCGGTTTCGCCGGTCCCATGCCCTTCATCCCGCCCGCCAACCACTGCTGCCAGTCGGCGACGGTCTTTCCCGGCGCCAGCTGCTCGAAGCCGATCTCGTGTACCTGCGGGCCCGCGTTCTCAACCCGGATGGTGTGCGTCCCAGCCCTGAGCGGCTTCGAGAGCGAGAACGCGTAGTCGGAGAGCGTGACTGTGACGTCCGCCTGCGGTTCCGCCGCCGGAGCCGACGCGCCCAGAGGCGCCGGCGCGACGACCAGTTGGCGCACCATCCCCTTCATCACGTGGGGCGTTCCCTGCGCGTCCGGGATGAAGCAGACCACGTAGTAGATGCCGGGCTCGAGGCGCGACGTGGCGTTGGAGCTGTCTGTCCCCGTTACGACGCCGGGGCCCGCGGGGAACGTCATCCATGCAGGAATCGGTCCCTGGGATACCATGGCGTTCCGAATCTCCGCTAACGTCTTTCCCGGCGCGCCCAGCAGCACCGCCTGGTGCGGCTCACGGCCCTGATTCAGCATTTTGAAGGTGGTGAGCCCCGCGGGAATCGTGTCGGGGGCGGCGAAGGCATAGTCGGTCGCGATGATGGTGACGACGTTCGGTGCCGCGGGCGGTGCGGCGGGGCGCCCGCAGGCGGTCAGCCAGAAAACCAAGGTACCGGTGATCAACAGCATTTTCACGAATCGTTCTCCTTGATGTGGCGATTGAACCTTCAGGTACGTTGCAGCAGGACAATTCCGGAGAAGCGGCTGAACTCCTCACGCTTCTTCTTCGAATACAACTTGGCGACCAGGTTCCAGAGCCACGCCATCGGCATCGTCCGCTTCAAGCGCAGCGATTCCGCCCACATCGAGCGGTACTCCGCCTCGGCCCAGCCGTGCGGCGCGAAGAATTGCGTGCCCTCGGCCGGCGCAAACCGGAACGGCGTGTTCCCCTCCTCGAGTTTCCGGCCCCAGGTCTTCGCCAGCATCTTCAGCAATTGAGGTGAGCCGAGATCGATGAGGAACCACCCGAAGCCGCCGGCGTGGAGGTCGTCCGTCAGTCGCCCAACCTCGGCCGGCTCGAGGTAGACCAGCAATCCTTCGGCCACGACCAATGTGCCTCCACCACCACCGCTCACCGCGTCTTGGAACAGCTCTTGGCGCCGGTCGCGGTCGGTGAGGTCCACGGCCACGCGCTCGAGCTGACAGCGCGGCTTCTCCCCCGCGAGCTGTTCCTTCTTGTACGCGAGCATGTCGGGAAAATCCACCTCGATCCACCGCAGGCCGCCCGGCAGGGGGAGGCGGTAGGGGCGGGTGTCGAGACCCGCAGCGAGGTTGACGACGGTGTGCACGCCGTCGCGCGCGATGGCGCGGAGGATCAGCTCGTCCATGACCGCGGTGCGGACGATCATCGGCCACGCCATGGCGCGGCCCCGCGGCATCGCGCGCACGATCTCCTCGCCGCGCGCGCCCGCGAGGCGACGCGCGTACGGGTCCGAAAACAACGCGTCGGGCCGCTCGCTTTCCATAGCCCGGTAGATGGCGACCCAACGCGCGGTGTCGGAAACGTGGGTGATGGGGTTGGAAGGCGGCATTGCGGGGCGAAACTTAATGCCGCTGACTATCTTTCGGCCACCGAGGCGGTAGCTCAGTTGGTAGAGCAACGGACTTTTAATCCGTAGGTCCTGGGTTCGATCCCCAGCCGCCTCACTTGGCCCGTTTGCGGAGTTCTGGCCCCTCGTGGCCGGCGAGATCGGCGTCGAGTTGGCGGATCACTCGGCACTCCCCGATCCGCTGCCTGTGGACACCGTCGCGATCGTCGTCGCGGCGGGAGGGTGCGAGCACGAGCTTGCGGGGTTCCTCCGCGGCTTCGCGGCCCCGCCCCGCACTCCGATTCTCGCGGTCGGAGCGAGCACCGGACACCGCCACGCCGCGCACGCCGTGGCCGCGGGCGCGGCGGACTACTTCGCCCTCCCTGAGGATCGAGACGCCCTGCGGGATACGCTTGCGGCCGCCGTGGCGCGCCGCCGCGAGGCGGTGGCGCGCGCCACCCTGGCGCGCCTGGAGTCGCAGGCCCACGCCTTCCGCGAGATCGTGGGGGAGAGCGCGGCGCTGCGAACGGCGCTGGAGCGGGCGGCCCGCATCCTGCCTCATGGCGACGCGACGGTTCTCGTCACGGGGGAGACGGGCACCGGCAAGGAGCTGCTGGCCCGCGCGGTCCACTATGGCGGTCCTCGGGCCGACGCGCCGTTCGTGGAGGTGAACTGCGCGGCAATCCCGAGCCAGCTGCTCGAGAGTGAGCTGTTCGGGTACGAGCGCGGCGCCTTCACCGACGCCAAGACTGCGAAGCCGGGGCTGTTCGAATCCGCCGAGAGCGGCTCGCTGTTCCTCGACGAGATCGACCGGCTCGCGCTCGAGCTGCAAGCGAAACTGCTGCGAACGCTGGACCAGAAGACGACACGCCGGCTCGGGTCCACCTCGAGCCGGCGGTTTGATGTGCGGCTCATCGCCGCTACGAATGCCGATCTCAATGCGGAAGTCCGCGCGGGGCGGTTTCGCGAGGATCTCTACTATCGCCTCAACGTTGTGAGCCTCGAGCTGCCTCCCCTCAGAGCTCGGGGTGACGACGTGATCCGCCTGGCCGAGTTCTTCCTCAAGAAGTTCAGCGCTCAGTACGCGCTTCCCGAACCCGCGCTCAGCGCTGCCGTGCGCGCCGCGTTGTCGGCGCATCCGTGGCCCGGCAACGTGCGCGAGCTCCGTAACGTCATCGAGCGCGCGTTGCTGCTCTCGCCACCCGGGACCCTCGACCTGACAGAAATCGAGGCTCGTCCCTCGCGCTCTCAAGTGGACGGCGCGCTGCCGTTCCCGGCCCGGTTGTCGGAGGTCGTCCAGGCGGCTGCCCGAGCGATGCTCGACCTCACGCTGGGCAATCGCTCGGAGGCGGCTCGGCGGCTGGGGATCTCCCGATCGCGCCTGCAGCGACTGCTGCGTGGCGAGCACGGGGACGACGAGGATGAAGCGGAGTGAGTCATCTGCCCCGCGGTGCTCCAGCCGCCTCGGGGCCAGGTGGCCGTCCAGCAACGACTTGCCTTGGGCCCGGGAAATGCGCGGACATCATGGAATCCTCACCTGAGAGACGGCTCATGCGACGTAAGACGGTCATGGCTGGCGTGCTCGCCCTCGTCCTGGTCGGTTGCGGCGACAATCCCGGTCCAACCGGCGTACCGGACGCGCAGCTTACCATCGTGCGCCAGGACTCGCTGGCGCCGCCGCTGCTCACCACCCAAGCCAGCTTCTGGGCGAAGGTCGGGGACGGGCGCGAGATTCCCCTGTACTATCAGGGCGCGGCCCCGGGCGATACCGGCGACGAATACTTGCGCTTCGAGGTGCCGGGGGACGGCCTCTACCGGAAGCCCGACGGGACAGCGTTCCTACCCGGCGACTCCATCCTCATCACGGTGACCGTTCTCGACCCGACCCGGTTTCTGTATCGGTTCGAACCGTCCGGATTGCGGTTCTCTCCGGACCATCCCGCACGGCTCAAGATCAAGTACTTCGACTGCGACCACGACTTCAACGGGGATGGTGTCATCGACGCGGAGGACGTCCGAATCGAGGGACTCCTCGGGGTCTGGGAGCGCAGCGGTCCGGGGGCGTCGTGGTTCCGCCTTGGGGCCGTGCAATTCGAGGAGCTCGACGAGCTCGACGCGAACATCCCGGGGTTCTCGGACCACTCCATCGCTTGGTGATGATGCCGAGAGACGAATCGGCGCTCTTGACCGGCCTCCGTGGCCTGCTCGAGGAGGGTCGCTATCAGCAGTTGCTGGCGCGCCTGGACGAGCTTCCGCGGGAGTCGCTGCTCCAGCGCACGCCGTTCGCTCTGCTGGCGGCGGAAGCTCACGGGCGGCTCGGGAACGCCGATGAGGCCGAGCGGTGGGCCGTTCTGGCACTGGGTTTGGCGCGCGCCAAGGGAGAGCTGCACGCGGAGCTCCGCGCGCGAAACCTCCAGGGAGCGGTAGCGCTCCTGCGGGGTGATGCGGATCGGGCGGAGGAGTGTTTCGCTGCAGCGCTGGAGATGACGGCGGCCGCGGGTGATCGCGCGGTGGAAGCTCGTTGTCTGAATAACCTCGGCATCATTGCCAAGCTGCGCGGCCAGCCCGAAGCGGCGCTCGTCTGGTACCAGCGCGCGCTCGCGGCGTGGCGGCAGGCTGGCCAACTGCGGGGCATGGCGGAAACCCACCATAACATCGAGATCAGCCGGCGCGGGCTCGGCGACCTCCAGGGTGCGATCGAAGCGACGGAAGAGGCGATGCGGTTGGCGCTCGAGCTGAACGACGACGCCCTCGTGGGGCGGGCGTTGAGCGGTCGAGCTGACCTCCACCTGCGTCTGGGCGACGTGACGCTGGCTGGCGCAGAGCTCGAGCGCGCCGAGGCGGCGTACGAGCGGGCGAACTACCGCGCACGTCTGCCGGAAGTCTGGCGCCTGCAGGCGGGCGTCGCTCGGGGGGGGGGCGATGCCTCGGGCGCGGTGCAGTTGCTCGAACGCGCTCGCGCGGCCGGCGCCGAGCAAGGGACGGCGGAAGTCCTCGCCGAGGTCGAGCGCGACCTGGGCGCGGCGCTCGAGGCCACCGGCGACCGCGCGGGCGCGCGAGCGGCCCGCGAGCGAGCCCTCGTCATTTTCCGGCGCCTCGGTGCAGCCGACGAGGCTCAGGCCCTGGAAGCCCTTCTCGCCTAGCTGCCCCGTTTCGAGCCAGCCAGCAACGCTATAGTACAGGTTGAAGCTCGCTTCACACTCGTTATCCCACAGTGCCGCAACGATTTCGACGTGCCCGCAGGAGGTACGCGTCTTGCCCTCCCATGCTCCCGTACCCCTTGCGTGGAGGCTTTTATGAGGACGCGTCTGCTACCGCTGGGCATCCCTCTGGTGATGTTCGCGGCCGCTTGTTCGGAAGGGACCACGGGGGCCGTCAGTCTCGCGCTGACCACGGCCAGTGCCTTGGGCAGTACGGCGGCGCCACAGATTACAACCGCCGGCGACAGCACGGTGATCGCCCTCGGCAACGACACTATCATCTTGCGCAGCGTCGAGTTGGTATTGCGCGAGATCGAGCTCAAGGCCGTCGAGGACGCCGCCTGCGACACTATCGCGGACAACGACGACTGTGAGGAGTTCGAAACCGGGCCGGTGCTGGTCTCGCTGCCGCTCGGCGCTACTGCCACCGAGACGATGATCAGCGTCAGCGCTCCCGCGGGGCAGTACGATAAGCTCGAGTTCAAGATCCACAAGCCGAGTGATTCAGATGAAGCCGCCTTTATTGCAGCGCATCCCGACTTCAACGGCGTGTCGATCCGCGTGACCGGCACCTACAGCCAGGCCGGAACTCGCAGCAACTTCACGTTCACGTCTGACCTCGAGGCGGAGCAGGAAATCGAGTTGGCGCCGCCCATCACGGTCAGCGAAGGCGCCGCCACTACCGTGACCCTGCGCGTAGATGTGGCGAGCTGGTTCTTGAACGCGGGTGGAACCGCCCT
>WNFK01244460.1_pt1 | contig 21415 bp, 20 predicted proteins | sample 5400281 | NCBI WGS metagenome assembly WNFK01 (sample SAMN13153350, study PRJNA577476) | soil metagenome | isolation source: 20 cm soil on Douglas fir-dominated hillslope | place: USA:California | collected 2013-09-17
CCAGATGACCGTAAATATCGCCGTAAACCCTTGTCCTGGCGGCCGAAGTCTTGACACCTTGTAGGCCGTAGGCTAGACTCTCGCCACTTTATCACCCCCGGTAACGGGCGCTTCCCGGCGAGTGCTTCCTTAGGCAATGACGGAAATTCTCTCCAATGGTGGAGGTAGCTGTCGTCTCGCGCGGCCCCGCGCGGGTGGCGGCCACGTTCTCACGGCTTGATGCTCGATTCGACCACGGACACCTTTCCCAAGCTCGCGCTCCACAACGCCGGGCGGCTCTCCGGGAAGGTCGCCATTCGTGAGAAGCATCTCGGGATCTGGCAGTCGTACACCTGGAGCCAGTACGCCGAGCAGGCCCGCCTGATCGCTCTGGGCCTGGCCGCCCTCGGCTTCACGCGCGGGGACAAGACCGCGGTGGTGGGCGACAACCGGCCCGCGCTGTACTGGGCGATGCTGGCCACGCAGGCGCTCGGAGGGGTCGCGGTCCCGCTGTACCAGGACTCCATCGAGAAGGAGATGGAGTACATCGTCGACCACGCGGAGGCCCGCTTCGCGATCGTCGAGGACCAGGAGCAGGTCGACAAGCTGCTCCACGTCCGGGCGCAGTGTCCCGGGCTCGAGTACGTCATCTACGACGACCCGGGAGGGCTCCGGCACTACAAGGATTCCTGCCTGCTGAGCCTCCAGGAGCTGCAGGAGCGCGGGCGGAAGTTCGCCGAGGCCCGGCCGGGCTACTTCGAGCAGGAGGTGGCCAGGGGCGCGGCCGAGGACACCGCGGTCATCGCCTACACCTCCGGCACCACCGGGCAGCCCAAGGGGGCCATGCTCTCCCATCGCAACCTGATCGAGACCGCGCGCAGCGCCGTCTCACGGGAGCGGCTCGACGAGACCGAGGAGGTCATGGCCTACCTGCCGATGGCGTGGATCGGCGACCACATGTTCTCCTTCAGCCAGTCGATGGTGGCGGGCTTCACCACCAACTGCCCCGAGAGCGCAGAGACGGTCCTGGCCGACCTCAAGGAGATCGGCCCGACCTACTTCTTCGCGCCGCCGCGCATCTGGGAGAACATCCTCACCTCGGTGATGATCCGGGTGGACGACACCGCCCGGATCAAGCGCTGCCTGGTGCGCTTCTTCCTCGACCTGGCGCGCCGCGTGGAGCGCTGCCGCCTCGGTCACCGACCGGTCGCGCTGCGGGACCGGCTGCTCTACCCGCTCGGGCGGCTCCTGGTCTACGGCCCGCTGCGGGACAACCTCGGCATGAGCCGCATCCGGGTCGCCTACACCGCGGGGGAGGCGATCGGGCCCGAGCTGTTCGAGTTCTACCGCTCCCTCGGCATCAACGTGAAGCAGCTCTACGGCATGACCGAGTCGAGCGCGCTGATCTGCATCCAGCAGGACGGCGACGTCAAGCTCGACACGGTGGGGCCGCCCCTGCCCGGGGTGGAGGTGCGCGTCAGCCCGAGCGGGGAAGTGCTGTACCGGAGCCCGGGCGTCTTCCAGGGCTACTACAAGAAGCCGGCTTCTTCGACGAGGACGGCCACCTCAAGATCATCGACCGCGCCCGCGACGTGGGCCGCCTGGCGGGGGGCACGATCTTTGCGCCCAAATATCTCGAGAACAAGCTGAAGTTCTCGCCCTACATCAAGGAGGCGGTGTGCGTGGGCGACGGCCGCCCGTTCGTGGCCGCCCTGCTCAACATCGACTTGGTCTCGGTCGGCAACTGGGCCGAGCGGCGCGGGCTCGCGTACACGAGCTACACCGATCTCGCCCAGAAGCCCGAGGTGTACGAGCTGATCCGGCAGGAGGTCGTCCGGGTCAACCGGAGCCTGCTCGAGGACGAGGCGCTCCGCGGCGCCCAGATCCGGCGCTTCCTCCTGCTCCACAAGGAGCTCGATCCGGACGACCAGGAGATCACGCGCACCCGCAAGGTGCGGCGCGGCTTCATCGGTCAAAAGTACGCTCCCCTCATCGAGGCGCTCTACGGCGCCGGCGACTCGGTCCAGGTCGAGGCGCAGGTGACCTACGAGGACGGCCGCACCGCCACCGTGCGGGCCGCGGTGCGACTCGGCGAGGCCGAGACGTTCGCGGTCGCGGGAGCGCCCGCGTGAGGGAGCCCACGACCCCGCCGCCGGTCGCGTCCGCCACTCCGCTGCTGGAGGTGGACGAGGTCAGCGTGCGCTTCGGCGCCATCCAGGCCCTCGATCGGGTGAGCCTCGAGATCGGGCGCGGGGAGATCGTGGCGATCATCGGCCCCAACGGGGCGGGCAAGACCACGCTGCTCAACGTGATCAGCGGCTTCTACCACCCGACCGCGGGCCGGATCCGCTTCGAGGGGCGCGACCGCACGCGCCTGCGGCCCTACGACGTGGCGGCCCTGGGAATCGCCCGGACCTTCCAGAACGTGGCCCTCTTCAAGGGCATGAGCGTGCTCGACAACATCATGACCGGGCGGCTCCTCAAGATGCGGGGCAGCTTCCTGTGGGAGGCGCTCTACTGGGGCCCCGCGATGCGGCAGGAGCTCGCGCATCGGGAGTTCGTCGAGCGCATCATCGACTTCCTGGAGATCGAGGCCATCCGCAAGGCGGGGGCGGGCACGCTGCCCTACGGGCTGCAGAAGCGCGTGGAGCTGGCCCGCGCCCTGGCCGCCGAACCCACGCTCCTGCTGCTGGACGAGCCGATGGCGGGCATGAACGTCGAGGAGAAGGAGGACATGTGCCGCTTCATCCTCGGTGTCAACGACGAGTTCGGGACCACGATCGCGCTGATCGAGCACGACATGAGCGTGGTCATGGACATCTCGGACCGGGTGATCGCGCTCGACTACGGGCGCAAGATCGCGGACGGGCGACCCGACGAGGTGCGCGCCGACGAGGGCGTGATCGACGCCTACCTGGGGGTGAGCCATGCTTGACGTCCTCTACGGGGTGCTGGTCGGGCCCCTGAAGGACATGGTGGGCGCCCCCGCGTTCCTGGCCGAGGTGGTGATCGGCGGCCTCGCCGCGGGCCTCATGTACTCCCTGGTGGCCCTCGGTTTCGTGCTCATCTACAAGGCCTCCGGGGTCTTCAACTTCGCCCAGGGCGTCATGGTGCTCTTCGCGGCCCTGACCCTGGTCGGGCTGATGGAGCGCGGAGCCCCGCTGGTGCTCGCCCTGCTCCTCACGATGGCGGTGATGGGGGCGCTCGCCTTCGCGATCGAGCGGGTGGTGCTGCGCCCGCTCGTCAACCAGGAGCAGATCATCTTGTTCATGGCCACCATCGGCCTCAACTTCTTCCTGGAGGGCTTCGGCGAGCTGGTGTGGGGGAGCAACGTCAAGCGGCTCGACGTGGGCATCCCGGACAGCTCGTTCATGGTGTGGGGGGTGCAGGTCAACCGGCTCGAGCTGACCGCCGCGATCACCGCCGCGGTGCTGGTGGCGGTGATGGCGGTCTTCTTCCAGCGCACCCGGATCGGCCGCGCGCTGCGCGCGGTGGCCGACGACCACGAGGCCGCGCTCTCGATCGGTATCCCCCTCAACACCATCTGGATCGTGGTGTGGTCGGCCGCGGGCCTGGTGGCGATCGTGGCCGGGATCATGTGGGGGGCCAAGAGCGGGGTGCAGTTCAGCCTCTCGCTGATCGCGCTGAAGGCCCTGCCGGTCCTGATCCTGGGCGGCTTCACCTCGGTGCCCGGCGCCATCGTGGGCGGGCTGATCATCGGGGTGGGGGAGAAGCTCGCCGAGGTGTACTGGGGGCCGCTGGTGGGCGGCGCCATCGAGAACTGGTTCGCCTACGTGCTCGCCCTCGCCTTCCTGCTGGTGCGGCCGCAAGGCCTCTTCGGCGAGCGCATCATCGAAAGAGTGTAGGGCGTGATCTACCGGGAAGCGGGGCAGTTCAAGAGCACGTACGCGAGCGATCAGGCGGTGTTCCCGATCCGTCAGGATCGGATCGTGGTGGGCCTCGCCGTTGCGGCGGCGGTGATCGCGGTGCCGCTGGTGGCGGACGAGTACTGGCTGCAGGCGGTGCTGATCCCGTTCCTGATCTACTCGCTGGCCGCCCTCGGCCTCAACCTGCTCACCGGCTACGCGGGGCAGGTGTCGCTCGGCACCGGCGGCTTCATGGCGGTGGGCGCCTACTCCGCGTTCAAGATCACGAGCGCGTTCCCCCGCCTGAGCGTGCTGGTCGCGTTTCTCCTGGCCGGGCTCGTCACCGCCCTGGTCGGCATCGTGTTCGGGCTGCCGTCGCTGCGCATCAAGGGGTTCTACCTGGCGGTGGCCACCCTGGCCGCCCAGTTCTTCCTCCTCTGGCTCTTCAACAAGGTGGCCTGGTTCACCGACTACGCGTCCTCCGGCACCATCACCGCGCCCCCGCGCACGGTGGCCTCGGTCATGGTGACCGGGCCGGCCGCGACCGCCCCGGTCCGCTACCTGACCGCGCTCGCCTTCGTGGCCGTCTTCGCCATGATCGCCAAGAACCTCGTGCGCGGGCGGGTGGGCCGCTCGTGGATGGCGATCCGCGACCGCGACATCGCGGCCGAGATCATCGGGGTGCGCCCGCTGCGCACCAAGCTGCTCGCCTTCGCGATCAGCTCGTTCTTCTGCGGGGTGGCGGGCGCGGAGTACGTCTTCCTCTACCTGGGCAGCGCGGAGACCCTGGCCTTCGACATCAACGTGTCGTTCCTGGTCCTGTTCATGGTCATCATCGGCGGGCTCGGCTCGATCCTGGGGTCGTTCCTGGGCGCCGCCTTCATCGTGATGGTGCCGATCTTCCTCACCAACGTGCCCCACCTGCTGGGCCTCGCCATGCCGGTGGCCCTGCAGAAGCAGATCGAGCTCATGGTGTTCGGCGGGCTCATCATCCTGTTCCTGATCGTCGAGCCCCACGGTCTCGCGCGGCTCTGGCAGATCGCCAAGGAGAAGCTGCGGCTCTGGCCGTTCCCGTACTGAGAGCGTTCCATCCCGACGAGAGCAAGGAGGAAGTGCCCATGACCCTACGACGTGTCGTGATCGCGCTGTTGGCCCTGGTGGTGATCGCCGGTCCGATGGCGGGTACCGTCTCGGCCCAGGCCAAGGAGATGTTCGTCCCCTCGACCGTCTACCGCACCGGCCCCTACGCCCCGAGCGGCACCCCGTTCGCCAACGGGCTGTGGGACTACCTCACCATGATCAACGAGCGCGACGGCGGGGTGAACGGCGTCCGGCTCGTGGTCGAGGAGTGCGAGACCCAGTACGACACCAAGCAGGGGGTCGAGTGCTACGAGCGGCTCAAGGGCAAGAACGGCGGGGCGATGGTGTTCAATCCGCTCAGTACCGGCATCACGTACCAGCTGATCCCCAAGGCGGGAGTGGACAAGATCGTGGTCCACTCGATGGGCTACGGCATGACCGCGGCCTCGGACGGGCGGTGGTTCCCGTGGGTGTTCACCTTCCCGACCACCTACTGGAGCCAGGCCTCCTCGGTCATCCGCTACATCGGCCAGCAGGAGGGCGGGCTCGACAAGCTCAAGGGCAAGAGGATCGTCCACATCTACCACAACAGCCCCTACGGCAAGGAAGCCAACCCCACCCTCGAGGAGCTGGCACGCCTGCACGGCTTCGAGCTGACCCTGCTCGCGGTGGACCATCCGGGCCAGGAGCAGAAGGCCACGTGGCTCCAGGTGCGGCGGATCAATCCGGCGTGGGTGTTCATGTCGGGCTGGGGGGTGATGAACCAGGTCGCGGTGAAGGAGGCGGCCGCCATCAACTTCCCGATGGACCATTTCATCGGCAACTGGTGGTCGGCCAGCGAGGCCGACGTCATCCCGGCCGGCGACGGGGCCAAGGGCTACAAGGGCGCCACCTTCCACGCCCCGGGAGCCAACTTCAAGGTGCACGCCGACATCGTCAAGTTCGTCTACGACCGGAACAAGAACATCGGGCCGAAGGACAAGATCGGCGAGGCGCTCTACAATCGCGGGGTCGTCAACGCGATGTACCTCACGGAGGCCTTCCGGACCTCCATGGCCAAGTACGGCAACAAGCCGCTGACCACCGAGCAGGTGCGCTGGGGCTACGAGCACCTGAATCTCACCGAGGCCCGGCTGGACCAGATCGGGCTCAAGGGCTTCACCCACCCGGTGAAGGTGACCTGCGAGGACCACGAGGGCAGCGGGCCGGTGCTGATCCAGCAGTGGGACGGCAAGAAGTGGAACATCGTGTCCGAGTGGATCCAGCCCATGAAGGAGGTCGTCCGCCCGAAGCTCGAGCTGGCCGCGGTGGAGGAGGGCAAGAAGCTCGGGTACACGATGCGCGACTGCTCCAAAGAGAACTAGGCGGAGAGACGGAGCCGTCGTGAGCGACGCCGCCCACCCGCTGCTGTCGGTGAACAACATCGAGGTGATCTACGACCACGTGATCCTCGTGTTGAAGGGCGTGTCGCTCCAGGTCCCCGGGGAGGGCATCGTGGCCCTCCTCGGGGCCAACGGAGCCGGGAAGTCCACCACGCTCAAGGCCATCTCCGGGCTCCTCCGGACCGAGCGCGGTGAGGTGACCAAGGGCGGCATCGAGCTGGGCGGGGAGGCGATCCACCGCCGCGCGGCGTCCGAGATCGTGCGGCGAGGGGTGGTGCAGGTGATGGAGGGCCGCCACGTCTTCGAGCACCTGACGGTGGAGGAGAATCTGCTGACGGGTGGCTACACCCGGCGCAACGGCCACTCGCTCAAGGCGGACCTGGAGCGGGTCTACGGGTACTTCCCGCGGCTGCGGGACCGGCGCTCGCTCGACGCGGGCTACATCTCGGGGGGCGAGCAGCAGATGCTCGCGATCGGCCGCGCCCTGATGGCGCACCCGCGCCTGATGCTGCTCGACGAGCCCTCGATGGGGCTCGCCCCCATGCTGGTGCAGGAGATCTTCGAGATCGTGGGCCGGCTGAACCGGGAGGAGCGGGTGGCGGTCCTGCTCGCCGAGCAGAACGCCAACATGGCCCTCCGCTTCGCCCAGTACGTGTACGTCATGGAGAACGGCCGGGTGGTGCTGGACGGCGACGTCAAGGCGGTCAGCGAGAACGAGGACATCAAGGAGTTCTACCTGGGGCTGTCCGGTGTCGGGCAGCGGAAGAGCTATCGCGACGTCAAGAACTACCGGCGCCGCAAGCGGTGGCTCTCGTGAGAATCCGGCCATGAGCGCTCAGCTCGAGATCGCGGAGGTCTCCAAGTCCTTCGGGGGAGTGCTGGCGGTGAGCCGGGTGAGCCTCGAGGTGCGCCGGGGCGAGATCCTGTCCGTCATCGGCCCCAACGGGGCGGGCAAGACCACGCTGCTCAACATGATCAGCGGCTTCTACCACCCGGACTCCGGGCGCATCGCGCTCGAAGGCAGCGACGTCACTCGTAACGCACCGAGTCACCTGGCCGAGCTCGGGATCGCGCGGACCTTTCAGAACATCGCGCTGTTCCGCGGCATGACCGTGCTCGACAACCTCATGCTCGGTCGCCACGTGCGCATGAAGTCGGGGGTGTTGGCTTCGTTCGTCTACTGGGGGTTCGCTCAGCGAGAAGAGGTCGCGCACCGGCGTCGGGTCGAGGACATCATCGACTTCCTCCGGATCCAGGACCTGCGCCGCCGACCCTGCGGCTCCCTGGCCTACGGCCTGCAGAAGCGCGTGGAGCTGGGCCGCGCCCTCGCCCTCGACCCGAAGATCCTCCTCCTCGACGAGCCGATGGGCGGCTGCAATCACGAAGAGAAGGAGGACATGGCCCGGTTCGTCCTCGACGTCAACCACGAGTGGGGCACCACCATCATCCTGATCGAGCACGACATGGGGGTGGTCATGGACATCTCGGACCGGGTGGCGGTGCTGGACATGGGCGTGAAGATCGCCGAGGGCACCCCCGACGAGGTGCGGACGAATCCCCAGGTGATCAAGGCGTACCTGGGCGACGCCAAGGGGATCAGCAATGGAGGCCAGAATGCCTGATCTGACGACGCTTCCCCGCTTGCTGCAGCGCAACGCGCGCGAGCTCGGCGCCCGACCGGCGATGCGTGAGAAGGATCGCGGTATCTGGCAGACCTGGGACTGGCGCCAGTACCTCGACCAGGTGCGGGATCTCGCGCTCGGCCTGGCGTCCCTCGGGTTCCGTCGAGGCGACGGGCTGTCCGTCATCGGCGACAACCGGCCGCGCCTGTACTGGGCCCAGGTGGCCGCGCAGAGCCTGGGCGGGGTCTCGGTCCCCGTCTACCAGGACTCGATCGCCAGGGAGCTGGCCTACGTCTGGAACCACGCGGAGGTGAGCGTGATCGTGGCCGAGGACCAGGAGCAGGTCGACAAGGTCGCGGCCCTGCGTGACGAGCTGCCGGCCCTCCGCCTGGTCGTCTACGACGACCCGAGAGGGATGACCGGCTATCGGCATGACTGGCTCAAGTCCTTCGAAGACGTGCAGGAGGCGGGCCGGAAGTTCGGTGTCGAGCATCCGGGCTTCTTCGAGAACCAGATCGAGCTGGGCCGCGCCGAGGACGTGGCCATCATCTCCTACACCTCCGGCACCACCGGCAATCCCAAGGGCGCGATGATCACGCACGCCAACGCGATCGGCGTGGCGGAGAGCTTTCGGCAGGCGTCGCAGCTCGTGCCGGAGGACACCTCGCTGGCGTATCTGCCCATGGCCTGGGCGGGGGACTCGGTCTACACGCTCTTCGCCAGCCTGGTGGCCGGCTTCTGCGCCAACTGCCCCGAGAGCCCGGAGACGGTGCAGCGCGACCTGCGGGAGCTGGGGCCCTCCACGCTCCTCGCCCCGCCGCGGATCTGGGAGAACATGCTCACCGCCGTTCTGGTACGGGCCGCCGATGCCACGCCGCTCAAGCGCCGGACCTTCGACTACTTTCGCACCGTGGCGGAGCGCGCCGAGATCCTACGCACGGAGGGCAAGCCGCTGCCGGCCGGCCTGAGACTGGCCACCGCGCTCGGCGAGTTCTTCGTGTACGGTCCGGTACGCGACCAGCTGGGCCTCCGGCGGACGAAGTGGGCGCTCACCGGCGGCGCTCCCCTCGGTCCCGATACCTTCCGCTTTTTCCGTTCGATCGGAGTGAACCTCAAGCAGGTGTACGGATCCACCGAGACGACCGGGCTCGTCTCGCTGCAGCCCGACCGGGAAGCGAATCCCACCACCGCCGGGCGGCCGGTGCCGGGGGTGGAGGTCAAGATCGGAGACCGTGGCGAGGTCCTCGTGAAGGGGTGCACGGTGTTCAAGGGCTACTTCCGGAACGAGGAGGCGACCCGGGAGGTGCTCGGCCCCGACGGTTGGTTCCACACCGGCGACGCCGGGTTCATCGATCCCCAGGGGCATCTGGTCATCATCGACCGCGCCAAGGACGTCGGGGCGCTCACCGACGGCACCCCGTTCGCTCCTCAGTTCATCGAGAACAAGCTCAAATTCAGCCCCTACGTCCGTGAGGCGGTCGCGTTCGGCCACGACAAGCCGTTCGTGGCCGCCATGATCGCGATCGACCCCGGCACGGTAGGGAATTGGGCGGAGCGGCGGGGCATTCCCTACACGTCCTACATGGATCTCTCCCAGAAGCCCGAGGTGCGTGAGATGATCCGCGACGAGATCCGCCGAGGCAACGAGACGCTGCCGGAGGGGACGAGGATCCGGCGGTTCCTCCTGCTCACCAAGGACCTGGAGGCCGACGACGCGGAGGTCACCCGGACCCGCAAGGTCCGGCGTCGCTACGTGGCCGACAAGTACGCGACGGTGATCGATGCGCTCTACGGGGGGGCGGCGGAAGCCGAGCTGTCGACGGGCATCACCTACGAGGATGGCCGACAGGCGACCATCCAGTCCCGCATGCGCATCGAGGACGTCGCGGAGGCCGCGGCCGGTGTTTGAAGACTTCGGATTCCTCCTCCTGTTGCTGTCCAACGGCATCATGATCGGCCTGATGTACACCCTCATCGCGCTGGGCTTCGTGCTGGTCTACAAGGCCACCGACGCGGTGAATTTCGCCCAGGGCGAGTTCGTGATGATCGCCGGTCTCGTGGTGGCCGGAGCCCTCGACGCGCTGCGCGCGCCCCTGTGGGTCGCCATCCTCATCGGCCTCGGAGCCATGGTGGGCTTCGGCTTCCTCCTGGAGCGGGTCATGCTGCGGAGGCTCATCGGCCGGCCGGTGATCGCGGTGGTCATGGCCACGATCGGCCTCGCCTCGATCCTGCGCGGCATCGGGCCGTCCACCCTCGGGGCCGGGACCCGGACGCTGCCCCTGCCCATCCCGGACGAGCCGATCGTGCTGGGCCCCCTGTTCATCCCGCCCATCCAGCTCCTGGGCGCGGTGGTGAGCCTGGTTTTCCTCGGCGGGTTCGGGTGGTTCTTCCTCCGATCCCGCAACGGCATCGCCATGCGAGCCATCGCCGACAACCAGCAGGTCGCGCTGGCCATGGGCATCAACGTGGAGCGCTATTTCGGACTCGCCTGGGCCATGACCGGGGTCGTCTCCGCGATCGGCGGCATCATCTGGGGGAACCTGCTCGGCGTCGACATCAACCTCTCGCTGGTGGGCCTGAAGGTGTTCCCGGTCGTGATCCTCGGGGGCCTCGACTCGATACCGGGCGCGATCGTCGGAGGGCTCATCGTGGGACTGGTCGAGAACGTGGCTGCGGGCTACGTGGACCCATACGTGGGCGGCGGCACCAAGGACTTCGCCCCGTACGTCCTGATGATCCTGGCCCTGATGATCCGGCCCTACGGCATCTTCGGCAAGAAGATCATCGAAAGGATCTGAGAGCGATGATCCATCGCGAATGCGGGGTGCTCAAGACCAGCTACGAGGCCGACATGGCGCTGTACCCGCTCCCGATCGCCCGCTGGGCCATCGCGGCGCTCGCGGTGGTCTTCTTCGGGATCGTTCCGCTCGGCCTGGGGGAGTACTACCTCTCGGTCGCCAACCTGGTCTGGATCGCGGTCATCGGCGCCCTCGGTCTCAACATCCTGGTCGGCTATACCGGGCAGGTGTCGATCGGCCACGGGGCTTTCATGTCGGTCGGCGCCTACACCGCGGCCAACCTGGCCAACCGGCTCGGGTCGCCGTGGCCGGTGAACCTCCTGGCCGGGGGGATCATGGCCGCCCTGATAGGAGTGATCGTCGGCATTCCGTCTCTCCGCATCAAGGGCCTCTATCTGGCCATCGCGACCCTCGCCGGGCAGTTCATCATCGAGTGGATCATCAACCACGTGACCTTCATCAGCGGTGGCGTGCAGGCCTCGATCGAGGTCGCGCGGCCGCGGCTCGGGTCCATGGTGCTGGATAGCCAGCGCGACATGTACTACTTCCTCCTCTTCTTCGTGGTGCTGGCCACGCTCGGCGCCATGAATCTCGTCAGATCGAGGGTCGGGCGAGCCTTCATCGCTATCCGCGACCAGGACATCGCGGCCGAGATCATCGGGATCAACATCTTTCGCTACAAGCTCCTGGCGTTCGCCATCTCGTCCTTTTACGCTGGGGTGACCGGCGTGGTGTATACCTACTTCCTCGGGATCGCGAACTACGAGCAGTTCCAGCTCGGGGTGTCGGTCGACTACCTGGCCATGATCATCATCGGGGGGCTTGGGTCGGTCCAGGGCTCGATCTTCGGGGCCTTCTTCATCACGCTCCTGCCGATCGTGATCCGGCGGCTGATGGAGACCTTCGGCGGCGTGTTCTTCGAGCCGCAGACCGTGCTGAACCTTATCCCGAATCTCCGTGTCATGCTCTTCGGCGCCCTGATCATCTTCTTCCTGATCGTGGAGCCGGAGGGCCTCAACCGCCTGTGGCGGAACATCCGGAACTACTTCCGGATCTGGCCGTTCGCGTACTGAGGTACGCGATGAAAGGAGAACGCTCATGAGACACGTGCTGGCAATCGCGATGGCGCTCGTGCTGGGAGGGAGCGGTCTGCTCGCCCCCGGTTCGTCCATCGCCCAGTCCAAAGGTGACATCGTCATCGGCGTACAGTGCGACCGCACCGGGCCGACCCAGATCGTGGGCACCGTCCTGTGTCCGGGCTTTCACGACTACATCGCCCTCGTGAACAGCAAGGGCGGGGTGGAGGGCCGCAAGATCAACGCGCTCGAGGTCGACCACGAGTACAAGGTGCCGCCCGCGGTCGAGTCGTACGAGCGCTTCAAGAAGGAGGGGGCGGTGTCGATCGCGGTCTACGGCACGCCGCAGATCTACGCCCTGGCCGCGAAGCTGACCGAGGACCGGCTCCCCGGCACTTCCCCGGGCTTCGGCAGTGCCGCGGCGGCGGACGGGACCCGTTACCCGTTCATCTTCCCGATCGCGGCGACCTACTGGTCGCAGGCGACGGCCTCGGTCAAGTTCGTCAAGGACCAGCTCGGTGGTCCAGGTGCTGCAGGACCTGGCGGGCCGTGAAGGCTTCCAGCTCCGGGAGTTCGCGGTGCCGCCTCCCGGGGTCGAGATGGGGGCGCAGGTGCTCGACATCGCCCAGCGGTACCGGGCCGACTTCGTGATCTCCCACCTCTTCGGTGGGGCCCCCGCGGTGTCGATCAAGGAGCTCAAGCGGGTGGGCTATCCGCTCAAGAAGGTCATCGGCTTCGTGTGGGCGTCGGCTGAGGCCAACATCGAGGCCGCGGGAGGCTTCGGGGCCGCGGAGGGCTACTACACGATGCAGTTCGCAGGGGTCGGTCAGGATTACCCGGTGCTGAATGAGATCCGGGAGATGTACAAGAAGGAGGGCAAACCGGCGCCCAAGGAGATGGCCTCGACCGTGTTCTACAACCGCGGCGTGCTCATCGCGGCCCTCCACGTCGAGGCGATCCGGAATGCCCTGAAGGCCAAGCCGAACGCCAAGATCACCGGGGCGGACGTCAAGGCCGGCTTCGAGCAGATCTCCAACTTCACCCTCGGTGGGCTCGTGCCGCCCCTGAAGATCAGCCCGACCGACCACGAGGGCGGCGGGCTCGTGCAGATCTGGCAGGTCAAGGGCGGCAAGTTCGCCAAGACCACCGATTGGTTCTCCGCGTACCCGGACGTGCTGGCCAAGCACATCAAGGAAGCGGCGAAATCGTAGGCGTCCCGTCCCAGGCCGCGGCGAGCCGCCGCAAACGGAGGATTGACGCCGGAAGGGGCGGGACCCCTTCCGGCGCTACCACATCATGCTGAGTCTCAACAACATCGAGGTGATCTACGACGGGGTCATCCTCGTCCTCAAGGGGGTGTCGCTGGAGGTGCGCGAGGGTGGTATCACCGCGCTGCTCGGCGCGAACGGGGCCGGGAAGACCACCACCTTGAAGGCCGTCTCGGGACTGCTCCGGACCGAGCGGGGTCAAGTGACGAAGGGGTCCATCGAGCTCGGCGGCCAGCGGATAGACCACCTTGCGCCCTACGAGGTCGTCCGGCGAGGAGTGGTGCAGGTCTTCGAGGGGCGGCGGGTCTTCGAGCACCTGACGACCGAGGAGAACCTGATCGCGGGGGCCCACATTCAGTCCGATCGCAAGCTCGTGGCGACCGGGATCGAGCGCGTATTCCAGTACTTCCCTCGGCTCAAGGAACGCCGGCTGGTTCAGGCCGGATACCTGTCGGGCGGCGAGCAGCAGATGCTCGTGATCGGGCGCGCCTTGATGGCCGACCCCCGGGTCGTCCTTCTCGACGAGCCGTCGCTCGGGCTCGCCCCGATGCTGGTCGAGGAGATCTTCAAGATCGTGCAGCGCTTGAATCGCGAGCAGAAGCTCACCGTGCTTCTGGTCGAGCAGAACGCAACCCTCGCCCTCGGAATCGCCGAGCACGGCTACGTCATGGAGAATGGACGGATCGTGCTCGAGGGGGCTGGGGATGCACTGCGCGCGAACGCGGACATCAAGGAGTTCTATCTTGGACTGACCGAGGTGGGGGCGCGCAAGTCGTACCGTGACGTCAAGCACTACAAGCGGAGGAAGCGGTGGCTGAGCTGAGCGTCCACGCCCTCACCGTCTACGACGTGATCGTGCGGGGGGCCGAGGTGCACCGCGACGCCCCCGCGGTGATCCAGGGCGAGCGGACGGTGTCGTTCGCAGAGCTGCGGCGCCGGGTCGACGAGCTGGCCGGCGGGTTGGCGGCCCTCGGGATCGAGCGCGGCGAGCGGGTGTGCGTTCTCGCCCAGAACGACGCGGCCTACGTCGACCTCTACGGGGCCTGCGCGCGCCAGGGGATCGTCGCGTACCCGATCAACTGGCGGCTCACCGGCCCCGAGGTGGAGCGGGTGGTGGAGCGCGCCCGGCCGGCCATGATGGTGGTGGACGCGGCCACGCGGCCGCTGGTCGCCGACTGGCTCGCGGCGAAGGCGGTGCCGCACCGCTACCAGCTTGGCGCGGAGGCGGGGGCCGGGTTCGACGCGTTCGGCGCGCTCTACCGCCCGGGCGCGCCCCCGCCCGCCGCGGTCGCGCCCGGCGACGCCTTCGCGGTGATCTCCACCGCGGCGGTGGATGTGATCCCGCGGGGTGCGGTGCTCACGCACGCCAACATCCTGACCGCCAACCTCACCGTGATCGCAGCCCTCGGGCTCACCCCCCGGGATCGGTACCTGGCGGTGCTGCCGCTCTTCCACGTCACCGCGCTGGGGATGTCCCTGGCCCACCTCCACGCGGGGGCCGCGGTGGTGGTGGTGCCGCGCTTCGACGCGGAGGAGGCGGTGCGCCTGATCGACCGGCACCAGGTGGCGCACGTCTCCGACTTCCCACCGGTGCTGGCGAGCCTGCTCGACGCGGCCGAGAAGGTCGGGAGCGCGCTGCCGAGCCTGACCCACGTCTCTGGCCTCGATTCGCCCGCGACCATCGGGCGCCTCCACGAGAAGACGCGGGCGCGCTTCTGGACCGGGTTCGGCCAGTCGGAGACGAGCGGCTTCGTGACGATCCAGCCGGTGACCGACAAGCCGGGGGCCTCCGGCCGACCGGTGCCCGCGGCGCAGGTGGGCATCGTGGACGAGTACGATCGTCAAGTCCCGACCGGCACCCCGGGGGAGATCGTGGTGCGGGGCCCACTCGTCTTCCAGGGCTACTTCGACCAGCCCGACGTGACCGCCCACACCTTCCGCAACGGCTGGCACCACACCGGCGACGTCGGCCGCTTCGAGGCCGACGGCTACCTGCACTACGTCAGGCGCAAGCCCGAGAAGGAGCTGATCAAGCCGGGCGGCGAGAACGTCTACCCGGCGGAGGTCGAGACCGTCATCGTGCAGATGCCCGCGGTCACCGGGGTCTGCGTCTACGGCGTCCCGGACCCACGCTGGGGCGAGGCGGTGAAGGCGGTGGTGGAGATCAAGGGCGGGTCCCGGCCCACCGCCCAGCAGGTGGGCGACTTCGTGGGCGAGCGGATCGCCCGCTTCAAGCGCCCGCACGTGGTGGTGTTCACCGACGCCCTGCCGCGCGGAGCCGACGGCGCGGTCGACCGGGACGCGGTGAAGGCCCGGTGGGGTGACGGCAGGGAGTAGGCCAGAGTAGACTTGAGCGCATGAAGATCTTCGACGAGCAGCACGACATGTTCCGCCAGGCGGTGCGCGCCTTCGTTCAGAAGGAGGTCGAGCCGCACGTCGAGGAGTGGGAGGAGGCGGGCCAGATCCCCAAGTCGATCTGGCCGCGCATGGGCGAGCTGGGCTTCCTCGGCGTCGAGTACGACGAGAAGTACGGCGGGGCCGGCGCCGACGTCCTCACCACCGCGGTGCTCTGCGAGGAGATGGCCCGGGCGCGCTGCGCCTCCCTGGCCATGGCGGTCGGCGTGCACACCGACATGGCCTCGCCCCACCTCTACTGGACCGGGAGTGAGGCCCTCAAGGAGCGCTACCTGCCCGCGATCTGTCGCGGGGAGGCGCTGACCGCCATCGCGGTTACCGAGCCGGGCGGCGGGTCCGACGTCGCCGCGATCCGCACGCGCGCGGTGCGGGACGGCGAGCACTACGTGCTGAACGGCTCGAAGATGTTCATCACCAACGGGGTGATGGCGGATCTCTACTTCGTGGCCGCGCGGATCCAGGAGGAAAGACCCCTCACCCTGCCCTCTCCCCAGGGGGGAGAGGGTGGGAAGCGGCACCGGGGGATCTCGATGTTCCTGGTGGAGCGGAGCACGCCGGGGTTCTCGGTGAGCCGCAAGCTCGACAAGATGGGCAACCGCGCCTCCGACACCGCCGAGCTGGCCTTCCAGGACATGCGCGTGCCGGCCGAGAACCTGCTCGGGCAGGAAGGCGGCGGCTTCTACGAGGTCATGCGCGTCTTCCAGCGCGAGCGCCTGGTGGCGGGACTGCACGCGGTGGCCGGCTGCGAGCGCGCCCTCGAGGACACCATTGCCTACGTCCAGCAGCGCCAGGCCTTCGACGGCCCGCTCTCCGGCAAGCAGGTGATCCGGCACCGGATCGCGGATCTGGCTACCCTGATCGAGGCCGGGCGCTGGCTGACCTACGCGGCCTGCCTCAAGTTCCGGGACCGGGAGGACGCGGTGAAGGAGATCTCGATGGTGAAGCTGTTCACCGCCGAGATGGCGCAGAAGGTCGCCTACGAGTGCGTGCAGCTCCACGGCGGCTACGGCTACATGCGCGAGTACCCGATCGAGCGATTCTTCCGGGACATCCGTCTCATGACCATCGGCGGTGGGACCTCCGAGATCATGAAGGAGATCATCGCCAAGCAGATGGCGCTCTGACCGTGACGGTGGACGTCGTCGTCATCGGGCACGTCACGCTCGACCAGACGCCGCGCGGTCTCCGCCCGGGTGGCGCCGCCTACTACGCGGCGATCACCGCCCATCGGCAGGGGCTGCGGGTGGGCGTGCTCACCTCGTTCGGCCCCGACTTCCCGCGGGAGGCGCTGCCCCGCGACGTCGAGGTGGTCGCCGTGCCCTCCACCCGGACCACCACGTTCCGGATCGGCCCGGGCCGCCTCACCGAGGGCCGCCGGGTCCGCGAGCTGGCGATCCTCGGCCGCGCCACCGACCTCGAGGCGGAGGCGCTCCCCGACGAGTGGCGGGACGTGGCGCTGGGCGCGCTCTGCCCGGTCGCGGGCGAGGTCGATCCCGCGCTGGCCGCCGCCTTCCCCGACACCTCGATGGCCGTCCTGCCGCAGGGCTGGATGCGGCAGCGCGGCGCGGGCGGAGTGGTCTCGCCGCAGGCCTGGGAGGACGCCGACCTGGTGCTACCGCACGTGCAGGCGGTCGTGGTGAGCCACGAGGACATCGAGCCTTTCCAGAAGGAGGCCCTCGAGTGGTTCCAGCGCGTGCCGGTCGGCGCGGTGACCCGCGGGCCCCGGGGAGCGATCCTCTTCGTGAACGGTGACCAGTACGGGGTCGAGCCCGACGTCGCGGTGGAGCTGGACGAGACCGGCGCGGGCGACGTGTTCGCCACCGCGTTCCTCATCGCCTACAACCGCGACGGCAACGCGTGGGACGCGGCCGCCGTTGCGGCGTGCTGCGCGGCCGCCTCCGTCGAGGGCGAGGGGGTCGCGGCGATCCCGGACCGTGCGACCCTGGAGGCGCGGCTCGCGGCCTACCGACGCCGCCAGGTCGGGTGAGCGGCGCGGCGCTTGCTACCGGGCTCGACCCGGGGCTACACTCGACCGTGCGCACGCGGCGAGTCCATGGCTGACCGGAAGATCCGCATCACGGTGGGCAAGGTGACCGCGGACGCCGTCCTGAACGACTCGGAGACCGCCTCGGCGGTCTGGAAGGCCCTGCCCCTCAGCGTCGCCGGGCAGACCTGGGGCGACGAGATCTACTTCGGCATCCCGGTGAAGGCCGAGAGCGAGGATCCCCGCGAGGTGGTGGAGCTCGGGGATCTCGCCTACTGGCCGCCGGGGTCCGCGTTCTGCATCTTCTACGGGCCGACGCCGGCGAGCCGGGGGAGCGAGATCCGGCCCGCGAGCCCGGTCAACGTCTTCGGTCGCGTGCTGGGGGATTCCCAGGTGTTCAAGGTGGTGCGCTCCGGGACCATGGTCCGCGTGGAGCGCGCCTGAGCCGGAGGATGACATGAAGATCTTTCTGGATACCGCGAACGTGAACGAGCTGCGCGAGGGCGTGGCCATGGGCCTGGTGGACGGCTGCACCACCAACCCCTCGCTCATCGCCAAGGAGAAGCGCCCCTTCCGGCCGCTGGTGGAGGAGATCTGCAAGGTGGTGCCGGGCGACGTGAGCCTGGAGGTGGTGGCCACCGACTTCGACGGCATGGTGAAGGAGGGCAAGGAGCTGGTGCAGGTGGCCCCCAACGTGGTGGTCAAGTGCCCGCTCACCAAGGACGGGCTCAAGGCGGTGAAGTACCTGAGCGGCGAGGGCATCCGGGTCAACCAGACGCTCTGCTTCTCGGCTCCGCAGGCCCTGCTCTCGGCCAAGGCGGGGGCCGTCTACATCAGCCCGTTCCTGGGCCGCCTGGACGACATCGGGCACGTGGGCATGGACCTGGTCCGGGACATCTGCGAGATCTACCGGAACTACGGGTACAAGACCCAGGTGCTGGCCGCCTCGATCCGCAACCCGCTGCACGTCATCGACGCAGCCAAGGCGGGGGCGCACGTAGCCACCATGCCGTTCAACGTGCTCGAGATGCTGATGAAGCACCCGCTCACCGACATCGGCCTCAAGAAGTTCCTCGACGACTGGAACAAGCTCGGCGAGAAGATTTAGCACCCTCACAGGCCTGGGAGCGGGCGATCGTCTGGAGTCTAAGGGCGGACAACCGTCTACAGCCGAGGGCGGGCAACCGCTTAAGTCTTCAAACTCTTCATCTGCGGGGGCCCGGAAATGGCCCCCGCACTCCCCCAGGGCCGCGGGCTACTGTTTGAAGCTGGCTTCCGCCCTTTTTTGCTGCTCGGGCGTATATCTCGTGAGATGGACGCCGAGCGGGGGCTGATGGCGAGGGTGGCGCGGGGGGACCAGGCGGCGTTCACCGAGCTGGCCCAGCGCTACAGTGGCAAGCTGCTCGCGGTGGCGGGGCGGCTGCTCGGCTCCCGCGCCGATGCCGAGGACGCGGTCCAGCGCGCCTTCCTCCAGTGCTTCGCGGCCGCCGCCGGCTACGACCCCCGGTGGGCGGTCTCCACGTGGCTCTATCGCATCCTGACCAATGTCTGCGTCGACGAGCTGCGCCGGCGGGCCACCCGGACCGCCCACGACGAGCGATCGGTGGCGGGGGAGCTCTCGGCGGGGTCGAGCAATCACCATCCGCCCGCGGCCTATCTTGATCTCCACCGGGCCCTCGAGCAGGTACCGCGCGAGGCGCGGGTGCTGCTGGCCCTGCGCTACGTCGACGGGCTCTCCTACGGGGAGCTGGCGCGCATCCGGGGCATCTCGATCAACACCGTGAAGAGCCAGCTCGCGCGGGGCAAGTCCCTGCTGCGGGCCGAGCTCGGCAAGCGAGGAGCGGATCATGTATGACATGGACGAGGGCAAGCGACCGGATCGGCTGGACCTCCTGCTGACGGACTACTTCCGGCCCGAGTCGGCGGCGGCGGAGCTGCCCCGACGCATCGCGGCCGCGGCCCGGGAGTCCAGCGCCGCGCTCGAGTGGCTCGAGGCGCGGCTCGGCATCGAGGCGACGGCGCGCGGGATCTCGCGGGTGGGCACCGGGCCGGTGGGCAAGCCGGCCACCGCCGCGGCGCGGAAGCTGATCGAGCAGGCCCGTCTCGAGATCCACGAGTACCTGTGCGGGCAGCGCGCCTTCTTCCGGGTGCCGGTGGATCTCACCACCGTGCCGGACTTCCAGCGGAGCGTGCTGCAGGCGGCGGGGCACATCCCGTTCGGCGAGGCGCGCGCCTACGCGTGGATCGCCGCGCGCGTCGGCCATCCGCGCGCGGTCCGGGCGGTGGGCACCGCGCTCGGCCGCAATCCGGTGCCGCTCATCCTGCCGTGCCACCGCGTGTGGCGGAGCGACGGCGGCCTCGGCGGCTACATCTTCGGGGCGGACGTCAAGGATCGGCTGGCCGCGCTCGAGCGCACCACCCCGGTGCTGGAGGGCTGCACGAGCACGCGCATCGTGTGCCGGGTGGGCTGCATCCACGGTCGGAACATGCGGCCGGACAACCGGGTGGTCTTCGCCTCGGTGGAGGACGCGCGGTCGGTGGGCTACCGGCCGTGCAAAGTATGTCGCCCCGCGGCCTGACCGCCGCGTCGTCGGTCGAGACCCGGTTGCAGCGGATCGACTGGGAGGCGATCGCCCGCGGCCTCGGCGACCAGGGCTGGGCCACCACACCCCCGCTGCTGACCGCGGCGGAGTGCGCGGAGCTGATCGCGCTGTACCCGGAGGACGGGCGGTTCCGCAGCCGCGTCGACATGGCGCGCTTCCGCTTCGGGGAGGGCGAGTACAAGTACTTCGCGAACCCGCTGCCTCCGACCGTGCTCGACCTGCGGCGTCACGCCTACCCGCGCCTGGCCCCGATCGCGGACGCGTGGAGCATGGCCCTCGGGGGCAAGCCCACCCACCCGCCGGACCTCGACGGCTTCCTGGCCATCTGCGCCGAGCGCGGCCAGACCAGGCCCACGCCGCTGCTGCTGCGGTACGAGGCCGGCGGCTACAACTGTCTGCATCAGGATCTCTACGGCCAGATCGCGTTCCCGCTCCAGATGACCTGCCTCCTGAGCCACCCGGGCGTGGACTTCACCGGCGGCGAGTTCCTGCTGGTCGAGCAGCGGCCCCGGGCGCAGTCGCGCGGCGAAGTGATTCCACTCGAGCAGGGCCAGATCGTGATCTTCGCGACGCGAGAGCGACCGGTCCGCGGCGCCCGCGGCGTGTACCGGGTGGCGCTTCGCCATGGCGTGAGCCGTGTAACTTCTGGGCTCCGCTACACGCTCGGGGTGATCTTTCACGACGCCGAGTAGTGTGGCGTGGGGAGGGGGGACGGGGGGTGTCCGCGACCACGACCCGTCTCGGGCGGACTTCCTGGGAGGAGTTCCCAATCTGGGATGTTGGTGGCTCGGCTTGCGCCGGAGGGGACGGGTCTCGGACACCCCCCCCTCCCCCCTCCCCACGCCACCAGGTTGTCAAATCTGATTCTGAAGCAAGCAACGCGGCACGATATTGAGGTCGAGCGCGGCGTGCATCTCCTCATCCGAGTAATCCGCGGTCGCGTCTCCTGCCGGTGGTGAGCCCGTGAAACTGGTTAGGGCTTCGATCCTATGATGGCCCCGGCGGCCAAGGCGGTGACTATCCCGAAGGGCAGATTTACCAGCAGAAGATAAACTGTAAACATCGGCCCCTGGTGCAACCCGAAATATCCCGCGCCGCTCATCGGCAAAAAGAACAAGAACAGTGCGAGCAGCGGAGCAAGGACATATAGAAATCCGACGAGGTACAGCCGATTCCAGGCGGTCCTTATAAACAGCCCGAACAGGAGGCCCCATAGTCCTCCCCAGAAGAGCGGCTTGTATATATCCGGTGACTTCAAGGAAACCGGGGCCGTTACCCCGAGTGTCGCGCTAAGCCCCAACCGAAACAGCGCGTGGCTGAAAAGGACCACCGCCACTGCGCC
>WNFK01017546.1_pt1 | contig 21411 bp, 19 predicted proteins | sample 5400281 | NCBI WGS metagenome assembly WNFK01 (sample SAMN13153350, study PRJNA577476) | soil metagenome | isolation source: 20 cm soil on Douglas fir-dominated hillslope | place: USA:California | collected 2013-09-17
AATCCGCAGCATCCTTCAGCGGATTCACCTCCGAAGCCAACTGAAGAATCCATTTCCTAAATGGCCCGTGGATCGAACGGTTGACCGGCTTTTTGAAAAGATGATGATCGCGGCGATTCAGGCGAATGGCAGTCGTCCCATTCCTTTCATTTGGTTCTGGCCCGAACGTAAACAGGCAGCTTTCATTCTCACGCATGACGTCGAGGACGACAGCGGCAAAGCTTTCTGCCCATCACTCATGGATATTGACGATGAGTACGGATTCAAGGCCTCTTTCCAGATTGTGCCTGAAGGTCGTTATCCGGTTGAGCCTGATTTTCTTCAAACTTTTCGGGATCGTAACTTTGAAATCTGTGTGCATGATCTGAACCACGACGGAAATCTCTACCGAGAGCGTTCACAGTTCCGGCATCGCGCTCAACTTATCAACGGGTACTGCAAGGAATTCGGCATCAAAGGATTCCGTTCAGGTGCTCTCTACCGAAATCTCCTCTGGTACGGTGACTATCAGTTTTCTTATGACATGTCGGTGCCAAATGTTGCCCACTTAGACCCTCAGGACGGCGGTTGTTGCACCGTCATGCCCTACTTTATTGGCGATATCCTGGAAATCCCTATTACTACGACTCAGGACTACTCCCTTTTTCACATCTTGCGTCAATACGCCATCGACCTCTGGAAACAGCAGATCAAGACAATTGTGGATGGACATGGTCTGCTAAGCTTCATCATTCATCCAGACTATGTCATCGAAACAAAACCCCAATCCGTCTATCGAGAACTGCTCGCGCACCTTCGGCACCAATGCAACGAGCGAAATATCTGGACTGCTTTGCCGAGGCAAATCGATTGCTGGTGGCGGCAGAGAAATGCCATGAAATGGGTACCCAAGAGTGAGGGTTGGGCAGTCGTCGGCGAGGGGAGCGAGAGGGCTCAGTGCAAAATGGCAAGCTCGTCTATTCGTTCGACCCACCCGCTAACATGCTGCGACCCAATCAAATACAACCGATGCGCAACGAATCGTCGCGAATCGACGGGTCGCATGATATGGCGACATCTTCTGGCCTAAATGACGCATCTGAACCGAAGTTCCTTAAGAAACCTGAGCGGAGTACTCCGGTGCTCGACCCTATCGAGTCTGTCGTTAATTCAACTGCACCACTCGAGGAGAAAGTTCCAGAAGTTGGTGGCGGGTACATGCCGGCTCGTCGCCCGCTGCGCATCGCGATGATTGCCTACTCCTTCTACGAGATGGACAATCGAATCTTGCGCTATGCGTCGGCACTTGCGAAGCGAGGCGACCATATCGACGTTTTTGCACTGCGCCGGGAAGGACAATCAGCAGAAGAGGTGACGGAGGGAGTTCATGTTGATCGCCTCCAAGCCCGCACCCTGAACGAAAAAAACCAGCTCTCCTTTGTATGGAGGATTTGTCAGTTTCTTTTGCGCGCTCTTATCCAAGTCGCGAAGCACGAGTCACGAGCTCATTATGACCTGCTTCATGTACATTCTGTTCCAGATTTCCTGGTTTTCAGTGCATTATTTCCCAAACTTCGCGGCACGCCAGTAATTCTTGATATTCATGACATCCTCCCCGAACTCTACGCCAGCAAGTTTGCCTCTGGTGATAAGTCGGGTATGTTTCGGTTCCTCGTTGGTGTGGAGCAAGCGTCAACTCGCTTTGCTGACCACGTAATCGTTGCAAATCATATTTGGCGAGACAGATTGATTTCGCGTAGTTTAGCTCCAGAGAAATGTACAGTCGTCATGAATTATCCGGACCGCTCCATTTTCATTCGAAGTGGCCATTCTCAACCAACAACTGGAAAATTCCTGATGCTCTACCCCGGGTCGCTCAACTGGCACCAGGGTCTCGACGTCGCGATTCGTGCTTTTGCCAAAATAAGTAAGAAGGCTCCTCACGCGGAATTTCATATCTACGGCGACGGTCCTTCAACGGCACAATTGATGGAGCTCATTAAAGAGCTAGGGGTCGAGAGTCAAATCAGCATGCACGCGGGTTGTCCTCTGCAGGAAATTCCCCGCATTATGGAAACCGCCGATCTCGGAATCGTACCGAAGCGAAAAGATAACTTTGGAAACGAGGCTTTCAGCACAAAAATCCTTGAATTCATGGCCATGAGTGTGCCGGTGATTGTGTCGGATACCATGGTCGATAAATATTACTTTAATGATTCACTCGTGAAGTTTTTCCGTAGTGGCGACGACAATGATTTGGCCCGCTGCATGTTGGAAATGATCGAAAATTCCGAGGCGAGAAAACTGCAAATCGAGAATGCAAATCGATTCGTTGAAACCTTCGATTGGAGCGTAAGGCAGCACGAATATCTTGAATTGGTCGATCGGTTGACCCGAAATACTCTCGCTTGAAACTCCACCCTCTAGATCGGTTTGACTTATCCCCGATAGCTCTTCCTTAATAGGCACAGAGCCCGCTGACCTTCGAGTCTTTCCCTGATAGAAATATATACTCAAGAAATGGAAAATGGTCTTGGATAACGGACACTATTCGTCTCACATTTGAAGAGACCAGGTCTGGTTGGAAGAACAAGGGGGCTGAGGAATTCATCTCCAACTAGTCATACCAGTTTTTGATTACTTCTCACTGTTCCATCAGGTTCTGGAACAACGGTTGTTTTCTAATGGAAGGTTTACTCACCCGAAGGGAGAATATACTCAAATGAAGGGTGTCGTTCTGGCTGGGGGCAAGGGGTCCAGACTCTATCCGCTCACACGAGTAACTAACAAGCATCTCTTGCCGGTGTATGACAGGCCGATGGTATTCTATCCGATCCAAACCCTCGTGGACGCGGGCATTAGAGACATTATCATTGTCACGGGGGGGCAGAATTCTGGCGATTTCCTGCGATTGCTGTCCAACGGCAAGGATTTTGATCTGCACCGTGTTCACTACACGTATCAGGAAGGCGAGGGCGGCATCGCCGATGCCCTACGTCTCGCGGAACCCTTTGTCGAAGGGGAGAAGATTTGTGTCGTCCTCGGCGACAACATCATCGAACACAACATCATTGCCTCGAAACAGACTTTTGAGAAACAGGAGCGCGGCGCTCACATCATCTTGAAAGAAGTTCCCGACCCTGAAAGATTCGGTTGCCCTGAGATCGTCAACGGACAAATTCTTGGCATTGAGGAAAAACCCAAGAAACCGAAATCAAAGTATGCCGTAACCGGCATCTACTTTTACGATCAAAGCGTGTTCGAAAAGATAGGAAAAACCAAGCCAAGCTGGCGTAATGAATTGGAGATCACCGACGTGAATAATATGTATCTTAAGGAAAACACGCTTACGCACAGCAACCTGGAAGGCTGGTGGACGGATGCCGGCACGTTTGAATCGTTGCTTCGTGCCACGAACATGGTCGCGGAATCCGGAGCAAACAAGATCCCAGGACGTGGGGCCCCGCCGCGCCATGCGCGAGACGGCGAATAGAACGGGGCATCGATTATAGACATGACCGGCAGGCTGGATCAAAAGGGAGAGACGGCGTGAAAGTTCTCGTAACGGGCGGTGCGGGCTTTATCGGGTCGAATTTTATTCGGCATCTGCTCACCTCCCAGTATTCTGTGGAGATTGTGAATTTCGACAAGCTGACATATGCGGGCAACCCGGAAAGCCTCGCGGACATTGCCGGCGATCCCCGGTATTCCCTTGTTCGGGGCGACATCACGGATCCTCAGGACGTGAACAATGCCTTCGCAAGGGGTATCGACGCTCTCGTGAATTTCGCGGCGGAAACGCACGTGGACCGCAGTATCGAAGATGCCTCTCCTTTTCTTCGAACGAATGTGCTAGGGACTCACTGCCTTCTCGAGGCCGCGCGGAAATTCCATCTTTCTCGATTTGTGCATATCAGCACGGATGAGGTCTACGGAAGCGCGCCTGCTGGAGTCAGCTTCACAGAGGAAGCCACGCTCGATCCACGCAGCCCATACGCCGCTAGCAAGGCTTCAGCGGATCATCTTGTTTCTGCCTATGCGAATACCTTCGGCATCTCGGCCATCGTTTTGCGTTGCACAAACAACTATGGCCCGTTTCAGTTTCCCGAAAAGCTCATTCCGCTAATGATCGCGAATGCGCGGGAAGACAAAGCGCTGCCTATTTACGGCGATGGGCTACAGGAACGCGACTGGCTGTTCGTGGAAGACTATTGTCGCGCCATCGCGCTGGCTCTCGAAAAGGCCAAGCCGGGTTCCATCTACAACGTTTCGGCCGACATGCCCCAACCTAACCTGAAGATCGTAAGAACCATCCTGAATCACCTCGGAAAGCCAGATTCTTTGATGCGTTCCGTGCAAGACCGACCCGGTCACGATCGACGCTATGCCCTGGATTGCTCGAAAATTCAGCGGGAACTAGGTTGGCGGCCAGAGGTGAGCTTCGAGGACGGAATTCGCCGAACGATCGAGTGGTACCAGGCCAACGGCGAGTGGCTCGAGCATGCACGGTCGGGAGAATATCGTAATTATTATGAGCGGCATTACACGCGGCGGGCAGAGACATTCAGCAAGTAGGCAGCGGAGCGAACTAATAGCAGCCAGCCTGCCATCGCGAGGGGCTCGAACTCGAAGCGAGTTTTCCTGACTTTGCATGAAGGAAATTTAAAGCTTTTGCAAAAGTAACGGAGTCAAGACGCATTGGATGACACGCGGAACAATGTTTTGAAACGCTGGCTGCTGTTTAGCGTTTGGATTGTAGTCAGTTCTGTCCTCTTTGCAAAACCTCTGATTGCCCTCGTTCGACTATCGCTCACGAATGACAATGCCTCCCACCTCATACTGATTCCCTTCCTCACTGCTGGCCTGCTATTCATCGAACGCCGCACCATTTTCAACAATCTTTCCTTCGATCCGGGCGGCGGCATTTTCCTTTTCTTGTCTGTCATCATCGCCATCAGTGTGCGCTGGGCTGGCGACAAGCTGATTCCCGACCTTCGGCTTACCAGTAATGTCGTTGCGGTCATCTTGCTTTGGATAGCCGGATTTGCTTTTTCCTTCGGAAAGGCTGCCGTAAAATCAGCCCACTTTTCTCTTCTTTTTCTTTTTCTCACTGTACCTCTTCCGAATTTCCTACTGGAACGCGTCATCTCTTTGTTGCAGTCTGGTTCCGCAGAAATCGCCGACGTTCTCTTCAACTTGACCGGAGTTCCCGTTCTGAGAGAGGGGCTTGTCTTCCACCTCCCGGGCGTCAACATCGAAGTTGCAAGAGAGTGCAGCGGAATCCGCTCCACCATGGCACTTTTCATTCTGGCGCTACCAGTTGTGCATTACGGCTTGCACTCTCTCTGGAAGAAGCTGTTCTTCTTGACGTGCGCATTCTTCATGATGGTTCTGAAAAACGGGATCCGTATCGTTACACTCAGTCTGTTAGCGGTGTACGTGGACCCGAACTTCTTGTTTGGGACACTTCATCGTGATGGTGGAATTGTTTTCTTCCTGCTGGGTCTGCTCTTGTTGCTGCCTGTTCTATTACTGCTGCAGCGCGGAGAATCACCGGCCTTGGCGGGAACGAAGGAATTGGCGTGAGCGCTACGCGAACCCCATCTTGTAAAGATTCACGTCGCAATGCAATGTTGCGACATGACCAAGCGCTCAAAGAAGGCCTGGATGAAGTGGCGAAGGCTCGTTTCCGAGCAGTCACGTAGCGGACAGAGTGTGAAAGCGTTTTGTCGCGAGCACGGTTTGTGCCGGCCGTACTTTTTCGTGTGGAAGAAGCGGCTGGAGGAAGATACCCCAACAAAGTTCCTGGAAGTGCAACTGGCGGGGCATGGGCCGAGCGCGCCCGGCGATTCGAGCGTTGAGATCCGATTGAGGAATGGGCGAAGCCTGATGGTGAGGCCAGGATTCGATGCCGAACATGTGCGGGCGTTGTTGGTGGTAGTGGAGGCGGCGGAGTGATCGGGCTGCCAAGTTTGCAGGCGATGGATCGTGCGCAAGGAGCGCGGATCTGGATGGCCAGCGAAGTAACGGACATGCGCTGCGGATTCGATCGCCTGGCGGAACGTGTGCGAGCGGTCATTGGAGAGAACCCCCAAAGCGGCCATCTGTTTGTGTTCCGTTCGCGTCGTGGAGATCGTTTGAAAATTTTGGTGTGGGACCGGGACGGCTTCCTACTTTGGTATAAGCGCCTGGAGGTCGGGGTTTTCAAAATACCGCGAGTGGAGCAGGGCGCGCGATCGGTGGAATTGCGCGCCAGTGAGCTGGCGATGATTTTGGATGGGATTGATGTTTCGAAACTGAAGCGTGTGCCGCGCTACCAACGAGCGATAGAAAGCTGCGAATAAAATCATCGCGAAAAAAACAGACAAGAACAAAAAAACTGCAAAAGAGATCGCGATGTGTGTAACTAGTTCGATGGAGGCACGTCTAAATGAACGTGCCCACCAACGAAATTTCTGTGAACAACTTACCGGAAGACAGCGCGTCGTTGAAAGCGATGCTGCGCGAGGTGCTGGCGAAGCTCGAGAGCGTCAGCACAGATCAGCAGCGCGAGAAGCGGCTTGCCGAACAGTTGCGGCAACGAGCCGACGATCTGTATTTGGAAAACCTACGACTGCAGCAGGAACTGGAGCGCTACAAGAAGGCAACCTACGGTCCGCGGGCGGATCGTTTGAGCATGAACCAGCTGGCCCAGATGCTTCTGGAGTTCGCCGAGGCCTTGGAACAAAAGCCCATCAACTTGGAAGATCTCCGAGAAGCGGAACCGGAAACAGAGGTGCGGCGGGAATCTTCCGGTCAAAACATACGTATACGAGTTGAGCGTAGAAGAGCGGCCGTGCCCGCGTTGCGGTGTGGAGCGCAAAGAGATCGGCAGCGAGAAGAGCTGGCAGATCGAGTACATTCCGGGTCACTTCGAGCGTCTCGAGCATGTACGCAAAAAGTATGCGTGCGCCAGTTGTGAGAGTGCGGGAGAAAACCCGCAGATCGAAGTGGCCGCCAAGGCAGAAACAGCCATCGAGAAAGGCTTTGCCGGCCCCGGGCTTCTGGCTTTCATCGTGACCAGTAAGTTCGCCGATTACCTCCCACTCTATCGACTGGAAGATATTTTCGAGCGACAAGGCTTCGAGATTTCCCGAGCCACGCAATCCGTGTGGTGCCGGGATGTCGCGGATGTGGTCGAACCGTTGTATGAGCGGATGGCCGAGAGGGTCAGGAAGTCGCATGTGGTGGCCACCGACGACACCGTCCAGCCGATGCTGAGCCCGGGCCAAACGCAGCCGGCACGCATGTGGGTGTATGTGGGCGACGAAGCGAATCCGTATAACGTGTTCGACTTCACCCTAAACCGTAGTCGAGAGGGCCCCAAGGAATTTCTGAAAGACTACACCCAAGTTTTGTTGGCCGACGCTTACGGTGGCTACAACGGGGTGGTGGCTGGTAACGCCATCACTCGCGCGGGATGTTGGTCGCATGCGAGACGCAAGTTCGTGGAGGCGGAGAAATCGGCGCCGGAGATTGCGCGCGAGGCGGTCGCCCTGATGGACGCACTGTTCGCTGTGGAAAGACAGGCGAAAGACGTTGCCGTGGCCGAGCGATTGGAGTTGCGGCAGAAACAGTCGGTCCCGATCCTGGCGGAACTACATCGCAAACTGCTGATCTGGAAAGAACAGTTGTTACCGAAGCATTTCATGGCCGACGCCGTGAACTACACGCTTGGCCAATGGGAGGCGCTGACCGTGTTCACCAGCGATGGCGCCGTGCCCATCGATAATAATGTTAGCGAACGAGAGATGAAGCGCGTGGTCCTCAATCGCAAAAACTCCCTATTCGTCGGCAACCCTCGCGGCGGAAGGACCGCAGCGATCCTGGCCAGCTTGACCAGCAGCTGCCGTCGGCATGACATGGACCCACATCTCTATTTCATGCAACTGCTGGTGAATCTCCCGACCTGGCCAGCTCGTGACCTCGACGCTTGGCTTCCCGACCGTTGGAAACAAACTCATATCGCCCGGTGCGCCGCTCTGGGAATTCCCGTTCCTCCCAATCCATAGCCCCTGCACTTCACGTATCGCTCACGAATTGGCCGCATCCTCCGGACAAAGGAACTGACGTTGTGGAGTTCTCTCGGGTATCGGCGCAGGAATTTGCAACCATATCACTGAAATACGTCCCGAGCCCAACAGCAGGGCGCTAGCCACCTGTGTAGTGGTTATAATACTGCCCGTAAGCCGCGTCCCGTTCGGCTCCGTTCAGTACTACTCCTAATAGGTTTTTCTCTCGGAACTCGGCCACCGCCTTCTCCGCCACCTCGACATCCGTAACTCCCGCCCTCACGACGAACAGCACGCCGTCGCACAAATCCGCCAACAAACTCGGATCATGCACTGGAGTAGCCGGCGGAGAATCCACGATCACAAAGTCAAACATTGGCGTGACGATGTCCAGCAGGTGTCTCATCCTGTCGCTGGGTAGAAGTTCACTTGGATTCGATACCTCGTTGCCCCCCGGAATGAAGCACAGATTCTCGTCCGGGCCGCATTGAATAATCGCATACTCATCGGCTTCCCCGCGTAGATAGTCAGTCAGGCCGGGGGTGGAAGGCGCCCCGAGGGCTACATGAAGTCGCGACGCTCGGAGGTCAGCGTCAATCAGGAGAACGCGACGGTCAGGCTGCCGGATAATAGACTGTGCGAGATTTGCAGCGACAAACGTCTTGCCTTCCGCGGGAACACTGCTGGTAATGAGGATGCGCTTCAACATGCGCGTACCAGCAATCTGAGACAGCCGCGATCGGAGCGTTCGAAAAGGCTCGGCCCCGATTTTCTTGCTGTCGGTGCCTCCGAACACGCTCATGCACGGATCCAGTGTCCATTTCGGATAGCTGTTCGAATTGGACAAAAGGCTGCTTACCCGCTTTTCCACCCCCCTTAATCTGAGCTGTGTCCAGTTCATTCCCTGCTTGGGCAGAGCGACTAATTCCTTCCGTAACATCGACGAAAGTCAGCGAAGAGCTTGCCTGCGGCTGCGACGCCCTTTCTTCCGCGGCCTTCTTCAACGCGTCATGTATCCGACTCATCTTTTCCCTTTCAAGCACTCGCTCAACCGTAAAAGGTCAATCACGCGTCCCGATTATGCCCAAGCTCGTTGATTCTTACGCGCCTCACTCTTGCCTTGAGACAGCGCTTCGAGAACCGGCACCAACGCCAGCACCGGAAGTTTGAGCGCAAGTTCGACGTCGCGTTCAGTATGCATCGATTTGTCACGCATAGCGATCAAGCAAAGAATCGCTAGCCCGAGAGCGAGCCCGCCACCTAAACCTCCGCCGGCAAAATAGGCTTTCTTCGGAAACGACGGTCGATCCGGCAAGCTCGGCGGATCGAGCACCCGGAACTGTTCGCTCCCTTGCTGGCTCTCCAGATCGCCAGCCACCCCCGCGTTCTGCCTCTTCTTCAGAAGATCGTTGTAGAAGTCCTGCGCTGTCTGATAGTTGCGGGTCAATTCCTTCATCTGCTGCTCGACCATGGGACTAGCCTGAACGCGGCTTTGTAACTGGCCAATTTCATCTTGGATTTGACTTTGTCGCTTGGTCAAATCGGCGATGTTCATATCGTCCTGCCGTAGTTTTGCTCGGAGTTGCTGAATCTGTGGAGGTTCGGCCGCTGAAGCTTGCGCCGAACCATTCGCAGATGGACTATTCTTCGGTGCTCCTGCCATCCGTTTCTTCAGTTCTTCTATCTGGCTCTTAAGCTTGATGACATCTGGATGCTCGGAAGTGTAGCGCGCCTGCAAACTCGTAAGCTGGTCTTGCAAAGCGCCCAACTGCTGTTCCGCGGTCTCAGGGTTTTGTCCTGTCTGTGATGCCTTCCAATTCGCTTCTTGCTGGCCGATGAGGGATTCATTAAAAGCTTTGTCTTGGTGCGCGCGACTCAACGCCTGAGTATTGGCCTCTAGCTGTGCGTTCATCCCCGTCAAAATATTTAGGTTGCTTTGTTCTTCTTCCGGCAAAGACCCTAGATACTGTCGCTTGAACTGGGCAAATTTCGCATCTTGGTCATCTAAGTTCTTCTTAGCTTCCTCGAGTTGTTTGCTTAGAAAACTCGTGGTTTCATTCGCCTGCTGCTTGCGCTCGCGCGCATTCTGTTCCAGGAACATGGAGGTGATTTCGGTACATATTTGCTGGGCGATTTGCGGGCTATCGAAGGTTACGTCTACGTAGAAACCCGGCAGTTGTCGGCTCTGCGTACCAGGCGTCGGCTCCAGCGGCTTGATTTCCACCGCGGTTCGCAAGCGTTCGACAAGATCCTCAATGTGAACTCGGCCTCGGACCTCAGCGTACAGGCCGAATTTCTCAATGATGGGTTGCAAGCGTGTCCGGCTGAGGATCTGCTCTTTCATGGACGCAAGACGGTGATTCAAGTCTTCGGTGACGACCGGCTTCACGTAGTCTGGACCAACCGCAGGCTGCGCAACTAGCACCATAGTCTGCGATGTATATCGCTTGGGAAGCACATAGGTGGCACCCAGGCCCATTCCTCCTAAAAAGAGCGTGGAGAGCGGGAGAATCCACCAACAGCGCCGCAAGGTGCGTTTCGCCTCTGCCAAGCCAATTTCGCCATTCCGGACCATGATTACCTCGCCCTAAATCCACCTATATCCCGCAGCCGCTTCATCACGGGATGCGACACTCTGGACTTCGACAATCCTGGCAGCTTCCAGACGGGCCACTGCCTTAACTTTCAGAAAGCACGGGCTATGCCAGCTTGCTCTGCACCTCGCCCTACCTATGTCGCATTTAAGTTGTTTCTTATCATGCTCTTATGAAAGGCACATTTCGTCATTTCCCGTGCCGGCTAGTCTGTCTCCTCGTTCGAGCACGGGAAGTGGAAGTATTCTATCCATAATGTCCGCTTAATTCTCCTTATCTGAGTTCCACCTCACCGCAAATCGGCCCTAAATCCGGGTCAAAGACATTCAGATCCCATTAGTGGAGGAATGCAAAACCTTTGTAATGATAAAGTTACGGAAAATGCGATGCCGCACTCCGAATGCTCTTTCTCAGGGCGTAAAATTGCACCTCCGCTAGCGGACAAGGGGTGGCTATCTGTGTATTACTGTAAATCGACGCCTATCAGGCGCAAAGCGAGTTTTGTTCTGTCTTACGGGCTCTTCTTTCTCTTGGCCGCGCTTTTGGCTGGCTGCTCGGCTAATCCCAATGCACGCAAACTGAAATACCTGCACCAGGGCGATCTCTATTTTGAAAAGGGTAAGTATCCCGAGGCCAACATCTCCTACAGCCGCGCCCTGCAGATCGACCCACGCTTTGTCGACGCTCACTACAAGCGCGCACAGTGTCTCATCAAGCAGAGCAGTTGGGCGGCAGCCTTCCAGGAGCTCTCCCGCACCGTTGAGCTGCAGCCAGAAAATTGGCCAGCCCAGCTAGACCTAGGGCAACTCTTGCTCGCGGGTGCTAAACCGCAGGAGGCCAAAGATCGCGCTCTTCTGATCCTTCACGGCAACCCAGAACACTCGGACGCACAAATACTTTTGTCCAACGCGGATGCCGCATTGGGGAATCTTAATGACGCTCTCGAGGAAGCAAGAGAAGCCGTAAGAATAGCCCCTGATCGTTCAACCAGTCTTATCAACTTGGGTCTGATCCAAGCGAAGGCCAGCGCCTTTGACGACTCAGAGGCAAGTCTCAAGAAGGCACAATCCCTCGATCCCGTATCGGTCACTCCGCTGTTAACCTTAGCGAATCTCTATCAGCGACAGCGACGGTGGGCAGACGCAGAGAAAGTATTTCAGGCGGCAATCAGCCTCGCGCCCAGGTCAACCCTGCCACGCATTGCTCTCACGGGTCTCTACCTCGCTCAAGGGCAAGAGTCGCTTGCGGAAAAGGTTCTGACAGACGTCAAACAACAATTGAGTGACGATCCATCGGCGTACCGCATGCTCGGTGATTATTATCTGACCCACGGAGAAAACGCCAAAGCCCTCGCGGAATTCAGCGCCCTCTCCGCGGTACATCAGAACGATCTGGCCGTAAGAAAGACTTACATTCAGCTTCTGATCTTGAATGGAAGGATCGACGAAGCCGGCCAACTCAATGACGTAATTCTAAAGAAAACACCGCAGGATGCAGAGGCCTCGATCCTGCAGGGGCAGATACAGCTCCGGCAAAAGAAAGTGGATGAAAGCGTTCAATCGTTACAGCAGGCTCTCAGATACGCCCCCGAAAATGCCATGGGGCATTACCAGCTTGGGGCCGCATTCCAGCTGAAAGGCAGCACTCAGCAGGCTAAGAGCGAGTGGCGCGAAGCGGCACGATTGCGTCCCAATTTTTCTGAAGCGTGGCGGGCACTCGGCCTCACTGCCTTGCAAGACGGAGACTGGAGAGAGCTCGAACCCATAGCTGATCAGCTCAAGACAATCGCGCCGCGCTCCGCAGACGGCTATCTGTATCATGCAACAGCTAGAATGAATCAAGGCGATGCGTTGGCCGCGGAAGCGGACTTGAATCAACTGCTCCTGATCGCGCCAAACAGTGCGCTTGGATACGTCAAGCTAGGCCAGCTGCGTGTGGCACAAAAGCGCCTGGACGACGCAGAAAAAATGTTCCGCCAAGGTCTTGCTCGAGATCCCAATTCTCTAGAGGCTCTCGAGGGACTGGTCGACCTGGAACTCCGCAACAAGAAGCCCGCCCAGGCGTTGCGGCTCATTCGAGAGCTACTCGATTCCAATCCCAAGAATGCGGGCCTCTATCTGTTGCAGGGAAATGTACTGCTTCAAAACAACCAGCCGGAAGAAGCTGAACACTCCATGGAACGGGCCGTGGAAATGGACGGACAGAACGTCGGTGCACTCGTCCTGCTCGCAAGATTAGACTCATCACTTGGAAAGTTTGATCAGTCGATTGCGAACTATCAGCGAGCCATTGCAATTGCGCCAAATGATGTCCGGCTCTATGTCGCGTTGGGCGGCGTTTATGAGAGTCAGGGCAATTGGCAGCAAGCCCAGACCCTCTACCAGAAGGCGTTGGCCATCCAACCCGAAGACGCGCTCGCAGCGAACAACCTGGCTTACCTCATGATCGAGCATAGGGGAAGTGTGAATGTAGCGCTTACGCTTGCTCAGACCGCTCGGCGCGGACTGCCGAACCTTCCGAATTCCGCAGATACGCTTGGCTGGGCTTATTACCACAACGGAGCGTACTCCGTTGCCGCGCCCTTCTTCGAAGATGCCGTCAAGAAAGTTCCAGATAACCTGACTTATCACTACCACCTCGGTTTGACTTATCAAAAGCTCAATGATTTGGCCAGGGCTCGCACAGAATTCGAAAAAGCTATTAGCCTCGACCCGAATTCGCCGCTTGCCAACGAAGCGCGCCGGGCGCTGAGCCAAACCTCGGGTACGTAGGCGTATTTCTCAGTGCGCGCCAGCAGAATTTCTGATTTAATCGATAAGAGGCATGAAAATGATTGCAGAAATGTCCGCAAAGCAGATAGGCGATGAAGAAATTGTCTCCCTCGGGACACGTAACGGAATGGAGTTGGCGATTCTCAAACGAACCGAGAAATCGCTGGGCAAAATAATTGCCAAGCCGGACTCGACTGATCTCATTGACGGTATCCGAATCGAGCCGCTCCAGATCTATCCCGATGACCGCGGTTTTTTCACCGAAATTGCGCGGCTTGGCCGAGGGCTCGCCGCCGATATGGTGCCGGATGGCGCACGAAAGATTCAGATTTCTCTTACTCTCACATATCCGAACACGATTAAGGCGATCCACTACCACGCGGAGCAAACCGATCTGTGGGCCCCCGTGACCGGGATGGTTCAGGTTTTTCTCTACGACCTGCGGCGTCATTCGAGAACCTTTGGCCAGACCAACACGATCTATACCGGGGGACTCCGCCCCTGGGAGATTCTCATTCCGCCCGGCATCGGTCATGGATACAAAGCCTTAGGAGTTGAACCGATTCAGCTTCTTTATATGACAGACCGCCACTATAACCCAGCCGATGAACTCCGACTGCCTTACAACGACCCCAACATTGCCTACGACTGGGAAACGCAGCACAAATAGCCCCATGCGCATACTCGTTCTGGGCGCCGGCGGCATGCTGGGCAGCGATCTGCTTCAGGAATGGAAATCCGACCAACTTCTTCCGGCGCGTTCAGCAGACGCCGACATCCGTGATCTCGCGCAAGTGAGAGCGCTGATCGCCCGCACACGGCCCGATTGGATCGTACTCGCCGCTGCCTACACGGACGTCGACGGCAGCGAGCGTGACCCCGAACGAGCGTACTCCGTCAATACCCGAGGCACGGAGAACGTCGCTCGCGCGGCGCAGGAACATGGCTCTCGGCTGTTCTATATCAGCACTGACTATCTCTTTGACGGCGAATCTTCCCGGCCCTACGAACCGGACGATTCGATCTCACCCTTAAACGTGTACGGAAAGTCCAAGGCGGAGGGCGAAAATGCCGTTCGCCAGTTCCACAAGGACTGGTGCATCGCCCGTACGTCATGGTTGTTTGGCGCCTCGGGGCCATCCTTTCCCGAAAAAATCCTGCGCGCAGCGGAAACACGCCCCGAACTTACGGTTGTCAACGATCAAGTGGGTTCCCCAACATTCACTCGCGACCTTGCGGCTGCGATTCGCGTCCTGGTTCGGATGGATTCCCGCGGAGTCGTGCATGTAACAAACGAAGGTTCCTGCTCCTGGTTCGAGTTTGCTCGCGAAGTTCTGCGCCAAGCCGGTCGTGATTCCGTGACTGTTCTTCCCATTACCACTGCTGAATCAGGTCGCCCCGCGAATCGACCCGCTTACTCTGTGCTCTCACCAGCCAGCCTTCACGCGAAAGGCGTCCAATTGCGAAGCTGGCGCGAAGCGCTCGGCGCATATCTGCGTGAATTGAGGCAATTGGGGAGAATTGCCTGATGCAATTGCCTTAAGGATGGTCTAGTGGCCCGCGACTCACAATTGGCGCTTGTCGCCGAGGTCCCAGGCGAGAAATTTCACGCTCCGACCAGCAACCGTAAACAATCAGGAACGGACACTACGGAATCTTCGCGGAAACCTCATTCGAATAAACGCTTTCGATACCGCTCGAATCGACAGCGGTCGTCACGTAATAGTACGTTAGTCCGTTCTGCACAGACGAATCCAAATAGCTCAGTCCGCCCACGAATGATCCGTTCATCCTGGTATATGACTGCCCGCTGACGGTTGATCGGTACACGTTATACCCCGCAACCGCCGAGGTACTAGCGATCCAAGATAATCCAACAGTGTGCGCCACCTGGGGGCTGGCCGTGAAATTCACACTAGTGACATTTGCTCCGTTGACCGTCGCGCTCCCGTTGACAGGGCTGAATGTATATCCTGTTTTGGTAGGAGTCACCGTGTAGGTCCCGTTTGCCAATGCGGCGAAAGTGTAATTGCCTAAGCCATCTGCAATCGTGTTGCCGCTCGCTGCCCCGCTGAGCGTGACCATCGCCCCGTTCCCGCCAGTTGTCGGACTGATTGTCCCAGAAATGCTATACGTCGAGCCGTTTTGCACGGTGGCGCTGAAATTGATTCCCGAAATGTTTGCTCCATTAACCGTCGCAGCCTGCGTGCCTGGGCTGAAAGTGTAGCCCGCGTGGCTTGGAGTAATCGCGTACGTCCCGTTGGCCAAGCCACTGAAAGAATACCTGCCCGAGCTGTCTGCAATTGTGCTGGCGCTTGCTGCTCCGCTGAGCGCGACTATCGCTCCGCTCCCACCCGCTGTCGGACTGATTGTCCCGGAGATGTTGAATGTTTGCGCCGTTACGGCGAAATTTATTCCTGTGACATTGGCTCCGTTAACCGTTGCGCCTAGGCTGTTGGGGCTGAAGGTGTAACCTACGCGGCTGGGTGTTACCGTGTACGCTCCGCTGGCCAAGCCGGTGAAAGTGTAGTTCCCCGAGCTGTCTGCAGTCTGTGTGGCAGATGTCGCTCCGGTTAGCGTTACCGTCGTGCCGCTCCCGCCCGCTATCGGAGTAACCGCCCCCGAGATGCTGTAGGCTTGCGGAGGTGGCGGAGTAATGGCTGGTTTTCCGCTTACGAGACCAGAGCAGCCCCAAAGCACGGCCATCGAGGCAAGCATACCTGTCAGCAAAAATGCTAGCCGCGCGCGAAATCCCCGGTTCCGGCAACGAGCAGGCTCCTCCATTCGCTTCCCAAGCGGTCTAAGGCTCATGGTTCAAGCAGCTCCAGAGTCTGCCCAGGCGACAGCATACGGGGCGGCGAGGATTCAGCAATACTGATAGTAAGGCCAATTAAGGTACAGGTAGTGACCCTGTACTGCAGGCCCACCAAGTCGCCCGGCCCTTTCGCCAAGCCTATACCATGTGCGGCACTTGATGGTCCATCGAGCGGAAGTTAGAGGCGATTGTATAATTTCATTACGATCTATAATAAATAATCTTGCCCACAGCAAGAGAACCGATTCAATCGGTAATCAGGGACATAGAGAGGAAATCCGGCAGGAGAAGATTTGTGCGCGGATCTTCTTAGTCCGCGGAGGAATGGGGGGGGGCTACTGCGTTTTCTCGCTTCGATGCTAAATTCTCCACGCCCCGGGCAAGCAAGCCTACATTGCGGATTTTATATAGCAGCGCCCGATAACTGATCCTTAGAGCCTTCGCGGTCTTACGGCGATTCCATTGGTTGGCTTGCAACGATTCCAGGATGTAGTTTCTCTCCCTCTCCCGAACGGCTTCCTTAGCGATCTGTCTTAAAGGGATTGTGCCCGCGGCGACATGATTCGCCGGGGTTGTATCGCGCTGCCGAACGATTGGTTCTTGAACAATGCTGGCCTCCGGGCCGATGAGCACATAGCGCGCAATACCGTTGGAAAGCTCACGGATGTTTCCAGGCCAATCCAGGTTCTGCAGATATCGCATCATCTCTTTGCTCAGTGGTTCCGCTTTTTTTTCAAATTTTTTCTGAAACAGGCTGAGAAAATATTCGGCCAGCATGGGAATGTCTTCCCCGCGCTCACGGAGTCGGGGCAGCCTTAAGCACACCACATTGATCCTGTAATACAAGTCCGCACGGAATCTTCCCAAATCGATTTCGTGTTCCAAGTCCTTATTCGTCGCGCAAAGCAGGCGGCTCTCTACCTCTCTTTCTGTCTCGCCTCCAATTCGCGAGAAGCGCCCATCTTGAAGAAAATGCAGGAGCTTGCTTTGCAGCCCCAAATCCAGGTCGGCAATCTCATCGAGAAAGAGGGTTCCTTGGTGAGCAAGTTCCACTCGTCCCGGCTTCAACGCGTGCGCTCCAGTAAACGCGCCCTTTTCATAGCCGAATAATTCGCTCTCCAGTAGTGACCCAGGTATTGCAGCGCAGTTGACCTTCACGAACTGGCCGTTGCAATGAGCGGAGTGTTTATGGATCCACCGCGCCAGCACCTCTTTGCCTGTTCCTCCGTCGCCCTGCAAGAGCACAGGTACGGTCGTGCCGCAGACCTTTGCGGCGCGTTGCTGCAACTTCATCATCTTGGCCGACCAGCCAAATAAGACTTCATCCGGTGGAAGGAAGTCCATCGGTTCGGTGTGTGTGTTCTTCCTGGATCTTGCTACAGACATAGTTAACAGAACGCCTTAGTGTGTCGGAACTGCACAACACGGGCCACAGGGCGTGACCCGGTTACGACACAGCGGGTACTATCCTTTTGAGCTAAATCATTTGAATTGAATGAGTTAAGACAAGTTCAGGCGAGGTAGTTATAGTACCAACTTAGAAGTCAAGCCCGGTTCACAGTAACCGTAGAGCAAAAATATCTCCCTACATCACAAAAACTTTTCTCTCCTTGGCCCCTTGCCGGTCGAGGGAGCCTGGAAGGGCCCCTCTCCCCATTCACCAGCCTAAATGGAGGCCTATCTTGACGGAAATATGAACGACTCCAGTAGGTCCGCACGGGCCTTTTCGTCCGAGGCCACCACTCGCAAAATGTCGCTGACCGACAGCATCCCGCGGAATACTTGTCCTTCGTCAAGTACGATCAAGTGAAAAATGGTGTTCTCATCCATCAAACGTAGGCAATCCTCCAGCGTCATCTCCGGCGTCACCGTAACCAGCTCGCGTGTCATGATATCCGACGCCTTCATCCAGGCGGGGCATTTGTTCTCTGCCGCGACTTTGTCCGAAACATCGCTATGCGACATCACCCCCACGAGCTTGCCGCCTGCGCTCACAACGCCGACTGCACGCACTTGCTTCTCGCGCAAATATTGCGAGGCCTGATGGACACTAGTGTCTTCAGTGATGGAATAAACTTCCTTGCGGGACCCGATCAGATCCGAAACTTTCACTGGACCCTCCGCGGGACATTCTCGCCGGATAGTAGGCCTAACCCAGCCTCAATTGCAAGATGAATTCCTGAACAGCAACGATTCCGCAACGAGCGTTGGCTGAGGTGGGAATTAGGTAGGTTTAGAGTAGCGTTGAAGCGTGTCTGGCCAGGAGGCGTATGTGTAGGGTAATTCGCATAGCTCTTCAAGGGGCGAAAGCAAGTCCGTGACACCATTTGAAGAGTCCACAGCCAGGAAGACCACGATGCGGATTTCCGGGGCGAGCAGAAGTGTCGGACGAGGTGGTGCGGAAAACCTCAGGGCGACATGCCGGCGGGAGCCACCTCACTGTAGAGTTCCGCAGCGATGAGCCTGGCCCAGAAGATTTGCGTCTTACCGTGGCGTACGGAGGGCTTCACATTGCGCGCCAGGAAGACATTTCGATGGCACGGGGATCATGCTTGAACACATGGTCGGAGTGCCATTCGTTGGCCAACTCGTTGAAGCCATAATTCTCGATATCCCATCGCTGGTGCCCTAAATGGACGATGCGAGCGACGGGAACTCGGTCAGGCGGTAGCGTGGTCGCCCAGATCCAGTCACTGGTTTGTGAATCGTCTTGCTTGTCGAGTTGCCGGCGAACCGTGTAGGTCTCCAGGGAACGAACCACGCGCACCGGGGCCTGCACCTGGGGCCAGGAGAGTAAGTCTGGAAAATCCCACCAGTGGCACTGGCGGGACCGATAGCTACCCGGCTGAGGTGCCACATGGTCGAATAATCCAGCCACGTCCTGATAGAGGTTGCGCCGTTCTTCCTTGAGCACCACCAGAGCCTGTTTGCCGCGAGCGAGCAAAAAGTTGAAAAACGGCGCCTTGGCGTAAAGCGCGTCGGCGAGCACCAAATCGAAGGCCCGCGGATAGGCGGGGATCACCCGTGTCAATAAGCGCAGGGCCGTTTCCACTTCATCCTCTCCGGGCCGCTGCGGCTCATGATCCAGAAGCAAGCGCACGGCCTCCCGTCCTGGCAGCGCACCAGGCAACAACAGCAAGGTGACCTGCCGATGATAAAACTGGATGCGCTCGCCTCCCGCACCGTGGATGGTTCGCTGCAAACAGCCGGAACAATGACGCAGGTAACTGGCGTGGCTTTCGTGACCGTCCAGAACGACTACGCCCAAGCCGTAAATATCCGGCAAGGCTTTGTTCCGTTTCAGGCGCTCGTAAACGTCGTGAATCCCTTGCCGCAGCCCGTGGGCATCGAGCAGAGCGTGGACGCGTCTCAGGGTGTCGGCGCTGAAAGTGGGCTCTTCGAGCCAACACTGCCAAAAACGGGCCCGGCCGACCTGTTCCCAAGCGTTGAGGCTGCCCATCCTGGCCCAGAACAACACCAGCGATGATTTCACCGCCGCCGCTGTAGAAATGCGCGGTTTCTCTCTCTGGTCGGAAACCAGGGTGACGATGTCTTTGGAGAGTTGAAAGATCTTTTCCGCATAGGCGATCAGGCGGCGAAGAACGATTATCGTTTCTTTTCCTGAAGTCGTTTCCATTCCAGCTCGGAAACTTCCTCAATCAGTTTCTGCATCAGGCGATAGTCGTTAACGGCTTGGCGAATGCGTTGTTGCCAGGCTTTTGGGACACAGATTTGGCGAAGCTTCCCCGCTTGGCTCTGCACCAGGTACAAAGACTTATGCAGTTCCCCTCGGGCACAACGGCAATTCGGCTTGCCACAAGTGCCCGAGCGTTCCGAGAGAGTGCCACGAAGAAACCACTGACCGGAGGAAAGCTGTGCAATGCGGGAACGGAAGTTGCGCTCGACGGCGGAGAGTTTGCTGCGGTTCAGAGGGTCGCTCATATCTTATACCTGAGCGTACCTCGGCTAAAAGATGAATGGAATCAAACAGTTTGGTCGGTTAACAATCTTCGTTGCGGAACCGCTGCCTGTCCCTGCTTCACGACCTGCCCTTCCGGGCAGGTATTAGCCATTTCAGAACGGCGCGCGAAATTCTGGCTACCTTCCCCTTCCGCATTTGTTAAGGTGAGCGCTGGGTGCAAACCCAGCCGGGAGTACTGTGGATGTCCGTCCGTTTGGGCGAAATATTAGTTAAGGAAAGCCTGATCACGCAGGACCAGCTCCAAAAAGCGCTGGAGTTTCAGCGCGCCAATGGAGGCAAGCTGGGAAGCTGCCTGACGAAGATGGGCTTCATAACCGATGATGACATCACCGGCGTGCTCTCCCGTCAGTACGGCGTTCCTTCCATCAACCTGAAGTATTACGAGATCGATCCCAACGTCATCAAGCTTATTCCGCAAGACACGGCATCGCGCTACCAGGTCATCCCGCTATCGCGCGTCGGCTCCGTTCTCACCATCGCCATGACGGATCCCACCAACGTCTTCGCGATGGACGACATCAAGTTCATGACGGGGTTCAATGTTGAGCCGGTAGTGGCCTCGGAATCTGCCATCGGCGACGCCATCACGCGCTTTTATGGCGGCTCGTCAACGAATCAAGAAGAGATCAGTAACTTGATGAAAGACCTCGTTGATGAAGACAACGAGCTGGAGCTGGCCGCCGAAGAATCGGAGCTGGACACCGCCACGCTGGAGAAGGCGGCGGAAGAAGCACCCATCATCAAGCTCGTCAACCTGATCTTGACGGATTCCGTGAAGCGCGGAGCCAGCGATATCCACATCGAGCCTTACGAGCTCGAAATGCGCGTGAGGTTCCGCATTGACGGACAACTCGCCACGGTGATGACCCCGCCTTTGCGCCTCAAGGACGCGATTACCAGCCGCTTGAAGATCATGGCCAAACTGGACATCGCCGAAAAGCGTTTGCCGCAAGACGGCCGCATCATGATCAAGTACAAGGCCGATGGCAAGAAGAAGGAATTGGACTTCCGCGTCTCGACCGTGCCGACGCTCTACGGCGAAAAGGTCGTTATGCGGTTGCTGGACAAGGAAAACCTCCGGCTGGACATGACCAAGCTCGGGTTTGAACCTGAGTCGCTGAAGAAATTCGAACGCAACATCTTGAAGCCCTACGGCATGGTGCTGGTAACCGGTCCGACCGGTTCGGGCAAAACGAACACGCTTTACTCCTCCGTCGCG
>WNFK01157892.1_pt1 | contig 21403 bp, 18 predicted proteins | sample 5400281 | NCBI WGS metagenome assembly WNFK01 (sample SAMN13153350, study PRJNA577476) | soil metagenome | isolation source: 20 cm soil on Douglas fir-dominated hillslope | place: USA:California | collected 2013-09-17
CTCCATGGTCCGGAAGCCCAGGCTCGCCATGTGCTCGCGGATCTCCTCGGCGATGAAGCGGAAGAAGGTCTCCACCAACTCGGGCTTGCCCGTGAACTTCGCCCGGAGCTTCGGATCCTGGGTGGCGATGCCCACCGGGCAGGTGTTGAGATGACAGACCCGCATCATGATGCAGCCCATGACCACGAGCGGCGCGGTGGAGAAGCCGTACTCCTCCGCCCCGAGGAGGGCGGCGATGACCACGTCGCGCCCCGTCTTCAGCTGGCCGTCCGTCTGCACGATGATGCGATCGCGGAGCTTGTTCATGACGAGGACCTGCTGCGTCTCGGCGAGCCCGAGCTCCCACGGGACGCCTCCGTGCTTGAGCGACGTCAAAGGGGCAGCCCCCGTCCCTCCGTCGTGGCCGGAGATGAGCACGACGTCCGAGTGGGCCTTGGCCACGCCCGCCGCCACCGTGCCCACGCCCACCTCGGCCACCAGCTTCACGCTGATGCGTGCGCGGGGATTCGAGTTCTTGAGGTCGTGGATGAGCTGGGCCAGATCCTCGATGGAGTAGATGTCGTGATGCGGCGGCGGGGAGATGAGCCCCACCCCCGGCATGACGTGGCGGACCTTGGCGATCCACGGATAGACCTTGGGGCCGGGCAACTGGCCGCCCTCGCCGGGCTTGGCGCCCTGGGCCATCTTGATCTGGAGCTCGTCCGCATTGATCAGGTATTCGCTGGTGACGCCGAAGCGGCCGGAGGCGACCTGCTTGATGGCGCTCCGGCGCCAGTCGCCGTTGGCGTCGCGCAGGTAGCGCGCGTTGTCCTCGCCGCCCTCGCCGGTATTGGACCGGCCGCCCATGCGGTTCATGGCGATGGCCAGCGTCTCGTGCGCCTCGAGGCCGATGGAGCCGTAGGACATGGCTCCGGTAGCGAAGCGCCGCAGGATGGCCTCCACGGGCTCGACCTCCTCGAGGGGGACGGGCTGGGCCGCGGGCTTGAGGGTGAAGAGCCCGCGCAGGGTGGCCAGATGCTCGCTCTGCTTGTTGACGAGATCCGTGTACTCCTTGAAGATCGCGAACTGCTTGGAGCGCGTGGCGTGCTGGAGCTTGAAGACGGTGTCGGGGTTGAAGAGATGATATTCGCCGTCCCGCCGCCACTGGTACTCGCCGCCCCAGTCGAGCTCGGGCTCGCCCACCGGCCGCTCGGGGAAGGCGCGATGGTGGCGCGCGAGCACTTCCTTGGCCACTATGTCCACCCCGATGCCCCCGATGCGCGAGGCCGTCCACGTGAAGTAGCGGTCCACGAAGGCCTTCTCGAGGCCGATGGCCTCGAAGATCTGGGCCGCCCGGTACGACTGGATGGTCGAGATACCCATCTTCGAGATGACCTTGAGCACGCCCTTGTTGAGCGCCTTGATGTAGTTCTTGATCGCCGACTTGTGATCGAGGGTCGGCAGCACGCCCTGGCGGATCAAGTCGTCGAGCGTCTCGAAGGCGAGGTAGGGATTGATGGCGCCCGCGCCGTAGCCCAGAAGCAGCGCCATGTGGTGCACCTCACGCGGCTCGCCCGTTTCGATGACCAGCCCCACCTTGACACGCTTGCCCTCGCGGATCAGGTGATGGTGGACGCCGGCGGTGGCGAGGAGGGCGGGGATGGGCGCGTGCTCGCGATCTACTCCGCGGTCCGACAGAATGAGATAGGTGTGGCCCGCGTCCACCGCCTCGCTCGATCGCCGGCAGAGCTCCGCCATGGCCTGGGCGAGGGCACCGGGCCCGCCCGACACCTTGAAGAGCATGGGCACGGTGGCGGACTTGAAGTGGGGCAGCTCCACGTAGCGGATTTTCGCGAGCTCGGCATTGTCGAGGATGGGCGTCTTGAGCTTGAGCTGCCGGCAGGCCTCGGGCGTGGGCTCGAGCAGATTACCCTCGGGCCCGATGCTGGTGGCGATCTGCGTCACCAGCTCTTCGCGGATGCCGTCGAGCGGCGGGTTGGTCACCTGGGCGAAGAGCTGCTGGAAGTAGTCGTAGAGGAGCCGGGGCCGGTCGGACAGCACGGCGAGGGACGTGTCGGTGCCCATGGAGCCGATGGGCTCCTCGCCCGCCGTGGCCATGGGAGCGAGGAGCAGGCGCAGGTCCTCATGCGTGTAGCCGAAGGCCTGCTGTCGCTCGAGCACCGTGTCGTGGTCGAGCTCGGGCAGATGCGGCGGCTCCGGCAGCGTCTCGAGGGGCTTCATGTGGGCGGCCAGCCATTCGCCGTACGGATGCTGGGTGGCGAAGGCGTGCTTGAGCTGGCTGTCGTCGATGATGCGGCCCTGTGCGGTGTCCACGAGGAAGATGCGCCCGGGATGGAGACGCTCCTTGATGAGCACCCGGTCCGCGGGAATGTCGAGCACCCCCACTTCCGAGGCCATGACCACGAGATCGTCCTTGGTCACGTAGTAGCGGGAGGGGCGCAGGCCGTTCCGGTCGAGGACGGCGCCGATGACCGTGCCGTCGGTGAAGGCGATGGAGGCGGGGCCGTCCCACGGCTCCATGAGGCAGCCGAGATACTCGTAGAAATCCTTGCGGAGGGTGGACATCGACTCGTGACCGCTCCACGCCTCCGGGATCATCATGAGCACGGCGAGGGGCAGGGGACGCCCGGCCATGACGAGAAGCTCGAGCACGTTGTCGAAGGTGGCGGAGTCGCTGCCCCCTTCCACCACGATGGGGAGGATCTTCTTCAGATCCTCGCCGAGGAGATTCGACCGGCAGAGCGCCTCGCGCGCGTGCATCCAGTTGATGTTGCCGCGCAGGGTGTTGATCTCGCCGTTGTGGGCGATGAAGCGATAGGGATGGGCCAGCGGCCACGAGGGAAAGGTGTTGGTGGAGAAGCGCTGGTGCACGAGAGCGAGGGCGGACTCCACGAGCGGGTCCACGATGTCGGGAAACATGGTCTCGATCTGGTCCGCCGAGAGCATGCCCTTGTAGATGAGGGTATTGGCGGAGAGGCTCGGCAGATAGAAGAATCCGCGATCGGCGAGGTCGGAGGCGCGCACCGCGTGCTCCACGCGCTTGCGAATGACGTAGAGCTTGCGCTCGAAGGCCTGGGCGTCGGAGATGCCGGAGGCCCGGCCGATGAAGACCTGGTCGATCACCGGCTCCACCGCGCGCGCGCTCGGGCCGATGGGGGAGTCGTCGGTGGGTACCCGCCGCCAGCCGAGGACGGCCTGCCCCTCTTCTTTCACCACCGTCTCGAGCATGGTGCGGCAGCGCGCGGCCTGGGTCTCGTCGCGGGGCAGGAAGACGAGGCCGGCCCCGTAGTGACGGGGAGCGGGGAGGGTGAAGCCGAGCCGGCCGCACTCGCGCGCGAGGAAGGCGTGAGGCATCTGGATGAGGATGCCCGCGCCGTCTCCCGTGTTGACCTCGCAGCCGCAGGCTCCCCGGTGAAGGAGATTCTTGAGCACCTGGAGCGCCTGATCCACGATGGCGTGGGACTTTCGGCCCTTCATGTCTACGACGAACCCGACACCGCACGCGTCGTGCTCGTGGGCGGGATCATAGAGGCCCTGGGCCGGAGGCGTCCCGGCGGCTGGGGTCGCTGACATGCTGTGCTCCATGGCCATGCTCTTGCTCCTGTCCTCCTCCGGTCCTTGTGAAGCGTCCGAACAACCCTTGATTGACGTGTGACACTACACGAGGCCAAAGCATTAGCCAAGAACAAAATGTCAAAAACATAGAATTAGCCTAGCTAATGGGGTAGAGTCGAGGCCATGAACCTCGACACTCTCAAGCTCTTCTGTGACGTGGTGAGACTGAGAAGCTTTTCCCGCGCCGCGTCCGGCAACGGCGTCACCCAGTCCGCGGCCAGCCAGGCCATGCAGCAGCTGGAGGCCGAGCTCGACGTCCCCCTCCTCGACCGGTCCCGGCGGCCCCTCGTGGCCACCGAGGCGGGTCGCGTCTTCTTCGAGGCCTGTCGCGATCTCCTCCAGGGCTTCGAGGACGCGCGGTCAAGCCTCCGCGCCTCCAAGGAGCGCGTGGAAGGGACGGTGCGCGTGGCCGCGATCTACTCGGTGGGCCTCCACGACATGAGCCGGCACATGCAGCCCTTCATGTCCGCGCATCCCCAGGCCCGCGTCCTCCTAGAGTGCCTCCACCCCCACAAGGTGGTGCAGGCGGTCCTGAACGACGAGGCTGATGTCGGCGTGCTCTCCTATCCCACGGCCACGCGCACCCTCAACGTCCTGCCCCTGCGCTCGGAGGTCATGGTGCTCGTGACCCATCCGAGCCACCGGCTCGCCAAGCGGAAGCAGATCACCCCGGAGGACCTCACGGGAGAGAAGTTCGTGGCCTTCGATCGCGACCTCGCCGTACGCAAGGCCATCGACCGTGCCCTCAAGCAGCACGGGGTCAAGGTCGAGGTCGTGATGGAGTTCGACAACGTAGAGACGATCAAGCAGGCCATCGGCATTGCCGCCGGCGTGAGCATCCTGCCCCGGCCCACGGTGGTGATGGAGTCGGGCATGCGCACCCTCGCCACCGTCCCGCTCGCCCTGTCGGACCTCGCGCGTCCCGTCGGGCTCATCTACCGCCGGGGCAAACGGCTCACCCCCGCGGTGGCCCGCTTCATCGAGACGCTCCGGAAGGCCGACGAGGCCTCCGAGAACGAGCGCTGAGACGGCGTCCGGCGATATCCGCGTGGTACCGTAAGGGCATGAGCGAGGCGCCGAGGCAGGCGATGACCGTCCAGAAGTTCACGAGCCGCGGAGGCATCCGGGTGTACGGGATGCCCGTGGAGACGTTTCCCGGGCACGTGAACAACATCTATCTCATCGTGGATGGCGACACCCTCACTTTGGTCGACGTGGGCTCGGGCACCGACGAGTCGATCACCGGACTCCACGAGCGCTTCGAAGAGGTGCGCCAGCGCTTCGGGGAGCGGGTCTCCCTCGATGATGTCCGGCACGTCGTGATCACGCACGCCCACATCGATCACTTCGGATGGGTCGGCCACTTCACGCGCGAGACGGGCGCGCGGGTGTGGGTCCACGAGCTCGACGCCCGGGTGCTGAGCCGCTTCGAGGAGCGGATCGTGCTGGCCTCCAAGGACATGGGTGTCTTCCTCGAGCGGGCGGGAGTCACCGCCGAGCTCAAGGGAGAGCTCGAGACGATGTATCGCTTCTCCAAGGCTTCGTTCAAGTCCGTCACCATCGACGGCGTGGTCAAGGACGGCCAGCAGATCATCAACGGCTATCGCGTCCATCACACGCCGGGCCACTGCCCAGGGCAGATCTGCCTCGAGGTGGACGATCTCCTCTTCACCGCCGATCACGTGCTCTCGCGTATCACGCCCCATCAGTCGCCCGCATCCATCACGCCCTTCTGCGGCCTCGAGCTCTACCTGCAGTCGCTGGACAAGGTTCGCCGGCTCGGCGGGGTGAGGCTGGCCCTGCCTGGGCACGAGGCGCCCATCGACGAGCTGGCCGAGCGCATCGGAGCCATCGCCGCCCACCACGACCGCCGGCTCGGCCAGGTGCTGGACATCTGTCGTGACTCCAAGACTCTCCTCGGCGTCTCCCTCGCCCTCTTCGGGCCCCGGGAAGGCTATACCCGGCTCCTCGCCCTCGAAGAGGCGGGAGCCCACGTCGAGTACCTCTTCCAGCGGGGCGAGCTGGGTATCGCCAACCTGGACGAGGTGAGCCAGCAGGCCAACCCCGTGATCCAGTACGAGACCAGACGAGGAGCCGCCGCATGAGCGCGTCGCTGATCATCAACTCCAGCGAAGGGGACTCGAACCTCTACTACGCCTGTCGGTTCATGGCGCCCGATCCGTTCGTGTTCCTCGAAATCGACGGGCGGAAGATCCTCCTCATGTCGGATCTCGAGGTCGACCGAGCCCGCCAGCAGGCCCGAGTGGACGAGGTCCTCTCGCTCTCCGAGTGGGAAGCCAAGGCCAAGCAGCGCTGGCCCCAGCCGAGACTCACCGATACCGTCACCCTCCTTCTCGAGGACTACGGCGCCCGTACTGTCGAGGTGCCTTCCGACTTTCCCCTCGAGGCCGCCGACCGGCTGCGGGAGCGCGGGATCACCGTGCAGGTGAGGCCGCATCCCTTCTTCCCCCAGCGGGTGATCAAGTCCGCCGAGGAGGTGGCGGCCATCGAGGCGGCCCAGCACCACACGGAAACCGCGCTGGCCGCGGCCCTCGACGTGCTCCGGGAAAGCGTGATCAGGGGCAACGAGGTGATCTGGAAGGGACGTCCGCTCACCTCCGAGGACCTCAAGAAGGTGGTCAACGTCTCGCTCATGGAGAACGACTGCATCGCCCAGCACACCATCATCGCGTGCGGAGACCAGGGCGTCGACCCGCACAACCAGGGCTCCGGCCCCATCCGTCCTCATCAGGGGATTATCTTCGACATCTTTCCGCGCTCCTCGACCTCCCACTATTTCGCCGACATGACGCGAACGGTGGTGAAAGGCAAGGCTCCGGACGAGCTCAGACGGATTTACGACGCGGTGCTGGCCGCCCAGCTCCGCGGTATCGAGCTGATCCGGGACGGTGCCTCGGGTGGGGCGATCCATGCAGAGGTTGCGCACACCATGGAAGCCCGTGGCTATACCACCGGCGTGGTGGGCGGACGCAACCAGGGCTTCTTCCACGGGACGGGGCATGGGGTGGGTCTCGACATCCACGAGCTGCCCCGCATCAGCCGACTCGACTACCAACTCAAGACCGGCCACGTGGTGACGGTCGAACCGGGCCTTTACTATGCGGGGAGGGGAGCGGTGCGCATCGAGGACATGGTGCTCGTCGAGCCCGCCGGCTGCCGCAACCTCACCCGGTCGCCGAAGATGGAGCTTCTCGAGCTCTAGCAGGGCGGGTGCGGCGCGGCCGGAATCGCCGTCTTTCCGGAGATAACCTTGCCAATCCGCAGGCGTTTGGGTAGCATGAAGGCGGAGCGGCTCCTACCAGGACGAGAGTTTCCAGAACTCCAGAGTCCGGGGTCGCTCTGCGTCGAGGACGGCGGTCACTGAAAGGACGATCGAGACCATGAGCGACACGGTAATGCCCGCGGCTACGGTCGTAAAACCGCGCCGGACATTGACCCGGGCCGTGATCCGGTTTGCCGGCGATTCCGGTGACGGCATGCAGGTCACCGGCGAGCAATTCACCACGGAAGCGGCGTGGGCCGGCAACGACATCTCGATCCGCGCTCCCGCCGGCACGCTCTTCGGCGTGTCAAGCTTCCAGCTCCAGTTCGGCAGCCAGCGGGTCTACACGCCGGGCGATCATCTCGACGCGCTGGTGGCCATGAATCCGGCCGCCCTCAAGGTGCACTTGGGCGATCTCAAGAAGGGCGGCATCCTCATCGTCAACACGGCGGCCTTCGACCAGCGCAACCTGGAAAAGGCTGGCTATCCGAAAGACGCCAAGGGCGAGCCCAAGAACCCGCTCAACGAGCCGGATCTCGCCGAGCAGTTCCGTCTGTACCAGGTCGACATCGGCGCCATGACGAAGAAGTCGCTCGAAGACCTGCCCATGAACGCCAAGGAGAAGGAGCGCTGCAAGAACTTCTTCGCGCTCGGCCTCGTCTCCTGGATCTACACGCGGCCGCTCGATCCCACGCTCGACGCCATCAAGAAGCGCTTCGCGAAGAATCCCACGTTCGTCGAGGCGAATATCCGGGTCCTCAAGGCAGGGCACGCCTTCGGGGAGACGGCGGAGATGTTCTCCGAGCACTATGGCATCGAGCCGGCCGAGATGGCGCCGGGGGTCTATCGCAGCATGACGGGCAATCGCGCCCTCGCCTGGGGTCTTCTCGCCGCGGCGGAGCGGACCAAGATCCCCATCGTCTTCGGCGCCTATCCGATCACGCCGGCCTCGAGCATTCTCGAGGAGCTGGCCCTGCACAAGCGCTGGCGCGTGCGGACCTTCCAGGCCGAGGACGAGATCGCCGCCGTCACCTCCGCGATCGGTGCGTCCTTTGGCGGTGCCATCGGCGTCACCGCCTCCAGCGGCCCCGGCATCGCGCTGAAGAGTGAAGGCATCGGGCTCGCGGTGATGGCCGAGCTTCCCCTGGTGATCTTCGACATTCAGCGCGGCGGTCCCAGCACCGGCCTGCCCACCAAGACCGAGCAGGCCGACCTGATGCAGGCGCTCTACGGGCGCAACAGCGAGAGCCCCATCGTCGTCATCGCGCCCTGCACGCCCGGCGACTGCTTCTATATCGCCTACGAGGCGATTCGCATCGCCATCAAGTACATGGTGCCGGTCATGGTGCTCTCCGATGGTTATCTGGCCAACGGCTCCGAGCCCTGGCTTATCCCCGACGTCAAGACGCTGCCTGACATCCCGGTCAACTTCCGGACCGAGACGGAAGGGTTCGCGCCCTACCTGCGGGACGCCGCGACCCTCGCGCGCCCCTGGGTGCGCCCCGGCACGCCCGGGCTCGAGCACCGGATCGGCGGCATCGAGAAGCAGGACGTCACGGGCAATATCTCGTACGAGGCGGACAACCACGATCACATGGTGCGCACGCGCGCTGAGAAGGTCCGGCGCGTGGCCCAGGAGATTCCGCCCACGTCGATCAATGGGCCGGACTCGGGTGAGGTGCTCGTGGTCGGATGGGGCGGTACGTATGGCGCCATCACCGCCGCGGTGGAGGAAGCGCAGATGGAGGGCAAGGCGGTCGCCTCCATCCACATTCGTCACCTCAATCCGCTGCCGCCCGACCTCGGCCAGATTCTCCGCCAGTACCGGCGTGTCCTCGTGCCGGAAATCAATAGTGGCCAGCTGGTGAGAGTGCTGCGGGCCGAGTACCTCGTGGACGCGGTGGGATTCAACCGGGTCCGCGGCATGCCGCTCGCGAGCCAGGAAATCCTCGAGGCCATCAATCAACTTCTGGAGGTAAAGCAGTGAGTACGGTCACGGGTACGCCCGGCGCGACGCCGAAGTACACGAAGAAGGATTTCGAGTCCGACCAGGACGTTCGCTGGTGCCCCGGCTGCGGGGACTACGCCATCCTGAGCGCGATGCAGAAGACGATGCCCGATCTCGGCATCCCGAGGGAGGACATCGTGTTCATCTCGGGCATCGGCTGCTCGAGCCGCTTCCCGTACTACATGAACACCTACGGGTTCCACACCATCCACGGTCGCGCACCTGCCCTGGCCACCGGCCTCAAGCTGGCCCGGCCCGAGCTCAAGGTCTTCGTGGTCACGGGCGACGGTGACGGCCTGTCCATCGGCGGCAACCACCTGCTGCACGTGCTGCGCCGGAACGTGAACGTCACCATCCTGCTCTTCAACAACCGCATCTATGGCCTGACCAAGGGCCAGTACTCGCCGACGAGCGAGCTCGGCAAGGTGACCAAGTCGACGCCCATGGGATCGGCCGACCGTCCGCTGAGTCCCTGCTCGTTCGCCCTCGCCGCGGGAGCGACCTACGTGGCCCGCACGGTGGACCGGAACATCGCGCACATGGAGGAGACGCTGCGGAGCGCTTCCGCTCACAAGGGCGCGGCCTTTGTGGAAATTCTCCAGAACTGCAATGTCTACAACGACCTCGCGTGGAACGTCCTGTACGACAAAGAGTCCAAGATCCTCCACGAGTGCCGCCTCGAGCACGGCAAGCCCATCACCTTCGGGCCGCCTGACGATCGGCGCGGCCTCGTGCTCGAAGGGGTCAAGCCCAAGGTGGTCAAGGTCAAGGACGTACCGGAGAGTGCGCTCTGGGTGCACGACTCCTCCGACCGCGCCACGGCCATGCTGCTGGCTCAGCTCTGGGCGCCCGACTACCCGATTCCGCTGGGCACGCTGCTGAGCCTCGAAGGCGAGACCACGTACGAGGAGATTCTCGTCCAGCAGGAGCAGAAGGCGATCTCGGACCGCGGTCCGGGGGATATTGCGAAGCTCCTCATGGCAGGCGAAACCTGGAAGATCGGCTGAGCAGGGCGGCGATAAGGGCCCAGCTGCTTCGTTGGCGCCCGCGGCCGCACGCTCAACGTACAAGGAGTACGCCTCGCGTGCGGCCGTCGGGCGCCGCCTCGCATCTGGACCCTTCTCGCCGCCCTGCGTAGTTCAACCCTGAGGGGCCCGTGGCGCTGAGTCCTGCGTTTCTTGCTGAGTTGGTTGGCATCGTGGGGGCTCGGGGGGTGGTGTCGACTCCGGAGGGCCGGATGGCCTACGAGTGCGACATGCACACCTTCTACAAGGGCGCGCCGGACTTCGTGGTGTTGCCCGAGACGACCGAGCAGGTTCTCGAGCTGGTGCGGCTGTGCCGGCGCGAGCACGTGGCGGTGGTGCCGCGCGGCTCGGGCACGGGCCTCATCGGAGGCGCCATGGCGCCGGTGGGCGGGGTCATGGTGTCCATGACCCGCATGAACCGGCTCCTCGAGCTCGACTTTCCCAACCGCTGCGCCACGGTCCAGCCTGGTCTCATCAATCTGTGGCTCTCCCAGGCCACGCGGGAGCACGGGTATTACTTCGCGCCGGACCCGTCGAGCCAGATGGTGTCCTCCATCGGGGGGAACGCCTCCACCAATGCCGGGGGCCCGCATTGCCTCAAGTACGGCATCACCGTCAATCACGTGCTGGGGCTCGAGCTCGTGACCGGGGCGGGGGAGATTCTGCGGGTGGGCGGCAAGGCGCAGGATCCGCCCGGCTACGATCTCACGGGAGCCCTCGTGGGCGGCGAGGGGACGCTCGATCGACGACGCCTCCGAGGCTGTCTCGGCCATCGTGGGCGCGGGCATCATTCCTGCGGCGCTCGAGATGATCGACGAGACCTTCGTGCGCGCGATCAACGAAGGCGTGGGTGCGGGCTATCCCAAAGGCGCGGGCGCGGTGCTCCTCGTCGAGCTGGACGGCCCCGCGGCGGAGATCGAGGCCCAGGCCGGACGCATCGTGCAGATCTGCCGCGATCACGCCGCCCTCGAGATCCGGGTGGCCAAGGACGATGCGGAGCGGGCCCTCCTCTGGAAGGGACGCAAGGAGGCGGCGGGCGCGGTGGGCCGCCTGTCGCCCACGTGGATCCTCCAGGACGCGGTGGTGCCGCGCTCCCGGCTCCCCGAGATCATGCGCGAGGTGCAGGCCATCGGGGCGCGTCATCGTCTGGTCATCGCCAATGTCTTTCACGCGGGCGACGGCAACCTGCATCCAATGATTCTCTACAACGACCACATTGCCGGAGACCTCGAGCGCGCCCACGCGGCCAATGACGAGCTCCTGCGCGCCTGCCTCGCCATGGGGGGCAGCGTGACGGGGGAGCACGGGGTGGGTCTCGACAAGGCCTCGAGCATGCCCCTGCAGTTCGGGGACGCCGATCTGGGGTTCATGGCCCGCTTCCGCCGCGTCTTCGATCCCGACGGGATCATGAATCCGGGCAAGCTCCTGCCCTCGCACCCCGCGTGCGGCGAGGGCTTCCGTCCCGCCGCGCCTCGACTGCCCGCCGGCACCTGGGTCTGAGACGGTGAGCGTGTCCGCTCCCGCGGTCGCGGATGCTCTCGTGGCCCTCGTCGGCCGCGAGCACGTCACGACCTCCACCACCGAGCTGGCCGCGGCCGCGGTGGACGGCGTGACGCCGCGCTGGTTAATCCGCCCTGGGTCGATCGACGAGGTCGCCCGCGTCATGAGCCTGGCCGCCTCCGAGGGACTGGCCGTCGCTCCCCGGGGCAGCGGCTCCGCAGTCGATCTCGGCATGCCACCCGCGCGCGTGGATCTCGCTCTCGACCTGTCGCGGCTGGCCGGCATCATGGAGTACGTGCCGGCAGACATGGTCGCCACCGTGCAGGCCGGGGTGAGGCTGGACGTGCTGGGGCGCGAGCTGGGCAAGCACGGCCAGATGCTCGCCCTCGATCCCTATGGTGGCTCATCGCGCACGGTGGGTGGTGTCCTCGCCTGCGGGGCGAGCGGCCAGCGGCGATTCCGGTATGGCACCGGGCGCGATCTCCTGCTCGGCGCCCGCTTCGTTCAGGCCGACGGCACCATCACGTGGGGCGGCTCGAAGGTTGTCAAGTCGGTCACGGGCTACGACGTGCCCAAGCTCCTCGCCGGATCGCTGGGCACGCTCGGCGTCATCGTGGAGGCGACCCTGCGCCTCCACCCCGTCCCGCCCGCCTCGGGCTCGTGGCTCTTCGCCTTCACCTCGCGGGCGGGCGCGGCCGCGTTCGTGACGTCCGTCCTCGCCTCCAGCCTCGAGCCCGATCGCCTCGCCTGGCTCAATGCCGCGGCGCTGGCCCGCGTTGGTACCCCGGGTCCGGAGGCCGGGGTGGCGGTATCGGTGGGCAGCGTGATCGAGGCGGTGAGCTCCCAAGGAGCTGCCCTCGCTTCTCTCGCTTCCGCGCAGGATGGGCGTGCGTCGACACTCGACGACGCGTTCTGGCCGGCGCTCGGGTCCGCGCTCACGGGGCCGGTGGTGGTGAAGCTCGCGAGCGAGATTCGCCGGCTCGCCTTCTGGGCGGACGAGCTCGAGAAGACCTTCGCACGCCGCGGCCTCTCCGTCGCCGTGGTGGGCGAGGCGGGCAATGGCATTCTCCGGGCGGCGGCGGACGCCCGCGTGCCGCCCGAGGCATGGGCAAGGGAGATCGTGGCTCCGCTTCGGGAAGGTCTGGCGGGCGAAGGCGGAAGTCTGGTGGTCGAGCGCGCGCCCGTCGAGCTCAAGCGCGCGGTAGACGTGTGGGGACCGGTGCCCGAGCCCGCGCTCACCGTAATGAAGCGCCTCAAGGCGGAGTTCGATCCGCGCGGGATCCTCAACCGCGGCCGATTCGTGGGCGGGCTGTGAGCAGGGCCACCGCCGGCGCCAGCGCCTTCGACACGAGCGATGCGCCGTCCATGGACGGGCTGCGGGCGTGCGTCCACTGCGGCATCTGCCTGCCCCAATGCCCCACCTATCGGGTGCTCGGAGAGGAGATGGACTCTCCGCGCGGCCGCATCTACCTCATGCGCGCGGCTGCGGAAGGCCGGCTCGGCCTCACGCCGACCATCGCGCGTCATCTCGATCTCTGCCTGGGCTGCCGCGGCTGCGAGAGCGCCTGTCCCTCGGGCGTGCCCTTCGGCCAGCTCCTCGAGGCCACGCGGGCGCAGCTCGTGCGCAAGGGCGTGCGCGCTCCGGAGAGCGATCACGCGACCACCCGGTGGGCCCTCGAGACCTTCCCCCACCCGTCGCGGCTGGCCCCTCTGCTCTGGGGACTCCGCTTTTACCAGGCCTCCGGCCTCCAGACGTTTGTCCGCGCCTCCGGCCTTCTTGCACCCTTCCGGAAGCTCAAGGCCATTGCGAGGGAGGGCGGGACTGCTCACGGGCTGCGTGCAGCGTCTCTTCTTCGCCGACGTCAACGCGCAAACCGCGCGGCTCCTCTCCGCCGCGGGGTGGGACGTAGTCATCCCGCGCGCCCAGGGATGCTGCGGCGCTCTGCATCTGCACTCGGGCCGGCTCGACGACTTCCGTGGATTCGCGTCGAGCCTCATGGCGAGCTTTCCTCCCGACGTGGACGTGATCGTGACCAATGCCGCGGGCTGCGGGTCTGCCATCAAGGAATACGGCCACTGGCTTCCCGGGGAGGCCGGGGAAGGGTTCGCCGCGAAGGCGCGCGACATCACCGAGGTGCTCGTCGACTCGGTGCTGCCCCTGGGCGAGCTCCAGGCGACCGTGGCCTATCACGACGCCTGTCATCTCGCCCACGGCCAGAAGGTGCGGAGCCAGCCCCGGGAGCTCCTGCGTCGCATCCCCGGCCTGACCGTGATAGACATCAAGGACTCGGAGCTCTGCTGCGGCAGCGCGGGCATCTACAATCTCACTGAGCCGGCCATGGCGGAGGAGCTGGGGCGGATGAAGATCGCACGCATCCGCGAGAGCGGCGCGCGCATGGTCACCGCGGGCAATCCCGGCTGCCTGCTCCAGATCGCCCGGCACGCGCGGGAGGCCGGGCTCGATCTCGAGGTCGTCCACCCCGTGGATCTCCTCGCGCGCGCCCTGAGGGACCCATGAAGATCAGGATCGAGGATCACGTGAAGTTCGACGAGGCGAGGATGGCCAAGATCGCCCTCGCCACCACCGGGCGCTGTCAGCTCGACCTCTACTGTGTCGCCCCCGGCCAGTCCCAGCGGCCGCATACCCACGGCGACCAGGACAAGATCTACTTCGTGCTCGAGGGCTCCGGCCGCTTCTCTCTCCGCGGCAAGGAAGAGCGGCTGGGGAAGGGCGAGGCGCTTGTGGCCGAGGCGGGCATCGAGCACGGGCTCTTCAACGACGGCAACGAGCCGATGCTGATCCTGGTCGTGGTGACTCCGCCGCCCCCCCACGGGCCGGAGGCCAAGAAGGCATGAAGGCCTCCATCATGATCACCTGCCTCGGCGATCTCCTCTTCCCCGAGGTGGGCGTGGCCATGGTGAAGCTCCTCCGGCGCCTCGGCGTCACCGTGGATTTCCCTCAGGGGCAGACCTGCTGCGGCATGCCGCTGTTCAACTCGGGCTTTCATCACGACGCCGCCCTCGTGGCCGCGCGCACGGTGAAGCTCTTCGAAGGCGCGGAGCACGTGGTCGTCCCCTCCGGCTCCTGCGCGTGGATGGTCAAGACGGAGTATCCGGGTCTGCTCAAGGACGACCCCGCCCTCAGGTCCCAGGCCGAGGCGCTGGCCGGGAAGACCCACGAGCTGTCGCAGTTCCTCGTCAACGTCCTCGGGGTGACGACCATCGACTCGCCGTTCAGGGGCCGCGTGACCTATCACGACTCCTGCCATCTCCTGCGCGGGCTGGGCGAGTCGCGGAATCCGCGGACGCTCCTCCGCGGCGTCAAGGGCTGCGAGCTGGTGGACCTGCCCGGCGCGGACGAGTGCTGCGGATTCGGCGGGTCCTTCTCGGTGAGGCTGCCCGAGGTGTCGACGGCCGTGCTCGACAAGAAGCTCGCCAACGTGGAGAGCACGAGCGCCGATTGCCTCGTGGCCTGCGACGCGGGCTGCCTCATGCAGATGGGGGGTGGGCTCTCCCGGCGCGGCTCGCGGGTGCGCGCAGTGCACCTTGCGCAGGTGCTCGAGCCGCAGGTGCTCGAGCCGGACGGCGGCGCGTGAGCGACGCCCAGCTCAGCACGCCGTTCCCGCAGCGTGCGCATGCCGCGCTCGGGGACGCCCATCTCCAGGAAGCCCTCACCATCGCCACCACCAAGTTCATCGGGCTCCGCAAGGAGTCCTTCGAGGGCTTCCCGGCGGGGGAGGCGCTCCGCGACCGGGCCCGCGCCATCAAGGAAGCCACCCTCCAGCAGCTCGACCAGCATCTGGAGCGGCTCGCCGACAATATCGAGCGGCTGGGCGGCCACGTGCACTGGGCGGCCACCGGCGAGGAGGCGCGCGACATCATCCTCCGCCTCTGCCGTGACAAGGGCGTGCGCATGGCCGTCAAGAGCAAATCGATGGCCACGGAGGAGATCGAGCTCAACGAGGCCCTCGAGGCGGCGGGCGTCAAGCCGGTGGAGACCGATCTCGGCGAGTACATCATCCAGCTCGCCCACGAGAAGCCGTCGCACATCATCGCCCCCGCCATTCACAAGACGAAGGGGCAGGTCGCCGATCTCTTCTCCAAGGAGCTGGGCGGCCGCTTCGAGGCCGATCCCGAGGTGCTCACCGCGGTCGCGCGCAAGGAGCTTCGGCAGAAGTTCCTCGACGCGGACATGGGCATCACGGGAGCGAACTTCGCGGTGGCGGAGACGGGCACCATCGTGCTCGTCACCAACGAGGGCAACGGGCGGATGGTCACCTCGCTGCCGCGCATTCATGTAGCGGTCATGGGCATGGAGAAGGTCATCCCCACCATGACGGATCTCATGGTCTTCCTCTCCATCCTCGCCCGTAGCGCGACGGGGCAGAAGCTCTCCTCCTATACGACCCTGGTGCGGGGACCACGCCAGCCCGGGGAGGTCGAGGGGCCCGAGGAGCTGCATCTCATCCTCATGGACAATGGCCGCACGCGCCAGATCGCGGGCACGCTGCGGGAGGCGCTCTACTGCCTGCGCTGCGGCGCCTGTCTCAATGTCTGCCCGGTCTACCGTCAGATCGGCGGCCACGCCTACGGCTACACGTATCCGGGACCCATCGGCATCCTCCTCACCGCGATGCTCAAGGGGAATGCCGCGGTCAAGGACCTCGCCCATGCTTCCTCGCTCTGCGGCGCGTGCAAGGACGTCTGCCCCGTGCGCATCGACATTCCGCGCATGCTCGTGGAGCTCCGCGAGAGTCTGGACCGGGAGAAGATCGCCCCGTGGAGCGAGCGGATGGTCTTCGGCCTCGCGCGCCGGGTCATGAGCTCGCCCGGACTCTTCCGCGCGGGCGCCCGGCTGGGGCGCCTGGCCCAGCGGTCGTTCGTCAGGGGCGGGAAGCTCCGCTCCCTCCCTCTCTTCCTCGGCCAGTGGACGCGCACGCGTGACCTGCCGCCGGTGGCCGCCCGCACCTTCAGCGAGCGATGGAAGGATCTGGAGCGGCCATGACCACGCGCTCCGACTTCCTCGGGGAGATCAGACGGGAGATGAGCAAGACGCGGGGGCTCTTCGAGGTGCGCCCCGTGCCCCGCCCGCCGGACGCGGGCCAGGCCTTCGAAATGGTCAAGCGGCAGATGGCCGAGCGATGGCCGCAGGCGCTCGAGCGCTTCCGCGAGGAGTTCGAGCGCATCGCGGGCGTTTTTCACCGCGTGGCCCGCATGGACGAGGTGCCGGCGGTGATCAGGCGTCTCGCCGAGGAGCGGCAGGCCACGCGCGTCCTGTCGTGGGACCCGGGATCGCTTGGGCTGGACCTTCGACAGAGCTTCGGGCGTCATAGCCTCGGCGCCGAGGGTTTTTCGGTCTCGGTGGCTCCTGACGATAATCCCGACCTCTCCGCCCGGCAGCTCCACCGGGAGGCCGCGGCGAGCGCGGAGATAGGAGTCACCGGGGTGGACTGGGCTCTGGCGGAGACGGGCACCCTCGTCCTCGTGTCGGGCCGGGGCCGGCCGCGCTCGACCTCGCTGTTGCCCGCGACCCACGTGGCCGTCTTCGATCGTGGCTGCCTCCTCGAGTCTCTGGAGCAGGTGGGGACCATGCTGGAAGCGCTCCATGCCGATCCGGCGCGGAGCATGTCGGGGGCCGTCATCAACTTCATCACCGGGCCGTCGCGCACCGCCGACATCGAGCTGACCCTGACCCGCGGCGTGCACGGCCCGAAGGAAGTTCACGCCATCTTCGTGGAGGGGCGATGAGCGAGCGCCTCTTCACTCCGGCCGAGGTCAATGCGCTGATCCCCAAGCTCACCGAGCTCGTGAACGAGGCGATGGACCTCCATCGCCGCGGCCGCGCCCTCCAGGAGGCCCTCACCGAGGAGCGCGATCGCATCCGCGCGTCGGGCGGGGCCATGGTGGACCAGCGCGACTGGAAGGCGAGAGCGGAGCGCCTCGACGGCTATTCGATCGAGGTGAAGCAGGCGCTCGCCCGGATCGCCGAGCTGGGCGGCGTCACCAAGGACGTCGAGATGGGCCTGGTGGACTTTCCCGGCCTGGTGCCGCAGGTGGCGGGGACCCAGCCGGTCAACCTGTGCTGGAAACATGGGGAGGACGCGGTGCGCTTCTGGCATGGCTTCGACGAAGGCTATGCTCACCGGAAGCCCTTGCCGTGAAGCCGTCGGCCATCCTCTTCGATCTGTTCGACACCCTCGTGCTCCTCGACCGCAACCGCCTCCCCGAAGTCCTCATCAACGGGAAGGCGCGGCGCACCACGGCCGGCCACCTCCACGACGCGTTTCAGCCCTTCGCTCCCGGCGTCTCCCTCGAGGACTTCGTGGAGGGGCTCTTCTGGAGCTGGCAGGAGGCCGAGCGCATCCGCGGCGAAGCCCACCGGGAGGTGCCGGCGCCCGAGCGCTTCGGCATGATGTTCGGGCGCCTCGGCTTGGGAGAAGGGAAGCTGCCCGGAGAGGCCCTCGACATCCTCCTCGCCACCCACATGCGAGAGCTCTCCAAGGCCGTGGTGTTTCCGGAGCATCACCGTGCGCTTCTGCGCGCGCTCAAGGAGCGGCACCGGCTGGCCGTGGTGTCGAATTTCGACTACACGCCCACCGCCCGCCACGTCCTCGAGCGGGAGGGCGTGGCGGATCTTTTCGAGACCATCGTGGTGTCCGACGAGGTGGGCTGGCGCAAGCCCAAGCCCGTCATCTTCGAGCGGGCGCTGGGACATCTGGCTATACAGCCGGGACAGGCCCTCTTCGTGGGCGATCGGGCGGACATCGACGTGGCGGGGGCGCAGGCGGTGGGCATGGCCTCGGCCTGGATCAATCGGGAGGCGACGGCCCTGCCCGAGGGCATGACGCCTCCGGAGTACGAGATCAGGGACCTAGGCGAGCTGGAGGCCATCCTTCGTGACTAGCCCCGCATCCCGGGCGGCCCTCGGGACATCCTAAAACCGCACCATCACGACGCGAAGCCCACGAGAAGGCGAGGAGAGACATGGCACCGACACGCAAAGTGGTCATCATCGGATCCGGCCCCGCAGGCTACACTGCGGCCATCTATGCGGCGCGGGCCAACCTCGCTCCCGTCATGTTCACGGGGTTGCAGGCGGGCGGCCAGCTCATGCTCACCACCCTCGTCGAGAACTACCCGGGCTTCGTGGACGGTATCGACGGCCCGCCCCTCATGGAGACGTTCAGGGAGCAGGCCGCGCGCTTCGGGACCGAGATGATCTCGGAGGACGTGACCTCGGTGGACTTCTCGAGCACGCCCTTCCGCGTGAAGACCGACGAGGCGGAGGTCGAGGCCCACACCGTCATCATCGCCACCGGCGCCTCGGCCAAGCTCATCGGCCTCCCCAGCGAGTCGAAGCTCATGGGGCGCGGGGTCAGCACTTGCGCGACCTGCGACGGCTTCTTCTTCAAGGACCAGAACATCATGGTGGTGGGCGGGGGCGACTCCGCCATGGAAGAGGCGCTCTATCTCTCACGCCTCGGCCGGCAGGTGCAGGTGGTGCACCGGCGCGACAGCCTCCGCGCCTCCAAGATCATGCAGGAGCGCGCCCTCAAGAATCCCAAGATCGAGTTCATCTGGGATACGGCGGTCGAGGACGTTCTCGACCCGAGCAAGGGCAAGGTCACCGCGGTGCGGCTGAAGAACCTCAAGAGCGGGGCAGTGTGGGAGACGCCGGTGGACGGCCTCTTCGTGGCCATCGGCCATCAGCCCAATACCGCCATCTTCAAGGGGCAGATCGAGCTGCACCCGAACGAGTACGCCAAGGTCAAGCCGGGAACCACCCAGACGTCGGTGCCGGGGGTGTTCGCGGCGGGCGACATGGCCGCCCTGGAAGCCGAGCGCTATCTGGAGGCGAACCACTCCGGGCACTGAGAAGCCCGGCTCCTACTTGAGAAGGCGTCGCACCGTCGCTCGGTTCTGGGGGAACCAGAGATTGCCCAGGTGCCCCCCGTAGGGATAGAGGATCACGTGGTCCCCCAGCACGTCCTTGAGCTGCTCGATCGACTTGGGGCCGGCGAGGAAATCGTCGGTGTTGTGCATGATGTAGATCCGGGGATTGCCCCGCAGCCGCTCGATGATGGTGTCGAGGGAGCCCCGGGCGCTGAAGCCGTCCGAGGTCATGTCCGCCTCGCCGGTCTGCACTCGCCAGATGGGGACGGCGATCTTGTCGCTGTACTCCGTGAAGGTCGTCCCCTTCGCTTCCTCGAGGCGTTTCCGCACCTCACCCTGGGGGGCGGCGAGCACCTGCTGATCGTGGATGGCCTGGGTCACCGTCACGAGCTCGGGGAGCACGGTCTGCAGGTACTCCGCGATGAGGAACTGGAGCTCCTCCGTGGTGAAGGTGCTGAAGCCCTTGGCGAGGACGTCGAAGGCGGCGAGGTCGTCCCGCTTCTGATTCGTGAAGGCCTCGACGATGCTCATCGCCTTGCCCGCGATCTCCTTGGACCGCTCCGCGCCGAACTTCTCTTTCAGCGAATCCCACTCGTCGAGCTGCTTGAGGACGGAGGCCACGTCGAGGGGCGGGTTGACGAGGAGATACCTCGAGATCCCGATCCGTCCCTCCGCGCCGTCGAGCAGGCTGAGGTACGCGCCTTCGAGAGCGCCCAGGCTCATGCCCATGAAGTTGACGCGGGTCACCTTGAGATGATTCTTCGCCTTCAGGACGTCCAGCGTTCGCTGCATCGCCCCGTAGAGATCGCGGGCATCTTCGGGTGTGTAGCCGGGCGCCCCGCTGCGGCTCGCCGCGAGGGCGAAGTTCCAGCTCATGGGCGACGGCATGATCACCACATGGGAGCCGTCCTGATAGAAGAGCTTGGCGAAATACGTGGCCAGCCCGAAATAAGGCGTGGACCCCGTCCCGGGGAGGATGAAGACGAGGGGGGCGGCACGTTTTTGCTGATAGAGGGCGACGCTCAGCTCCCCCTTCCCTTCGAGCTTCGGAAGCTTGTCACGGTCGGGGAGAATCGACACATGCACGACCTGCCGCTTGATGCCCGGGGTGAGACCATCGGCATTCAGAGCGGCGCCGGTGACCGTGGCGAGATACGGATCGCGATAAGGGTAGCGGTATTCCTGAGCGAGAGCCGGACTCGACGCCACGCATACCGCCGTCAACACCATCAGCAGCAAACGCACGATGGACACTCCTGTCTGGCGACGTCAAAGGCACTTCGCTCGTTGGGCACCCTCCCGGCTGCAAGAAGTATGACACTGGAGAGAAATCCCGAAGTGAGTGTAAAGGCCCATGCGCCCGAGGGCGCAGCGGGAAAGAATGACGGCCTGTGGGAAGGAACTACCGGCTGGTTCTCCCTACGGCATGCCCTTCATGTCGACGGGGAGGTAGTAGCGCTTCTCGCCCAGAGCGTCCACGCGCTCCCAGAATTCAGGCAGCGCGGCGAGGCCGGTGTCGTTCACACCCGCGCTCTGGCGCCAGATGCACCACGAGTCCTGGCCCAGCCTGAACATGGCCTGGGCGGTCGCCATGTCTTCCGTGAGCGCGGGCAGGTGAGTCCGGGCGCTCTCTGCCGGCAAGGCGTGCGCGCTCTCCGGCCCCCGCCGGACCCAGTCCTTCACGGCATCGAGGTAGGTCGCCTTGGCGCCCGCGGTCAGGCGGGCCACCTCGTCCGGCATCTCTCTGGTCTCCCGGTTCATCTTGCGGAATCCTTCGTAGGCTCCCGCCGCCTCGGCCGGCCTCACGATGCGCCCGGCCTCGTCGATCCAGATCGCCTGGGGCACGTTCACCACGCCGAAGAGCTCGGCCATGACGTGCTCGCGGTCGATCAGGGTCGGATAGGTCGGATGGGCCGCCTCGATCCAGGGGAGGGCGTCACCCTCGCGGCTGTCCATGGCCACCGCGATGACCATGAAATTCTGGGCGGCCAGCTCGTCATAGAGCGCCTGCCACACGGGCAGGTCGCGACGGCAGCCTCACCAGGAGGCCCAGGTGACGAGGAAGATCTTCTTGCCTCG
>WNFK01085943.1_pt1 | contig 21364 bp, 23 predicted proteins | sample 5400281 | NCBI WGS metagenome assembly WNFK01 (sample SAMN13153350, study PRJNA577476) | soil metagenome | isolation source: 20 cm soil on Douglas fir-dominated hillslope | place: USA:California | collected 2013-09-17
TCACACCGCGCGGGCGAAATGGCCCCGCGTATACTCCCGACCCGTCACCGCCCGCACTTCTCCGGGATCGGGCGCGCGACCTTCGGCCAGTGCATCGAGTGACGCGCGATACGCGGCCGTCACCCGCGCGACGGGATCGCCCGGGACGTTGAACACCAGCCGGTACGTGCGAAACCCGGCGCGCCACAGCTCCGGCAAGTACGCGGAGCCGTCCACCGGACGTGAATGCAGCAGGCGGTTGCGGCAGGCATAATCGGTGGCCACCGGGAAGACGTAACCCGCGGGATCGGTGAGCGCGACATCGGGGTGCTTCTGCACGCAGAGGTCACGGCACGTGGCGACCTCGCGGTCGAACGCCGCCGACAAGACGCAGTGCTCGATCGTCATTCCTTCGGGGCGGCCGTAAGCGAACACCTCGAAGCGTTGGGCCTCCCATGGCGCCGCCACCTGCCCCATCTCTTCGCCGGTCAGCTCGACCGACAGCACGATGCGACGCGCGCCCAGCCGGAACACCTCGGCCGCGCTGTGCTGGTTGAAGACGTTCACCGCGTAATCCGCGACTACGTCGCGTCCTTCGGCGGCAAGCTCGGCGACCATCCCCAGGTGCCCACTGACCAGCGGTGTGCCGAGGGCCAGCCACTTCTCGACGTGCTTCCTGTCGGCGGGCCGGACGATACTCGGCGTGCGGAGTCGAAGTGTGACTCCCCGCTGCGACAGCTCCGTGGCGAGCTGCTTGACTCGCGCCACCGGAGGCATCGGATGGCGGAGAAATAAGTCGAGCGAGATCTCCTCGGCACCTGCTTCTGCCGCGGCCAGCGCATCCTCGAGACGCCAGACTTCGGCGACGAGCCGCGGCGCGACGACGTCGGGACGGTTCGTTTCTACGCTGGCGATCGCTTCATCGATTGCGCGATCGCGCTTCTCGTGGCGATCGCGAAGGAGGGTCCCCGTTGCCTCCCGTCGCAGTTCATTGAGGATGCTGATCGGAATAAAGAGGTCTTGCGAGAGGCCTGAAACATCGACGTCGCCCAGTGTGAAGGGAGTCTCGCCGAGGCGGCCGAGCTGGGCCCGCAGGCGCGCTTCGTCCAGCCCGTGCTGGGTCGCAGGCGCGAGTGCGGTCGTGCTCTTCACTGTCACCTCGTCGGCGCCCCCCTGAGTGCGGCAGATGAGCGTGAGCGGCTCGCCGGCAGCACCAAGTGCCCGAACATCCATTGGGGTGCGCTCGGGCGTGCCCGTGGAGGGAACCGGGGCAAAGCTCTCACGTGCGCGAGCGAGCAGAGCGGCTTCGGCGGAGCGCACAACGATCCAGCCAGCCGGAATATCCTCCGCCGGCTGGATCGCCTGCCGAACCTTCCCGTGCTGCCGGCCGATCGTGCGGACGCTCCGAACCCCGAAGCCGCGGTTGCCTTTGTCGGGGCCTGCGGGATGCTCGAAGCCGAGCCCGTCGCCGCGCTGGATCGGCTGCGAGACCGAAACGATCAGCTCGTCCTCCTCACGCCCGATCACTTCGCCCAGGACCGCGCCGCGGTTGTCGGGTTGGGTGCGGGTCACGTAGTCGCGTCCCGCGCGGCCGCCGTACATCCCGCCGGTGAAGCCGCGCGAGAAGATCTGCACGAGGGGCTGGATTTCGGCGGGTGTGGGCGGACGTGAGTCGCCCGCGGCAAGCCGGTCGAGAAACTCGCGGTAGCCGTGCGTCACGGTCGCCACGTATTCGGGTTTCTTCTTGCGGCCTTCGACCTTGAGCGTATGGATCCCGGCGTCGGCGATCTCGGCGAGATGCTCCCACGCGCCGAGGTCCCGGGCGGAGATCAGGTAGCCGCGGTCCAGCTCCTCGCCGCTCGCGGTATCGGCCAGGACGTAGTCCTTGCGGCACGACTGGGCGCAGGATCCCCGGTTGGCGCTGCGTTCCGAAATCATGCCGGACATGTAGCGAGCTCCGGGACTGCGCGCCGGATGGTGCGGATGTCGTCCAGCGTATTCTCGCGCGCGAGCACCACGCGGTCGCATCCCAGGTCGCGCAGGACGCGGGCGCCGCGCTCGTCGTGCACGGTCATCTGGGTCGAGCCGTGAATCTCCAGATCGGGGTACAGCTTGCGGATGAGCCGCACCGCGCCGAGGTCCTGCACGATGGCGGCGTCGATGCCGCGATCGATGCACTCGCCGAGGTGGTGCAGCGCGTCGTGCAGCTCGGCCGGCTTGAAGAGGATGTTGAACGTCAGGTAGATCCTGGCCCCGTACCCATGCGCCAGGCGGCAGGACTGTGCCAGTTCATCCAGGGTCAGCTGCGCCCCCTCGTCCCGGGCATTGAACTTCTCAACGCCGAGGTAGATCGCATCGGCGCCGTTGCCGAGCGCGGCACGAACGGCGTCGAGGCTCCCGGCAGGAGCGAGGAGCTCAGGGACGGGGCGGGGCATGAAGGAAGCTAGCTGCTCCCGTCAATCCCTGGTTATCAACCGCGCGGCGCGCTCATAGAAGAAGTAATCCCACGCCCAGTTGATCAGCACGAACAACTTGTTGCGGAAGCCGATGAGCTGAATGATGTGAATCCCGAGCCACATCACCCACGCCACAAAGCCACTCGCCTCGATCCCATAGATCTTTGCCACGGCCGCATTGCGGCCGATCGTGGCCAGCGTGCCCTGATCGCGATAGCGGAACGGCTCGAGCGGCTGCCCGCGGAGCTGGCGCCTGATGTTGAGGGCGACCGACTGCCCCATCTGGATCGCGACGGGCGCGACCATCGGCAACGCCTCGCCGTCCTGTTCGCGATAGGCCGCATCGCCGATGATGAAGACCTCCGGATGCTCCTTCAGCTGGAGCGTCGGCTCGACGGGAATGCGGCCCTGCCGCGCGGTGGGAAGGCCGAGGGTCGCGTTGAGCGGCGACGCCCGCACCCCCGCCGCCCAGATGACCGTCTGCGCCGGGATGACCTCACCGCTCTTGAGACGCGCCTGCCGGCCATCGTAGTCCGCCACACTCGCACCGAACCGGACTTCGACGTATTTGCGCCACAGCGTCTTCCCGGCGGCCTCGCGCAGCCGCTCCGGGAGGGCCGGCAGGAGCCGATCGGTCGCCTCGAGTAGCAGGATGCGGACGTCCTTGATGTTGAGCCGCGGATAGTCTTTGACGAGCACCAGCCGGATCAGCTCCGACAGCGCGCCGGCCATCTCGACGCCGGTCGGCCCGCCCCCCACCACGATGAACGTGAGCAGCGCGCGCCGCCGCTCGGCGTCCGGCTCGAGCATGGCCTGCTCGAAGCAGGTCAGCACGTGATTGCGAATCGCGACGGCGTCGGGAATGTCCTTGAGCCCGAGGCCGTGGCGCTGCAGCGAGTCCAGCCCGAAGAAATTCGTCTCGCCGCCGGGAGCGAGGACCAGATAGTCGTATGCGATCGGGCCGGCACTCGTCTCGAGCCGGCGCGCCGCGAAATCCACGCGGGTCACGTCGAGCAAGCGAAAATCGAAGTTCTTCTGACCGCGCAAAATGGCGCGTGCCGGTTTCGCGATCTCCTCGGGTTCGAGGCCCGCGGTCGCGACCTGATAGAGCAGCGGTTGGAAGAGGTGGTAGTTGTTGCGATCGACGAGCACGACCTGTACCGGCGCGCGACGCAACGCCCGGGCGGCATTCAGCCCTCCGAATCCCGCGCCGACGATGACGACGGTCGGGGGGGGCGTCACTCCTTCGCCCGCTTGGCGAACTCCCACATCCCGATCATCGTCTTCTGCGTGATCGGATATCCCAGCAGCCGCGCCTGCAGCACGATTTGGCCGCGAGTGTGCGCGTCGTGGAGCATATAGTACATCAAGTATCCCGCCGCGTCGTGATGAAACCCGACAATCTTGCCGTCATCCTTCAGCGCCGCGCCCACGATCGCGAGCACCGCGTTCCGCTTGGCTCCCAGCGCACGCAATGCCTGTGCGCGCGTCACGCGGCGGCGGTCCAGCTCGGCGGGAACGGGGAAGCCGGGCGCGGTGCGCTCGAGGTAGCGCAGGCCGCAGTTGTGGAGGTGAGCGACCTGCGCGGCGATGGTGCGGGTCTTCGGACCCGGCGCCGCCGCCAGCCAGGCCGCCGGATCGAGCTCCTCGACCAGATACTGATTGATACGCGCGCTGGCCGAGTAGGCCTTGAGCAGCGCATCGGCTGCGCTCAGCCGGTGAGTTTTCGCCACAGTGCCGCCAACGGATCGTAATTCGCGTCGACGACCCGTTCCTTGAGCGGAATGATCGCGTTGTCGGTGATCGTAATCGATTCGGGACAGACTTCGGTGCAGCACTTCGTGATGTTGCAGTAACCGATCCCGCCCTCATGGCGCAGATGATCGCGGCGATCCGCCTCGTCCAGCGGGTGCATCTCGTAGACCGCCGCGCGTACCAGCATCGCCGGCCCTATGAACTCCTCGTGCTTCTCGTGCGCGCGCAGCACGTGGCAGACGTCCTGGCACAGGAAGCACTCGATGCATTTGCGGAACTCCTGCGGCCGCTCGACTTCGAACTGATACATCCGCCACGTGCCGTCCGGAGCGTCGGGCTTGCGCGGCTGGAACGCCGGAATCCGCTTGTTGACCTCGTAATTCCACGACACATCAGTGACGAGATCCTTGATCACGGGAAACGCCCGCATCGGCGTGACGGTGATCGTCTCGTCCGGTGCGTAGTCGGACATGCGCGTCATGCACATCAGCCGTGGCTTGCCGTTGATCTCCGCGGAGCACGAGCCGCACTTCCCCGCCTTGCAGTTCCAGCGCACCGCGAGGTCGGGCGCCTGCTCGGCCTGGATCGCGTGCACCGCGTCGAGCACGACCATCCCTTCAGTCGCCGCAACCTGGTAATCTTGAAGCCCACCGCCATCACGCGTTCCTCGAAATACGCGGAACAGGGTCATACGCTTTCCTTAATGAGTGTCATCAGGTCGGCGGGGATCGGTGGCTGCGTCTCACGCCGTACACCCATGCGGTCCCCTTCCTTCTTGATCACGATCTGCTCGCGCGCCTGTTTCTCGTCCGAGTCGGGATAGTCGCTGCGCGTGTGGCCGCCCCGGCTCTCGGTCCGCTCGAGCGCGGCGCGCGCGGTCGCCTCGGAGACCACGAGGAGCGAGCGCAGGTCGATCGCCGTGTGCCAGCCGGGATTGTATTCGCGGCTGCCGGTGATCCCCACCTCGCGGGCTCGGGTCTTGAGCTTCTCGAGCTCGGCCAGCGCCGTCTCGAGCCCTCCCTTGTCGCGGATGATCCCGGCGTTGCGCTGCATCACCGCCTGCAGTGCCGACTGTACGGCGAAGGGGTTCTCGCCATCACGGTCGAACGGCACCAGCGCCTCGCGCATCGCCTGCTCGACCTCGGCATCGGGAATCGCCGGCGGCGCGCCGCGCTTCCCCGCCGCGTACTGGCCGGCACGCCGTCCGAAGACGAGCAAGTCGCTGAGCGAGTTGCCGCCGAGGCGGTTGGCGCCGTGCATGCCGCCGCCGACTTCGCCCGCGGCGTAGAGGCCGGGCACCGTCGATTCCTGGGTCTCGGCGTCCACCTTGACCCCGCCCATCACGTAGTGCGTCGTCGGGCCGATCTCCATCGCGTGCGTGGTGATATCGACGTGCGCCAGCTCTTTGAACTGGTGATACATGCTGGGCAGCTTCTTCTTGATGTAGTCGGGGTTCTGCTTCGAGGCGATGTCGAGAAACACGCCGCCGTGCTCGGTGCCCCGCCCTTCCGCGATTTCTTTCGTGATCGCCTTCGCGACCACGTCGCGCGTCAGCAGCTCCGGCGGCCGGCGGTTCTTCTTGCGATCGCCCTTCACCCACGCGTCGGACTCCGCTTCGGTATCGGCGTAGTCGCCTTTGAACATGTCGGGCATGTAGCGGAACATGAATCGCTCGCCGCCCGAGTTCTTCAAGACGCCGCCTTCGCCACGGACACCTTCGGTCACCAAAATGCCGCGGACACTGGGCGGCCAGACCATCCCCGTGGGGTGGAATTGCACGAACTCCATGTCGATGAGTTCGGCGCCGGCCTCATACGCCAACGCGTGTCCGTCCCCCGTGTACTCCCAGGAATTGCTGGTGATTTGCCACGCCTTGCCGATGCCACCCGTGGCGATCACGATCGCGCCCGTTTTGAACAGCACGAAGCGGCCGGTCTCGCGGAAGTAGCCGAGCGCGCCGGCGATCTTCCCACCGGCGACAAACAGCTTGACGATCGTGCATTCCATATGCACGTCGATGCCGGAGTGCACGCCCTTGTCCTGGAGGACGCGGATCATCTCGAGGCCGGTGCGGTCGCCGACATGCGCCAGCCGGCTGTAGGTGTGGCCGCCGAAGGGCCGTTGGTTGATGCGGCCGTCGGGCGTCCGGTCGAACAGCGCCCCCCACGCCTCGAGCTCGTTGATGCGGTCGGGCGACTCCTGGGCGTGAATCTGCGCCATGCGCCAGTTGTTGTGCATCTTGCCGCCGCGCATCGTGTCGCGGAAATGCACGCGCCAGTTGTCCTCGCTGAACACATTGCCAAGCGCGGCGGCGGCGCCGCCCTCGGCCATGACGGTGTGGGCTTTGCCGAGCAGCGACTTGCAGACGAGCGCGACTGTGGCTTTCTGGGCGCTCGCCTCGATCGCCGCGCGGAGACCGGCGCCGCCGGCGCCGATCACGACGACGTCATAGCTGTGACTCTTGAGGTCGGACGCCGCCATCAGAACAGCCGCACGTCGTGGATGACGCCCATCGCACAGAGGCGGATGTAGACGTCAGTCAGGGCGACCGAGAAGAGCGAGCACCAGGCGAACAGCATGTGATGGCGGTTGAGCGCGCTCACGCCGCGCCACGCCTCGAAGCGCGCCTTCCCGCCCCGCGCACAGGAGAAGCAGTCGACCTGTCCGCCGACGAGGTGTCGCAGTGAGTGACAGCCGAAGGTGTAACAGGACAGCAGAAACACGTTGACGGCCATGACGAGGGTGCCGATGCCGACACCAAACTCGCGCGGCCCCGCGGCCAACGTGCCGTCAGCGAGGATGCCGTTGACGGGCCAGCGCATGGCGAGAAAGACGTCGTAGGAGAGTATGAAGATGAAGACGACCGCCGCGTACATGGCATAGCGGTGCAGGTTCTGAAGAATGAAGGGAAACCTGGTCTCACCCTTGTACCCGTGGCGCGGCTCGCCGACGGCGCAGGCGACGGGATCGAGGAAGAAGGCCCGATAGTACGCCTTGCGATAGTAGTAGCAGGTGGCGCGAAAGGCGCCGGGGAAAACCAGGATCAGGAATGCGGGAGAGAGCGGCCACCACGTCGTCTGGATCAGCGGCGAGTAGAACGGCGAGAGGTACGGTCCCCATTCGTAGTAGCGGTTGACCCAGGCCGCCCAGGTCGCGTAGATGCCGAAGCTGCCGAGGACCAGCGCCGTGAGTGCGGGCGCGATCCACCAGGCGTCGCGGCGCAGCGTCGCACCGAAGCTGCGCTCTTGCAGGTCGCGGACGGAAGTCGTCATTCCACTTCTCGGATGAGGGCGCCGAAATATACACCGTCCTTGACTTGTTCTCCGCCGGCGACCGGCGGCCCAGAATCTGCCGCCGGTCGTCACCGCCGTCCGTTACGGTATCGTCTGAACATCCTCCGCGACGTCCGGCCCACGCAGCCGCTCGCGCGTGGTCACGTACAAGTCCCGCTTTCCAAAGCCACTAGGCCGCTCGGAGAAGAAGTACAGCGTGGTCCCGTCGAAGGAGAGCGCCGGCGCGCCATCGAACGCCGAGCTGTTGACGACCGGACCAAGATTGACCGGTGTTCCCCAGGGATCGAGGGTCGAGGCGCGTGTTGACACCCACAAGTCCTCGCTGCCCGATCCCCCTGGGCGCCCGGTCGAGAGGATCATCTCGAGCCCGTCGCGTCGAATCGTCGTTCGCGTGTCCCGGAACGGACTGCTGAGCTCCGGAACCAGGACGGGGACACCCCACGCATCTTCGTCGCTCAGCCGCGTGGTCGCGTAGATGTCGAACCCCTGGTCGCTGGTCGGCGGATTGTTCTGCACCGTGTAATAGAGGGTCGTGATGCCGGTCGTCTCGTCCTCGAAGTACGTCGGCCCCGCGTCCGCAAAGGCGCTATTCACGACACAGCCGAGGTTCTCGGCCAGCTCCCAGCCGAAGTCATCCCGCTTGTCATGGCGCCGTGCAACGAAGAGGTCGGCAAGACCACAGCCGCCACGTCCCGTACTGTGGAAGTACAGCCGGTGCCCGTCTGGTGTGAACGCCGGCGCGACGTCGTTGCCCGCGGAGTTGATGTTGGGTCCCAGGTTCTCCGGCGCACCCCACGGATCGTCGATGCTCGCGCGATGCGAGACCCAGATATCGCTGCCGCCCAAGCCGCCGGGACGATCGGAGGTGATGTACAGACTCAGCCCGTCTTTGGAAATGGCGGGATGCTGGTCATTGTAGGGCGAATTGACGACGGGGCCGAGATTCACGGGGTCGCTCCACGCCCCGTACTCAGGCCCTGCGTCGCTCGTTACGTCTGCTCTACGGACCCTCCTCGCGTCCGGACTCAGCGGCAGCTTGTCTCTGTCGCATCCGTAGGCGAGTGCGGTCAGTGTAGCAAGCACTGCAATCTTCGCGAGCGGTTTCATTTGACACCCTCCTGGAGTTGTTTGCCGATACTCGAACCGGCCCGTACCTTCTGGACTGCCAGTTTCGGCTGGCCGCGTCACCAGGTCGTGACCGTGGCGTCACCGCTCGCGGTGACGGAAAGAAGCGTCGTATGATCGAGTTCCGGATGCTCGGGACTCTGCATCTCACCGATGCAGCGGGACATGAGGTCAAGGGATTGCTCACGCGATCTCACCGTCTCGCGTTGCTCGCCTACCTCGCCGCCTCCACTGCCAGACGATTCCACCGCCGTGACAGCCTGCTCGCCCTGTTCTGGCCGGAGCTCGACCAGGAACACGCGCGGGCGGCATTGCGGCAGGCGCTGCACGTCCTGCGGGTGACGCTTGGCAGCGACGTCCTCGTCACCCGCGGGGACGAGGAGATCGGCCTCGACTTCGCGCGGCTGTGGTGCGACGTCGTGGCGTTTGATGAGGCCATTGCGGCGGGTCAGTTGGGCGCGGCGCTCGAGTGCTACAAGGGCGATCTCCTGGACGGGTTCTTCATCTCGGGGGCGGGCGAGTTCGAGCGATGGTTGGAGCGCGAGCGGGCGCGCCTCCGCGAGGCCGTGTCGGGTGCCGCGCGCACGCTCGTTGAACGGTACGACGCAGCGGGGGACCTCACGGCAGCGGCTCAGTGCGCCCGGCGGGCGACGCGCCTCGCACCCCATGACGAAGACTTGGTGCGGCGGTTAGTCGCGCTGCTCGATCGACTGGGCGATCGAGCGGGCGCTGTCGCGGCGTACGATGAGTTCGCCCAAGGCCTCCGCGTAGACCTCGAGACCGAACCCTCCGCCGAGACTAACGCGTTAATCACCGCGGTGCGCAAACGGCAGACGGCAGCCCCGGTGACCTTGTCGCGCAGGCGAGCCGGCAGAGCTACGCCTGGCCGCCGGTGGGGGTCCGTCGTGGCCGCCGTCGTCGTCGCCGGGCTTCTCGTCTCCAGTGCCGCCAACAGGCCCGGAGCGCTGCTGCCGGGCCATGCGAGCGATCGCGTTCAGTCACTGGCAGTGCTGCCGTTTACGGATCTCTCCGCGGACACTCTACACGCGTGGTACGCCGATGGGCTTACGGAGGCGCTTACGACCGACCTCGGCCGCATCAGATCCCTCAGGGTGATCGCGCACGGATCGGTCATGCCGTTCCGGGGGACATCTAAAACGCCCCAGGACCTCGGCAGAGAATTGCACGTCGACGGCGTCGTGGAAGGGGATGTGCAGCAGTCCGGGGATCGCGTCCGGGTGGATGTGCGATTGATCAACGCCGCCACAGGATACCAGCTGTGGGCAGACCGATTCGAGGAGACCGTAGGTCAGCGCTTCGTCCTCGAGGATCGAGTCGCGCACGGAATCCTTGCTGGGTTGAGTCTCCCGCCGCACCTGGCGGCTCCACCGACACAGAATCGCGCGGCCTACGACGCGTATCTCCACGCCGAACTGCGGCTGTGGCGTGAGAATCGGGAAGATGACTCGGTGGCGATCATATGGCTCGAGCAAGCAGTTGCGCTTGACCCCGACTTTGCGGCGGCGCAGGCCGAGCTCGGGTGGGCGTACAACATGCGCGCCAACCAGTTTGCCCCTCGACCCCGACCTCGCGGAGGCGCACTTCGCTCGGGGTGTTTTGCTGTCGAGCGTGGCGGGACGGTTCGCTCCCGGCCCGGCGATACGGGAGTACCGCCGGGCGCTCGAGCTGAATCCCAATCTTGCGCGGGCACATCAGAATCTTGGCAACATCTATTTACATCGCGGCCTGCTCGACAAGGCCCTGGATGAATTCCGCGCAACGCTCGCCATCGATCCGGCGAACTATGGGGCGACCCGACGGCTGGGGATCGTGCTCGTGTACCGGGGACAGTATGAAGAAGGACTACGTCAGTTCCGACAAGTTCCGCCTGAATCCAATCAATCTCTCTGGAACTACCAGGTCGCGTGGGGACTGCTGTATCTCGGCAGGGAGAAGGAAGCCTCCGATCTGATGGAGCGGTACCTGCGTGCGCATCCGGAAGATCGTGGCGGCGTTGTGACGAGCACGCGCGCCATCCTGGAGGCGAAGCGAGGCGAGGCGACGCGCGCCGCAGCTGACATCCGCACCGCGATCGCGAAAGGAAAAGGCTTCATCCATTTTCACCATACGGCTTACAACATCGCGTCGGTCTATGCTCTACTCGGCCAGCCGCAACGCGCGATGTATTGGCTGCGCCAGGCGGCGGACGGCGGCTGGCCCTGTTACCCCTACTTCGCGAAGGATCCAAATCTCGACGAGATCCGCAGCGATCCAGAGTTTGTCGCGTTCATGACGCAGCTCAAAGCGGAATGGGAGCGCGAGCAGGAGACGCTGTAAGAACCGGAGGGTCTATCCGCGCGACATTGCTGGCGATTGGCATCGCACTCGTGGTACTGCCCAGGCAATCGTTCGCTCAAGGCTGAATGCCCGTGCGTTTCACAACCCCCAGTTTGGGGGGACAGGGCGAATTGCAGATGACGGATCTCGCAGCGCACGGGTGGAGAATCGCCGTAGGGTACCGCCACCTTCAGGCGGACCAGTTGTTTGTCGGTACGCAGCTCGTGTCAACCAACCAACCGCTTATCATCAACCTCCACTCCGTCGATGTCACGGCTTCGTATGCGGTAACGGATCGCTTCAGCGTCAGCGTCACGGTACCATTCGTGTCCGGCACGCAGTCGCGGTTCTATGCGGACTCCGCGCGCCACGCGGTCACGGCGTTCGGGCTGGGTGACGTCAGTGTGGTCGGCAGCACATGGTTACTGGATCCTCACAACCACTCCGGGAATATCGCGTTTGGTCTCGGGGTCAAGGCCGCGACCGGTACGCACCGAGCCGCGGATACATACTTTCTGCAGGGCGGTAGTTCCATCCAGTACCCCGTGGACCAATCCATCCAACCGGGTGATGGCGGTTGGGGCGTCATCCTTCAGGTGCAAGCGTATCGGCGCGCATTCCACAATGCGGTCGCCTACACCACCGGCGCCTATTTGATCAATCCGCGACGGCTGAACGATGTCGCCAAAGACCCCGGCGGAACCGTCTACTGGTCCGTTCCGGATGTCTATTCAGTGCGGTTAGGACTTGCGTATGCCGTCTGGCCGGATAAGGGCGTCTCAATCAGTCTCGGTGGTCGGATCGACGGTCAGCCAGTTCGCGATCTCATCAACGGAGGCGATGCCGGCTTCCGTCGGCCAGGATATGCGGTTGCCCTGGATCCGAGCGTCTCGCTGACGAGCGGGACGAATCAGTTCACGCTGAGTGCACCAATCAGGTTGGGTGCCAACCGCCAGGCAAGTGTTTTGGACGTGCAAACCGGAAAGCACGGCGGCGGCGATTTCGCTAGCAGCTTGGTCTTCGCGAGCTACTCGCGCAGGTTCTGATCAAGCGGTGACCGCGCCGTCACAGCGGCTGCGCAATGCTTCTAGAGCGTCACCGCCGCCATCGTCTGTTTGACCCCGTCGGCTGACTTCTTCAGCGCGGCCTTCTCGTCCGCTGTCAGCTCGACCTCGATGATTTGCTCGAGGCCCTTGCTCCCGAGTTTACACGGCACGCCGCAGTACATCCCCGACAATCCGTACTCGCCCTCGAGCCAGGCGGCACACGGCAGCAGCCGCTTCTGATCGAGCGCGATCGACTCCACCATCTGCGCCGCGGCCGCGGACGGCGCGTAGTACGCCGATCCGGTTTTCAGGAAAGCAACGATCTCGGCCCCGCCGTTCCGCGTGCGGTCCACGATCGTGTCGAGCTTGGCCTTGTCGAGGAGCTGCGTGACGGGGATGCCGGACACGGTCGTGTAGGAGATCAGAGGAACCATCGTGTCGCCGTGGCCGCCGAGCACCATCGCCTGAATGTCCCGTACGGAAACATCGAGCGCGTCGGCCAGAAACGACCGGTAGCGCGCGGTGTCGAGCACCCCTGCCATGCCGATCACGCGCTCGCGCGGGAATCCGGTGACCTGCTTGGTGACCCAGCACATCACGTCGAGCGGATTGGACACGACGACGACGATCGCCTTGGGACAATGCTGCTTGATCTGCTGCGACACCTGCTTGACGATATCGGCGTTGGTGCGAACGAGGTCGTCGCGACTCATCCCCGGCTTGCGCGCGATGCCGGCGGTGACGACGACCAGCTCAGATCCGGCGGCCGGTCCGTAGTCGTTCGCGCCCACCACGCGGGTATCGAAGCCCTCGATGGGCGCCGATTCCCATTGGTCGAGGCCTTTGCCTTGCGGGACGCCTTCGATGACATCGACGAGGACGACAGTGCGGGCGAGTTCTTTCTCGGCGAGGCGTTGAGCGGTGGTGGCACCGACATTCCCGGCGCCAACGACGGTGATTTTGGTGAGCATGGTGCGGGGAAGTTAATGAGTATGTGGTAGGGGCGCAGTAGGGGCGCAGCATGCTGCGCCCCTACTTTACGGTCCGTGCCTCACCCACCCCTGGTGTGCATTTCTCGATGTGGATCCGCACGCAGTCCTTCGACCTGAAACAACGGCGCGCGATTCACGAGACCAAGCCGAGCCTCCGCGCCACGGTCGGTTCGGCCGCGCCACGTCGAGGCGATCAGATCCGCGAGCTCCGCGTCACTGGCGCCGCTCCGTAACGGGTCGCGCAGATCGGTGCCCCGCTCGGCGTAGAGACACAGAAACCACGTGCCGTCAGCCGTCAGCCGGCTGCGATCGCACGAACGGCAGAATGGCGCCGATGTCGACGCCACGATCCCGAATGTGGTGCCGTCGAGCAGCCGGAAGCGCTCCGCAGGCGCGCATGTGTCTCCACCGCTCACGGGCGCGATCGATCCGTAGCGCGCAGCCAGCACTTCCAGGATCTCGCGCTGGGAAACGACCTGCTCGGCAGACCAGGCCGTCGCGCCGCCCACGTCCATGTACTCGATGAAGCGCACTTCGGCGTCCTGGCGCCGGGCAAATTCGATCAAGTCGACCAGCTCGTCGTCGTTCACGCCCCGCATGACGACGGTGTTGAGCTTGAGCGGGAAACCGGCCGCGCGAGCGGCCGCGATCCCGGCCAGGACGTCGGCATGACGGTCGCTGCGCGCCAGGTCGCGCATCCGCTCCGGCCGGAGGGTGTCCAAGCTGACGGTGATCCGGCCCAGACCCGCCTGGCGCAACGCCGCGGCCTGCTTCGCCAGGAGCAGGCCGTTTGTCGTCATCGCCAGATCGCGGATACCTGTGTTCCCCGCCAGCATTCTGGACAGCGCGGGCAAATCGTGGCGCAACAACGGTTCGCCGCCCGTGAGCCGTACCTTCGCTACGCCCAGCGCCGTAAACACGCTCACCAGGCGCGCGATTTCCTCAAATGTCAGAATCGACTGCTTGGGGAGCCAGACGTATTCCTGTTCGGGCATGCAGTAGCGGCAGCGCAGATTGCACCGGTCGGTCACCGAGACTCGGAGACTGCCTAGCGGGCGGCGGAGGCTATCGCTGATCATGGGCCTCGACCCATTGTTCGCTACCGTCGCCACGGAGCTCCTTTTTCCAGACGGGCAACCGCTTTTTCACTTCTTCGATCACGAAGCGGCACGCCGCGAACGCTTGCTCGCGGTGCGGCGCCGCCGCCGCGATCGCGATGCTCGCCTCACCGGCAGGAATGAGTCCCAGTCGGTGCTGCACGGTCACACGCGCTTCCGGCCACCGCTCGAGGGCGTCGGCCAGGATTCGCCCGATCTCCTCGAGCGCCATCGCCTCGTAGGCCGAGTAGTCGATGCCGGTGATGTCGGCGTCGTTGCGTACCGTGCCGAGGAATACGGATGTGCCGCCGCGCTCCGGCCCCTGGACTTCGGTCAGGAGATCGGTCACTTCAATCCGGTGACGCGTGAGATGCATCATCATCCACCCGAGAGCGGCGGAAGCAACGCGACTTCGTCTCCATCGTCGACGCGAACGTCCAACTTGACCTGACGGCGGTTCAACGCGGCGAGCGGCCGCGTCGGCATCGCCTGGGTGCCCGGAAACACTTCGCGGACGCGTGCGATCACATCGCTGACCGTCGCCGGCGTGGACACGGTGACCGCCGACGAATCGCAGCCGGCCAGCTCGGCATATCGCGCGAAGAATCGCACCGACACTTTGGCCATGGTTCGATTATAGCCCCGACGCCAAGCCCTGCCAGATCTTGGCCTGCTTCGGGGTTGGATGCGCGGCCCGCTCCAGGGTGACGCGCGACGTCGAGTGCTCCTGCACGGTGGCGTTCAACGTCAGCGTGCGGCCCGATCGTTGCACCGTGATCGTGAGCGGCTGGCCGGCCTTGCCGCGATACCGCGTCCGGTAGTCGCCTCCCCAATCGTGATCCGGCGTCACCAGGACGCCGCCGATGTTGGTGAGCAGATCGCCCGGCTGCACGCCGGCGGCCTCCGCGGAGCTGTTGGGGGAGACTTGCTGCACCACGATGCCGCCGGTCGGCGTCGTGCCGGTCGAGAGCCCGACGAACGGGCTTGTGACGATCTGGCGATGGAAGGCGAGCCCCGCCTTCGCGAACACCGCCTCATAGGGCAGCGAATCGCGGCCGTCGATATAGCGGCGATAGAACGTGTCGGCGTCGGGCATCCCGGCCCCGCGCAGCTCGCTCAAGAGATCGGCGGTCGAGAATCCCTTGTTCTGGCGGTAGTAGCGCGTGTACAGCGCACGCATTACCTCGTCGAGATTGTGCGCGTTGTCGGTCGCGTCTCGGATAGAAATGTCGAGGAGGCACCCGAGCAGGGACCCTTTCGGATAATAGAGCTGCGAGCTGTTGACGTAGACCTCGTGGATCCACGTCGCCTCACTGCCATCCTCGACGCTCCAGGGCTCGGGGGCCTGCTCCACCTGGTCGATGTTGGTGACGGCATTCGCGAGGAACTGATCGGGCGTCCACAACCCCGCGCGCAAGTTGGTGAGATCCGCATAGTAGTCGGTCACGCCCTCCGACCACCACAACAGCGGCGTGTACTGCTCGGCGTGATAGTCGTACGGCCACATCTCGGCGGGGCGGATGCGCTTCACGTTCCACAGATGGAAAAACTCGTGCGACAAGAGCGGATACATGAAGTCGCCGAGGTTGCCGGCGGCATCGGCGAAGGCGAGCGCAGGCATGATGTCGTATTGCGCGGAGCTGTGCTCGAGCCCGCCGCCGAAGTCGATGGGCCCGTGGATGACGTTGAAGAAGACAGTGTACTCGTCGTAGGGCGTTTCGCCCATGATCCGGTTCTGGACCGGCGCCATCTTCGCCACGCCGTTGCGAAGGTTGCGCGCGACGGCCGGCGTGTAATCGGTCGCCGGCCTGTAGCGCCCGACGAACGTCATGGCATCGGCGAGCTCGTGGTAGTCGCCGGCGCGATAGACGCCGTTCGCCGGACCCTTGAGCGCCGTCGTCACCTGCCATCCCGCCGGCAGCCGAAACCGCACTTCGGCAGGACGTCCGAGCTGTCCCTCTTCGAACATGAACAGATTCGTGCCGAGGAATTGCCCGAAGTCTTCCGCGGTGCGCGCAACGGAGAGATCGATCGTGTCGGGCGAGTAATCAAAGGCGACCGTCACGCGGTCGGTCCTGCCGGTGACGACGCGCCACGTGTCTTTGTCGGCGCGGTCCCACCGCAGCGCCTGCCCGTTCGCGTTCTTGGCGCCGAAGCCGTGGACGTAGCGCGCGTAGTTCTGGATCTCGTAGTTGCCTGGACTCCACGCGGGCAACGAGACCACCAGCGTGTCCTTGCCGGTCGTTGGAAATTCCGCGCTGACGTGGAACGTCCCCGGGGTCAGGGAGATTTCGTAGCGTACCGTCTGCGCGCCGAGCGGCGTGGCGAGCAGCAGTGTGAAGGCGAGGCAGCCGGTGAAACGACGCATCATCACTCCGGGCAAGCAGTTGAGAGATACTTAAAACTAGAACGGCCTCGGCGTGAGCGCCGAGGCCGCGTCCCAAGTTGCCGTCACGTCGCGTCTTACGACGAAACCTTCTCGCTCGCGTCGGCGACCATCGCACGCAACTCCTTGCTGGGCTTGAAGACAGGCACCGGACGCGCGGCGACTTCGACTGGATCACCAGTCCTCGGGTTACGCGCCATCCGTGTCTTGCGCTGACGGATTTTGAACGTGCCAAATCCGCGTATCTCAATGTTATGCTGCTCAGCCAGCGCGGCTTTGACGGCATCGAGGAACGAGTCCACGACCCGTGCACAGTCCTTTTTTGAAATGAGGGGACCGGCGGTACGAGCGATTTGCGCGGTGACCTTTTCGACCAGATCGGCCTTCGTCATTGGTCCCCCCGAAACCTTTCCGGGTCAAAGTCGGGGGCTATCATACGAGCTTACTTATTTAGTGTCAAGAGCTTGTAGGAATTGTTGAAAGTGTCCCTGGGCGTCATGTGGGCCCGGCGAGGCCTCCGGATGGTACTGAACGGCAAAAATCGGGTACTCGCGGTGCTTGATCCCTTCGACGGTCCCGTCGTTGAGGTTAAGGTGGGTGACCTCAAGCGACTTCGCGCCCGGAACGCCCGCCGTCTCCCCCCGCACTGCGAATCCGTGGTTCTGTGATGTGATAAGTACTTGTCCTGTAGCAATATCGCGAACTGGATGATTGCCGCCCCGATGGCCGTATGGCAGCTTCACCGTCTCCCCGCCCATTGCGAGACCGAGCAATTGGTGACCGAGACAGATCCCGAAGATCGGCAGCTTCCCGTCGGCGAGCGTGCGAATTGTATCGATCGCGTAACCCACGGCCGCGGGGTCGCCTGGCCCGTTCGACAAGAAAACGCCATCGGGTTTGAGGGCTCGCACCTGCTCGGGCGTAGTCGCCGCCGGGACGACGGTGACCCGGCAGCCGTGTTGCACGAACAGCCGCAGAATGTTGCGCTTCATCCCGAAGTCGAATGCCACGACGTGTTGCTTCGCGTCCGCCGGGCCTTCGCTGTACGCGCTCGGGATCGTCGCTGCACTTGCCAGGTCGAGGCCGTTCATCGATGGCGAAGCGGCGAGCGCCGCCTTGATCGCGTCGGTCGGTTTGTCGCCGAGGGCAAGCACACCGCGCATCGCCCCGCGGGAGCGGATGTAGCGGGTGAGCTGACGGGTGTCGACATCGGCGACGAGCGGCACCTTTGCGCCGGCGAGCCAGTCGAGCAGCGTGCCGGTCGAGCGCCAATTCGATGGCGTGGCGGACAGTTCGCGCACCACGACGCCGACGACCCGCGGCCGATCTGACTCCACGTCTTCGGGATTGATGCCGTAATTGCCGATCATCGGCGCGGTCATCACGACGATCTGGCCGAGGTAGGAGGGGTCGGTAAACACCTCCTGATATCCGCTCAGATTCGTGGTGAAGACGACTTCTGCGTATGCCGGTTCAAATGCGAGTGGCGCCGTTCCGGGGAACCACGCGCCGTCCTCCAGGAGGACGAAGGCGGGTGCTGGACTAGGGCCGGCGATTGCTCGGACGCGGGGTGGCCGGGGCTGCTGCGGGAGGCGCCGTCGGTTGCGTTTCGATCGGGAGCGGCGTCGGCGCCACGGGCGTGGGGTTCTGCCCCTGGCCCTCGAGCACCGAGCGAACCTGTGTGGCGGACTGTGACATGAACGTCAGCACCAGCGCGAGAAACAAAAAGATCCCGGCGGTCCACCACGTGACCTTCGTCAGCAGCGTCGTCGCCTGACGGCCGCCCATGATGGTCTCGGTGCCCGCGCCGCCTCCCATGGAGGCGAGCCCGCCACCCTGCCCCGCCTGCAGCAACACGGCGACGGCGAGGATCAGCGAGTCGAGGATCAGGATGCCAACGAGGATTCCGTACATGCGCGGGGCAAGATACCTAGGCTACGGTGGTGCGCACAAGTTGCGCCCAGCTTCTGGCGTCGAGCGACGCGCCGCCCACCAGCACGCCATCCAGCTCGTGCTGGGCTAAGAGCTCGGCGGCGTTCTTCAGGTTGACGCTTCCACCATAGAGAATCACGAACGGCGCGGCCGTGACCGCTCGGGCTTTGAGCCACTCCCGAATGACCCGGTGGACTTCGGCGGCGTCTTGGGGCGTCGCGTTGCGGCCGGTGCCGATCGCCCAGACAGGTTCGTACGCGATCGTCACACGTGCCTTGCCGTCGCGCTTTCCCAGTGCGGCCTCGAGCTGGCGAGTGACGACCGCGATCGTGTCGCCGGCCTCGCGTTGCTCCAACGTTTCGCCAACGCAGAGGACCGGTTGGAGATCGGCGGCGAGGGCCGCGCTCACTTTCTTGCCCGTCTGCTCGTCGGTCTCGCCAAAGAGATGGCGCCGTTCGGAGTGGCCGATGAGCGTGAGGCGGGCGCCCGCCTGCTTGGCGAGCGCTCCGGAGGTTGCGCCGGTGAACGCGCCCTTGGGCTCCCAGTAAATGTCCTGCGATCCGGCCAGCACGTTGCGATGGCCGGCGATGCCCTGCGCGACGGTCTCGAGCGCAACGGCCGGAGGGAAGAACCACACCGATCGCTCGAGCGCGATCTCACCGGCCGCAAAGAACGCGCGTAAGTACTCGCGGGCTTCTACGGGGCCTACGTTCATCTTCCAGTTGCCCGCGAAGACGAGCGGCCTCATGCGTCCTCCAGCGCCGCCACGCCCGGCAGCTCCTTCCCTTCCAGGAACTCGAGCGAGGCGCCGCCGCCTGTCGAAACGTGCGTGAGCTTGTCCTCCATCCCCGCGACGGCGGCGACCGAGTCCCCGCCCCCGACGACCGTCACGGCGCCCTTCTTCCCGGCCTCGACGAGGGCATTCGCAATCGCGCGCGTGCCGGCGTCGAACGGCGGCGTCTCGAACACGCCCATGGGCCCGTTCCAGAAGATCGTCTTGGCCCGGAGCAAGCGGGCGCGGAAGTCGTGCTGCGTCGCCTCGTCGATATCGAAGACCGCCCAGCCCTTCGGGATGGCGTCGACCGCCACCGCGCGGTTTTCCTTGGCGCGCTCGAGCGATGGAGCGATCACGGCCCCACGCGGCAGGATCAGTTTCTTGCCGCTGGTTGCGAGCAGCTCTTTGGCAAGCGCAATGCGGTCCACCTCGACCAGCGAGTTCCCAACCTCGAGTCCCATGGCCTTAACAAATGTGCACGCCATCGCGCCACCGATCAGCAGCTCGTCGACACGCGGCAACAGGGATCGAATCACATCGATCTTGCCGGAGATCTTGGCGCCGCCCAGCACGGCGACAAAGGGATGCTTGGGCTTGGTCAGGAGCTCGCCCAGGTACTGGAGCTCCTTTTCCATCAGGAATCCGGCCACGGCCGGCTTGAGGATTTGCGCCACCGCCGCGGTGGACGAGTGCGCGCGATGCGCCGAGCCGAACGCGTCGTTGACGTAGAGATCGCCGAGCGCGGCAAACGTCTTCGCCAGCGCAGGGTCGTTTTTCTCCTCGCCCGGCCAGAACCGCGTGTTCTCGACCAGCGCGACCCCGCCGCGCGGCAGCCGCCGCGTGGCGGCGACCCCGGCCGCGGGATCGGGAATGAATTCCACGGGCGCGCCCAGCAGTCGCTCGAGGTCCCGGACGATCTGCTTGAGCGAGTACTGCGGGTCAGGGCCGCCCTTCGGCCGGCCGAGGTGCGACAGCAACACGACGCGCGCGCCTTTGCCCTGCAAATACTGAATCGTCGGCAGCGAGGCGCGCAGCCGCGTGTCGTCGGTCACCTTCCCGTTCTTCAGCGGGACGTTGAAGTCGACCCGTACGAGCGCGCGCTTGCCGTCCAGAGCCTGCGGGGGGAGGTCCCGCAGGCTGCGTTTGTTCAACGCCGCTGTCCGAGGTAGGCGAGCAAGTCGACGCAGCGCGACGAGTAGCCCATCTCGTTGTCGTACCACGACGAGACATGGACCAGCGTGCCGTCGATGACGGCGGTGGACATGCTGTCCACGACGCTCGAGAACAGGCTGCCGATGTAGTCCACCGAGACGAGCGGCTCGTCGCTCACGTCGAGGATGCCCTTCAGCGGTCCCGCGGCGGCGGCCTTCTTGAACGCCGCGTTCACCGCTTCGACCGTGGTGGGGCGTTCGACCTCCGCGGTGAGATCGACGATCGAGACGTCGGGCGTCGGCACGCGCAGCGAGACGCCATCGATCTTTCCTTTCACCTCCGGGATGACGAGGCCCGTCGCCTTCGCGGCACCGGTCGTCGTGGGAATGATGCTGAGCGCGGCGGCCCGGGCGCGCCGCAGGTCTTTGTGCGGCAAGTCGAGAATCTGTTGGTCGTTGGTGTAGCTGTGGACGGTCGTCATGAAGCCGTGCTTGAATCCGAAGTTATCCATCACGACCTTGACGACCGGCACCAGGCAGTTGGTGGTGCACGAGGCGTTCGAGATGATGTGGTGCTTGGCGGGATCGTACTTCTCGTTATTCACGCCCATGCAGATTGTGATATCCTCACCCTTGGCGGGCGCCGAAATCACGACCTTCTTGGCACCGGCGGCGAGGTGCTTGGACGCGCTTTCCTTGTCGGTAAAGCGGCCCGTGCTTTCGAGCACGAACTCTACGCCGAGATCCTTCCAGGGAAGCTTCTCCGGTTCCTTGATCGCCGAGACCTTGATCGATTTGCCGTTCACGATCAGCGCATCGCCCTTCACCTCGACCGTGCCGGGAAAGCGTTTGTGGACGGAGTCGTACTTCAGCAGATGGGCCAGCGTTTTGGTATCGGTGATGTCGTTGACGCCGACGAACTCGATCTCGGTTTGCTTCGCCATGGTGGCCGCGCGCAATACGTTGCGGCCGATTCGTCCGAACCCGTTGATCCCTACCCGCACTGCCATGACTGCTCCTTAGGTGAAGTCTGGAATTGC
>WNFK01213495.1_pt2 | contig 21325 bp, 20 predicted proteins | sample 5400281 | NCBI WGS metagenome assembly WNFK01 (sample SAMN13153350, study PRJNA577476) | soil metagenome | isolation source: 20 cm soil on Douglas fir-dominated hillslope | place: USA:California | collected 2013-09-17
GCGGCGTGGGGCTGAAACAGCGACACCAGCGCCGAGCTTTGGTAGCCGCCCTGCCCGGTCAACTGGATGCTCGGGAAAAACTGCGCGCGGGCGTTGCCGACATTGGCGGTGGCGGACGCGAGCTGCGCCTCCTGACGCCTGATATCCGGACGCTGCGTCAGCAATTCCGAAGGCAGACCCGGGGTCACCCGCGGCGATGCGATCTGATTGAGCGAGCCGCCGCTGACGCGCACGCTTTCCGGCGGCCGCGACACCAGCGTTGCCAGCGCATTGACGTTCTGCGCCAGCGTCTGCCGCAGCGGCGGCACGGAGGCCCGCTGATTGGCGAGAACGGCTTCCTGCTGGGCGACGTCGAGGTCCGTTCCCGTGCCGGCCCGGAAGCGCTGCTTGATGGCGTCGAGAATGCGTTGCGCGCTGGCGATGTTTTGCTCGGCGGTGCGAATCCGGTCCTGTGAGGCAAGCACCTGAAAATAGGCATTGGCGACGCTGGTGAGGGTGGTTAGCGCCACCACGTCACGGTCGAAACGGTTGGCGACGGCCGTCTCCTCCGCCGCCTGCGTGGCCTCGCGGTTCTTGCCCCAGAAATCGAGTTCATAGCTGGCGCTGAGCGAACTCGAATAATTCACCACCTCGCGTCCGCCATTGCTCAATCCGCTGGCGCTCGAGCCTGACGTCCGGGAGTAAGTCTCCTGGCCGGTACCGCTGAGGCTCGGCAGCAGCGCCGCGCCGGCGATACGCGCCTGCGCGTCGGCCTGAATGAAGCGCGCGGTGGCCGCCGCGATGTCGAGATTGACCGTCTGGGCTTCCTCCATCAGCGTCGTCAATTCGCGCGAACGAAACCCGCGCCACCAGTCCAGTGTTGGCGGCGCGTCCGAGGCGGAGCTCAACCGCGCTGCCTTGTAGCCCGTGGGAATGTCGAGGGCCGGATCGGGCAGATCCTTGGTCAGGATGCAGCCGGCAGAACTGGCGGCCACACAAAGCGCCGCAAACCACCTCGCCGCGCGATCCAGGCAAGGCATGCCCGCCAGCGCGCCATCGACGGCAATAGCCGGGAGTCTGCGTGTCACATCCGCCCTCCGCCGGGCGTGATGCCCGGCATCAGCCGTTGCGAGAACCGCCAGACCGATTCGCGGATTGCTCTTGTGGAGACGGCCTGTGAGACGTTCACCGGTGTGATGCTTCCTCTGGTACCTGATTGCCATACTACCCGTGGGATCATGGCGCGGACAGCCCTGTTGCCTGTTCCACGCCCGGCCATACCTTTGAATTGATGGCGCCGGCAGGCGACAGGACTTGCAAAGTTTGCCTTATTCCACCGGGGTTTCTTGCAGATTGCCGTGATTCGGGCACGCGGCAATCTTACCAAGATTTCATCTTGCGAACGGTCACCCCAGGGTTCGATCCGAATGACGTGCCTAACGGGTCGAAACCTCGCTATAGCGAGCGAGAACGGTGAAGGGCCAGAGATGCGCATCGCAGGGATCAGCTTCGATTGGGCTGCGCCGTGACATCGATCGAACGGACGCCGCGCGGTGTCGTCGTCAACGACAGTCACGGTGGAAGCGATAGTTACGATCATGTCGTGATCGCTTCGCACAGCGATCAGCTGCAGGCGATGCCATCTGACGCCGACGATCGGGAACGTGCCATCCTCGGCGCCATTGGCTATGCCACCAACACAATTTACTTGCATCGCGACATCAGATTAGTTTCGGCGGTTCGGTGTTCCCGTCATTCGCGAGCGCATTTTCGGGCAAGATTATGCCAAGACACTGCCAATGTGGCGAAGCAATTTCGGCGCGGCCTGGCCGCACCTGATGCCATCGTGAAGGCGAAATAGTTTGCGCCGCACCAAGCGCGCGCAAAACGCTTCCACTTTGACCAAGCGCGCTCTAGGGTCCGTCTCAATTTACAACAGACCGGCAAAGATTCCTTCACATGACCATTCACAACGACGTCGTCGAAGCGATCGGCAATACGCCCCTCATCAAACTGAAGCGAGCCTCTGAGCTGACCGGCTGCACCATTCTCGGCAAGGCCGAGTTCATGAACCCCGGCCAATCGGTAAAGGATCGCGCGGGAAAGTGGATGATCCTCGAGGCTGAAAAACGCGGCGATCTCAAGCCCGGCGGGCTGGTGGTGGAAGCGACCGCGGGCAATACCGGAATCGGTCTTGCCGTGGTCGCGAGCGCGCTCGGCTATCGGACGCTGATCGTCATTCCGGACACCCAGAGCCAGGAAAAGAAGGACATGCTGCGGCTGTGCGGCGCCGAACTGGTCGAGGTGCCGGCGCTTCCCTACTCCAATCCGAACAATTACCAGCATGTCGGAAAAAGGCTGGCCGCTCAGTTGCGCAAGAGCGAGCCGCACGGCGTGCTGTTCGCAGATCAGTGGAACAATCTGGATAACGCGAAGGCGCATTACGATTCGACCGGCCCCGAAATTTGGGAGCAGACCGGCGGCAAGGTCGACGGGTTCATCTGCTCGGTCGGCACCGGCGGTACGCTGGCGGGCATCAGCCGATACTTGAAGGAAAAGAACAAAGGCATCGTCATCGGCTGCGCCGATCCGCACGGGGCTGCGATGTATGAATTGTTCAAGCACGGCCAGGCCAAATCGACGCCGGGCGGATCGATCACCGAAGGCATCGGACTGGGGCGTGTCACACCTGTGATCGAGACCGCCAAAGTCGATGACGCCTACCTCATTCCGGACGAGGAAGCCGTGCCGATCATTTACGAACTGCTCGAGCACGAGGGCCTTTGCCTCGGCGGCTCCACCGGCATCAATGTCGCAGGCGCGATCCGGCTCGCCCGCCAATTGGGACCGGGCCATACCATCGTGACAATCCTCTGCGATTCCGGAAACCGTTATCAATCAAAGCTTTTCAATCCGGAGTTCATGCGCTCCAAGAACCTGCCGGTGCCGGAATGGCTCGAGCGTGAAACCGCGATCAGCGTGCCGTTCGAGAAGGTGTGATCGCGCATCAGCGCGGTGCGATCAATCGCTATCGCCGCGGACTTCAAAATGCGCGGCGACCGAATCTTGCTCCTGCCCGCGCGATGCGCGCCGCAGGCGCTGACGCCGTGTCCGGCCGATGCGACGGCTCATCGGGTTTTCGTCGCGTGTCGCCCAAGGTTGGCATCGGGTGTTCGTGATCGCCACCGGGCCAAAACAGCAGAGCCAGGAAAAGTGCCAGGTTGATCAGCGCGCCGACGATCGTCCCGTGTTGCTCAGGCCCAAGCGACCAGGCCGGGATCTTGCCGGCGACAAGCTTGTCGACGATGAGGATCGCGATCCACGCCGGAATGACGCAGACCGGGTCCCACCCGATATCCCTGATGCGCATCGACTGCAGTGTGAAGGTCATCCATGAGAATACAATGACGGCGGCGATAGCCCGCAATGGCGAAGCAGACTGCGGTCATCACGACGGCCAAGCCAATCGTGCTCAGGAAGTAATGCATCCGGCCGAGCCGGGCATTGAAACCGAAGAGGAAACCCAGCATTGGCGCATCCTTTTACGCCAACTGCTCACAAACTGCTTTCCGGGTGATGAACGGGCTCCGCTCCCCGTGGCGTATGGTTTCCAATCGATTTTCGGAAGCTTTAAAAACGAGCTTAAACGCAGGCTCAAGCTGTCCGGTCATTCGCTTTTAGACGAATGACTCTCACCGCAGGATCTGACTGAGAAACAGCTTGGTCCGCGCGTGCTGCGGATTGGCGAAGAAGTTCGCCGGCGTGTTGGCCTCGATAATTTGCCCGGCGTCCATGAAGACGATGCGGTTCGCCACTTCCCTGGCAAATCCCATTTCGTGGGTGACGACGAGCATGGTCATGCCTTCATTGGCAAGATCAACCATGGTGTCGAGCACTTCCTTGACCATTTCGGGATCCAGCGCCGAGGTCGGCTCATCGAACAGCATGACTTTCGGGTTCATGGTCAGGGCACGCGCGATCGCGACGCGCTGTTGCTGACCGCCGGACATCTGGCCCGGAAACTTATTGGCCTGATGCGGAATTTTCACCCGCTCCAGGTATTTCATCGCCGCCGCTTCGGCATCCTTTTTCGGAATATTGCGCACCCAGATCGGCGCCAGCGTGCAGTTGTCCAGCACGGTCAAATGCGGAAACAGATTGAAGCTCTGGAACACCATGCCGACTTCGCGCCTGACTTCATCCACCCGCCGCAAATTCGGGCCGAGTTCGATGCCATCGACGACGATCTGGCCTTCCTGAAACTCCTCGAGCGCGTTGATGCAGCGGATCAGCGTGGATTTGCCGGAGCCCGAAGGACCGCAGATCACGATGCGCTCGCCCTTGGCGACGTCGAGGTTGATGTCGCGCAGCACATGAAAATCGCCGTACCACTTGTTGAGGCCGATAATGCTGACAATCGAGTTTGGGGTCATGGTCATTTGCTCAATTACGCCGATGTGCGTTCAGCCTGTTCTCGACGAACAGGGAGTAGCGCGACATTCCAAAACAAAAGACGAAGTAGATCATTCCGATGAAGGCAAAGCCGGTAAACAACGTGGTCGGAGTCGCCCAAACCGGATCGGAAAACGAAGCCCGTAAACTCCCGAGCAAATCGAACAGCGCCACGATCGAGACCAGCGAAGTGTCCTTGAACAGCGCGATGAAACTGTTGACGAGGCCGGGAATGACATGCCGCAAGGCTTGCGGCATCACGATCAGCGCGGTGGTCTTCCACCAGGACAGTCCCAGCGCGCTCGCGGCCTCGCCCTGCCCGCGCGGGATCGCCTGCAGGCCGCCTCTGATCACTTCCGCAATATAGGCGCCAGAGAACACCGCGATGCCGATCAGGGCACGCACCAGTCCGTCAACCGTAAAACCTGCCGGAAGGAACAGTGGCAGCATGTAGGTCGCGAAAAACAGCACCGTGATCAGCGGGACACCGCGCCAGAATTCGATGAACATCACGGAAAAGATCCGGATCAACGGAATCGTCGAGCGCCGGCCCAACGCCAAGGCGATACCGACCGGCATCGACGTGACGATGCCGGTGACCGACACCACGAGCGTCACCAGAAGACCGCCCCAGAGCCTGGTATCGACAATTGGCAATCCGCCGTGGTCGAGGCCCATGATTAATATCACGACGCCGATGCCGGCAAAGACCGCAAGGCTTACGATGAGGGAGCGCCATCCGGTGCGAATGCCGCCACTCAAGACGAACAGCAGGATTGAAACGATGGCCGCGGTGGCGGCGAAGTCGGCCCAAACCGGGCGATCAGCGGCCTGGATTTGATCGCGCAGCCAGGTCAGCGGCCAGATCAGATAGCTGACGGCGACGCTGAGCAGGACGACAAGCCTCCCCAGCCATGCCAGCAGCAGTCCGACGACCGCGGTTGCCTCGCCGAGGCTTGTCAGCTTGCGGCCGGCGTCGCCGATGCTGTCGGCAAGTCCGGACAGAAAATCAGCCGTCCAGCTGACGCCGAAGCCACCTAAGCCGCCACCATGCAGCAGAAAAAACGCGACCACGGGAAACGCGATGAAGAACAGACCGGCGCTCAGGCCCTTGGCCGGAAGGCGCGGCATCAACAGCGGCAACAACAGCAAAGCGGCGAGCAGGAAAGTCAGATTGACCCGCCATCGCTCGGACTCCGGGTAGAAGCCGTAGATGAATTGCGCGAATTTCGCCTCCACGAAAGGCCAGCAGGCGCCGACCACGTGCCCCGCATTCTCGGCAAGACATGCATTGCGATCGGTGCCGTGCCAGACCGCATCGACCAGCAGGAATTTCACCGCCGGAACGACGGTGAACCACAGCAACAAGATGCTCGCCAGGGTGAGCAGGATGTTGGTCGGCGAATTAACCAGCCGCGTGCGCAGGAAACCGACAAAACCGGTGGTCTTGATCGGCGCGGGACGCTCGGGGACGAGCTCCTGCCGAACGAAAGTCGATGCGACGAGATTACTCATCAGCCGAGGCTCCGGCTGATCCGCCAACCGTAAAAACTCATGATCGCGCTCGTCACCAGTGAAATCAAGAGATAGACGCCCATGGTGATGCCGATGATTTCGATCGCCTGGCCGGTCTGGCTGAGCGTCGTTCCGGCGAATACCGAGAACAGATCGGGATATCCGATCCCCACCGCCAGCGACGAGTTTTTTGTGAGATTAAGATATTGATTTGTCAGAGGCGGAAGTATCACCCGCATCGCCTGCGGCACCACGATCAGCCGCAATGTCGAACCGCGCGCGAGACCCAGCGAAGCCCCGGCTTCCATCTGGCCCTTGTGAACCGACTGGATACCGGCGCGCACGATCTCGGCGATGAAGGCCGCGGTATAGGTCGACAGCGCCAGCGTCAGCGCCACGAATTCCGGAATGACACGCGAGCCCCCGGAAAAGTTGAACCCCTTGAGCTCGGGGATTTCGAACTTGACGGGGGCGCCGAATACCAGCGAGCTCAGCAGCGGCAGGCCGACCAGCATGCCGGGCATAACGCTGCAGCAGCAGCGAGCCAACGACCGCAATGACGATCGCAAGCACGAAAGGCTCGAAACCGGGATTGCCGATCGGCTTCGGGATCACGAAACCGCGGTTGGAAAGAAAGAAGCTGCCGAACACCGAAATGCTTTGCCGCGGATTGGGCAGCGCGGCCAGCACGGCGAGATACCAGAACAGGATCTGGAACAGCACCGGCAGATTGCGGACCAGTTCGACATAGCCGCCGGAGATGCGCGACAGCAGCCAGTTCGGCGACAGACGGCCCAGTGCAACGAGAAATCCGATCACGGTGGCGAAGAAGATGCCGATGATCGAGACCAGCAGCGTGTTGAGCAAACCCACGAGAAACACGCGGGTATAAGGGTCGGATCCGGAATACGGAATCAGGTTTTGGCTGACGTCAAAACCTGCCGTATTCGCCAAGAACCCGAAGCCGGCCGTGATCCGCTGCGCCTGCAGATTGGCGCGGGCATTGGCGACGATCTCATAGCAAATCCAGGCCAGCGCGGCGACGAACAATATCTGGAGGACAAATCCCCCCCACCCTGCCCGTCCGCCGAACGCACGCTGCAGTTTGGCGGCCAGCTGCGGCGGTGGTGATCGGGGCTCGATGCTCATCGCCGCAACCGGTTGCTGCGATCAGCGGATCGGCGGCGCGTACTGAATTCCGCCCTTGTTCCAGAGCTGGTTGAGTCCACGGGCAATCCCGAGCTTCGACCCGGCGCCAACGTTACGATCGAAAGATTCGCCGTAATTGCCGACCGCCTTCACGATCCGCGACACCCAGTCCTTGGTAAGGCCGAGCTGTTCGCCGAGATTGCCGTCGGTGCCGAACGCCCGCTTGAGTTCGGGCTTGTCCGATTTGGCCATGTCGTCGACGTTCTTTTGGGTGACGCCGAGTTCTTCAGCGGCAACCATCGCAAACAGCACCCATTTCACGATATCGAACCATTGGTCATCGCCATGACGCACCATCGGGCCGAGCGGCTCTTTCGAGATCACCTCCGGAAGCACCGCATGGTCGGCCGGATTTGAAAGCTTCAAACGTTCGGCATAGAGCCCTGACACGTCCGTGGTGAAGACATCACAGCGTCCTGACTCGTAGGCTTTGACGGCTTCGTCCGCGGTACCGAACGCGATCACCTCATACTTCATATTGTTGCCCTTGAAGTAGTCGGCGAGATTCTGCTCGGTCGTCGTGCCGGTTTGCACGCAGACCGATGCGCTGTTCAGCTCCAGCGCGGAATTCACTTTAAGGGATTTTTTGACCAGGAAGCCCTGACCGTCATAATAGGTCACCCCGGTGAAGTTGGCGCCGAGCGTGGTGTCGCGAGAAAGCGTCCAGGTTGTATTGCGCGAAAGTACATCAATTTCGCCGGACTGCAGCGCCGTGAAGCGATCCTTGGCCGACAGCGGCACGAACTTGATCTTGGTCGGGTCGTTGAAGATGGCGGCCGCGACCGCGCGGCAGATATCGACGTCGAGGCCGGTCCAGTTGCCCTTGTCGTCGGGTGATGAAAAGCCCGGTAAACCCTGGCTCACACCGCAGGATAACATGCCGCGGTCCTTGACCGTCTTCAGCGTTTGCGCGGTGGCGGCCTGGGTCGAAAGACCGGCGGCGAGAGCAAGGGCAACAACCAGAGATACACGTTTCATGACAAAGCCTTTCAAGGGTCTTTCCGGCAACGTTTGCTTATCATCGCGCACGCCGATGGGCCCACCCTGGCGATCCACTGCTGCAAATGCCGCCTGACAGGCAGTTTGGCGTGCAGTCTGCTCAACAATGGATCAAAGGTCGCGGCAGGCCCCTCAACGTGCTGCGACTGAATAGCTCCCGCGCATCACAGAACGACTGGCGATCCGGGTCAAGGGGTTGACGGCCGTCTTCTGTGTCCTGTTATTAACAAACCCAGCCCGAACCCGCAGGCCGGCGGGCTTTTAAGGGGTCATCGCGGCTGCGGCAAAAAGTCTTTTTGGTGGCGGCGGACGCATGAATTCTTCAAGAGGCCCCGGACAGTCGAATCCGCAGAAGGCAGAAACCACGCTGGTGACCGCGGGACGCGACACCAAGGCGCAAAAGGGGTTCGTCAATCCCCCCGTGGTCCACGGCTCCACCGTGCTTTATCCGACGGCGGAAGATCTGCATGCCCACCGCGGCGAGTACCAGTATGGCCGCCGCGGAACGCCGACCACGAAGGCGCTGCAGGAAGCGCTGATGGCTCTCGAAGGCCCGCAATGCGCGGGCGTTGGGATTGCGCCCTCGGGCCTGTCGGCCATCACCACCACCCTGCTGGCAGTGCTGAAGGCCGGCGATCATCTGCTGGTCTGCGACAACGCCTACCGCCCGACGCGAAATTTCTGCGACGGGTTGCTCGCCGGCTATGGTGTCGAGACGACCTATTTCGATCCCTTGATCGGCGCCGGTGTCGGCGAATTGTTCAAGCCGAATACCAAAGCGATCCTGCTCGAGGCGCCTGGTTCGCAATCCTTCGAAATGCCCGACATTCCCGCCATCGCAGCTGTCGCGCATGGGCGGGGCGCGCTGGTGGTCGACGACAATACATGGGCGACACCCTTGTTTCACCGCTCGCTGGACCAAGGCGTCGATATCAGCATGCAGGCGGCGACCAAATATATCGGCGGACATTCCGACATCATGTTCGGGACCATTTCAGCAAATCCGAAAGCCTGGCCGCTGATTGCCGAGACGATCCGGCTGCTTGGTGTCTGCGCCGGGCCGGACGATGTGTTTCTCGCGCTACGTGGCTTACGCACGCTCGCGGTCCGGCTTGCGCAGCATCATCGATCCGGGCTCGAGATGGCGCGATGGCTCGCGACGCGGCCCGAGGTTGTCAGGGTGTTACACCCGGCTCTCGAAAGCGATCCGGGGCACACGATCTGGAAACGGGATTTTACCGGCGCGTCCGGCCTGTTCAGTATTGTCCTTAAGCCCGCGCCGCAGAAGGCGGTCGATGCGCTGCTCGATGCGGTAACGTTATTTGGCATGGGCTTCTCATGGGGCGGCTTCGAAAGCCTCGTCATCCCGTTTGACTGCGCGCCCTACCGCTCGGCCACCAAATGGGCGCCGGGTGGTCCGACATTGCGGCTCCACATCGGGTTGGAGAATGTCGAGGATCTCAAGTCCGATCTGGAACGAGGGTTCGAGGCCTTCAACGCTGCTTAGGACCTGAACTCTGAGACTCTCCCGCTCTATGTCCGCGATTGCCAAGGCGGCGGACACTTCGGCCGCGGAGAGACGGTTCTGCTCAAATCCGGAAAGTCGCTGGTTTCGTTCGATCGCCGCGTCGGCGCGAGCCGCCGCGGGCAAGTTTGCAGGCAATATCAGCGCCGGCAGACGTCCTACCAGGGCAAATCAGCAGCATTTTTATGGGTTCATTGTTCGAACGATAAATACTCCGTTCACCATGAGAGCAAATCCCGGGATTCCGGGGTGCTACCTCAAGTTGGCTTATACTTTTACCGCCTAGTGATGCTCAGGGGAAAGGCTGTCACCACCATGCAGTTCAAGCAGCCCGGCGTAAAGGTAGATCGTAAAAGCGTATGTATACCGCACGTATTGTCGTCCTCACCATCGCTCTCAGCGCCGGCGGCGTCGCCGCATATCTCGCGCGTGGATCTGACACCAAGCCAGCTCTCCCGGTAGAGCCAGTTGTACAATTGCAGACCGTGGACGTTCTGGTTGCGAAGGCCGACATAGGTCTTGGCCAGTCGGTTACCCCGGATAACCTCCAGTGGCAAACGTGGCCGTCCGCAACTGCAAGCAACAGCTTTATTCGCCGCAGCGAGCGGCCCGAAGCCGCCAAGGAAATCGCGGGCTCGATTGCACGTTCGCCATTCCTTGCGGGCGAGCCGATCCGAGAGCAGAAGCTGGTCAAGGCCAACGGTTCGGGCTTCATGGCGGCCATCCTGCCCGCCGGCATGCGCGCCGTCTCGACCGAAATCTCGCCGGAGACCGGCGCCGGCGGCTTTATCCTGCCGAATGACCGGGTCGACGTCATTCTTTCGAAGCGCGAGAAGAATCCAGACCGCTCCGGCAGTGCCGACGTCGTCCACTCGGAAACCATCCTGGCAAATGTTCGCGTTCTCGCGATCGATCAGGCCCCGAAGGAAAAAGACGGCCAGAATAACGTGGTCGGCAAGACCGTAACGCTTGAGTTGAAGCCCGACCAGTCGGAGGCGCTCGCCCGCGCGCGCCAGAGCGGCACGCTGTCGCTGGCGCTGCGCAGCATTGCCGATCTCAACGCGGTCGCGACCCAGGCCGACGATCAATCTTCGAGGCGCAGCGACAGCGTCAACGTGGTTCGCTACGGCGTCTCAAACCCGACGACAATACAGAAGTGATCAAGAGGAACGTCCAATATGAGGTACAGGGGAAATCAGCTGGCGATGCGGACTTTTCTGGTCCGCGCCCTGTCGTTTTCGGCGGTCGCCGCGCTGACGATTAACCCCGCCTTGACGCCGGTGGCGGCGAGCGACGCCGAAGCGCCGGTGGCCTCGATCGGACAAATGAAGGTACGCTTTCTCGCGCTCGGCATCGGCAAATCCGTGGTCATCGATTTCCCGCACGACGTCAAGGACGTGCTGGTCGGCGATCCCAAGATTGCAAACGCGGTCGTCCGTTCGGCGCAACGCGCCTACATCATCGGCTCCGCGGTCGGCCAGACCAACGTCGTGTTCTTCGATTCCGCGGGCCAGCAGATTGCGGCGTACGACATCGCCGTCAAACGCGATCTCAACGGCGTACGCGCGGCACTGAAGCAGACGCTGCCGAACGCGGGAATCCAGATCGAAGGCGTCGGCGACGGCGTGATGCTGACCGGCTCGGTATCGAGTCCGATCGAGGCACAGCAAGCCGGCGATCTCGCGGCGCGGTTGGTGGGCGGTGCCGACAAGGTCGTCAACAGCATCGCCGTCCGGGGCCGCGATCAGGTGATGTTGAAGGTCACGGTCGCGGAAGTGCGGCGCGACATCGTCAAGCAGATGGGCATCGATCTCAGCGCCAGCATGAACGTTGGCACCACGATCGTGAAATTCAACAATACCAACCCGTTCACCGCAAATAATGCGCCGCTCGTCCCCGGCAACAGCCTTTTCACGTCGTTCGGCTCGATGCCGTCGGTCCAGGCGACGCTGCGTGCGATGGAAAGCGCCGGTGTCGTACGGACGCTCGCTGAACCCAATCTGACCGCGATCTCCGGTGAGTCCGCGACATTTGTCTCAGGCGGCGAGTTTCCCATTCCGGCCGGCGTGTCCTGTCAAACGACGACGACGGGCGTCATCGGACAATGCGTCCAGACGGTCAGCTACAAGAAATTCGGCATCTCGCTCAACTTCACGCCGGTGGTGCTGACCGAAGGGCGGATCAGCCTGCGGGTAATGACCGAAGTGTCGGAAGTCTCGACCGAAAACGCTTTGACGGGTGGTGTCGGTGGAACCACGATTCCTTCGATCAAGACCCGCCGCGCGGAAACGACGCTGGAAATACCATCGGGTGGCTCCATGGCGATGGCCGGCCTGATCCAGGAGCAGACCAAGCAGGCGGTCAACGGATTGCCTGGTCTGGACCAGGTGCCGGTTCTTGGAGCGCTTTTCAGGAGCCAGGATTTTGTCAGCAACCAGACCGAACTGATGGTTCTGGTGACGCCCTTTATCGTTCGCGCGGTTGCCCAAAAAGAGTTGTCGCGACCCGATGACGGGTTTGCGGCTGCAACAGATTCCCAATCGACACTGTTGGCCCATATCAACCAGATTTATGGCGTTCCCGGGAGCGCCGAACCTGTTGGCCGCTACCAGGGCAACTTTGGCTTCATCACTGACTGAGACGGAGCCGCCCGACCAATGCGGGACGAGGACAGAACGATGACAAACAGAACACCGGCCGATCGCCATCAAACCCTGCGCCTGTTCGGCGCACTCGCGGTCGTTTCAGCCGCGCTGGGTGCCTGCACGAATACCGGCGGAGAAGTCGTGACGGCAAGTGTTCCCAACGATTACCGCCTGCGTCATCCCATCGCGATTCAGGAAGCCGACCGCTCGGTCGTCATTTTCGTCGGTCATGCCCGTGGCGGCCTGTCCGCGTCACAGCGCGCCGACGTCATGGGACTGGCACAGACATGGGTCCGCGAAGGAACCGGCGCGATTGTGGCCGACGTGCCGGTCGACACGCCGAACGCACGGGCTGCGGCGGACTCATTCCGGGAAGTCCAGGCGCTGCTTGCGGCGGCCGGCGTGCCTCCGCGCGGAATTACGTTGCGTCGCTACCATCCCGACGACCCCAGAACGTTCGCGACCATTGGGCTAAGTTATCCAAGGATTGCCGCCGTTGCCGGACCGTGCGGTCTGTGGCCAGACGATCTTGGACCCTCGATCGCGAACCACGGCTACGCTGACAACAAGCCGTATTACAATTTTGGTTGCGCTTCCCAGCGCAACCTCGCGGCGATGATCGACAATCCGTCGGACCTCGAGCAGCCGCGATCCGAGACGGCCGTCTATACGGCGCGCCGCACGGCTGCGTTCGAGAAATATCGCAAGGGCGAGCCGACCACGACAGTCTACCCCGACGCCGATAAAGCCAAACTGAGCGATACCAGCAAATGATCAGCCACGCCCGTCGAAATCCCGAAGAGCAGCCGGACGTCACACCGCCGCATGCAGACGATTACATCGCTCCGGCACCTCGCGTGTCGGTGCAGGCGTTTTGCGAGACCGAGGAAACCGCGGCCGCCGTGCGATCGGCGGGCGAAGACCGCCGTCTCGGCAAGGCCCATCTGTCGGTTCAATTGGGCGGCGTGGCAGCTGCCATCGAAGCCTATCACACCGTACCTACTCCGAACGTGATCATCCTGGAAACCGAAGGCCGCAGCGATATCCTGGCCGGCCTCGATGAACTCGCGACCGTGTGCGACGCCGGAACCCGCGTCGTCGTGATCGGCAGTATCAACGATGTCGCGCCTTATCGCGAACTGGTGCGCCGCGGCGTCAACGACTACGTCGTCGGGCCGGTCGAAACCATTGATGTGGTGCGCTCGATTTGCAGCCTGTTCGCGGCGTCGGAGGCGGTAGCCTCCGGCCGGGTCATCGCAGTCGTCGGTGCAAAAGGCGGCGTCGGCTCATCCACCATCGCGCACAACATCGCCTGGGCCATCGCGCGCGATATCGCGCTGGATTCCGTCGTCATCGACCTCGACCTCGCGTTCGGCACCGCCGGTCTCGACTACAATCAGGACCCATTGCAGGGCATCGCCAATGCGGTGTTCTCGCCCGATCGGCTCGACACTTCATTCATGGAGCGCTTGCTGTCGAAATGCACCGACCGCCTCAGCCTGCTGGCGGCGCCGGCGACGCTGGAGCAGGTCTATGATTTCGGCGCCAATGCTTTCGATTCAATCTTCGATACGTTACGCATGACCACGTCCTGCATTGTACTGGACGTTCCACATCAATGGTCGGGATGGACCAAGCGCGCTTTGGTTGGCGCGGATGATATTCTGATTGTTGCCGAGCCGGACCTCGCCAATCTCCGCAATACCAAGAACATGTTGAACATGCTGAAAGCGTCGCGGCCCAACGACCGGCCGCCGCTTTATTGTCTCAATCAGGTCGGCATGCCGAGACGCCCGGAAATCAACGCGCGCGGGTTCGTCAAGACAATCGAGAGCCCGCCGATCGCGGCTATTCCGTTCGATTCGCGATTGTTCGGCATGGCTGCCAACAACGGCCAGATGATCGCGGAAATCTCCGCCAATCATCGCACCGCCAAAATGTTTCTGCAGATCGCGCAACGACTGACGGGCCGCGGCGAGACCAAAAAGCCGCGGGGTTCGTTCTTCTCGCCCATCATCAGGAAGTTGCGAGCAAGGTAAGTCCTCGCGTGGAGCGCCGTGACGTCGCGCAAGTCGTGACGGCTCGCGGCCCTTGCTTCGAGACGCTCGCGTCGCTCGCTCCTCAGCATCAGGTTGTTGTGTTTCAACAAGTTAGACCTCATCCTGAGGAGCGCGCCCTTGCGCGCGTCTCGAAGGATGGCCGCGAGTCCATGCGTTGTGGCCATCCTTCGAGATGCTTGCTTCGCAAGCTCCTCAGGATGAGGTCGGAGATACATTCACAACCTCTGAGGAGGCCACCAACGGGTCGCGCGAATGCGCGCCCGATGACAGGCTCCGTGGCCGTCTCGAAGGATGGACCGCAATACCGATTTGTGATTCCAGGTACTAGTCGACGAATTCGGCGCCCAGTTCGCAACCGATCCGCCATGCCAGCCGACATTGGCGCGGGTTGCCTGTTGACAATATGATGGTGAATTCAGGGGGAATGTCGAGATATTCGGCGATTAGCTTCACGCCACCGTCCGATACGTCCGTAATTGTGCAGTCACGCGGCAACGAGCCGTTCCCGAACTGGATCTTCGCCACCCTCCTGCATAGACGGCGTTCGCTTTTGCGTCGATTCGCCAACATGTCGATCCTTCGTCTTGCTCGATAATGCCTCATCCGGCATTTCAACTGTTTACACGTGAATCGTTGGAATCTGCCTATCGGGACCGCTCGCAATGTATATGTTCTGTTTGAATTCTTTTTACCGAGTTCTTCAGGAATGTCTCGAATACCGTGAGTGGTTATTAGTACCTGCGTAAGAATTCGGCGACCGCCGCAGCGCCCCGGTGCCTGCTCTATTGCCAGCCCACGCGCGTGAGGCACCCGACGGGCCGGAACGGTGTTCGAACGGCCCCTGAGCGCGGGTGCCAACGGTTGTCACTTTGATCTAAATGCCTGCCGCGCGCGTCCCGACGCTGCGCGCGCAACGATCCGCCGTCGCATTTTCCGCGCGATGCCGCGAATAAAATGATTGATCCCCTGTCATTTGCCGATAGCCTGAGCTTTCGACTCAAAACCGGAAGCGATGGATCATGGGAAGCGTCGTTCTTCTCGACCTGATGGGTGGCGTGGCATTGCTGCTGTGGGGCCTGCACATGGTTCACAGCGGAATTCTGCGCGCTTTCGGCCCTGATCTGCGTCAGCTTTTGGCGGCAGCTCTGAACAACCGCTTCACCGCCTTTGCGGCGGGTATCGGGCTGACAGCCCTGTTACAAAGCAGCACCGCAACCGCCCTGATCACGAGTTCCTTCACCGCCGAGGGCCTGGTCAGCCTGGTCCCGGCGCTGGCGATCATGCTCGGCGCCAATGTCGGAACCACGCTGATCGTTCAAATCCTGTCGTTCAACATCGCCGCCGTCGCCCCCGTTCTGTTCATCATCGGGCTGGTCGCCTTCCGCAGCGGCGCGCGTTCGCGCATCAAGGACGTCGGCCGCGTCTCGATCGGTCTCGGCTTGATGCTGCTGGCGCTGCATATTCTGCTCGACACGCTGGCGCCTGCGGAGAATGCGCCCGGCATGCGGGTCTTCATGAGCGGCATCACCGGCGATCCCGTACTCTGCATTATCATCGGCGCTGCCGTCACCTGGGCGGTGCATTCAAGCGTGGCCAGCGTGCTCCTGGTCATGTCGCTTGCCTACGCGCAGTTCATTTCGCCTTATGCGTCTCTTGCGCTTGTGCTGGGCGCCAATCTCGGCAGCGCCATCAATCCGGTGTTCGAAGGCGCTCACCGCGACAACCCCGCAAGCTATCGTCTTCCGCTCGGAAATCTCATCAACCGGCTGATCGGCGTGCTGCTGGTCGCGCCATTCCTGCGTCCGATTGCCGAGCTTTTGCAGGCATGGCAGCCCGACCTCGCCAAGATGACCGCCGGATTTCATATCGCGTTCAACGTCGCGACGGCGATAATTTTCATCGGCCTGCTCGACGGCATGGCCCGGCTGTTGAAAAGGCTTCTGCCAAACCGGGTCCAGAAAACCGACCCGTCACGGCCACGCTATCTCGACGAGAGCGCGCTTGAAACGCCCTCGCTCGCACTGGCGGACGCCGCGCGCGAAACCCTGCACATGGGCGATCACGTCGAGGTCATGCTGCGCAAGGTGATGGCCGCGATGATGACCAACGATCGCGCGCTGGTGGATGAGGTGTCCCGAATGGACAACAGCGTCGACAACCTCGACGAGGCCATCAAGCTCTATGTGACCAAACTGACGCGCGGCAGCCTCGACGAGCGCGAGGGCCAGCGGGCGATGGAGATCATCTCCTTTGCCATCAATCTTGAGCATATGGGCGATATCATCGACAAGAATTTGAGCGAACTCGCCACCAAGAAAATCAAACGCCGGTTCCAGTTTTCGCCGGAAGGCGCCGAAGAATTATCGGCATTCCACAAGCGAACCATGGACTCGCTGCGGATCGCGTTCGGCGTCTTCATGTCGGGCGACGTCAATGAAGCCCGCAAGCTTCTTGCGGAGAAGGCGCTTCTGCGCAATACCGAGCTGGCCGCCACCGAGCGGCATCTCGACCGGCTGCGCGAGGGCCGGCCTGAGAGCATCGAGACCACCTCGCTTCATCTCGACGTGCTGCGCGACTTGCGGCGAATCCACTCGCATATCTGTTCGGTGGCCTATCCCGTGCTCGACGCCGCGGGCGAACTGCCCGCCCACAAGAACGCTGAAAACGATCTGGCCGCGCTGCCCGCACCCGCGGCAAATCCGTGACGCGTTGACGAATCTCAATCGCTGGCGGATGACTGCCGACCGTTGACGATGATGAAGTACAGATTGCGGATGTAGACCAGGAGCCCGAGCGCCTGGCCCGCGATGAATACCGGGTCTCTGCGATACAGCGCGTAGACCAGCAGCAGTGCGCCGCCGCCAATCGAGAAGAACCAGAACGCCACCGGAATCACGCTCTTGCGCGCGCGTTCCGAGGCGATCCATTGCACCACGAAGCGCATGGTGAAGAATCCCTGCGCCACGAACCCCAGAATCACCCAGCCATCGAATTTGATGACAAAGACATCGTGCAGATAGGTAGCGAATGTATTGAACAGGTCAGTCATTGGAGATTACCTCGGTCGCGACCGGCGTCGGCTTCTTGCGGCGGATCAGCCACCACACCCCGGCAAGATCCATGATCCCGATCCATAGCCGGTCGAAGAAACCGTAATTTGACACGCCCGAATGGCGCGGGCGGTCGATCACATCGACATAGGCGATCTCATATCCTTCGCGGCGCATCAGCGCCGGCAAAAAGCGATGCAGCCCGTCGAAATAAGGCATCATCAGGAACACCTCGCGCCGGAATGCCTTCAGACCGCACCCGGTGTCGCGGGTGCCATCGCGCAAGATTGCGTTGCGCACGCCATTGGCAACGCGGGACTGGATTTTCTTGAAGCCGGTGTCCTTGCGCCCGACGCGCAGGCCGGCGGCAAGGCCGACGCGTTCGCCGCCATTCTCGATCGCCGCAATCAAATCCGGCAGGAACGCCGGATTGTTCTGGCCGTCGCCGTCGAGTGTCGCCACGATGGCGCCGCGCGCGGCACGGACCCCGCTGCGCACCGCCGCCGACTGACCCGTCGACGTCGCGTGACGGATCTGGCGCAGATTTCCCCGCTGCTTCATGATCGCCGCAAGCCGCTCGGCGGTCGCATCGGTTGAGCCATCATTGACGTAGATGATTTCATAACTCCATCGACCGCCGAGGGCAGAGACGATCTCGGCGATCAGCGGCGCTACGTTCTCGGCCTCGTTGCGCACGGGGACAACGATGGTAACGGCCACCGCGGCTGTGTCAGAACAAGGCAAAGCAACGCTCACGGTTTGAGTTGGCCCGCTGCCGATGACGCTTGCCGTCCCGCAGTTTCGCCGCCCGCTTCTAGGGGGCTGAGGGCCTGCGGGCAACCCCCTTGCGACGCCCCGGAACCGCGCCGAAGTGGCACAATCCAAGTATCAATGGAAACCCGCCGCAATCCCCACGATCTGGCCATCCTGGCCGTTGAAGCCATGGTGCGCAAATGCCTCACATGGGTCGCCGTCACTCCGCCCGCCGCTTATCCAGGTCACGCGCGCGCGACCAGCCGACCATTTGATGAAGGGATCAACGCCCGCCGGCAATGTCGCTCTGCAGCTATCCTGGCTGTGATGGATGACAAGGGTGCGCGGCAACGACGCCGGTGAGCCGAGGATCGACATGACATTTTGACCGCTACCCGAATCGAGGCTGAGAAATCCAGATGTCAGCACCAGCGCATCCGGCCGAGCCCCGCGCGCAATTCCTTCTGCCGCGCGTATCGTGCCGCGACTGGTGCCGATAACCGTCACCGGCCTCTTGATCGCGGCCATATATTGAACCGCGCTGTTGAGATCGGCGCCCGCATCGACGACAAGCACCGCCAACCCGCGCGCCGCGTAGGCATGCCGTGTCCGAACCAGCTGGTTGCCGGTGAGACCGTGGATATCGCCCTGGTCACCCGGACGGATGTTGCCGTCGCCGCCCGGCATCAGAATCACACTCGCACGTGGGGCCTTCGGCTTGATCAGCACCGCACGCGAACCGCCGATACTGACCGTCTCGTCAGCCATGGCAGGGGCGCATGAAAGGCCGGCAAGCATTGCGGCAGCTCCGAAACAACCCATCCATCCGTATTTTGTCATTCCATACTTTCCATATGTAGTCGGCTTCTCAGGCTGTTTCCCTCAACGTTCGATGTGTCAGTTGGCGGACACCAGCATCGCCAAATGATGAGACGTCAATTGATCTTGTAGTTCAAGCCGACACGGCCACCGTAGGTGGTTACGCCGGTTTGGCCGGCTTGCGCCGTAAAGGACGCAAGGCCGGTGAAGGCGTTGGAAATGTTTACCGTCGTGCCCACCGTCGCGGTCGCCCAATCCCTGCCGAGCTTGACGGCCGGCATCTCATAGCTTGGCGCTTCGATTGTCGTCAGTGAAGCCCTCACTGTGCGGTCGGCTGCGAATTCATGATTCCACACGGCCTGCACATAGGGGCGGAACCGGCCGAGGTCATAGGTCGCCTTGTAACCGAGCCCGCTGATGAGGGAATCGCGGGTCTGATCGTCGAATCCGAGACTGGTGAAGCTGCCGGTTTCGGTGAACCCGCCGATATTAACGTGCTGCCAGGTCAATCCCGCCACCGGGCCATGGGTCAAGGCGCCGAAAGCGAAATCGTGCCCGCCCTGAAACGCGACGGAAATGTTGGAGCCGCTGGTCTTGCCGTTGTTGTTCTGCAAGGTGATGCCGATCGGCACAATACGATTCACATCGTAGTCCAGCGCGCCATAGGTTGCGATCACGCTGGCCCAGCTCGGCCCTTTGAGATAGCCGCCGTAAATGCTGCCCGCGATCTCATTCTGCTTGAATTTTCCGCCAAGATCGAAGCCGGGCGTCTGCGTTCCCGTGGTGATGGCGGCACCGAGCAGATAACCGGTGGTCGACTTGTAGTCGAGCCCGACGGTGCCCGACAGCGGCGTGCTGGGATCGCCCGGAAAGCCGGGCGCGGGATTATTGATTTTCAGGCTGGAAACATCCCCGTTGATCCAGACATTGAAACCAGCGGTCTGACGCAGCCTTGAAATGCCGATCTGGTCCTGAATGCCGGCAACGGTACCGGTGCGGGCCTGAACGGCGTTTTCCGCCAGGAATGAAATCTGGCTCGGCGCAATGAGCAGGCTGTAGAAATAGTCCGCCTGAATCTTCTGTCCCGCCGTGGTCAGATGCTGGTCGTCGGCAAACAAATGAGTCTGGGCAGCGTCGGCGGTTTTCAGATGGGATTGCGCGATGGGGTCAGCGGGATTGGGATTGGAGATACACAGCAACGCGTAGGCGGTGGTAAGCCGGGTACCGCCGACGGTGGGCTGCGTACAGGCCGCTTGAGCTGCGCTGCTGCCGACGAACTGAAAGCCGAATGCGGACGGATTCGCGGCGATGGCGACCCGGACCGCGTTGAAATCGCCCGGAATGAAATTGACGCCGCGTTGCGCCAGCCCCGACCATAGCGCCTTGGTGTAAGCGAGTTCTGCCGCCTGCTGCGCCGGATCGGCGAGCGGGAACGAATAGTTGAGACCCGGAACAATGATCGTTCGCGCGCCGGCAGCATGGAGCTTGGCGATCGCGTTGGTCAGGCCGTCGGCGGCATTTTGCAAATAGAGAGTTCTGTCGGCTGGGCCTCCGGTGCTGAACGCAAAGCTGATGTCATTGGCCCCGGAACTGACCATATAGAGGCCGTTGCTATTGGCGTGACCGCTCACCGAGGCGAGGTAATTGTCGATCTGCTGCGCCGTGGGAATCGCAGCTGGAAATCCACCGTTTGTTCCGTCGTTGACGAGCACGTTCTTGGCGCCGCTGGTCGCGAAATTGGTGCCGCCCGGCTGGTTGGCCGGGTCAGCCGTTAGCCCGAAATGGGCCGCCAGAACCTGCGAGTTCATCAGGCCCGGACTATTAGTTGGCGCGCCTGTCCCGCCAGCCGCAATGGCGGCGGCAAAAGCGATGTTGAACTTGTTAGTGGCGGGGCCGTTGGGATTCCCCAATACTTTATAAAAACCGCTATCGACAGTGCTGTCACCGAACACGAGAGCCTGGGTGAACGATTGAGCCGATGCTTGCGACATCATGGCCGGCGCGGTCATCATGGCAACACTCGCAAACGTCACCGCCGCAGTTGCTACGAAACCCTTTGCCAGGCGGCTGATAGCAAACTCCCCCCACGCGAGGCCCGCCATCTGGCCCCTAACAACTTGCCCAACCATTCGAATTCCTGTGCTCTGTTTTGCGGCGACGCCTAGGATTCGATATCTAGAAGACTCCTTGAAACCGCACGTCCTCCGAAAGATTGACCAGAACGACATCCGCGCGGATTTCGGCGCGACGTGGCAAATTCGCTACACAACAATTCACGACCGGTTGCGAATAGGCGGACGGTTGTACGAGTTGCGCCCA
>WNFK01018879.1_pt2 | contig 21317 bp, 17 predicted proteins | sample 5400281 | NCBI WGS metagenome assembly WNFK01 (sample SAMN13153350, study PRJNA577476) | soil metagenome | isolation source: 20 cm soil on Douglas fir-dominated hillslope | place: USA:California | collected 2013-09-17
GGTACGCGGGCGCCCCCGTCTTGGCCCGCGTCCGCTCGGGGAACGGCGTGACGCCATGGTCCGCGGTAAGCACCACGACGACGTTGTCCCGCCCGACCTTGTCGACTACCCGTTTGAGGAACCAAGCCAAGTACCGATCGAGCCGCAGCACTTGATCATGGATCTCGCGCGAGTCGGGACCGTAAGCGTGGCCCACCGCGTCGGTCGACGAGAGGCTGACTGCCAGGATGTCCGTTCCCTTGCGCCCGAGGCGCAGGGCCTCGAGCCCGTCGAGGGCGAAGAGCAGGGTGAGCGAATCGAGCATCGGCGTACCGGCGATGGCTCCAGCAGCGCGCACGCTGTCGGCCGGCAACCGATGCGGGAAGAGGACGTCGCGGCCGAGGTTCTCCCACGCTTCGTTGTCCTCTTCCTTGTACGCACTATCGGGCAGGAGCAGCGACCAGGTCGCGTTGGCGGCCTTGAACGGCAGGCGCCGCGCGTTGAACGCCAGCACCCAGCGAGGCAGTGAGTCGGCGTAGTAGCGGCTCGTCGTGAAGAGTCCGGACTGGTACCAGTACACCTGCTCCTTGGCGCGCCCGATCGGCAGAATGGCCCCCCGGTCCTTGCGGCTCACCGACAGCGCCCGCGCCGTCGGATCGACCGCCTTGAGCCAGTCGAACAGCGTCGTGCCACGGAAGCGCCGCGGCGAGGCGCCCGGCCCCGCGACGCCGAGCAGGGTCGCGGTGGAATCCTGGACGCCCTGCGAATTGCGGATGATCCCGGTATGCGCGGGCCAGAGTCCCGACAGAATGGTCGAGTGCCCCGGCGCGGTCTCCGTCACGGCGTGATCCTGATAGCCGTCCGCGAATACGGCGCCCTCGTTGACCAGCTGGAACAGGCCGCCCGTGAGCTGACTCTTCCAGCGATCGAAGTAGTCGGGGCGGAGCTGGTCCACGGTGATCACGACGACCAGCTTGGGGCGGGAGGGCGCAGGCGGACGTGGCGCGGGTAGCGTGACGAGCGCGAGCCAGAGGGGCAGGATCGAGAAGATCATGGTGACAAACTAGCGGCGATCACGCCGTCGCCGCCACCGGCTGCTCCTGCCGCTCCCGGAACGCGAGCACCAGCGCCACGCTCACGACGGCGGCGGCCAGGAGGAAGGGGACGCCGTGCCCCCAGGCGGCGAACGTGATGGTCGCGCCCACCGGCCCGACGATGCTCATAATGCCTCGGAACGTCTGCTGCGCGCCCATCACGAGGCCCAACTCGTGACGGTCGGTCCGCTGGCTGACGAGCGAAGTCGAGGCCGGGAACAGCAGCGCCGTCCCCACCGGCACCAGCGCGAGAAACACAATGAACAACGCCATGGCGGGCGCGTGCGGGAGGATCGCGGCGGGGAGCGGCATCAGGAGGAGACCGAACAGGAGTGCCACGGTCCCGATCTGCATCGTCCGCACTTCACCAAAGCGGTCGTTGAACCACCCCACGAGCGATACCCGCATCAGCACTCCCACGATGCCGAAGATCGGGAAAAAATAGCCGATGGTTTTCGCGGTGATCCCGTACGTGTCCTTCAAGTACAGGGCGAGCACGCCGATCACGACGTTGAGGGCGAGCATGCCGACGACGTAAATCCAGATGACGCGGTGCGCCGGCGCCGTCGGATGCTCCATGATGTCCCACAGGGCCTGCTTGATCGAGCGGCCGGGGGGCAATTGTTGGCCGCTGGGCGTATGCGTATGCGTCACCCGGGACTCCGGCAACCACTTCCATGCGAAAAAGACGTTGACGAGCACGAGCGCCGCGGCGACCATGCCTGGGACCGCGGTGCCGAAGGCGTACGCCATGGAACCGATGAACGGCCCAATGACCACGCCGGCGCTCGTGGCGGCGGAGATCCACCCCAACGCTTTGGCCCGCTCCGCGGGCGCCATCGTATCGGCGACGTACGCCTGCGCGACTCCCGTCGTGCCACCGCCCAATCCTTGCACGATGCGCGAAGCGAACAACATCCACAGACTGGTCGCGAACCCGAAGATGACATACGCGAAGGCCGACGCGCTGAGTCCGATGATCATCGCCGGGCGGCGTCCGTAGCGGTCCGAGAACTTTCCCCAGATAGGGGACGAAATCAGCTGAGCCACCGCGAAGGACGAGATGAGCGGTCCCACCAGCCATTCGGGCGCCTTCATGCTGGTCGCGTAGAACGCCATCAGCGGAGCCACCAGCATCAGCCCCAGCATGTCTACGAAACAGACCGCCATCAGTACGGCCAGCCGCTTCATCGTCTCGCTCCGATTCCGAGCACCAGGGCACTCACGACCATCAGGACCACGCCGAACGCCGCGGCCACGCCGGTCTCCGAGAGCCGCAAGCTCGAGAGAATCTCGATTGCAATGGGACGCGTCTCATACGTGTACAGCACGATCGACGCCACGATGTCGCCCAAGGCCGCGACGAACGCGAGGCTCGCCCCCGCGGCGAGACCCGGCCGCAGCTGCGGCAGCGTGACCCGTGCCAACGTGCGCCACCGCCCCGCCCCGAGGCTCGCCGCGGCTTCCTCGAGCGCGGGATCGAGCTGCCGGTACCCCGCGAGCAGGGCACGCCCCGTGAGGGGCAGCCCGCGCACCAGGTACGCGAGCGGCAAGATCATCGCCGTCCCGACCAGGACCCAGCGGAACGGCGGCGCATGCACGCTGAACGTCATCGCGAGGGCGATCGCGAATACGGTACCCGGAAGCGCCCACGGCAGCGCGAGCAATCCTTCGATGGCGCGCCGCACGGCGACACGCCGCCGCACCACGAGCCATCCGGCCACGAGGGCCAAGACCACGGCGATCGCCGTGCTCACGAGCCCCATCCACAGCGAATTGAGCAGCGGCCGTAAGCGCTCGGCTTCGCTGAACAAGCGACGGTAGTTCTCGAAGCTGAGTACCGGGGGCAGGATTTGGGTGGTCCACGCGCCGTACGGAACGAGCGAGACGAGGGCGAGGGTCAAATGTGGCAGCAAGAGCAGCACGGCGAACCCCCAGCCCGCCGCCGTCGCGAGGCCCCGGATTCGCGGGCTGCGGATCGGCCGCGGTCGGGGCGCGATGCCCTTGCCGAGCGCCACCAGAATGTCGTCCCCTTCGGTGCGGCGCAGCAGCAGCAGCCCGACCACCGCCACGACGGCGAGCGCGAGCGTCTCGACCATCGCGAGCGGCAGGTCGCCGTTCAGCTTGGTCGCGACGATTTGCGTCGTCATGACCCGGAAGCCACCGCCGAAGATGTAGGGCGCACTGAAGGAGCCCAGCGACGTCATGAACGTCAGGATCGCCGCGCCGACCAGGGACGGACGCACGAGTGGCAGAGCGACGCGGCGGATGGTCGCCCAGCGGCCGGCACCGAGGGCCTGCGCCGCTTCGAGCATCGAGACGTCGAGTTTGGCGAGGCCCGCGCGAGTGAACAGATAGAAATACACGTACATCGAGTAGGCGTGGACCAGGAGGATCGCCGCGGGCCCCTGGAGCCGCCACGGCGCCTCGGGCAGGCCGAACAACGCTTGCACGGCACGCGCGATGAATCCGGACTCTCCGTACAGAAAGAGAAACGCGATCACGCCGACGAGCGGCGGGAGCACGACGGGCAGCGCGATGAGGGAGCCGAGGGTCTTGCGCCCGGGGAAGTCGAACCATTCGAACAGGAAGGCGAGCGGCACGCCGATCGCCGCCGCCAGGGCGACGCTGACGAGCGAGATCCACACACTGGCCCACAGCGCCGCCCACTCACCCGATCGCCCGAAAAAGGCGCGCAGCGCCGTGCCATCGGCCGCCTCCCGCGCCACCACCAGGATCGGAAACACCACCAGCCACGCGAGCAAGAGCGCGAGCAAGGCGCCGGCGATCTGCGCGTTGCGCCGCGTCACCGGCCGTTCTCCGCGACGCGGATCACTCGCTCCGCCTCGACGAATACGCGGTCCCCCACTTTGGCGGCGTCGGGCTCCGCGAGGACCTCGAAGCGCTCACCTGACTCGCTCTCCACGAGAAAGAACGCGGCCGCTCCCGTGTAACGGCGCTCGCGCACCACGCCCGGGAGCCCCGCGCCGGCGAAGCGCAGCCGTTCGGGGCGCACGACGACGAGCTCCGCGCCACCGGCCAACTCGCGGGCCGCCGCGCCGCGGAACACGTTGGCGCGGCCCACAAAGGTCGCGACAAACAGGGTCGCGGGACGCTCGTACAGTTCCTCGGGCGCGCCCGCCTGCTCGAGCCGGCCCGCGTTCAAGACGGCGACGCGGTCGCCCAGATCGAAGGCCTCTTCCTGCTCGTGCGTGACGAACACCGTGGTGATGCCCACGCGCTTGATGAGCTGTCGCAGCTCCCGGCGCGTGCGCTCGCGCAAGGTCGGGTCGAGGTTCGACAACGGCTCGTCGAGGAGCAGGACGCGTGGCTCCGGCGCCAGCGCACGCGCCAAGGCCACGCGCTGCTGCTGGCCTCCCGAGAGCTCCTGGACTTTGCGCCGCTCGAACCCCGCGAGGTCCACGAGGGTCAAGGCTTCCGTGACCTTGTCCTTCCCCCGTCCCTGCAGTCCAAACGCGACGTTCTCGCCCACGTCGAGATGCGGGAACAAGGCGAAATGCTGGAACACCATGCCGAAGCGGCGTCGTGCCGCCGCCATCGTGGTCACGTCCTCGCCCTCGACCACGATGCGCCCAGCGTCCGGCGTCTCGAAGCCGGCGAGTAGCCGCAGCATCGTCGTCTTGCCGCTGCCCGACGGTCCGAGCAGCGCGACGATCTCACCGCGCGCAATGTCGAGCGTGATGGGCCCCACGGTGACGGTGTGGGCCCATTGTTTCTTGATCGCCTGGACCTCGAGGAAGGCCGTCACTTCCCGCGCCCGGTGCCGCGCACGTGCTGGTCCCACCAGCGCATCCACTCGGGTCCCCGCTCCGCCAACAGGTTCCAGTCGACGTCGGCCACGACCATTTGGCGCCGCACCTCGCGCACCCACTCGGGCACCGAGTCGGCCGGCAGGTCGAGCCGGGCCGGCAGCCGGTACACGTCACGGGCGGCCGCGAGCTGCATCTCGGGTGTCCCCGCGAATTCGACGAACGCCCGCGCCACGTCCAACCGCTTGCTGCCTTGCACGACCGCGATCCCGTCTTCGATCGCGACCGTGCCGCTGCGTGGGAAGACGTAGCCGATCGGCATCCCGCGGCGCCGGCTGATCAGCACATCGGGAAGGTCCCACACCGTGACGAGGCCTTCCTGGCGCGCGATCTTCTCGCTCACGAGCGCGGGGTTCTGCAGGTATTCCTTCGTCTGGCCGTCGAGTCGCCGCAGATACGTCCAGCCCGCCGCCGTGTCCCCCGTCGCGCGCAGGCTGCGGCTCAGGATCAGCCCCCACACCGCGCGCATCGTGCCGCTCGCGACCGGATCGCGGATGATGATTTTCCCCTTCCACCTGGGCGCGAGCAGATCGTCCCAATCCTGCGGGGCCTCGGCGCGCGTGAGCAGCGACTCGGGATACAGGAACACCGCCGGCGTCTCGTACGTGGCGAAGTAGCAATCCCCGGGACCGCGGCTCCGCGGCGCGATCGCCTCGGCCCAGCTCGGCCGATGGCAATCGAGCAGCGAGTCGCGCGCCGCGAGCGCGAAGATCAAGGAAGGTCCACCGAACCAGACGTCCGCCTGCGGATTGGCACGCTCCGAGCGAATGCGGTCGTAAACCTCCTGTGATCCCATGTCGAGCCAGCGGACGTCCACGTCGGGATGCGCGGCCTCGAAGCGGCGCTCGAACAACGTCAACAGATCACGACCGTGGGGGCTGTAGATGACAAGCGGAGTTCGGGAATCCCGCGAACATCCCACCAACGTGAGCAGCAATGCCCCCACGCCCCACGCCCCACGCCCCATGTTGTTACGGAACATTCGTCCGCCGGAGACCCAGCAGGTTGGCAAAGAGGCGATAGGCGCCGGGGACCCCCGCCGGCAGCTGCCGGAAGAAACTCAGGCCCGTGTAGACGTAGGTGCCGCGCCCCAGCGGCGCGACGAGCAACCCGCCTTTCAACTCCGGGCCCGGCGGATCGTGCGTTTCGAGCAGGGGCACGTAGGTCGTGTCCCAGTCATGCGCGAAGTACAGGCCCCGCTCCTGCACCCATCCGCGCCAGTCGTCGGCCCCGACATCGTTCGGATAATGGAACGCCGGGTGCGCCGGATCGATTGGCGTCATGGGCGCCGTTTCGTCGGTGACCCGGTCGTGCGGCCGGCCGATGCTCAACCGATATGGCGCATAGCCGCCATCGACGAACGGATACTGCTGATACTGAACCAGCAAGAGTCCGCCGTTGCGCGCGTAGTCGAGCAGACGGCCATTGTTGGCAACGAGCGCGGGATCGGTTTCGTACGCGCGGCTGCCGATCACGATCGCGTCGTAACGAGACAGATCGCCGCGGGCGAGCGTGTCGGGCCCGAGCAGCTCGATTGGCACGCCAACGGCCAGAAGCGCTTCGGGCACCCGATCTGACGCCCCGCGCACGTAGCCGACGCGCGACAGCGCCGGCAGGGCGATCTGGGCGGCGCGAATCTGCACCGCCGATCCCTGCACCAACGCGCGCGGGCGGATATGCGGGTAGTCGATGATCTGGAGGCCGCCCTCGTGACGCCGGCCGTCGGCGCCGACCGCGGCCGCCCGCAGCTCGTAGGATCCCGGCGCGAGCTTCTGCGCGGGAGGCGCGAGCGCGATCGTCACGCTGCGTGTCTCGTCCTCCTTGCCGAACGCGAGGCTCTCGGCCGGAACGGGGGGCCACCCGCGCGGCGTCGTGAAGGTCACCCGCGCGGAGGCGGGTCCGCGCGACCGGTTCGTCAGCATGACGGTGAAGCGACGCGCTTCCCTGCCCGTTCCGTCCACAGGCCAGAGCACTTCGTCGGGAGCGATCGCCACGTCGAAATCACGGGTGACAAACAGGGGCCGGCGCACTTCGCCGATCGCCTGATCGCGGTAGCGATACACGATCTCGCGCGTGAGCGTCACCGGCTCCCCGGCAATCGTGAGCCGGACGCGCGCCTCCAGGAGCGGCGGATCGAACGGCAATCCCCGCACGTCGGCGGGCACACCGGTCCAATCGTACAACCCGCCGTTGTTCGTGAGCGGACGGCGCAGGAAGTAGGGCTGCGTGCGATCGGCGTCGCGTGCCACGGCGACCACAAATCGCCGCGTGCTGACGCCGCCCGGACTGAGCGCGCCGCCCCCGAAGTCGAGCCGCTCCGCCGTCCATCCAGGGGGCGTGCGCACATCGACGCTGTCGACCCGCACCGCGCTGTCCCCGGCGTTCCACGCCAACACTTCGACCTGGAGACGCTGCCCCTGCGTCACGATGCCATCGTCGGTGGTGCCGTCGATCGAGACGCCCGCGGCGGTGGCAACTGCCCGCTCGAGCAACGCGCGCTGCTCGGCATCCGCGTTCCCGAGGACGCGCAGCGCGCGGCTCAGATAGGGCAGCACGGCGCCGGGGCGGAACGGGTTGAGGGCCGCGCGCGCCGAATCGATCAGCGATGCGTAGCGCTCCATCCCCGCTCCGTGCCACGCGGTGTCCACGCCGGCAAAGAATGCGTCGGGCACAGCGGGCCGCACGCCCGCGCGCGCCGAGAGCAGGGAGACCCGCACGCTGCTCGGCCCGGGGCGCTGCAGCGCCCCCATGTCTTGCGAGCGGTGGCGGCTTCGGCTCGCCATTGCCAGCTGGTAGTACGACTGGCCGATGACCGCGTCGAGCGTCCCGACGGGCATGGTCAGCGTCGTGGCAGTCGAGTCGAAACGCGTCGAGCGGTAGAACTTGACGGGTCCCCAGGTCGAGTCGCGCAGCAGGTCGAACGCCTGGCGCGCGAGCAGCCCCGCCACCTGGTGCTGGCCGTGCCCGTCGGCCGGGGTGCCGGCGAAGACGGACACGATGATCTGGGGCCGGAAGCGGCGGATGACGTCCACCACGTCTTCGAGCAGCGAGTCGCGCGGCCAGAATCGGAAGGATTCCTCGGCGGACTTCGAGAACCCGAAGTCGTAGGCGCGCGTGAAGTATTGGCGGGCACCGTCCAGGTCGCGGGCCGCGAGCAGCTCTTCGGTGCGGATGATGCCGAGGCCCGGTCCGAGCTCGGGTCCGATGAGGTTCTGCCCGCCTTCGCCCCGTGTGAGGGAGAGATAGGCGGCCTGCGCGCCGAGCCCACGCGACAGGAGCACGAGCAGCTGTGTGTCCTCGTCGTCGGGGTGGGCACCGATCACGAGGACACGCTTGTTGGCGCCGAGCTGCTCCAGCATCCCCGCCAACGCCGCGACGCCGCCGGTGCCGGGTGGGGCCATCTGTCCCACGCCGGAGCCGGCGGCGCCGATACTAAGGAAGAGAACGAGTCCGAGCGCCTTGTGCACTATTGTGAAAGGTAAACTACGCCACCCTTCATAACGAACTTGACTCGTTGGAGTTCCGTGATGTCGCGTAGCGGATCGCCGGCCACGGCGACCAGGTCGGCGTACAGGCCGGTCGCGACGGCGCCCAGGTTCAGCTCCTGGCCGAGCAATGCCGCGGCGACCGACGTGCCGGATTGAATCGCCTGCATCGCCGTCATGCCGTATTGCACGTAGTACTCGAACTCTTTGGCCTGGTTGATCTCGGTCCAGGGGAATCCCCCGACGTCTGTTCCCAGTGCGATCTTGACGCCCTTGCGCAGGGCGCGCGCGAAGGCGCGGCGCTCCAGGGCGACGAGGGCCGGCCACGGCCCGCCCCGCGGCACGACGTGCACGCCGACCGTCACCGTGGGGACCCAGTAGACGTTGTTCCGGACCATCACGTCCATCGACGAATCGGTGAGCCCGTCGCCATGCTCGATCGAGTTCACGCCGGCGCGCAGCGCGGCCGCGATGCCATCGGACCCGATCGCGTGCGCCGCGACTTTGCGGCCCAACCGGTGCGCCTCTTCCACGATGGCCCGCGCCTCGTCATCGGTGAAGTTCACCCAGCTGCGGAGCGTGCTGTCGGGCGTGAAATAATAGCGCCGGTCGCTGTAGTACTTGATCCAGTCGGCGCCGTGCTGCACCTGCTCGCGCACGGCAAGGCGCGCGTTGTCGACGCCATCCACGGTCTGCACGCCGTGCGGCAGGTCGATTTCCCAGTTGGGCGTGCCGATCGGATACATCCCCGTCGGCGCCATGGCCCTGGTCGACGCGAAGACGCGCGCGCCAGGCACCTCGCCGCCGTTCACGGCCAGTTTCACGTCCACGTCGGCGTACATCGCCCCTTCGGTCTCCAGATCGCGGATCGCGGTGAACCCGTGCTCGAGCGCGATGCGCGCGTTGCGAGCGCCGAGGATCGCGCGATAGGGGATCGACTGCTTGAGCAGCTGGTCCTCGTACTCCTGGGAGGTGACGTCTCCCTGGAGCAGCATGTGCGTGTGCGTATCGATGAAGCCCGGCAGGACCGTCATCTGCGATAGGTCGATCACCCGGGCATTGGGCGCTTGCGCCTGCACCTGGGCCAGGGGGCCGACGGTACGAATCCGCTCGCCGTCGATCAGGATGCCAACGTTGGTCTGGACCTGAGCCGACCGGCCGTCGATCAGGCGGCCGGCTTTGATGAGGACTGGCTGCGCAGTTTGAGCCGCCAAGGGGCCCGCGAGGACGGTCAAAAGCAGCAGCAGACGGCGCATGAACGAGAGCTCCGGAAGAGGGCGCCGCAAATCTAGCCGCCTTCGCCGCGGGACGGTAAGCTTCCCGCGCCCACTTCGTTCGCCGTCTGGCAAACGTCCGGAGGCCGTCATGTCGGTACGTGTGACTTGTCAGTGTGGAACGTCGTACGAGCTCAAGGACGAATTCGCCGGCAAGCTCGTGAAGTGCCCGCAATGCGGTCGCGAGAATCGCGTTCCCGCGGGCAGCGCCGGCGTCCCGGTGCAGGTCCAAGCCGATCCGCTGTTCGACCGCGACATCTTCCTGCTACGCCAGCAAATGCTCAAGATTTCCGAGAAGTACGATGTGGCCGACGAGCAGGGCAAGAACATCGTCTACATCGAACGGCCGGCGCACCTGCTCCGCAACCTGGGCGCGGCGTTTGCGGGCATGGCCGCGGCGACGGTGGTCATGGTGGCGTTCGCCGCGGTGTCCGACCAGACACCACCGGGGAGCACCGCGCGAGGCATTCTCCTCCTCCTCGGAGCCGTCCTGGCGCTCGTCGCGTTGATTGCCGTTGGCGTCCCCCTGTCCGCCAAGCGGCACGTGACGTTTTACCGCGACGGCTCGAAACGCGACCGGCTGATCGAAGTGCTCCAGGACAAGAAGTGGCAGCCGATCACGGCCACGTACACGGTGCGCGATTTTCGTGGGAAGCCGCTCGCCAGATTCGCAAAGAACATTCTGTACAATGCCATCCGCAAGCGGTGGTACATCAACGGACCCGACGGGCGGCTGCAGTTCATTGCCAAAGAGGACTCCGTGATCCTGTCGCTGCTGCGGCGCCTGCTCGGCCCGATGATGGGCCTGCTCCGAACCAATTTCATCATCCTCCGCCCCGACAGCGAAGACGTGATCGGTGAGTTCAAGCGCAAGTTCACGATCCTCGACCGCTACGTGCTCGACATGAGCGGCGATCCGCAGCGGCTCATGGACCGGCGGGTCGCCCTCGCGCTCGGCGTGATGCTCGACACGGGGGAGCGCCGGTGACGGACGGCGCGCCGCCCGAGAAACCGATCGTCATCACGCCGGACATGCTCGCACGCCCGAGCGCGCAGTCGCGCGGCGCGGGACGGATCGACTTCGAGCGCGGCATGCGGCACGCACCACCTCTGATTCTGTTTCTGATCCTCGCGAACCTCGGGATGTTCGCGTGGGAGATCGCGGCCGGCGCCCTGGCCGATCGCGAGACCATCATCGAGGCGGGCGCGCTGGTGCGGGAGCGGGTCCTGGCCGGGGAGTGGTGGCGGCTCATCAGCGCGATGTTCCTGCACGGCGGCGTCGATCACATTCTGGGCAACCTCATCGTCCTCTACATCGTGGGACTGGCGTGCGAGCACGCGTTCGGGGGTGCGCAGACCGCCGTCTTGTATTTCGCGAGCGGCATCGCCGGCGGGCTCCTCAGCATCGCGGCGGGTCCCGGACCGTCCGTGGGCGCGTCGGGGGCGATCTTCGGCGTGATCGCCGCGGTCGTGGTCGTCTTGTACCGCTACCAGGACCGCTTTTACGTGCGCGACAAGCGGATTGGATTCGTGCTGCTCGTCTGGGCCGGCTGGCAGATCCTGACCGGCCTCGCCAACCCGTTCATCGACAACTTCGCGCACCTGGGCGGGTTAGCCGGTGGGGCCCTCGCCGCTCTGGTCCTCCGGCCACGCCTCCTTTCGGCTGGGACGCCAACATAGATTAGGCGTATGGCCACCAGCGCCGAACCGAAACGTCCTCCCCCGTCATCCGTCAGCGCCGATGAGGCGCGCGACGTCGCCGAGTCCGCGCGCGAACAAGAATGGGCGGCGCCCAGCTTCGTACGCGATCTGTTCCTCGGTAACCTGCGGATGGAGCTCATCCATCCGTATCCGGAGCAGGACGCCGAGGAGATTGCCCGCGCCAAGCCGTTCCTCGACAAGCTCGAGCGGTTCCTGCGCGAGAAGGTCGACTCCGATCAAATCGACCGGGAGGGCGAGATCCCCGAGGCCGTGATTCAGGGCCTGCGCGACCTGGGCGCGTTCGGCATCAAGATCCCGCGGGAATACGGCGGCCTCGGCTTGTCCCAGCTCTCGTACATGAAGGCGATCGAGCTCGTCTCCTCGGTGGATGGCTCCATCACCGCGTTGCTCTCCGCCCATCAATCCATCGGTGTGCCGCAGCCGCTGAAGATGTTCGGCACCGACGGTCAGAAGAAGAAATACTTTCCCCGGCTGGCCAAGGGGGCGATCTCCGCGTTCGCCCTCACCGAGTCGGGCGTGGGGTCCGACCCCGCCGCGCTCGAGACCATGGCGATCCCGAGCGAGGACGGCGACGCGTGGATCCTGAACGGCGAGAAGCTGTGGTGCACCAACGGCGTCAAGGCGGAGCTGATGGTGGTGATGGCGCGGACGCCGTCCAAGATCGTGCGCGGCAAGGAAAAGCGGCAGATTTCCGCGTTCATCGTCGAAACCAACTGGCCCGGCGTCGAGGTGGCGCACCGCTGCCACTTCATGGGCCTCAAGGCGATGTACAACGGCGTGATCCGGTTCACGAACGTCCGCGTACCGAAGGAGAACCTGCTGTGGGGCGAGGGCAAAGGGTTGAAGCTCGCGCTCATCACGCTCAACACGGGTCGGTTGACGCTCCCGATTTCCTCGGTCGCCGCCGGGAAGCGCTGCCTCGAGATTTCGCGCCGCTGGTCGGCGGAGCGCGTCCAATGGGGCCGGCCGATCGGCCAACATGACGCGATCGCGCAGAAGATCGGCGCGATGGCGGCGAACACGTTCGCCATGGAAGCCGTCGCCGAGCTGTGCGGCGCGATGGCGGAGCGCGGCGGCTACGACATCCGCCTCGAGGCCGCGATCGCGAAGCTGTACAACTCCGAGGCCGGCTGGCGCATCATCGACGACACGCTGCAGATCCGGGGCGGCCGCGGCTACGAGACGGCGGACTCGCTCAAGGCGCGCGGGGAGCCGGCCGTCCCCGTCGAGCGTATCATGCGCGACTTCCGCATCAATCTGATTTTCGAAGGATCATCGGAGATCATGCACCTGTTCATCGCCCGCGAGGCGGTGGATAAGCATCTGCAGGTCGCCGGCGACGTGGTGATGCCCGGCAAGTCCCTCGGCGAGCGGCTCGCCGGGCTGGGCCGCTCCGCCCTGTTCTACGGGTGGTGGTATCCGACGCGCTGGCTCGGCTGGGGGTTCTGGCCACGCTACGCCGCGTTCGGGTCGCTCGCGGGCCACGTGCGATTCGTGGAGCGCAACGCGCGGCGGCTGGCGCGCGGCGTGTTCCACTCGATGATCCGGTTTGGACCGAAGCTCGAGCTGCGTCAGGCGGTGCTCTTCCGCCTGGTGGACGTCGGGGCCGAGCTGTTCGCGATGGCCGCGACGTGCGCGCGCGCTCGGTGGCTGCTGCAGCGCGACCGCGCCACCGGCGAGCGCGCCACCCGCCTCGCCGATGTATTCTGCCGTCAGGCGCGGGGCCGCATCCGCGCGAAGTTCGCGGGTCTCTGGCGGAACGAGGACGTGCCTACGTACAAAGTCGCCCAGGATGTGTTGAAGGGCGAGCATCGGTGGCTGGAACGTGGGATGGTAGAGCTAGACGGCTAGTCTGCCGGGCAGGGTTAAGCAGCCTGGTGGGCGATCATGATGCTCTTGAGGCGTTCCGGCCCCTCCGCGCCCGCACCGGCGTCGCCGTACGGCGACGGGTGCCCCTCCGCTTCCATCACCACGCTGGGACAGACGAGCGGATACTGCCGCGCCCGAATGCGGTCCGCGGCGGGCGCCGCGGCGACCGGCGCCGCCACGACCACCTGCCGCGCGCCGAGCTGCTCCGCGGCCTTGCACGCCGCCAGCACCTTCCACGGATACACGATCTGCCCGTCCACGATCACCACCGTGCGCCCCTGGAGATTCTTGACGGGCCGCTGGGTGCGGTAGAGCACCAGGTCCTGCTTCACCCGCGCGCGCGACTCGTCGATCGCCGCTTGGAGCTTCTCGAGCAGGTTCATGCCCGGCTGGAAATCGGGGTCCATCTCGGCGGGGGCCGACTCGGCCATCGCGCCGACGGGCGCGAGGTTCGACCCCAGTTTGATGAACGACGCGACGATCACGTCGAACTGCGCACCCATCGCTTTCGCGGCGTGGGCCGCGATCTCCACACCTTCGGGCGTGATGCCCAACAGGATGCACGACTGATATCCCTGGCCCGCGAGCTGCTGGCCGAGCAAGGCTCCCGCGCTGGAGCGGGTGGGATAGAGACTGGTAGCCACGGTGCGGCAAGATACGAAAGCCCGCCCCTCCCCGCCACAGGTTATCTTTCCCGCGCACCCAACATGAGGACTCGCAGTGGCGAAGGATACCCTCTCCGTCACCGATAATCGCACGGGAAAGTCGTACGAGCTCCCGATTCAGGACGGGACCATCAAGGCCGCGGACCTGCGCCAGATCAAGGCCGGGCCCGACGACTTCGGGATGATGAGCTACGACCCGGCCTACATGAACACCGCCTCCTGCCGCAGCGCGATCAGCTACATCGACGGCGACAAGGGGATTCTGCGCTACCGCGGCTATCCCATCGAGCAGCTCGCGGAGCAAAGCACATTCCTCGAGACGTCCTACCTGCTGCTCCACGGCGAGCTGCCGTCGGCGGCGGAGCTCGATTCGTGGGTGTTCAACATCACGCATCACACCATCATCCACGAGAACATCAAGAAGTTCATCGACGGCTTCCACCACGACGCTCATCCGATGGGCGTGTTCGTGAGCACGGTCGCGGCGCTCTCGACCTTTTATCCCGAGGCGAAGCACATCACCGACGAGCTCTCGCGCCGCAACCAGATCTTCCGGTTGATCGCGAAGACCCCGACGCTCGCGGCGTTCGCGCACCGCCACACGGTGGGCATGCCGTACGCCTATCCCGACAACGACTTGAGCTACACGGGCAACTTCCTCAACATGATGTTCAAGGCGACGGAGGTGAAATACGTCCCGAACCCGACCCTCGAGCGGGCGTTGGACGTGCTCTTCATCCTCCACGCCGATCACGAGCAGAATTGCTCGACCAGTGCCATGCGCAACGTGGGGTCGTCCCTCGCCGATCCCTACTCATGCATGGCGGCCGCGGCCGCGGCCCTGTACGGACCGCTGCACGGCGGGGCGAACGAGGAAGTGCTGCGGATGCTGCGGGAGATCAGCACGATCGACCACATCCCGGCGTACATTCACCGCGTCAAGCAGGGCGAGGTCCGCCTGATGGGCTTCGGGCACCGCATCTACAAGAACTACGATCCCCGCGCCAAGATCATCAAGCGGACCGCCGAGCAGGTGTTCGACGTCACGGGCAAGAACCCGCTCATCGACATCGCGCTCGAGCTGGAGCGCATCGCCCTGCAGGACGAGTACTTCGTCACGCGCAAACTGTATCCCAATGTGGATTTCTACTCGGGGATCATCTACGAGGCGATGAAGCTGCCGATCGACATGTTCCCGGTGTTGTTCGCGATCGGGCGCACGCCGGGCTGGCTGGCGCAATGGCAGGAAATGTTGCTCGATAAGGAACAGAAGATCGCGCGGCCGCGCCAGGTGTACATCGGCTCGCCGCAGCGGGACTACGTATCGATCGAGAAGCGGGCCTGAGGCGTCGGGAGGCGCCCCTACATGCCGACCTATATCCTGCTGTCGAATCTGACCGACGACGGCGCCAAGGCGTTGAAGGCCAAGCCGAAGCGCTTGCAGGAAGTCAACAAGGAGATCGAGAAGTTCGGGGCCAAGGTGACCGCGCAGTACGCGGTGCTCGGCCCCTACGATTTCGTGAGCATCGTGGAATGTCCCGACAACGAAACGATCGCCCGGGTGTCGGTCGAGCTCTCCTCGCGCGGCAGCGTGCGGCTGCTCACGCTGCCGGCACAGCCGGTGGCGAACTTCGTCCGCAACCTGAAGAGTTGACCTAGCGGCGCTTCTTCCCGCCGCGTCGCGGCCTGAGCGACCGCTCCGGCCGCGCCGCTTCCTGCTGCACCCTCGGCTGCATCGGCGGGACCGAGGGCTCAAATCCGGGAATCACTTCCCGTGGGAACCCCTTCCCGATCAGCTTCTCCACGTCGGCCATCAGTAACCACTCGTCCGGCGAGATTAGCGTCAACGCGAGGCCCTGCGCGCCCGCGCGGGCCGTCCGGCCCACCCGGTGCACATATACCTCGGGATCGGTCGGGACGTCGAAGTTCACGACCATCCGGATGCCGTCCACGTCGATGCCGCGCGCCGCGATGTCGGTCGCCACGAGGATCTCGGCTTCGCCGGAGCGGAACTGATCGAGCGTGCGCTGGCGCTGACTCTGCGCCTTGTCGCCGTGCAGCGCGTTCGCCGCGATGCCCTCGCGCCGCAGGAACGTCACCAGCTTGTCGGCGCCGTACTTGGTGCGCGTGAAGACCAGCGTCTGGCCGGCGGGCTTGGCCTTGAGGATCGACCCGAGGGCTCCTTTTTTCTGGAGCTTGTCCACGGCGACGATGATGTGCTCGATGCCGTCGGCGGGCTGGGCCCGGCGGCCGATTTCGACCGACGCGTGACCGTTCAGGGCGCGGCGCGCCAGCGCGTCCACCTCAGGCGAGATCGTTGCGGAGAAGAGCATCGTCTGACGCTCATCCGGGAGCGCGTTCAAGATCTTCCGCACGTCAGGGGCGAACCCCATGTCGAGCATGCGATCGGCTTCATCGCGCCGTGCTTCAAGGCACGGGTTTGCGGCTCCATCCCGACGCCGCCGTACACCGCGGCGCCCTTGAGATGGGTGTGGCGTCCGTAGGCGCGGATGCTGGTGACGACCTGCTCCGCCAACTCGCGCGTAGGCACGAGAATGAGCGCACGGAGGACGCCGCGCGGACCGGGGGCCAGGCGCTGCAGGATCGGCAGCGTAAACGCCGCCGTCTTCCCGGTGCCCGTCTGGGCGGACCCAATCAGGTCGCGGCCCGCGAGCGCCAGCGGAATGGCTTCGGTCTGGATGGGGGTGGGGTGCTCGTAACCTTCATCGGTCACGGCACGGACGAGCTCGGGCGCGAGGCCCAGGGCTGCGAATGGCATAATGCTCCTTTACTGCACACACACGCGCGCCGCGAAGTGACCCAATGTCACCTCGACCAAGCGCTGCTTCTGTTTTGGAACCTGGGGAAAGGACCGTGCGTGTGTTCAGCGACGGAGTCCCTGAGCGGGACTATCCGGGGGGATGCCAGCTCGCGGTTCTAAGCACGAGCAAGGTAACTAGACAGCACGCAGAAGCAAAGCCCTCAGGTAGACGCCGAGACGCCCAGACGCCTAGCGGGCACGAGGCTTGAGGATGTAGGTAGACCTCCAACCTCGGACCTCCCAACCGCTAGGCGTCTCGGCGTCTAGGCGCCTGCCTAGTGACTACCTCCTGCCGTGGTGGGCTCGGTGCCCCACCACCACATCTGCGGCAGCACCTTCTGGCGCGGCCACACTTCGTTCAACGTGGCCCCTTCGTACAGCCGCCCGTTCTTCATCACGTACCGAATCGTCGTCGTGTTGTGTATGTCTTCGAGCGGATTCGCGTCGAGGACGATCAGATCCGCCAGCTTTCCCGGCTCGAGCGAGCCGAGATCCTGCTCGAACCCGATGGCGTGGGCGCCGTCCCAGGTCGCGACCCGCAGCACCTCCAGCGGGGTCATGCCGCCCGCCGCGAACGCCCACAGCTCCCAATGGCAGCCGAGGCCGTCCAGCTGACCGTGGCACCCCATGCCCACGAACCCGCCGGCGCGCAGGATCGACGCCGCCGAGGCGGCGATGCGCGGGAACACGTACTGATTGTCCCGGAACCAATCGCGGCGCTCGGCGCGCTGGTCAATCTCCTCGTGCGGGATGAAGCGGCGGATCTTGGCATCGTCGTGGATATCGAAGTGCTCGTAGAAGTAGTTCTCCGAGAACGGACCGCCGTACGACACGAGCAGTGTGGGTGTGTAGTTGATGCCCGACTGCGCGATGAGCTGCACTGCGTCCTTGTACAGCGGCATGATCGGATAGCTATGCTCGTGGCCCGGATAGCCATCGAGCGCCTCCGTCAGGTTCATCTTGAAGTCGAGGCCGCCCTCCGTGGTGGGCATCAGGTTCAGCTCTTTCGCCGCCATGATGACCCACTGCCGCTGCTTGCGGTTCCCGGTCATGTACTCCTTGATCGTGTGGATGCCGTAGAACTCGCTGTAGCGCCGCAGCGCGTTGCGCGCGTCGTCGAGGCTCTGGAAGTTCTCGTCCCAGAACACGCCCGGCCCCGTGTGGTAGATCCGGGGCCCCAGCAAGTCTCCCGTTTCGACCTGGTCGGAGTAGGTCAGGACGTCGGTCGTCGAGGTCTGGGGATCGCGTGTGGTCGTCACGCCGTACGCCAGGTTCGCGAGGTACTGCCACACCTGCGATTCGTGGATGCCCCAGCCGCCGCTCGGCCAGGGATGGGCGTGGACGTCGATGAGGCCCGGGATGATCGTCTTGCCGGCGACGTCGATGACGTGCGCGCCGGCCAGCGCCTGGCCGCGAGGGCCGACCGACACGATGCGGTTGTCCGTGACGACGATATCGCCGTTCTCGATCACTTCATCGCCCTTCATCGAAATGATGCGCGCGCCGCGCAACACGACGGTCCCCCGGGGAACGTCGCGCGGGGCTCGAATCGTCACGTCCACGCGCGGGGGCTCATACGCGGGCAGTTTCGCGAGCGAATCGGAGCGGGCCTTGAGCCGTTTCTGCACGGAATCGGGCTTCGCTTTCACACTGTCGCTTTTCAGGGAATCGGCGCGGATCGAGTCCGCTCGAACTTTGATCTTGCCGACCGAGTCGGCGACGATCGGATCGTACTGGAAGAAGCTGCGACCGATGGACCAGTAGACCGACTTACCGGCGGATGGGGAATGCCGCGCTGGACGTGTCGGAGATGCTGATCGTCGGCGTCGGTCCGCCCACGAGCGGCAGCGTCACGATGTACACGTTGTTGCTTGTCTGGGCGATCACGCGGTCGGTGTCCGGGCTGATCAGGATTTCATCCGCCGGCTGCGGCTCGAACCCGGGGCGGGGGTCGGTGTACCCGGTGACCTTGAGGTACGCGCGCCGGTCGGTGCCGTCGAAGCGGATCGAGACGAGCCCTTCGGGCCCCGCATAGTAGTAGATCCGGTTCGGGTCGCGGGCGAAGTGAGGGCGGCCCCAGCCGTCGTACGGCGCAATGCGCGTGGTCGGCCCGCCCGCGGCGGGCAGCCACACGAGCTCGTAGCCGGGTCCGAAGTGGGCGGTGAGCCGCTGGCTGCGCGGTCCTTTCACGGCCACGATGCGCTGCCCGTCGGGTGACCACACAGGCGTGTCGTAGAACGCCGGGTCAGTGGTCAGGCGCACCGGCGCGGCACGCCCATCGGCGCGGACCTTGTTGATGGCGCCGCCGCCGTTCCCCCACGTGACGTACGCCAGCCACTGCCCGTCGGGCGACCACATGGGCACCTGCTCGTGCACCGTATCGTTCGTGAGCCGGCGCGGCGTTCCGCCCGGCAGGTCCATGAGGTAGAGCCGGTCGAGCGCGCTGAAGGCGAGCCGCTTGCCATCAGGTGAGGGCGACGCGTTGCGGATCTGGCGCGACAACACCGCGCCCGTATCCACCCGATACGCGAAGCGGACGAGGGGTCCGAGATTCATCGCTACCTGGGCGGTGAACGGGATCGCGGTTGCCTGACCCGTCGGCACCTCGACGCGCCAGACCTTGCCGCCGTACGACGCGACGATCGCCTTGGAGTCCGGCGTGAACGAAAAGCCGGGATAGAGATCGCGCGTGAAGCGCGACTCCGCGTCGTCGCGCGTCACGGGATAGACGAGCCACTTCTCGTCGCCCGTGTGGAGGTTGCGCAGGCGGAGACCCGTCTCCGCGTCGTAGCGCGTCGCATACACGAGCCAGGTGCCGTCGGGCGAGAGCACGGGGCGCATGGCGCTGCCGTAGAGGTCGGTCTGCGTGAACGTGCGGCCGAGCTGGCGGTCGTAGATCGCGAGCTGCCACAGTGGGTATTGGAGGTCGTAGCCGAAACCGCCGCGGTGGCGCGCCACCCAGATGTAGCGCGGATCCTTCCCGAACGCCGCGCCCAGCGTGTTCATCGGCGGCGGCTGATTGGGGCCAACCTGGACGCGCAGCATCGCCGCCCCAGACCCGCCGTCCTTGTGATACAGCCACAGCTCGTAGGTGCTGCCCAGCACGCCCGTGGTACGCGACGCGACGATGTAATTGCCGTCGGGGGTCCATTCGGGCGACGCGTACAAGTTGTTGTTCCCCTTGGTGAGCGCTTTGGGATTCTTCCCGTCCGCGTCGCAGAGCCAGATGTTCTCGGCGCCCGAGCGATCCGAGAGGAACACGATGCGCTTGCCGTCGGGAGACCAGCGCGGCTGCGAATCAAACGCCGGTCCGGAGGTGAGCCGCGTCGCGGCGCCGCCCGCCGCCGGCATCGTGTAGAGATCGCCGAGCAGCTCGAAGACGATCGTCCGCCCGTCGGGCGACACGTCGAGGGAGATCCAGGTGCCCTCCGAGGTCTCGAACTCGACGGTCCGCGTCGGGGTCAGGGGCAGCTCGTCGTTTTTCTTCTTGGTCGTGTCGGCGGCGGCGGCCGGTGCGGGAGGCGTCTGAGCCACGGCGAAGTTGGGGGGGACAGGCGACAGCACAGCAGCGAGGAAGGCTGCGGCGAACAACCGGCGCATGGCGAATCTCCGAATGGAAGAACGACGGCGTGCGTGGAAACCGACGGTAAAAAATGCGACGGTAAAAAAGCGACGGTAAGGGGTGGCCTTACCGTCGCTCCATCGACCGTCGCTTTACCTGCCGGTTTTCAGATACTCAGCGCCCGCACCTGCCGCGGTGCCGGCTCCTGGGAGCGGAGCACGATGCGCATCGCGTTGGTATCGAGCTCGATCTCCCACGCGGCGATGCGAGGCCGGACAAATTCCTCACAATCCGCGGGCGTCAGCCCTTCGGGCGTCGCGTCGAGAAACTCCATCAGCTTCATGCGCTTCTCGAGATAGGTGCAGCCGTCGCGGCTCGCGGCGATGCGAATGCCGACGTCGTCATCGAGCTGACGCCGCACGAACCCCTGGGCCACTTCCAGAAGCCGCCCCACAATCACGCGCTCGAGCGGCACGCCTTCCTTCTTGGCGAGACGACGGCTCAATGCGCGGGCGCGGGCGGAATCGAGGCACAACGCCAGCATCTGGTCCCGCACGTCGGCGTGCGGGCGGCGCCGGCTCTTGGTCGTGCCGTCGCGCTCCGCCTTGGCGCAGGTCGGGAGATCGTTACGGTGCAGCTTCAGGAACTTGGTCATCGGGGCGTAGACATCCATCCGCCCGGGTGCCGGCGGGACACGCCGTCCGGCCACGAGGTCAGCGATATAGATCTCAGACACCTGGACCGCCTCCGCGAGTTCGCGCGGCGTACGCTTCAACTCACGCAGCCGGCGACGCACCAACTCACCAACCTTCACGGGACGCTTCAGGGGGAGGGCAGCCGCCATGGAGACTCCTTCGTTGCGGAATGAAACGCCCGCAGGGTGTGCGTCAGTGTACGCACACTGCGGACTGCTGGGCGCGTAATATCGCTAGGAAGGGCCTAAAACGGTAGTCTTACGCAGCAGTGCGCTCGTCCCGACCACGATAATCACCGCAAAACTGAACCACTGGATGGCG
>WNFK01128800.1_pt1 | contig 21313 bp, 30 predicted proteins | sample 5400281 | NCBI WGS metagenome assembly WNFK01 (sample SAMN13153350, study PRJNA577476) | soil metagenome | isolation source: 20 cm soil on Douglas fir-dominated hillslope | place: USA:California | collected 2013-09-17
CGATTTGGGCGGCCAAACTTTAGTTTCAGCCTCCACTACCGAGAAGGATTTGCGAGGTGCGGGTGGCGGGAACGTCGATGCCGCGCGCCGGATTGGCCAGGCTATTGCCGAGCGCGCTCTTGCCAAAGGAATAGAACAGGTAGTCTTCGATCGCGGGGGCTATCTTTATCACGGACGCATCAAGGCTTTGACTGAAGCGGCGCGGGCCGCAGGGCTCAATAAGAATGAGGCCGCTCAGGCCGCAGAAAGCCCGGAGCCCGAAGCAAAACCAGAGCAGAAACCAGAAAAGAAGCCACGTAAGAAAAGCAAAGAATAGTTATGAGACAACCCAAGCAACGCATTCCCGCACAGGGACTCGATCTGAAGGACCAGGTGATCTCGATTAATCGCGTGACGAAAGTGGTCAAGGGCGGTAAGAACCTTTCGTTCGCCGCGCTGGTAGTCGTCGGCGATGAAGGCGGGCACGTGGGCTTCGGAACCGGCAAGGCTCGCGAAGTCCCCCTCGCGATCAAGAAAGCGATCGAGGCTGCCAAGAAGAGCCTGATTCGCGTGCCGCTGATTAACCACACGCTGCCGCATCAGCTCATAGGCGAGTATGGTGCTGGACGGGTCATGGTCAAGCCGGCCTCCGAAGGGACGGGAGTCATCGCTGGAGGAGCGGTTCGTGCCGTGATGCAGGCAGTCGGAGTGCGCGATGTGCGCACAAAGGTGCTGGGGTCGACGAACCCGCACAACGTCGTGCGCGCCACCTTCGATGCCTTGCTTCGCATGAAAGACCCGATGGAACTGGCCCGCTTGCGCGGCAAGCAAGTTGAGGATATGTAACGGAATGCCAGGTGAGCGAGTTTGTTTCCAAGGACTGTGAGGTGTTATGCCACGTAAGGCGACGACAAAGACAACGGCTGAGAAAAGTAAAATCCGAATTCAGTACTACAGAAGTTTTATTGCGGCGCCTAAGACACACAAACAAATGGTCCGCAGTCTGGGCTTAACGAAACTGAATCAGATTGTGGAACGTCCAGATACCGATTCCATGCGCGGCGCTGTGGCCAAGATTCCGCATCTATTGCGAATCGTGGAGTAAAGAATTAGAGCCCCCTTGGGACTGGACAAATACGGAGTAGATAATGACCATCAGTCTTAACAGCCTTCGGCCCGCGAAAGGCTCGACGCACAAGAAGAAGCGGGTGGGAAGAGGACCGGGTTCAGGCCTCGGGAAGACCGCTGGACGCGGCGAGAAAGGTCAGAAGTCTCGTTCTGGTTATTCTCGCAAGGTCGGCTTTGAAGGCGGCCAGATGCCGCTTCACCGACGTCTGCCAAAGCGCGGCTTTACCAACATCTTCAAAAAGCAATGGCTTGAAGTTAGTCTTGCAGCGCTTGATCGTCACTTCAACGCCGATGAGGAAATAACTCCGGAAGTGCTGCACAAACGAGGCATAATTAAGAAGGCAAAGCACGATGTCGTAGTGTTAGGAAACGGCGAAGTTTCCAAGGCGCTGCGTATTTCCGCCCACCGTTTCACCAAGAGCGCTCGCGAAAAAATTGAGAAGGCGGGCGGTGCAGCCGTCGAAATCGGCAGATAGTTCGGAATCGCCGCATCGAGGATTCCTATGGAAAAGTTTATTGCTGCTGTGCGCAATATGTTCAATGTGCCGGACCTCCGCCGGCGCATTTTGTTTACGCTTGGTTTGCTTGCCGTTTACCGTCTCGGCGCGCACGTCGGCGCCCCGGGAATCAATAAAGCGCGCTTGGACCAGGTTTGGCGTGATGTTGCGGGAACGTTGCTGGGAGTTCTGGACCTGTTCTCCGGTGGAAACTTTCGCACTATTTCCGTTTTTGCGCTGGGAGTTACGCCATACATTACGGCGTCGATTATTTTGCAATTGATGACTGTGGTTTCGCCCCAATTGAAGAAGTTGCAGGAAGAAGGAGAGATGGGGCGTCAGAAGATCAACCAATGGACTCGCTATCTCACCGTAGGGCTAGCCGGTATTCAGACTTCATTCGTTGCTCACTGGCTGCAGGTAAACGGAGTCGGCGCGCCGACCTGGGGCTTTTTGTTTACTACCGTGCTCACGTTGACCACGGGGACGATGTTCGTTATGTGGCTGGGTGAGCAGATAACTGAGCGCGGCGTGGGTAATGGCATTTCATTGCTAATTTTCGCAGGTATCGTTATTGGTTTACCTCGCGGCGTCCAGCAGGTGTTTGAACGGGTCCGCAGTGGCGACACTCTGGAAACCATAGGTGTAATCGGGCTAGTGATAGCGCTGGTCGCGATAATTGCCTTCATTGTTTTTGTCGAAGCGGCCCGCAGGAAGATCCCTGTAAGTTATGCGAAACGCCATGTGGGGCGACAGTTGGTTGGAGGACAGCAAACAACCATGCCACTCAAGATCAATATGGGTGGCGTAATACCGGTGATTTTCGCTTCCTCAGTGTTGTCGATGCCGCAAAGTCTTTTCGCAGCCTTTCCTCCGGATCCCAACAAGGCGGATTCCTTGTGGGCGAAGGTCTGGACTTTCTTTCAAACCTTTCACGCCAGTGATCCATATTACGAGCTGATTTTCCTTTCACTAATCATCTTCTTCACCTTCTTCTATGTTTCTATCGTTTTCAACGTGGAAGAGGTGGCTGACAATTTGCGCAAGCACGGCGGATTCATGCCGGGCATTCGACCAGGAAGAGCTACGGCTGAATATCTGAATGCGATCCTGACGCGACTAACTACAGTCGGCGCGGTGTATCTGGCACTGGTAGCTTTTGTGCCGCAGTTCATGCTGAGTGGATTCAAGGTAGCGCGGCTGCCATTGATCGGAGCCTGGCTCGACTCTTTTGTCAGCACTACGCCTGGACTATCCTGGATTCCTACGGGTATGGGGTACCAGTTCTATTTCGGCGGCACCTCATTGTTAATTCTTGTGGGCGTCGCGATGGACACTGTCTCTCAGATCGAGGCCCAGCTTGTGATGCGTAACTACGAGGGCTTCCTTGGCGGTGGCGGTCGTTTGCGAGGGCGAAGGGCCTAAATTGAAACTTTACTTTTTAGATCTCGGACTTACGATTTAGAGTTCGCCGGACCATATCTTCCAATCAAAAATCTAAAATCAAAGATCACAAATTCTCAACCCGGTATGTCGAAGATCATTGTGCTGATGGGTGCGCCTGGTGCTGGAAAAGGTACGCAGGCGCGCTTGCTTCAGGAGCGGCTGCACCTGCCACAGATCTCCACTGGCGATATTTTTCGCTCTTTAAAGAACGCCCACACTCCACTGGCTGAGGAGGTGCGGGAAGTGATGGATGCGGGGCAACTGGTCTCGGACGATCTGACGGTACGTTTGGTGCGAGAACGAACCGCGCAAGAGGATTGCAGGAATGGATACATTCTCGACGGTTTCCCGCGCACTCCAGCGCAGGCCGCTACCCTGGAAAAATTAGCGGAAGAGCAAGGTAAACAGATAACAGCGATTTTGATAGACGTGCCTCACGAGTTGTTAGCCAAGCGTATGACGGGCCGTCGCAATTGTCCGGTTTGTGGGGAGCTGTACAATGACTATTTCAAGCGGCCCAAGAACGACAACTATTGCGACTTCCATCCCGATACACAGCTTGTGCGTCGGGCTGATGACAAACAGGAAACCGTAGCGGCCCGGCTTGCTACCTATGATGAACAGACGCGTCCGCTGCTTGAGTATTATCGCGCTGCAAATTTACTTCACACCGTCGACGGCACGCGGGAAGCGGAAGCTATCTATCGAGATATCGAAGGTATAATCAAGGACGAGCGTTAGTGTGGTTGTCTTTTTTCAATGATTATCGGCAAGTCAAAAAGGGAGATAGAAAAGATGCGGGCTGCGGGGCAACTCGCTGGTCTGGTGTTAACCAATCTGCGAATGATGGTTGAACCCGGTGTCCCTACAATCGAGATTGATCGTGCGGCCGAAAAGATGATTCGCGATGCGGGTGCACTACCGACCTTTAAAGGTTATAACGGCTTTCCGTACTCAATCTGCGCTTCTGTCAACGAGCAGGTTGTGCACGGCTTCCCGTCAGGGTATGAGTTACAGGAAGGCGACATTTTTTCCATTGACTGCGGCGCAACTCTGGAGGGATTTGTGGGAGACACGGCCACCACGGTGCCGGTCGGTCGCGTTAGCGAAAATTCGCTTAAACTGATCCGAATCGCGGAGGAGTGTCTGGAGCGAGCTATCAAGGAGTGCCGTCCGGGAAATCATCTGGGAGATATTGGATGGGCTGTCCAGGAACTTGCTGAAGAGAATGGTTACTCGGTGGTGCGTGATTACGTGGGCCATGGAATTGGGAGACGAATGCATGAAGACCCGCAAATCCCAAATTACGGCAAACCCGGGCTCGGGCCGAAGATTAAAGTCGGCTACGTTTTTGCCGTGGAACCCATGGTCAACATGGGAACTCATCACACCAAGGTGTTGGCGGACGGGTGGACGGTAGTAACGCTCGATGGGAAGCCGAGCGCGCACGTGGAGCATACGATTGCAATTACGGAAAACGGGCCGGATGTGCTTACCAGGGTTGCTGGAGAGGCCGGTTTGTCCACCAACTTGGCCGCCTGTAACTGATAGGCGCAGCGCGGCTTGGCAAAGGTGGGATGGCATGTTATTATTCGCAGTTTGTCAGTAGAGACAAAATTCCAATCTAGAGGATATGGCGAAGGAAGAGGCTATAGAAGTCATGGCAAAGGTGCTGGAGACTTTGCCAAACGCTATGTTTCGGGTTGAGTTGGAAGACAACCAGCACCAGGTGCTTGCGCACATTTCGGGAAAGATGCGCAAGCACTTTATTCGCATTCTTCCTGGTGACCGAGTTTTGGTAGAGCTTTCGCCTTACGATTTGAATCGGGGCCGGATCACCTACCGATATAAATAGCATTTCCGAAGGGAATCAGAGGTTAAGTAATGAAAGTCCGTGCGTCAGTAAAGAAGATGTGCGACAAATGCAAAGTCATCCACCGCAAAGGCGTGGTGCGTGTGATTTGCGTCAACCCCAAACATAAACAGAGACAAGGATAGAGCGAGAAATAAAGATGGCACGTGTAGCTGGCGTAGATCTTCCCCCTAACAAAAGGGCCGAGATTGGACTGACATATATCTATGGCATCGGTCGTCCTCGCGCGACCTCCGTTCTCAAGGAAGCGGGCGTTAATGTCGACACTCGCATTAAGGATTTGAACGAGGACGAGTTGAGTCGGATTCGCGCGGTCCTCGAGGCGCAAGGTGAGATCGAGGGTGATCTGCGCAAACGCGTGCAGATGGACATCAAACGTCTGATGGATATCGGCTGCTACCGCGGGTTGCGTCACCGTCGTGCTCTGCCGGTGCGTGGCCAGCGCACACATACAAACGCGCGCACGCGGAAGGGCCCGAGGCGAGCAACGATCGCGAAGAAGAAAGCCCCGGGTAAGAAGTAAAGAATATTGTCAATTTTGGATTTCCGATTTGCGATTGGCTCATGTGGGCACGCTAAGCAGGTAAATCTAAAATCAAAAATCTGAAATCTAAAATCACGATATGGCAAAAGCAGGTGGAAAGAAAAAAGTCTTTCGCAAGAAGGAAAAGAAGAACGTTCCTAACGGTATCGTTCATATCGCAGCATCATTTAACAATACGATGATCTCGATTACCGATCTGGAAGGAAACCTGATAGCGCAGTCATCGGCGGGTGCGCGCGGCTTTCGTGGGTCTCGGAAGGGCACTCCATTCGCAGCCCAACAAGCAGCCTATGAAGCCGCGAAGAAGGCCCACGAGGCAGGAATGCACCAGTGTGAGGTTAGAGTAAAGGGCCCAGGTGGCGGACGAGAGTCTGCAATTCGAGCCATTGCTAATGCCGGAATCAGAGTAGTCACTATTCGTGACACTACACCGATCCCACACAACGGCTGCAGGCCGCCGAAACGTCGAAGAGTCTAGAGATTTCCGATTTTCGATTGCCGATTTTCGAGGTTAAATTGATAGCTGAAACCGGGTCTTCAAATCGGAAATTGAAAATTAGTAAACCCAAAGGATGAAGGGCCAGCGCTAAGCGCGGCCTGTAAACTTTTCCGTCTTAATTGACTGGAGGCAAAAAAAGTTGGCTAGGTATAGAGATGCGGTGTGCCGCCTTTGCCGCCGCGAAGGTGCAAAGCTCTTTCTGAAGGGCGATCGATGTTATAAACCCGCTTGTCCGATTGAAAAACGGGGCACTCAGCCTCCCGGACAACACGGCAATTCCCTGCGTCGCGGCAAAGCACTGGTTGGCTATGGCCAGCAACTGCGCGAGAAACAAAAGGTCAAGCGAATCTATTTCATCCTCGAAGGGCAGTTCCGCAATTATTTTGAACGGGCTGCGCGGATGAAGGGAATTACCGGCGAGAACCTCTTGTTCCTCCTGGAGCGCCGGCTTGATAATTCGGTCTACCGCGCCGGCTTTTCAACGTCGCGCCGGCAGGCAAGACAGCTTGTCAATCACGGACATATCCTGGTAAACGACCGCAAAGTTGATATTCCCTCTTTTCAAGTAAAGCCCGGCGACACGATCAGCGTGAGAGAATCGAGCCGGAAGAATCCGCACATTGAAGGAGCCTGGCAGACGGCTTCAGGACGCGGACGCCCAGCATGGATTGCCGCTGACGGCGGCGAAATGACTGCGCGCGTCGGTGGGCTACCTGTGCGCGAAGATATCGATCGACTGATCAATGAGCAGTTAATCGTTGAGCTTTATAGCAAGTAATTAACCCGACGGCCGGCGGTTGCTCAGAAGATCGCTGCCGCTGGTCAGACGCATTCTTATTAGGAACCTGAACGCTATGGCTATGGATCAAAATAATCTTTGGACAGGATTTCAAATGCCGCGTCGCTTGGCAGCAGACGCAGAAACCCTAACGGAACGATACGGCCGTTTCTCGGCTCAGCCTTTTGAACGTGGCTTCGGAACCACTGTCGGCAACTCTCTCCGGCGCGCTCTGCTATCGTCAATCGAAGGCGCAGCTATCACGGCAGTAAAGATAGAAGGTGTGGAGCACGAGTTTTCGTCGATCAAGGGTGTGGTAGAAGACGCGACCGACGTAATCCTCAATCTCAAACAAGTACCATTTAAACTGCACAGCAGCGAACCGAAGACCTTGAGAATATCCAAGGAAGAAGCGGGCGAGGTAACGGCCGCTGATATTGAGGCGGACGCTGATGTTGAAATACTCGATCCGACCGTGCACATCGCTACTGTCAGCGAGGGCGGATCGCTGAAAGTAGAGATGCGCTTGAAGCGAGGGCGTGGCTACGTTTCAGCCGATCGAAATTTCGATGAGGATCTTTCGCTCGGATACATTCCCATCGATTCCGTGCACACTCCGGTCAAGAAAGTGAATTACAACGTCGAGGCGGCTCGTCTCGGCCAGAACACCGAGTTTGACAAACTGACGATCGAAGTTTGGACTGATGGTTCAGTCAAGCCGGAAGATTCAATTGGTCTGGCAGCGAAGTTAATCAAGGATCACATGTCGATTTTTATTAACTTCGAGGAGGACACGGACGACTTTGCCTATACGAAGATTGAGCGACCCCCGCTGCCGCGCAACGATCAGCTGGATCGTTCCGTTGATGAGCTCGAACTTTCAGTACGTTCATACAACTGCCTCAAGAATGCCGATATCAGAACTATTCGCGACCTGGTACAGCGTAGCGAGCGGGAGATGCTCGCCACTAAGAACTTCGGCAAAAAATCACTGAACGAGATCAAAGAAATCCTGAATGGTATGGGGCTCGACTTTGGCATGGAGTTTGACGAACAGGGGAATCCGATACCCGGCACCGGCGGCAGGGACGGAGCCGACCTGTCAGATTATGAAGGTGAAGAGGAACAATAGTTCACTGTCATGCGACACCTAAAGGCACATCGCAAACTTGGCCGTACAAGCGAACATCGCAATTCCATGCTTCGCAATCTGGCAACCTCGTTGATTAACGCTCGTGACGAACGAATTGTGACTACTTTGCCCAAAGCAAAAGAGTTGAGACCATTCGTCGAGCGCGCTATCACGCTATCGCGGCGGGCTCGCACACTGACGGGCGATGGATCGGAAGTCCGCGCCCTGCATCTGCGTCGTCAAGCAGCTGGTTTCTTCCACGCCGGAAACATGGCGCAAGCTGCAACCGCAGGCAAACGAGGTCAATTGCGACCCGAACGCACAGCAGGTGTTGCCGCACTAAAGCGTCTTTTTGGTGAGTTGGGCGAACGTTATCTGGATCGCGCGGGTGGGTACACGCGCATTTTCAAACTGGGCCATCGTGAAGGAGATAGAGCCGAACTGGCGATTATCGAACTCGTCGATAACCCCCGCGAGAAAGAGGCGCTCGAAGCGGCAAAGAAACGAGCCAAGGGCGGCGCCGCCAAAAAGAAGAAGTCGTCAGAGACAAAGAAAGCGTCCGTTCGCTCGCAGGCCAGCGACGCGGACCATCCGGAAGCCGTGACTGGCGAGACTGCGGCAGAGTCGAGCGTCGATCAAGGAGCGGAGTCGGAACAGTCTGAGTAGTAGTTGGTAGTTGGATCTATTTCGAGCGGCCGCCGCGGGTACGCTCGGTAGGTACAGGCCCCAATTGATTTTCGGCGTGCACAAACCGAGTCTATTGGGGCTAAACGCTTTTTCGAGGGTTCATTTCGCGGTAATCGAATTGCTCCTGGAACATGAGCCAAAACGATAACAAATCATCGTCGAAAGAACAGCGGGGCGAGCGCTCTGCGAAAGGTCGTGGGCGGGCGCACCAGCCTCAATCCGAATCGGCGGTAAGCCCCGGGGCTTCCGTTAACATGGATGAATTGCGGGAGCTAATCGCATTGTTGCGTGAGAATGGTCTGGCGGAGTTTGAACTTGAACGCGAAGGATTCAGGGTTAGGTTACGTCGAGAGTCTTCTGCTTTTGCGCCCGCGGCAGACGAAGGCGGGATCGCAGTTGCTAGCTCTGTTGTCCCGAAAACCGTAGCTCCAGCAACTCCCCAACCAGCTCCTGTCCCCCTTCATCCGGGCGCGCATGCGGAAACGGCTGCTTCAGAAGATCAGGATCTATACATCATACCGTCGCCCATTGTAGGGACCTTTTATCGTTCAGCTTCGCCCACTACGGAACCCTTCGTAAAAATAGGTGGTAACGTCGAGCCTGAGACAGTTGTTTGCATCATCGAAGCGATGAAGCTGATGAATGAGATTCAAGCCGAGACCAGTGGCGAAGTGGTAAAGATTTACGTCGAGAATGGGCAGCCTGTCGAATACGGGCAGCCGCTCTTCGGAATAAGAAAGTAGCCGTAAGAACGTCCATCGTCCAATGTCCCCTCGCGTCACCGCAAAGGACGTTGAACTTTGGACGTTAGCATTTGCGCAGTTAATTGCTTATGACATCAGGTACGAGAAAGTTCAAGAAGATATTGATCGCCAATCGCGGTGAGATCGCCTGCCGTATTATCTGGACGTGTAAAGAGATGGGGATCAAGACCGTGGCTGTCCACAGCGATGTTGACCGCGACTCACTTCATGTGCGTTTTGCCGATGAGGCCGCATGTATCGGTCCTGCTCCTGCTGCCCAAAGCTATCTGAATATTCCGGCGATTATCAGTACGGCTGAAATTTTCAATGTCGATGCGATTCATCCGGGCTACGGCTTCCTCGCGGAATCACCTTACTTCGCGGAAATCTGCGAAGCCTGCAACATCAAGTTCATCGGACCACAAGCAAACGTAATACGCTTGATGGGCGACAAGATTGAGGCACGACGCGCAATGCACGAAGCCGGGTTGCCGGTGTTACCTGGTAGCGCCGCCGCGATCACGTCTGAAGATGAGGGCCTCAAGCTGGCGCGCGAAATCGGATTCCCGGTAATCGTAAAGGCCTCAGCCGGGGGCGGAGGCCGCGGGATGCGCATAGTTCGCTCGGAGCAGGAGTTGGGCCACGCGCTGGAGACAGCTTCAAATGAAGCAGCAGCCGCATTCAAAGATGGCAGTGTGTATATCGAACGGTACATCGACCAACCTCGTCATATCGAGATTCAGGTACTCGCCGACGAATACGGTGATTGCATCCACCTCGGCGAACGCGAGTGCTCCATTCAGAGGCGCCATCAAAAGCTGCTGGAGGAAGCTCCCTCGCCAGTGTTAACGGCAGAGTTGCGCAAGACCATGGGTGAGGCAGCGGTCGCAGCCTGCAAGAAACTGGGATATTCCAGCGCCGGCACTGTTGAATTTCTGCTGGACGCTAATGGCAAATTTTATTTTATGGAGATGAACACGCGCATCCAGGTCGAACACCCGGTTACCGAGATGGTGACGCTTGCAGATATAGTGCGCAACCAGATAAGGATCGCCGAGGGTGAGCCGCTTGGTTATGCGCAGGATGATTTATTGATTGTCGGTCATGCTATCGAATGCCGGATCAACGCCGAAAACCCCGAGACGTTTGCTCCTTCGCCAGGCAAGATCAGCGCGTTTAATCTGCCGGGCGGCCCGGGAGTACGTGTTGATACTTACGTATACTCCGGGTATACGGTGCCTTCTTTCTACGACTCAATGATCGCCAAGGTAATCGTACATGCCCGCACCCGGGAGCTCGCTATTGCCCGCATGAAACGGGCGCTGGAGGCCATGGTAATTGAGGGAATCAAGACCACGATTCCTTTGCACTTAAAGATTATGGACGATCCGCGTTTTCGCGCGGGAGATATCTCAACTAGTTTTATGGAGTACTTTCTTGCGCGAACTGATCGCAAAAATGGTCGTGAAGCGGTGGCCGGCGGCGCCCGGCGGGTGTGAGCGGTTGCCGTTTCCTAATCGGTTGCCTATAATATCCGACTTTTCTATGGCGATTTGACTCGTCTGAGGGGATAACGCAGATGTCACATGCAATTATCAAAGCCGGCGGAAAACAGTTCCTGGTTAAGGAAGGTCAGACGATTCGCGTACCTTCGCTGTCAGCGGAGCCAGGCAGCTCAATTGAACTCGAGACGCTGCTGACCTCAGGCCAGGAAACCAAGGTCTCGAGCTCCGCTTCAGCGGGTGCCAGGATCTCCGCCACTGTAGTCGAACACGGACGCGATCAGAAAATCGTGGTGTTCAAGAAGAAGCGCCGGAAGCAGTACAAGCGAACACGTGGCCACCGCCAGGGTTTTACTACTGTAAAAATAGATTCGATTGGTTAGGAGGCAGGAATTTTTGATTTGCGATTTTTGATTTGATCTTGTGTGAGCATCTACCATATGTATCCAATCCAAAATCCAAAATCTAAAATCTAAAATCCAGTATGGCACACAAAAAAGGAGTCGGCTCATCTCGGAATGGCCGCGACTCACAATCCCAAAGGCTGGGCTTAAAGAAATTTGGTGGCGAACGAGTTCTGGGTGGCAACATCATCGCCAGGCAGCGGGGCACCAAATGGAAGCCGGGCAACAACGTCGGCCGGGGCAAAGACGACACCCTTTTCGCCCTCATTGATGGCGTCGTAAAGTTTGAGGACAAGGGTCGTTCGGGTAAGTTCGTCAGCGTTTATCCATTTGAGCAAACTGCTGCTTAGCAAACACGTCCTTGCAAATACGCGACGCCGAGGCAGAGCTTTACTGCGCGCCGGGCGTCGCTTTCAATTTTAATGTTTATTGACCGGGCCAAGATTCATGTGGAAGGGGGAGACGGAGGTAACGGAGTTACTGCTTTCCGCCGGGAGAAGTTTGTGCCACGCGGTGGCCCCTCGGGCGGAGACGGTGGCCGCGGCGGCGATGTTTTTATCGTAGCCGATGCTTCACTGAACACCCTGCTACATCTTCGTTATAACCCCCAACACATTGCCGACCGTGGCAGGCACGGTGAAGGATCGAATCGTTCTGGTCACGACGGCGAGGACCACATTATTAGAGTCCCTGTCGGGACGCAGATCTTTGACGTGAATAGCGGCGAACTCCTTTTCGATCTCACGCACGACGGCGCTCGCTGGTTGGCAGCACGCGGCGGACGAGGAGGTTTTGGAAACTCCCATTTCGCAACGTCAACCAATCGCGCGCCTCGTTATCACCAAACCGGAGGTGAGGGCGAAGAGCGAGAGCTGCAGCTTGAACTGAAGTTACTGGCAGACGTTGGTTTGGTCGGGTTTCCCAACGCGGGTAAGTCGACTCTTATCTCTACTGTCTCAGCTGCGAGGCCGAAGATCGCTGATTACCCCTTCACCACGCTCGAGCCGCACCTGGGCGTTGTCGATATGGGAGACTTTCGCAGCTTTGTGATTGCAGACATTCCCGGCTTGATTGAAGGAGCACATACCGGTGCAGGCTTGGGCGATCGCTTTCTACGCCACATTGAGCGGACCAAGTTGCTGTTGCATTTGATCGATGTGTCCTCTTTATCTGGACGTGAGACGGTTGCTGACTACCAGACTGTGAATCGCGAGTTGGCTTCTTACAATCCGGCCCTCTCCACTCGGCCGCAAATTGTAGTGGCAACGAAGATCGACGCGCTGGATGAGCCTGAACGTTTGGAATCATTGAGGCGGCAAACACAAGCGGACGGCCAGCTGTTCTTCGCTATCTCTGCGGTGACCAACGATGGTGTTCGGGAGCTCCTGAATGCCGTGGCGGCAAAGCTGAATGAATTGACTAGCGCTCCGGAAAATAAGACAGAAGCGGTTGAACTGGCGTTGTAAAACGATGTGCGCGAAAAAGCGTATCGCACTCTATGGAGGAACCTTCGATCCGGTTCATCTAGGTCATCTGGAGGTCGCGCACAGAGTAACTGAGCTATTTGAAATCGATAGAGTGCTGTTTATTCCGGCTCAGATTGCGCCGCATAAACTATCTCGCGCAGTTACGGCACCGATCCATCGTTACGCGATGCTGGTGCTGGCAACTCAAAGCGAGCCGCGGTTATTTGTTTCCACGTTTGAGCTCGATGCTCCGGATCGGCGTTACACAGTGGATACGGTCGCGCATTTTCAATCGACCTTTGACGATTCGACCGAGCTTTTTTTTATCATGGGCGCCGACTCCTGGTCGGAGATCACCACCTGGCGGGATTGGGAGCGATTGCTAACAATGACCAACCATATCGTGGTAGCGCGACCCGGTTACGATATCGCTGGAGGGGAGACCAGTTCTTTATTGCAAGACAGAATTATCGATCTGAGGAAGCTGGGTAACGACGCACACAGGATTCTTCGGCAGGTAAGTGGAGAAAGTATATTCATTACCGATGTGGTAATGAATGATATCTCTGCAACGGAAATTCGGCACCTGGCGAAGGAAGATCGCTTTCACGACTTAAGTACCTTGGTGCCGCAGCCGGTGGCTGAATACATAACGAAATACAGAATTTATCGAGATTCGCATGAAGCCTGATTCTACTATCAAGGAACAATCACTAAACCCGCAGCTGAAAGCCCGGGCGCAAGCTCAAGTTTTGCCTGCTGCCGATAAACTCGACGACCGCATTCTGCTCGCGCTCCACGCAGCAAGCGAGAAGAAGGCGATCGATCTAGTTGTACTCGACCTCCGCGAGATCGCCAGCTTCACCGACTATTTTGTCATAACGAGCGGTGCGAATGAGCGTCAGGTCCAGGCCATATCAGATGGTGTCAGTGAGAACCTCAAGAAGACGGGCTGTGCCGCGGCGCGTGTCGAAGGCTACAAGACCGCCGAATGGATCCTGCTCGATTATGGTGATTTCATAGTTCATGTGTTTGAGCAGAAAGCACGAAGTTTTTACGACCTGGAACGGCTCTGGAGAGAATCAAAAAGGGTCGAATTGCCGCCTGAGTTCAGAGTATCAAGCGTCAGTTCTTTGAGAAGAGAATCGTGATCGAGATATTTGCGCGCTCTGGTGCCATGCGCGAGGCAGTTGGTCTCGCGGAAAGAGTTGCTGCAACTGATACGAATGTTCTCATTACTGGAGAATCAGGAGCCGGAAAGGATGTGCTGGCTTTATTCATCCACTCCCAGTCTCCTCGCAGCGTTCGGCCATTCGTCAAAATCGACTGCGCTACGCTGCCAGGTAATCTGCTCGAGGCCGAGCTGTTTGGGTATGAACGCGGCGCCTTTACTGGAGCCGGCGAAGCGAAGCCTGGCCGGTTTGAAGCCGCTCACAAAGGCACCCTGGTGCTTGATGAGATAGCGCATCTGTCAATTGATGCGCAGGCGAAGCTGCTCCGGGTGATTGAGTCTCGGGAGTTCGAAAGGCTTGGCGGTCGTCAGACAATTAAGGTGGACGCGCGTTTGATAGCCTTGACCAACGTCGACCTCAGCGATGCAGTTGAGCGTCGCAGTTTTCGGGAAGACTTGTATTACCGGCTGAACGTAATTCACATCCGGGTGCCACCGCTTCGTGAACGCAAGGAAGATCTTTCTCAACTGATCCACGCTTTGCTCGAGCAGTACTCACTCAAGCACGGCCGGAAGGTTGCCGGCATTTCCGTTGAAGCACTGGCGGTGTTGCAAGCCTACGAGTTCCCGGGTAACGCCAGGGAACTTGCCAACACAATCGAGCGGGGTGTGATTATTGGAACCGGTAAGCGACTTGAAGAGCAGGACTTGCCGCTTAGTGTGCGAGCCGCCGTGCTGGCACAAGGCAGACGAGAGAAACCCCAGACTCTGGCGCAACTAGAGGCTGTTTATATCGCGGAGATGCTTGCAGTGACTGGTGGTAACAAGAGTGAGTGCGCGCGAATCCTCGGCATTAGCCGCAAGAATCTTTACGAGAAGATTGCGCGTTATAAACTGTGAAGTGTCGGGGCAGCGGTATGGAGCTAACAACTCCAAGCTTTGTTGATTCATGCGTGTGCGAATTATCTGGACCGGGAAAACGCGCGACGCCAGGCTCCGGGCACTTATCGACGACTATTCAGAGCGCCTTTCGCATTTCGTCCGCTATGAAATCACTGAATTGCGAGAGCAAGCGCAAGCGGGCAACAAGACGGGCATCGATAGGGAGACGAAGAGCATCACAGACGCTCTTCGTTCCGGCGCTCAGACGGTGCTGCTGGACTCTGAGGGCGTCCAGTGGACTTCCCAGCAGTTAGCCGCGCAGGTGCAAGGCTGGGAAAGCAGTGGGATCAAGGAGGTCGCGTTCATTGTCGGTGGGCCGCAGGGTGTTTCTCGAGAGGTCGCGTCCAAAGCGGACAAGCGCTGGTCACTTTCTCGCTTGACGCTTACGCATGAAATGACGCGAGTGTTGTTGTTCGAACAGCTGTATCGAGCGTATACGATCATTCATGGTCTGCCGTATCAGAAGTAATAGTGAACGAACGATCGATTTCGTTTCAGTATCAAGTAGGGTGGAGGACCAATTTAATAATGGATAAGAGGCGAACAAAAGTTTTCCGCGACAAGTTATTGGGGCGTCGCGAAGGCCTGGTAGGTCAAGTGCAAGCGGCCGAACTTTACAGCCGCGAGCGTGATGCCGAAGCAACTCAGGATCCAGCTGATATGGCGGCTAACGCATATACAAAAGAATTGCTGGTATCAATGTCTGACAATGATCGGCAGTTGCTGAATTTGATCGATGAGGCACTGGAGCGGATCGAAGCGGGTGGCTATGCCAAGTGTGTGCATTGCGGTGAAGCGCTTCCGGATAAACGGCTCGAGGCCGTTCCGTGGGCTCGCCATTGCGTTCGCTGCCAGGATCTGCACGAGCGCGGCCTGCTCAATGTAGACGATGATTAGAACTGCAATCTTTTTGGTGACATAATCACGGCCTCCCAGACTTGGTCCGGGAGGTCTTTTAGTTCTGTACCGAAATTGGTTTCTACAGTATGCGCCTCACGCACACTCCGCGGTTGCTCCTCGACGTGGCACTTACCCTCGCTTATCCCCAAGCCTGTTTAAATTGCGGGTTGAGCGTCGAAGCCCGGGCACTTGGTGTTGCTTGCGAGAAGTGTTGGCGCGCCACGCGAATCTTCACCAGCAGCGAAACTATCTGTTGGAAATGCGGCGCTCTTGCCGGTGGCTCTATCGATCCCGAGAAGCGCGATGAAGTGCGCTGCCGGCGTTGCGTGCAACAGCCCTTCACAGCCGCTCGTGCTTGCGGAGTGTATGAAGGGGCGCTGCGTAATTCAGTACTTGCGCTCAAGCGGCAGCCGTACCTACCGCGCCGGTTGGTGGATCTACTCGCAGATACTTCGCGGCGCGTGCCTTTGCAGCAGAGTTCAAGAATTATTCCAGTCCCCCTTCACCCGGAACGTGAATCTGCAAGAGGCTTTAATCAAGCCCTGGTGATGAGTCGCGCGCTATCAAACTCAATAGGCTTGCCGGTCGATGACACGAGTCTGGTGCGCATCGCGCATTCCGAAAGGTACCGGGCAGGGCTGGATGCAAAGGGACGGCAGGACACAGTCGAAAACAGTTTCGCAATACGCTATCCCCGTCTGATAGTTGGGGAGAACATACTGCTCGTGGATGACGTGTTTACAACCGGCGCGACCGTTTCAAGCTGTGCAGACGTATTACTTGCCGCAGGGGCCGGGCAGGTTTTTGTACTTACTATCGCCCGTCCTTCATGGTGATGGTGCCACTCAATTCGGAGCGTGTTTGGTACTGGGAGCCTTATGGGCGGCGACCTAGTGACCATTTCCCAGGCTGGTGAAAGCAGTTTCCTGGGCGGTAATTGCATCAAAGCAGGCACCCGGCAGCACATAATTTTGACACTGTCTTCCACGCTCGCGTAATATCAGGCCTAGTATGAACGGTCGAGTCTTAGTGCTGAATACCTCTTTTGAGCCCATCAATGTGTGCACCGAACGACGGGCCGTAGTGATGATCTTCAAAGGTGTTGCACGCGTTGAGGAACACAACGGACACATGCTTCATTCGCAAAAATTGTCGATTCATGCCCCATCGGTTATACGTTTGACTGAATACATCCACATTCCTTTTGAGAGGCGCTCCCTTTCTCGTAAGAATATTCTTTTACGTGATCACTCTACATGTCAGTATTGCGGTAGGCAGTATGCACCGTCTGAACTTACGCTGGATCATGTGCTGCCGCGCTCGCGTGGTGGTGAGTCGGCATGGGATAATCTAGTGGCCTGTTGCAAGAAGTGTAATCACAAGAAGGGGAATCGCACGCCTGAGGAATCGGGTATGCATTTGCTGCGCAGGCCTCGTGGCTTCTCTCTGCACGTAAACCGGCAAATCATGCGTTACCTGGGCCGGGCAGACGAAACGTGGCGGAAGTATCTGTTCTACGAGTCGGATAGTGGTAAATAGTGGCCGCGCTCCGGCGGCTGATTAATGAGCCCCTGAGAGAAAGGAACCTATGAACGAATCAATGTTAGCTATCGGAGGACTGGGAACCCCAGAACTTCTGGTTATTGCTGTCGTGATCTTTTTACTTTTTGGCGCCACCAGGCTGCCACAGCTCGCTAAGGCGTTAGGCCAAAGCAAGAAAGCATTCAAAGAAGGCCTGGACGAAGGCGAAAATGAGTCCCGCAAAGAAGTAGAGAAGTAGTCTTCTGGTTGCTGCAAGATCCTCCACCGAAAGCTTAGTCTCGGCCTGAGTAACTATCCCTTAGTGACTTTGACCCTTACGGCCGCCGACTAGCGTTGCCTTCAACGTAAGCACAAATTCTGCCTCATGCCTCTCTTCGTTTATTAGTCGAGAGATTTCCTTTGCTACCTTGGCCCTGAAAGTCTCAGGCACTGAAGTCAGCCATGTCTGCATAAGAAATTCGGCGACCAGTGGTGACTCGAGAAACTGCTCTCCTGATTCGAAGTCACAGACATCTGTTCGATGTCAGAAATAGTGGGGAGTTCGGTGATCATATGCTCAACGTCCGACTCCAAATTGAGAAGTGCACAATTATGCAAGGCTTCCCAGTAGATGGAGAAAAACTCACCGAAACTGGAATACGTTGGCACGGCCAGCGCTACGAATGATCCCGGCGCGGCTACCCTCACCATCTCCGCAGACATTTTCGCTATGCGCTGACGCGGCACCAGAGACGCATTGCCAATCACCAGATCGAAGTGATTATCAGGCAGGGACAATTGATCCAGTTGACTCTGCCGGAATCTTGTTTGCGCACTCATTGCCGTGGCTTTCGCTTGAGCCAGCACGAGAAAGTCTTCGTTCTCGTCTATGCAGAGGAGACTCAGGTCATCTCCTGCACGTTCCTGCAAAGCCATAGCGTGTCCGCCAGTTCCGACACCAAGGTAAAGGGCATTTCCCTCGCGCGGGACGATAACGTGTTCATCTATCAACTCGGCAAAACGCTCACCCCAGTCAGGAGCAATGAATAGGTCATAGCTTCACCAGTTTTGTTGGGGTCCTCTGACTGGAAGTATCTCCTGCCGTGCAAACGCTCCGGCAAACAGTCCATCTCTTCTTTGGCGGCGGGGTCGTTATGGACGTAACGATAGCCGGTACCATAGCCGGCATGTTTCATCAAAGGCGTCACTGCATTTCTCAAGTGCAAGGGAACGGGTTCGCGAGCAGTTTCCGTCGCGTCTGCGAGTGCAGCGTGATAGGCATTTTTAACGGCATTGGATTTTGGCGCGCGCGCGAGATAAATGGTCGCCTGGGATAGAGGGAACAACGCTTCCGGCAAGCCGATAAGCTGTACGATCTCAGCAGCCGCGGCTGCCTGAACCATCGCCTGGGGGTCGGCCAGCCCAATATCTTCGGATGCAAGTATGCACAGACGGCGCGCGATGAATATCGGGTCCGCACCTCCTTCGATCATCCTCGCCAACCAGTAGAGAGATGCGTCGACGTTGGAATTGCGCAGTGACTTAATCAGCGCAGACGCGAGGTTGTAATGCTCCTCGCCGCCCTTGTCATAGGCGTAGTGCGCACGTCCCAGAGCCTCAATCACAGTCTGTTCTGAAATGGACCTGATTCCTCTCTCATCTGGCGTGGTGGATTCGACGGCAGCGTCCAGTGCAGTCAAGGCAACGCGTGCATCCCCGGCAGCGGAATGGGCGATTCTTTCCAGTAGCTGCACAGAGATGGAAGGTTGATAAAGTGCCAACCCGCGTTGTCCGTCCAGGAGGGCGTGCTGCAGAATAGTCTTTATTTCTTCTTCAGAAAGTTGATTAAGCACGAGCACGCTGCAGCGCGAAAGGAGTGCTCCAGTTACCTCGAACGAAGGATTTTCAGTTGTCGCCCCAATTAAGGTGACAGTGCCGTTTTCGACAGCGTGCAGCAAAGCGTCCTGCTGGCCTTTGTTGAAGCGGTGAATCTCGTCAATAAAGAGCACGGTCCGCTTGCCGAAGCGCGACTCGGCGCGCGCATCCTGGATCGCTTCGCGAAGATCTTTCACACCCGAAAACACTGCTGACAAAGCAATAAATCGCGCGCCACTCTTTTCCGCCAGGAGGCGGGCCAGTGTAGTCTTACCCGTGCCGGGGGCTCCCCAGAGTATTAACGATGGCAGAGTGCCCCCACCTTCGAGAAGTCGGCGCAGGATTCTTCCCTCGCTCACCAGGTGGGTCTGGCCTACGAATTCAGCCAGCGAGCGCGGTCGCATACGCTCGGCCAACGGAGCGCTCAATGGAATGGGTGCCGGAACGTTATCTCCGAAAAGATTTGGTGTATTCTGACGGTTCATGGCTCTTTGATGTATGTATAATTATCGCCGAAAAGAATTAAACAAGCGACCAGCGAATGCCCATCGCTTATAATCCGACGGCATCGCGGGTCCGCTTGGAGATTCATTTTGCTGGCACTTGCATTCAAAATCTTAAACGGAACGCCGCCGCCGGAATGTTCGTATACCTGCTGCGAGCGATAAAGCCGGGCATTTTGGCTGAGCGCGAAAACAGACGGATGGGGGATTAGAAAATGAGAGAAGCAAAAGACATTTTGAGAATTGTGGGCATGATACTCCTCGGGGTGTTTGTTTTCGCGGTTGGCGTGCCGTTGGTGTTTGCGCTGGCAGGCGTCACTTTGGGTGTAATAGGCTTTCTTGTCGGCCTGGCAGTTATGCTGATCAAACTAGCTGTCGTAATCGCTATCGGTTACCTGATCCTCGTTGGCATTCGCGCTCTACTTCGTTAAATCCCCTGACGGGCAGTCTGACTGGATTATATTCGCGGTTGCCCGCCTGACGACTTCACAGATCCCACTTCCTTTCGCGCCTTAAATCCCTTCTGGTCTCTTGTTAATCTTGACCAATCCGCAAGGTTCGGGCGATTATGAACTGGCAACATAACCTCACCTTAAGGAAGCTGAAAATGACACCGGAACAAAGATTTGATCGCCTGGAACGAATTGTGAAGTTGATGATCAAGGCCGGTCTGCGCGCTCGCCGCCAAACGCGTGAACAAGATCAGAAAATAGGGATTATCATTGACGCGCAGATTAGAAATGAAGAGAGATTCGCGAGAAATGAAGAGAGATTCGCGAAACTGACGGAATCACAAACTCACACAGATCAGCGACTAGATGCCTTGATTGATATTATTCGCAGACAGCGCAATGGGAAATCCTCGCGCTAGACAAAAAAGAAACATAGACAGGATTTACAGGATCAACAGGATAACTGTCTCGTCATTCGCTCGTTTGACCGATTCCCAAACCCCGCAGATTATAACTTCTTGAACTAACACCTCACCTGGAGGACCCCAGGAATGACGCCAGAACAAAGATTCGATCGCTTGGAGCGAATTGTGAAGTTGATGATCATAGCGGGGTTGGGCGCGCGACGCCAAACGCGTGAACAAGACCAGAAGATAGGGATTATGATCGACGCACAGATCAGAAACGAAGAGAGATTCGCGAAATTGACGGAATCCCAAACTCACATAGATCAACGATTAGGTTACGGCGAAACGGAAAATCCGCCCCTTAGTCAAATTCGCCTTTGCCAGTTTCCAACGCCTTCATACGTTGAAACGGAAATTGACCACGTCGCCTTCCTGCATGAGGTAGTCCTTCCCTTCTAGTCGAAGTAAGCCCTGTTCGCGCGCTGCCGCATAGGATCCCGTTCGTGTCAGATCGTGGTAGTTAACTATCTCTGCACGAATGAATCCGCGCTCAATATCTGAATGAATAACGCCGGCGGCATTTTGAGCGCGCGTTCCCTGTGGGATAGTCCAGGCGCGAACCTCCTTTTCTCCCGCGGTCAAGAACGACATCAAGCCCAGGAGGTGATAAGCACTCTTGATCAGCTGATCTACACCGCTCGTGGAAACGCCGAGGCTTTTGAGATAGTCGAGCCGCTCTTCCAAAGGGAGGGCGACGAGTTCGGCTTCCAGTTGAGCGCAGATCACGACACACTCAGCAGATTCCTGAGCGACTATTTCCCGAATAGCGTTGACCATCAGGTTCTGATCCGGACTGGCAAGTGT